>ERZ1066121.44-NODE-44-length-119755-cov-59.358463_pt1 | contig 119755 bp, 108 predicted proteins | sample MGYA00382768_ERZ1066121 | MGnify/ENA primary metagenome ERZ1066121 (study PRJEB33369, sample SAMEA5778351) | biofilm metagenome | biome: Industrial cooling water; feature: Water cooling tower basin; material: Biofilm | place: United Arab Emirates | collected...
TTATCCAAGTTGCCTAAGCCAATCTTGACCTTTGTCTCAATCATGCAACAAAGTCCTTTTCTGATTTTCGAGAAGTCCTATTGATTTTAGACAGCATAATCTCTTGAGAAGTTAAATGGAAACTGAGTGATCCTTCTATGCAACAAGGTTCTTAGCTGGGGCAAGGCGATTGCATAAACTTTCCGACAAGTAATACCACTATTCGGAATTAGCTGCTTTACAATGGATACTAATCTAGCAACTGTGAAGTAGGCAATGAATACTACGGATAATGCCTCAATGGATGATGGGTCGTCAGCAGATTTAGTATCTGTAACAGAGTTGCAGAACCAGCTTAATGACTTACTTAAGCAACTATCGCCTGAGCGGTTACAGGTGCTTACTGATTTCGCAGCTTATTTGGCAAATGCTGAAAGCGAAACTGCGACCCAAGAACTTTTGGCAATTCCTGGATTGCTAGAGCGAGTTAAGCAAAATCAAGCAACCCCTAAAGCACAGTACACCAGTTGGAGAATCCTTCGCTCCGATGTATGAAGTTCTTCTCCATCCCGATGCCCAAAAAGTTTACGTAAATGCCGATAAAGTCTTAGCGAAGAAAATTGCTCGATGTTTGCAGCAGTTAGAGCAAACTCCTCGTTCATACCCTAACATCAAAGCTCTCAAGGGAGATTATGCAGGCTATTATCGCTACCGTATTGGAGACTACAGGGTAATCTATTCGATAGATGATGATTTGGTTCAGGTGTTTGTTGTGGCGATCGCCCAACGCAGTGAAGCATACGAAGCATAGAGACGAGCTGACAGGTCTGATTGCGAAATAGAAACGCCGCATAACAACCCCCTTGCAGCGGACGGAACAGAAATCTGGGCAGTGTTGCGAAGGTTATTTGCAACCACTCAAGCGAACCGTTAGCTGGCTCCGCATCCAGTTCTTGCACTTGTCCCGCCAGGTTACTGGTCAGCCCGAAAGCATCCAGGAGACTGGGGTTGAGACCGCCGCTCAAAAATTTCAGTGGTGCTCACAAGCACTCAGGAGACTGGGGTTGGGGCAGTTGCTAGAGACAGGGTATGAGATGGAAAGCGCTCAGGAGATTGGGGGTGGGGCGGTACACAAAGGCGATCGTGCGTCACTCAGCTAACAATCCCAGTGCAGCGGATTGACCCAGACCACTTGGGAAATAGGGAAAAGCTGTTGCAACCGCTGACCGGGGACGTTAGCCCGAAAGGCTTCTACCTAAATGCTCGTACAGGGATCTTGAGCAGAAGCTTTTCCTCTAATTTATGGATAGGCTGAAAATCTAGTTCTCTCGTAGGCTACAACGTTGATTTCTTGGTGAAATTGGTCTCCAATAACCTTAACTGTAATTCACGTTAACCATGGCTGGTTATTCGCTACCGGGTGCGGGCGTCTTTGAAGGGTTTGTAGACTGAGATGCCGATGAGGAACAAGAGCAGGATGCCTTGAATCAGTCCAAGGACTTGAATGAGCATCTGATTTGAGCCGAAAGTAACGTCATTCACCGCTGCGACACTGAGAGTCGTCAAGAGGCGGACATTTGAAGCGACTGCCCTACCCAGAAAACCGGCACCGAGAATCATCTGAATAATCATGACGACCCATTTGATGGTGATCCATCTAAACTTGAAGAAGCCCCAATTCGTCCAGAGCCCATATGCAATGCCGGTGAGTGAACAACCGATCGCCCCGGGCACGATTGCCCAATGGTCGATGAACTCTAGGGCCAGGTAAATGCCCACGGTGGCATCCGCTGGTGTCCAGGCAGCAAGTAGCGACAGAAGTACTGCACTGACGTTTCCCCCTAACCACAAACCAACGAAGCTTAGATGAATGACCTTCAATGCCTTCATACCCCTGGGCCTAAGCTTTAGTTTTGTGGCTCCAGTCTCTGCCTTTTCGTTGCGGGGGTCGGTGGTTACCATGCTTAGTCACCAATCTTGTTCAGGAGACGGTGAACGAAGTGGGGAGCAATTCTGGCGGCGATCATTAAATCTCTGCCTTGCCCAACGGCTTTTTCAAATTTGTCTTTTGCGATCGCATCCAGTGCTTCACTGGCTACTCGTTCGGGCTCGATACCGCGCTCAGCCTGTTTTCTCGCCTTTGCTTCTCGGTGAAGTTCGGTCTTAACGATTGGCGGTACTATTTCAAAGACCTTGATATTGGTGCCAGACAATTGCGATCGCAGAGACATGGAAAATGAATGAAGTGCCGCCTTAGTTGCACAGTATACTGGGACGATTTTCAACGGAACAAACGCTAGCCCGGACGTAATGTTGACGACTGCACAATTGCGTCGAATTGAATGAAAATGCGGAACGAACAGTGCGCATAAGTGAATACAGCCGACGAGGTTGATCTCAATTTCACTTTCGCCGTCATACAACTCCGGCGCACCTTTTGTGAAGTCGGTTTCTTTTTGCACACCTGCATTGTTTATCAGAATATTGACGTCTGGGAACTCGGCTGTGATCGAAGCAAACAGTGCCTCCCGTTGAGCCTTAACAGACACATCGCAAGCTCGGATGTGTAATCTCGGAAAGACGCGCTGGACATCTTTGAGCAGGCTCTCCCGTCGTCCGCAGATGATGACCGTGTTGCCAGCCTCTAGAAATGCTTTTGCCATTGCGAGGCCAATACCTGAGCCGCCGCCAGTGATGACTATCGTATTACCTTGAATTCTCACAAACGCCCCTCAATAACAGCCAAAGTGAACATCGATGACCATGCACCGCAGATAGTTGCAAGTCGCAACTATCCCAAGATAGCGACAGTAGTTTCCAGTGTCAACTATTTGTACGGACTTGCTCCTCTACTACAATTGCTAGGTGAGTGACGATTGCGCTGTGAGCGAATCCATGACCAGACCGAATAACGTGGGAAAGCTGATCTATTTGATGTCGCGCGAGATGCGGTATGTCATTTCTATGAGACTTCAGCGGCAAGGACTCATGGTAATTGACTACGAGATACTGAGCCTTCTCCTTGAGAATGCACCGCTTTCGCAGGAATCTTTGGTAGAACTTGCCATCGTAGAGAAGAGTACGGTGGCCAAATCATTACGAAGACTGGAGCAGAAAGACATCATCCGAAGAAGCGTTGACCAGCACGATCGTAGAAAACGGTGGATTGATTGGGGACCTCAGGCCAAAGATGTACTTGCGGCTATCTCAACCATTCGGAATGAACTCGACAGTGTCCTCTACATGGAGGAGGAAGACGATTCAGTACTACAGACCCTGACGATCATGGCAAATTCGCTTCACAAGCATGTAGTAGAGCTACGTAGACAAGAATAGGTTAGGTGGTTTACTCCTGCGCCCCAACTTAGTGCGTTCGTCGATCTTCTAAGGCACGTTTCCTGCTGCAACGCCTCTTACGCCACCGATAGATTTCTTGGGAATGTACCATGCTTGTAAATTTCCTGAAGCAAGTGATCGCCAGAGATGCAGGCTAACCCTTCATGGCAGCGGACGGACGAAAGCCCTTGGTGCTGAGTTTGAGGATACCGACCGCCGCTGCACTTCGCCGTTAGGCTGCTTAAATTATCGGTGGGGCGAGTACTTTAGATTTTTTTAAAAATATTGAATGAGCGTAAGATAAAAAGTGTAGGTTGCAGACAGGAGCAAGATGTCTGTATGAAGCAGGGACAATGGAAATTCAGGATCAATGGTCGAACTCATACTGTGAGGGCGGAATTCCCTTTCACTATGTCTTGGTCGCAGCATAGGCTGTCTGTGTATTTTGATAATGATGTCTGTGTATTTTGATAATGAATTGATATATCGTTCTCCTTCAACTGCCGCTTTAGGAAAGGTAGGAGTCTTTGAGAGATATGGATGTAGATTTGTATTCAAGGTTAATGGTTTTGGTCATTTAGGTAATTTTCAACTACTAGTCAACGGGCGCGATGCAGATGAAGTTTAGGAAATACTAATTCTAGACAAGGAGCAAAGCATGACAAACGAATCTACGCGAATCATCCATACAGGTGGTGGCAACTATAGCAATCCCAAATCATTTGGGCGTTGTTGCATGATCGAGAACAGAAACAGCTCTAGGCTGGAGTGAGTTGAAATTAAGCCTTGACTTCATAGCTATCAGGTTTAGCAATTTGAATCATGCGATTGAGCGCCGCACACTTGATGAATCATTCGACTGTCTGATTGTCAAAGTTACGTGAGCTCAGATTGCCACCAAAGATGGTTTTGAATCGAGACATCGTGGTTTCTGCGAGCGAACGGCGATGATAGTTAGAATCCCGCTGCCACTTTTTGCGTCCATGGTTGCGGATGTAGCGGAGATTCTCGTCTCTCGGATGCGGTGGTGCTTTGCAGTTGCCATGCTGCCAGATGACCGCGTCTTTACGGGGGGAATCACAGGTTTAGCCTCCCGTTTGGCAATCTGGTTGTAGCAATCCTGATGGTCGTAAGCCCCGTCGGTTGAGACTTGCTCAATTGGGTCTTCAATCTGCTCCAAAATATCGCCCAAGACAGTTCCATCATGAATATCATTGGTACTCACCACTGCTGCCAGGATTTCGCCGGTTGCTTCATCGACTCCCACGTGCAACTTGCGCCAAGTCCGTCGTTTGCTGACTCCATGTTGACGGGTTTTCCATTCTCCTTCGCCATACACTTTGACTCCAGTTGAGTCCACCACCACATGACGCGCTCCCTCTTTGGGTAGCACGGGAATATCAACCTCCAGTTTGCCCATCCGTCGAGATAGGGTGCTGTGGTCGGGTGATGCCCATCAAATTGAAAATAGACTCTAGTGGTCTGTCAAAGCTAGAATTGTGGGTTTCGACTCCGCTCAACCCACAAAAGACTGAGTGTTGAGCGGAGTCGAAACGCAGGACTAATGCCCAAATTTAATTCTGACAAACCACTAGAAACCCTTGGCATTGCCTTCCTGCTAACCGATACACGGCTTTCACCGTCGCCATCGTCAGGATTGCCAAGTCGCTGTAGTAAATGGAGGCTCCTGGCTTTCCACTCAAATACGGGTCTATCCATTGCTCCAGCACTAATTCATCAATCCAAAAGGTGAGACTTCCTCGTTGCTTCAGACCAGCGTTATACTCAGACCAGTTGCGGATGCGGTATTGAGCTTTCATGGCAGATTTTGGTTGTGGTGATTAAAACCTACCATGCTCTTCCGCCCGCAACCCCTCTTTTGTGCAACAACGCCGTTTGTTACTGCATTCGACTGGCATTCCCTAGAATCTGGATTAAGCAACTCTGCACCTGCTCTTCTCTGACCCCGCTTAACGCGGAGAGACCCAAACCAATAGGTTAAAGCCTGCCTTTTAACGGAAAATTTCGAGGCAGCGAAACAGTCTTTTACAAATAGGTTATTTGTTGGTAGCGTACTGAGTCGTTTCTTTCTAGCGGTAGGACGCGATACAGTAGAGGAGATTGTGTTACAGAATGTTGCAATGGATTCAAACTCGATCGCGCCTCCCGCCAAAGTTATCTCAACTCCACCCAAGCCCAGGCAAGCGCTCCCGGCGAAAGTGTTTCATTGGGTGAACGTTGTGAGTCTGACGATCATGATGATGAGCGGGTTGCAGATTTATAACGCTAATCCAGTGTTTGGTGGGCGGGAAGGTTGGCACTTTCCCCAGGTTTTTTTGCTGGGGGGCTGGTTGGCGGGCGGGCGACACTGGCACTTTGCCGCCATGTGGGTGTTTTCGCTCAATTTGCTCTGGTACGGAGTCTATATTCTGGTGACGCAACGCTGGCAGCACCGATTTGTGGGTGGCAATGACCTGAAAGCATTGCGCGTTGCCAAAAACCCTAAACGGCGAGTATATGCGTGGCACCGATTGGTTCATACCGCCATCTTTCCAATTTTGCTGCTGGCCATTTTTACGGGCATCGGCATGTATAAGCCAGCGCAATTTCCCTGGATTGTGGATTGCTTTGGCGACTGGTTCGCGTTGCGAGTTGTTCATTTTGCCACAGTGCCAATGGTTCTTCTATTTATGATTGTGCATTCGCTCTTGGCCCTCAAAGCTGGTAGCGAACGCCTTGTGAATTCGATGTTTTGGGATGAGATGATTTAGAAAGGCAAACGTATGGCTAACTCTGCTGAAAATTCTCTTTCTCGCCGAAATCTGCTGCGATTGGCTGGCTATGCGGGAGGGGGTATGTTGTTGACAGGGGCTTCTCTAACGTTGTTAGAAAGTTTGGCCGGTAAGGCGACGGAACCGTTAAACCAAGCATTAGAGGAACTCCTGTTAAAACCGCAAACGCTGGTGCCAGAATTTCCAGCCAGCGCGATCGAACCCGACAAGTTGATCATCAATACTTACGGTTACACCCCAGCCATCGACCCTACCGCGTTCCGTCTAATTGTGGATGGCGAAGTAGAAAATCCATTGACTTTGGATATGGCAACAATTCAGCGCATGCCACGCCGATCGATGGTCATTCGCCATGTGTGTGTGGAAGGGTGGGCAGCGATCGTACAGTGGGCTGGAGTTCCAGTGCGGGAGCTGATTGAGTTGGCGAAACCAAAGCCCGGAGTGCGTTATGCTTATTTCTTCTCGGCTGATGGCTATTATGAAAGTTGGGATCTTGCGTCCTGTCTGCATCCGCAAACGGTGCTGGCTTATGAGAAGAACGGTGCCCCTTTACCGGTTGCGAATGGCGCACCCCTCCGACTCGCTTCTCCGATTAAACTGGGCTACAAGTTAAGTAAATGGGTAGGGCAGGTGAGCCTGGTGAGCGAATTGCGATCGCGGCGTGGTTTCTGGGAAGACCAAAGCTACGAATGGTTTGCCGGTCTCTAGGGTTCTAGAGCCAGTTGCCATTCGCTCGCATCCGGACTCCAACTCGGACTCCTTGTTTCTCCAACAACGTAAGGTCCCCAATACCGACGCGAACCATCTTGCGCAAAAGCCACCAAAATATCACCCGGTTTTAGTTTCAAAGAGCGGTTGGGGAGGGATAAAACTAGCCCTTTTACCTGTCCCTCACCGGGCGCAAAATCCCAGTGGGCTGGGGGTTCATAGCTTGTCTGAGAGCTAGCAACGTCTTTCGATGCACCCGATTTTTTTAACAACAAGGCGACCCGAACTGGATGTTCAGACAAATTCCCGACCCGCAACAGGCCCTGTCGCGGCGTATTAGCAGCAACCCGTGGGTTACCTGCGGGAACTTGGGTAACGAAAGATTCTGGCGAAGCGGAACTGACGACAGCCGATGGCGGAATTTCAACAGTGTCTTCGGGGGGGTTGGTGAGCGCATCAGGAATTGAGCTTGAACGGAGAGAAAGCAGTTGTCCGACGGTGAACCACCCACCGATCAGCAGAAGACTGCTGGCGATAATCGCTACGATCGCAGAAACGCCTTTTAATTTGAAGTCTTTAGTTGCCCGCTCCGCCATACGCACCTGCCAGTCATAGATCTATCTTAGTCATAGCAATTTTCAGCAGATTCGAACGGTTCCGCAGCGATCCCCCAAACATTTGTAATGTGCCAACAGAATAGTCGCCACCCAAATGGCAAGCCACAGGATAAGACGCCAGGATCTCATCGGCACGGCACTATTTTTTTACCTAACCGCCTCGACGATAAATATAAAGTTTTATGAGAAACTTGCATTTTTACCAAAAAACGGTAACAATAAATACAGAAAGATAAATCGTTCATCCCCTGCTCAGACTTGCTTGAGTTTTCCAGGGAGACGGAAGTAGGGAGACATCCCGAAGGAACGCGCCTCAAAATCACTCGAAACAGATCTTGGAGGCGAATATGCAACTCTCTTATCGCGGTGTTAAATACAACTACAATCCTGCTAACCCTGCAAAGGCTGAATGTGCTCAGCCCGCTGCTGACCTGAAGTATCGCGGTGCAAGCTACCGTCGTAGCGAAGTCGCAAAGGTTGAGCGGTTAGGTGCCATCTTCAAATATCGGGGTGCAGCTTATAGTAATCAGCCAGTTGCTGAAGTGGTCGCAGCTCCACCTGTTGCTGCCGTCGCTCCGGCTGAAGTGCCTGCAACCTTCACGGTTGATGATAAGGCTCGGCTTTTGACTCTCAGCCACAATCGCGCTGTCAAGAATCGTCATCACGTCATGTTAGCGCGGACTGCCAGCGAACAGGGTTTTGCCGGAAACTTGGCCAATTACTGGAATCAAGTGCAAGGTGAGATCGATGCTGCGCTTTGGGTCGGCTACGATCGCAGCCACGCCAGTCTCAGCTAACCAGTTGAGAAAACAGTAGAGGTAGCCTTTTTGCTCCTCTGCTTCGGTTGCTGCTGTGAGTGTAATTTCATTACCTGATATGGGTTACTCATTGTTTGGCTTCAGTTGCAAAACTGAAGCTTTTTTGTGAGTGAATGGAAGGAGCCAGCTGTCATGCTCATCCAAGTCTTTATGAATCAAACTGAGTGGAGCGATCGCCATCTCCTCAAAGAACAGCTACGAACTGAGATTTGGGCGTTGTTAAAAGACCAAAAAGTAACTCGACGCGATCCAGTTGGGCACATTCCAAATTTTGTCGGCGCAGAACAGGCCACAGCCCAATTGGCTACGCTACCCATCTGGCAGCAAGCAAAGGTGATTAAATGCAACCCGGATGCACCGCAACAGTCTGTGCGCTTACGGGCTTTGCAGGAAGGCAAGCGGCTTTACATGGCAGTTCCGCGCCTAACAAATAAACACTGTTTTGTTGAACTGACGGCGGCGCTGCTGCAACCAAAAGGGATTCCGTTAGAAACTGCTGCTACTATGCGTAATGCTCTAATACACGGGCAATTGGTGAGTTTTGCGGAAATGACTCCGATCGATCTGGTTGTCGTCGGCTGTGTAGCTGCGACGCGAGCGGGAGGCCGGACTGGGAAAGGCGCTGGGTTTGCCGATTTAGAACTGGCGATGTTGCAAATGTTTGGTTTAATTGATCGACACACGCCGATCGTGACAACAATTCACTCATTGCAACTGGTGGATCACTCGCGCCTGCCCATGCAACCGCACGACTGGGCGCTGGATTGGGTCGTTACTCCGGCGGAAGTCATGCAAACAAATAGCACCCATCCTCGACCACAAGGGCTAGATTGGGATGCCATTCAACCAGACCAATATCAGAAGATTCCCATTTTACGCCAACTACGACAGCAAGCCTTCGATGAGTTGTCCTAGGTTTTGACACTATTTGGGCCTATTTGAGTAAATTCTGTGTCAAATAGTTTATTCAAAAGCAGAACCGGATCTTGTTGCGGTAAGCTCATTTCGACAAATAAATTATGAGCGAGTTTGAGTTGAGCAAAGCTATACCGATGTTGACTTTGAGACTGAGAAACCGCCAGACTCAAATCATGAAACCATTTGATGACGACAGGGAGGGAGCCATTTAAGGCGATCGTGGCTGGGTCGGTGGTTACAGTTAAAATCGATCGCTTGAAGTTTGCATTCATTAAGGTCTGAGTTGTTCCAGTTTGGGTAATTGTCCACCTGGATTGAGGCATCGCCTTTTCACTCCATGACACCCACAAGCGCATTCGCTCTAAAACCTGCTCGATCGCCGCCGGTTGAACAAGATAATAGGTCGATTTGGTGGAAGGCAGTTGTAATACTTGGGGCGATTTTGTTGGGGCGAGTGGAGTGTCACGTCTAGCTTCTACGGTGATCTGAGGCGCGATTGGTTCGGGCTGGCTTGCAGCCTCGATCGAAACAGGGGGAGATGGGATCAAGTCAGTTGGCATTAGGGGTTGAAGGACTGAAACATCCCAACGATAGCGGTCGAGCTTTCCTCCTTCGTGCATGCAACTTGGAAACGGCAACGATCGCCGTTCACTGATGCGCCATGCAACGGGTTCCAAATATTCCACCTGTAACGTGATTTGAGGCGTGTCTACCTGTTGTTTCGTAAATGTGTAATCTGCCGGAGGTGGCTCTAGGCCAACTAAGCGGATAATCTGAGAGATTGAAGCATCTTTAGCGTCGGTGAGTTGAAAAACGTTGTGAGGGGGTTGGAATAAAATACGCCCTTCCGCATCTGAGATGTAAGAAAGAGCACAGCCTTGGGGCAGATAAAACAATGTGCCAATATAACGGTCTAGCTTGGGTTTTCGCCGCCTCAAGTAAACGTAGTATTGGGTTGGCTCGCTGAGTCCACGCTCTTGATAGGTGTAGTCTTTCTTGAGGATTAAACAGGTTTCTCGATGGGTTGTCAGGGCAGTTTTATAATGGTCTGGCTCAGTGAGAACTTTTTGCCCAAACTCAACGATCGTTTGAACCTGACTAGAATTAAGTTGAGTAATAAGTTGGCGAATCAGGAGAAGCTTGTTGGATGGGCTTAATTGGGTCGCCAGATCAACCGCTTCAGTGAGTTGTGCAACTCTTTTAGGTGGAGGCTCTTCGGCTGAAGCTTCTGAGGGTTCAGTTTGGTCAATAGTATCAAATTGAGATTGGAGGGTCTTTGTGTAAAGCCGACTGTCCGCAACAGGAGAAGAAGATTGAGGATTCATCTATGGATTCTGTTCATTAAAACAGGAATAAATAAATCAGAATGTTCGCTGGCATCTATGCACCCTTGCCAATAAAACCTAAATTTTAGTGAAACTAAGATGGGTTTGGCAAGGTACACCGTTAGTACAGCAACAAAAAGTAGAGTAAACAGGAGCCTCCACCGTTCTGAACATCCTACTCTTCAATGGTAAAGTACCGACCTCTAATTGTGGTAGATGTTGAGATAATCCGTATTGTCGGAGCGATCGCTAACACTTTGCCAGCAACGATTTGCGGCCAGGGATTTGAGCTTTTTCTCACTGGCTTGCAATTCGACTTCCAAATGTTTGCGATCGCTAATGTTATATCCGCTCAGCGCAATGCCTTCCATCCCTAGGGTCATTGGAAATCGTTGCCCTTGCACATAAAGATACATCCATTGCCCAGATTTCGCCTGCCATCGACATTCCAGATTGACATGAGGAGACGCTGAACCGTTCAACCATTGGCTGAATGCAAGTTTGAACTCTTCCAGGTCATAAGTATGAATCAAGTCAATGATCGAGCGATCGAGGAGTTCTTCCTCTGAGTAACCTAGTGTTCGTTCCACCGCTGGACTGACATACAAAATACGTCCAATGTCACTAATTTGCAGAAATAAGTGAGCACTGTTCAACACAAATGTTTTCCATTTTTCCTCAGTGCGAATGAGTGCTTCATAAAGTTTGTGTTGCTCAGTCAAATCTTCCAATAAGATGGCAAGATACATTTTGTGACCAGTTTCCGGATCAGGAACTTCAAGTCTCGAAACACTAAGATTGACCCAAAGAATTTCGGTACTTCCAGTGATAAAGCGTTTTTCAACTGTGTAGGAATGGATGTCTTGATTGAGCAAGCGCTGTTTCAAGTCATCATCTAAATATTGGTCCTCTGGATGAATAAATGATTGAAGACGCAATGACTCATGAGCTTGAATTTTTAGTAAGTCAGCGAAGCGTTGATTGCAGTGGAAAATCTTCCCAGTCGGCTCCGTTAAAGCGATCGCGGCACCAGAGTGTTCTACCAGGGATATGATTGATTGCTTGTATTGGTGCGTCGGTTGAGGTCGGTGAGACTGGACGATCGGGTCGATCCATAGCGTCCAACAATGCTCCTGTGGCAGATACCGCAACCAACATTGCAGCTTGAGCTGAAGCTCATGGGCTTGACTGATGAACGTTACCGTTTCTCCCTGCTGAGCACGTTGCCAAAAATGCTGTAACTCTCGCAGTTTTGCGGTTTGAGTTGAAAAGTACGAGAAAAAGTCTAGCTGCTCAGGTGCAACCTGGAGTAAGTGCAAAAGTTTCTGGCTTGCGTAAAGAGGTTTACCTTGTTCGTTATAGATACACAGAGGCGCGAGGAGACCTTCCAAAAATTCTGTGGCTTGGTGACTTTGGGTGCCAAATCCACTGGAGAGTGTAAAAGTCATAAAACACTGTACCCTTTCAATTTTGGTGAAGTAGATTCACCCGATTCCCATGATTGTGTTGCTCTTTTGCTCTAATGAGCGTCACTCTTCGTTCACACCCATGTTTGAAAACCCTGCATTCATAGTTATGGATCTGGTTCGATCGTACAAATTCCCCTATGCTTGTTTGTTAATTGTCACAGCGCAGGAAAAATTTAATCTCAGCTCTTACCGTTTTCCAAAAATTGCATTACTATTAACTAGAACAGAAATGTCGATGGGTTCCAATTAGTGTGAATGTGGAAGTGTGAGACTTTCTGGCCCAGGGAACACGTTGTCGTACGTTCAGCTACTAGTTTAACGACGTACCGCACAATCTACCACTCGAAATCTAATTTGCTAAAACTCAATTATTTTACGACGAAGCATAGCTGTCGCTAGTTGCTGCTCTTCTCCAGTGGGAAGGGGCCTGAGCGATCGCTAGCCCGTGGAGGATAGATGTCATGATTGGTCAGTTATTGACGGGCCGTTACCTCATTTTGGAGAAATTGGGGGCGGGTGGATTCAGTGAAACGTATCTGGCTCGGGATAAATACTTGCCGCACCATCCCCTTTGTGTCGCCAAATGCTTAAAGTTGTCTCCCACTAACCCCATCCCGTTGCAAACCGCTCAGCGACTGTTTAAGACAGAAGCTCAAGTGTTAGATGAGTTAGGGCGACAACAGCCTCAAATTCCAACTTTATTGGCCTATAGTTATGAGCAAGACATGGCATTTCAGATTCAGCAGTATATTGAGGGGCAGAATCTGGGGCAGTGGTTGGTGCAGGGAAGACGCTTTAACTCGGAGGCCGCGATCGCCTTATTGGTCGATGTTTTACCTGTATTGCAATATGTCCATTCTCATCATGTGATCCATCGCGACATTAAACCTAGCAACTTAATTCAATCGACGCATCAAAATAAGATTGCGTTAATTGATTTTGGTGCGTCCTGCCGCATGGTCAAAACCGCTGCTGGGCTGAAGTTAGACGGGGAAGATGCCGATTTGGCGATCGGCACTCCAGGCTACATGCCCCGCGAGCAACAAGCCGGAAAACTGCAATTTAATAGTGATTTGTATGCTTTGGGTGTATCGGTAATCTTTTTGCTAACCGGAGTTCATCCCCGCAAATTACAACCCAATCCAATTTCTGGTGAACTGGACTGGCAATCTCATTTAGGCCAGCAGCGCATTCATCCCGGATTGGCCATGGTTTTGGGTGGCATGATTCGCTGTCGCGCCAGCGATCGATATCAAACTGCTGCCGAAGTAATGCAGGCGATGGAGGCGTTTGTCTCGTTTTCATCGCCTGCGTCAGTTGCTCCCTCGCCGGTCTCACGATTTCCGCAATGGAAACAAGTGCGGCGCTGGTCGGGACGGGCGAAGCAATCGCTGTTGCTCACCGGGGTGACCCTGGGATTGGTGGGAGGTGGATACTTCTTTGCCCAAAGCCATGACTCTCAGAATTTCCTGGCGCGGCTTGGCTGGCACGGTGCCCCTGCTCAGCAGCAGTTAGCACTTCTGCGATCGATTCCGCTGACGGCTAACGGGCAGCCACTCCGGATGGCGGTTAGTGATCGCTATCTGGTGACGGCCAATTCTCAGCCAGGGGTGCGTGTGTGGTCGCTGCCCAAAGGTCATCTCGATAAAACATTGCCAGGGAAGGCGAACGAAGTGCAGGCATTGAGTTTAAGTCGGGATGGGGAGTGGTTAGTGATCGGTGGGCGCGATCGAACAGCTCATTTGTGGCATTTAACATCTGGAATGCAGCACCAGCAATTCCCAGGTCATCCAGCCCCGATCACCGCGGTGGCCATTAGTCCCGATGCCCAAACCGTGGCTAGTGGCAGTCAGGATGGAACCGTGCGGTTGTGGAATTGCCGCACTGGAGTTCGCAAGCAAACATTAGCTCGATTCGGAGCCGCCATTACAGCCATCACCTATGGAGTTAATTCTGACTTGCTAATTAGTGCGAATAGCAACTACGAATTGCAAATTTGGAATCTTCGCACTCGCCAACTGCAACGCACTTTTGCTGGGCATACAGCCCCGATCTTGCATCTACAAATGATCGACTCCAAGACGCTTTTGAGCGTAGGTAAAGATCGAACGCTGGTCTGGAATCTTAACCAGGAAGAATTAATGCGATCGTCTAAAAAACGCTCCACAGGGCTGCTAGCCGCATCTGTGAACGCTCGGCGTGTGGCGACGGTGGATGAGCAGGGCAAAGTCCAAATTTGGAATCCAGATACTGGCCAGTCGGAAGCCACGCTAGCCATCGGGCAACCCACTCTCTCTGCGGCGCTCAGTCCTGCGGGGCGGTATCTTGCCTCTTGGGATCAGGGGCAACAGTTGAAACTTTGGCAACTCAACTCAGATTAGTTCCAGTGGTTCTTTTCGATCTACACCAAAGTCCAAAGGTTAACGCTCAAAAACCAAATTCCTACTGTTCCCTGCGATCGACCCTTAATCCTCACACAATCGATTCTTGAAGGTTTGGAATTATGTTGAATAAGGTCTCAGAAACCACCATGCACCGTGTTCGGTGGCTCCTCACGCTTGGTTGGCTCACCCTAATTGCCTCCTTTTTCTACGATCCCTTCACTGGTTTTTTCACGCAAGAAACCAACTTTGCCAGTCCATTTCGGTTACGGCCTGAAATTTATCTTGACGCTGATTTGTGTGTCAAAATTCGTGATGCCTGTATGCCAGAACGGCCCTTTGCCATGGGAGCGTTGATGTGGTGGGCAATGATTGTGCCAGCTGGAATTTTTATTTTGCTGGTCTTTGGCCATGAGTTTTGGCGACGAATTTGCCCGTTGTCATTCCTCTCTCAAATTCCACGCGCCTTAGGAATTCAGCGCAAACGAAAGGTAATTGATCCAATTACAGGCGAGCTGCGGCGAGAATTAGTCGCCATCTCTCCTGATTCCTGGTTAGGGCGTCATCATCTCTATGTTCAATTTGGTTTGTTTGTTCTGGGGTTAGGCGGGCGCATCTTATTTACCAACTCCGATCGTATTGCTTTAGGTTCTTTCCTAATCGCTACTATCTTTTGTGCCATTCTGGTGGGTTACTTGTTTGCGGGGAAAAGTTGGTGTCATTATTTTTGTCCAATGGCTCCGGTGCAAATGGTGTATACCGGCCCGCGATCGCTCTTGGGCAGTCAGGCGCACATGGTGCCCAAGCCCGCCGTCACTCAGTCTATGTGTCGCACGGTGGACGCTGCCACAGGCAACGATCGCAGTGCTTGCGTAAACTGCAAAATGCCTTGCATCGACATTGATGCTGAGAAAGCGTACTGGACTGAACTGAGCAAACCGGGACGACGCCTAGTGCAATATGGGTATCTGGGCATGGTCATTGCCTTCTATCTGTACTACTACCTCTATGCAGGAAATTGGGACTATTACTTCAGTGGCGCTTGGACCCACGAAGAAGATCAAGTTGCAAAAGTCTTTGATCCTGGTTTCTACATTCATGGCATTTTGATTCCGATTCCAAAAGCGATCGCGGTTTACATTACCTTTGCTGGATTGATTGCTGTCACTGTGTTCTTGGGCTGGTTTCTAGAAAAGAGCTACCGGATGTATGCCTCACGGTTCGGTCAGCGCGTTTCAGCGCAACAAACACAGCACGTGATCTTCACCCTATTTACCGCAGCTTCATTCTGGACGTTCTTCTCCTACGGTGCCCGACCCTCGCTGAATCGACTACCTCCCATCCTCCTGCTTGGCTTTAATGCATTAGTGGTTTTGGTGGGAGCGATGTGGTTGTATCGCACCTTAGGGCGCACTCGCGCTAAATATGAGCGAGAGGAAATGGCGACTAGTTTGCGCAAACAAATTAAGAGATTGAATCTTGATCCAGAAACATTAGGTGGAATTCCACCTGAAGCTTTGAATTCGGATGAGGTTTACATCTTGATGAAAGTGTTAGGCGGTTACTCTCAACAATTACGTCTCCAAACCTACACTGGATTGGTGCAAGACTTGCTGGAGCAACAACTTGTAGAAACGGCTGCCAGTTTTGATTTCTTCAAAAAGTTGCGGGATGACCTGCAATTGACCGATGCTGACCATTTCCGCACGATCGAAGCGATCGCAGCCGCTAACCCGGCGATTCTGACCAGTGCCCAGGCCCATCAACCCTTAGAACCCGCAGACTCTGTCACCCTGGCGAAAACGATTGGCACTCCAGTGCGATCGCGCAAAAATCAACCTCCCCGCAAACCGAACCCGTTCTCCTCCCTGGGGCAACGTCGCTAACTAACCCCCTAGTCATTCAAGAGGTCGCCTTTCATGTTGAAATTGAAGTCTGTGAACTTTGACCAACGGCAATTCCACACCCACCAACTCAACCCCACCTATCAAGGCCAAATGGAATGGTTGATTGGGCGCAATCCGACCTGTGACTTAGTTCTCACTAATCGAGAGGTGAGCCGTGTGCATGGGCGGATTGTCTATCACGAAGAGGCTTATCACTTTGTTGATGTTGGCAGCACCTCTGGTTCATTGTTGAACGGGGATGCCGTACCCGCCAATGATAAGCGCCTGCTCCATGTGGGAGATTTGCTCCAAATTGGTGAAACTTTTCTCTACGTGGAAGAACTAGAGCCTCCGTCTGCTGCGATTCCAGCGCCGGTGGACAGTCATTCCTTGTTGCCAGCAGCACAATGGACAGAGGACCCATTGACTTGTTACTGCCAGCGGATTATTCAGGAAACGCCAGACATGAAAACCTTTTGTTTGGTGGCAGATCCGCCCGTTTTGTTTCACTTTTACCCTGGGCAGTTTGTCAATTTAGAAGTGGCGATCGCGGGTAAACCGGTGATTCGACCCTACTCCATTTCCTCCTCCCCGACGCGCCCCTATCACCTCAGCCTGACGATTAAGCGGGTTCCTGGCCCTACTAATGAGGTTGACATTCCGCCAGGACTGGTTTCCAACTGGATGCACGATGAGTTTCAAGTGGGCGATCGAGTGCGCTTAATTGGAGGCGCAATGGGACATTTCAGTTGTTTGCCCAATCTCCCGCCTAAACTGTTGTTGATTTCTGCTGGCAGTGGCATTACCCCGATGATGTCGATGTCGCGTTGGGTGCAAGACACCCTGGCCGATTGTGATGTTACGTTTTTGCACAGTGCCCGCACACCGAAAGACATTGCTTTCCGGGCCGAGTTAGAAGCAATGGCGGCTCAAATGGATAATTTCAAATTAGTCATTACGACCACTCAGTTTGAAGCTGGTGCGGCCTGGATGGGATTGACCGGACGCATTTCTGAGGCGATGCTGCAACTGATTGTGCCAGATCTGGGCGATCGCACTGTTTATGTTTGTGGTCCGGCAGGCTTCATGGCTGGCATCAAATCCACGTTAGAAGCCATGCAATTTCCGATGGAGCGGTATCTGGAGGAAAGTTTTGGTGGTCGCAAGTTAGCTCCTACCGTGCCTCCAGTCGATGGTGAAATGCCTTCCGATCCACCGACATTAATCGGTAATCGGCCCCATGTCTACCATGCGTCAAATCAACCAATGATAAAGCTAGATGGGTCAGCGAGTACCACAACTCCCGGTGTGACCTTTGCCAAAGTTGGCCGGACGATCGCCGCTGATGGCACCGCATCAATCCTCGAAATTGCGGAACAGGAAGGGATTCCAATTCCCTCCGCCTGCCGAGCTGGAGCCTGTGGCGCTTGTAAGATTCGCACCCAGGAGGGCACTGTGCGGTATGCCACCTCACCCACAGCCCTAAGCGCAAAAGATGAGCAAGCCGGCTATGTGCTGGCTTGTGTTGCCCATCCCGTTAATCAAGTGGTGGTAGAAGCTTAGTTTTTAATTTAAGGAGAGCATCATGCAACCTATTCTTCGATTCATGCCTGTAATTTGTGGTTTGTTGGGGGCAGCAACGATCGCCGTTTCGCCCCTCGCTGCACATCAACAACAAAATACAACTGATCTGGATGTCATGATTCATCTTGATCCAGATGATTCTCCCTACGCCCAAAAGCCCTCACTGACCTGGTTTATGTTGATGCGAAAAAATGGCGATATGGTTTCGCCCGCAGCCTGTAACTGCCGCGCCATTATTTATGACTCGCGGAATCAAGTAATCGATCGCAATCTTGCTCTCTCAACGATGTCCATTCCAGGGCACAAAAAAGAGCATCAAGGACTTCGCACGATGATCACATTTCCCAAACCGGGTAAGTACAAGGTTGTGTTCTCAGGTCAGGCCAAAGATAACAGTTTCAAGTCGTTTAATCTTGCATTTCCGGTTACAGTTCGACCGGCGCTAGATTCGTTTCGATATTAAGTTATTTGTTTGTTAGTTACAGCAATTCCTGATAGGGTGGGCACCGCTCACTTTCCCCCAAAGCCCTGATTATATAGCTTTGGGGGCGATGCCTACCCTACAAGTCGTGGCTTATCCGATTACAGTTCGACTGGAGTTGAATTCGTTTCGAAATTAAGTCGTTTCTTTGTTGGATGGATTTACTTCCTAGTTTTTGGAGAGCCTTACCATGAGAGTACGTTATCGTTCCGTTCAATCACTATTGCTGATGCCAGTTCTGGTTGGATTGATTTATCTCGTTTGTCAGGTCCATTGTGCTTTGCCTCATTAGACAACGTTTAATGACGATCGGGTGTCTACCATATCAACCCTTCAATGCCAGGATATGGTGAGCGAATGAGTACTATTCTGAAGTCTAGAGAGGCTGTTTCTACACTTGAGCCGTCACTGCAAATCAAGCAGGAACTACGTCAACAAATTACCACTACACTGCAATCTGCCAAACAATTGCCTCCAGATGCTTGTTTGCATGAGGTAAGAATTCGACTTTTAGCGATTCAAGCCTATTGTAAGCATCAACAAAAGACATTCATTGTTGTCGAATTGTCGATCGCCTGCGATGAATATCAGTTGGGGGGGAATTCCCACGATCGCGCAGTTCTATTTCGTGGCCCCAATGAAGATGCTTCTGTTGCGATTTGCGTGACAGCTAGAGGCTCTTTGTTGTACCGCAATGGTAATGCATGGCAAATTTACAAGCAAGCTGGAGACGTTAACCCCACGTCGTAGGCCATTATGCATTTTTGTGGAGGGCTTACATGTAATCCCTCCACAAATAGCAACTTTATTCGATCGTGATCGACACATTATCGGCGTAAACAAGACGAGTCGCTGAGCGCAATTCAAACAACAGATATTCTTCCATCACGCTCCAGAAGAAGGCTCTGAGTGTTTTGCGGCGGGCATCGGCTGGAATGGCATAATCAAAGGCCGAATCGCAGGGCTTGAGCTTGGCCAAATGGTTATCACAACCACACCCATGCTCCAGGAAGAAGCCATGCCGACTGGAGATGCTATCAATTAAGCGGCGCAACATCGACACATAGCCGCCGTGCAGAATGGCATCAAATTTGCGCGCGATCGCCAAATCCTGCTGATTGAAGCGGAATGACCGAATTTCAAATACATCAGTCCGCTGCAATGGATGTAGAAATGTCCAGTAGAAGGTTGCGGGGACATCGTAGCCCAGTTCCGTAAACAAATCAGAGACGATGGTCACTAATGCCGATCGTTCGTCGTGCTGGGCAGATTTACTGGCAATCTGGTGACGAAGCTCGATTAAGTCGGGGTAGTTTTCTGGCAAAAATGCGTCGCCAAAGTGAGCCACTGCTTCCCAGGCTAAACGTCCGTTGCCTTCACAGTAACTAGGTTTTAGATGTTGAGTGTCAGGGCGATCGCAAAACAACGTGTAACCTTGCTGATTCTTAGCCAAAAAGATTTGGGCCATTGCGGTGTAAACCGCAGGTTCGCTTAACCAGTTTCCCGCCTGAATGCGCTGCCAACTAGGTGGCATCTGCTCAAGGGGTACGGCTGGTTCACCATTGATTGTGATTAAACTTGAACTCGAGAACGCGATCGTGGATTGCATGCAAAATTCTCCTTGCAGTAAACGCATCCTGCTTATCGTGATGATCCTAGTCGCTGAGAGATGGTTGGCAACAACTAACGTGACCAGAACCTTTTGTTCTCGATGATTATAGGTTTCAGTCAATTAAATGGCATGTGATTCATCTCATGTCCGCTTCAAATGCCTCTGACTCAAACGTGGGAGCTGGCGAAAATTGGGGTTGAGGGGTTGGTTTGGCTGGAATCGGGCGTTTTGCGGCAGTGCGCCTGGGAAATTGATAAGGGAAGTTGAACGGTGGAGCCGGATTGATATTGATATCGTTAGCGGGTGGGCGGGTGGGGGCAGGCTTGGGCGGCTTTGTAGCCGCGATCGCGCTGGGTCGAGGGGGTTGGGCCCAAGTCAATGCTTGTTCTGTGGCGATTTCTAAATCAGTTTGGGGCGGAGGATTTTCTAGCGCCGGTGGAACTGCTTCTAACTGCGGTCGGTTGACTGGCAACGATGGCATGCTGGTTGCAGTATTCGTGGCAATCTGCATTAAATCGCTAGCTGGCTCAAACTGTTTGGTGGTGATCTCTTGCAACATCTGTTGCACCAAATTGCTTTGATAGAGCGGAGTTCCTTCCAACCGTTTGAGCGCCGTTATCGCCTTAGACCAATTGCCAGTTTTGCGGGCGACTAAAGCCTGATTCAAAAATTTTGCCTCGCCGCGCCATTGTTTCCCTAGCGCGATCGCTTGAGCATGATGTTGACTTGTGGGTGAAATCGTATTCAGCAACCTTAAAGCAGCACTTAAGTTAGCCTGCTGATGGTGTTGAATTGCCCGCTGGAGTAATTCTTGTGACCAATCATCTTGGAGTTGTTTCGCCAAGGCATAATGACGGCTGTTTTTAGGAATGCCGCCCAACTGTAAAACTGCTTCTGGCAGACGATCGCGATTGGCTATAGATTGTGCCTGCTCCAACACATCTTCGTAGACCATTTCTAGTTCATTGATCGGGCGATTGATGCGATTACTTCCCCACCCTAACTCAAACAGATTTTCTGGGATGATACTGGCCCGGTGCAGCGATCTGGGTTGGCTGCAAGGGGGCCGAGAAGGCGTATCGGTTTCGGGGAATAAGGGTTTACAAGATTCACTGTTGGGATTTACATCATGGGGGAGTGCCCCTCCATACAACAAAATAGTAGAGCAAGCGATCGCCCCACCTTCTAACATTCGATGACGCATGACAATTTATTCCTGTAGTCAGAATGACAATTCCAAAGAAATGACATTCCAGGTAACAGTAGCTGCACCCTGAGCTATGCAGACTCTGTGATGAAGCAGATCTAGCATCATGGACTAAACAAAGTGAAATAGCCGTCTTGATTAGCTGTGACAGGTTGACGCCGACTTCACAACGCTTACCCAACTTTTGAGAGTCTGAAAAAACTACGGTAGATAACCGGCAAAGGTTTGCACCAAGATTCTAAGCAAGTGCAAGTTTTCCATTCACCAGAATAAGCAACATATCTCATTTATCCATCCAAAATATTGCAGATCTTTTTTCTGTGTTTCTCAACTTTTGATACCTGTTAACGTTCTGTTGAAGTAAAGTGAGAATTTCTAAAAGCCTTTCTTTACTGCGATATGAAGTTTTAATATTTATTTGAGATGGCTTGTACTGAGAGATAGTTTGTTCGATTTATTACTTTAACCCTGATTTTGGTCAAAAAAAGTTAGACGTTTCGATGCGAAAACCCCGAAATTCTGGGATTGGCTCTCACCTTGACGCAGAATAAAGATCCGATTATGGTAAGGCTGGGTTGCCTACCAATATTAATTAGAACAGCACGATATGAATGGTTCTAATTAGCCCTTGACGCAAACAAAGCTTTACTTGTTTATGGTTCTATTCGTTCATGGTTGAGGTTGTCTACCATGACTACTTGCTTACGCATTGGCGATCGCTTGCTGAACAGCGATCAAATTATCACGGCCTTGGTGCAGTATCAACTGCTTGATTTGTTGATTAGTCACGTTTTATTAGATGAGGCGATCCAAGCGATCGCGCTATCCAACGAAGAGTTGGCTCAGTTTCTGGCAGAAGCTTCTAACAGCGAAGTTCCCGCTGATTTGGAAGATTTATCCCAGTGGTGTGAGGCTCGTGGGATTACGCCAACCTACTTTAAATCGGTCATGTTGCGGGAGTGGCGCATCGAAAAATTCAAACGGCAATACTTCGCCAATCACCTCGAATCCGAATTTTTGCGCACCAAGGCGGCCTTTGATCAAGTGGAATATTCCTTAATTCAATTGGATGATCCGGTGTTGGCGCAGGAGGTCTATTACCAGATTCGGGATGATGGCGTTGCGTTTGAAGACTTGGCTCCAGCTTATTCCCTGGGGCACGAATACGAGACAGGAGGCCGGGTGGGGCCTGTGCCGATCGCTTCCTTACCCAACAATGTCCAGACGCTTTTGCAGCGAACTCAGGTTGGGCTTGTGCAACCGCCCCTGCCAGTCGGCGATCGATATTGGGTAATTCGGTTAGACCAGTATAATCGCGCCCGCCTGACGGAATCTACGCGGACTGATTTAGTCAATCGCTTATTTAACCAGTGGTTGCAAACTAAAGTGAATGCGCTCAAAGCGATACCAAATGCGATCGCCATTCAATCAGCACCTCACGAACTAGAAACCCAACGCCTATGACTTCCTCCGATCTCTACACCAAAGCTAATCACGCTGCATTTTTTCAAGCCTTTCCTTTTAATCAACTGACCGCTGAACAACAGTTAAGTATTGAGGCAAAATTAATCCATCACCAATTCGCTCCCGGCGAATTATTGTATGCGGCGAATCAATTTCCTGAATGGGTGCATTGGATTGTGCAGGGACGAGTTCGCTTATTGGGCGCGGCGGCAGATCAAAGCCCAACATTAGGCATTCTTGAAGCGGGAAACCTGGTGGGTTGGGAGAGCTTTGTACGCCGAGTCGCGATCGGGTCGGCGCAGGCAATGATTTCGGTTGCGGATGGTGACGATGTGCAAACGATCGCGTTGCCCGCAGACGACTTTGAAACTTTGGTGGTCAGCCATCTCCGGTCAGCTTTTGCGCATACTCTAAGTCGCGTGGAACTATTTGATACCTTAGCCCGATTTGTTGCTCGTGCCGCCAACCATACTCCTTCAACTCTGCTGAAGGATACAGTGGACTTTCTCATCCAAAATCAGTTGGCGTACATTGAGCAGTCCGATTTATCAACGCAGCGCTTTAGTCAGCAATCGGCTCCGCCCCTGTCGCCGGATTGTATCTGGTTGGTTAGCGGTGGTGAAGCGCTCAATCTGCCGATTGGGAGTCGGGTTAAAGACCGATCGCAGCTCAAGCGAGTGCGTGCTTCACCGTTTCCGGTGCGGTTGTTAGGAATCGATCGTCCGGTCCTCATTTCCGTCATCAAAGATGGCTGTTTGCCTGCCGTGGAAACTCTACCCAGGCCCCAGGATTCACTGCTTAAATCAACGCCAGTGAATCAACCGATGGTTGGAGTGGATAGTGCCGCCATAGAAGTGGCTCCTGCGATCGATCCGGTACCAGAATCATCTACTTCACCGGGTGCCTATCCCGTTTGGACATCCCCCTTCCCTGACCCAATTGAGGACATCGTGGCGTGTTTTGGGATGGTGTGCGATCGCATGCAGGTGCCATTCCGTGCTGATTATCTCCGCAGTTGGTTGAAGCGACGCTTTACCGACACTGCCATTGTTCAATTTGATGCCGACCACGCGCCTTTCGATTTGTATATCCGATTAGCACAAGCTGTTGGTTTGGATGCCACGATTGCCTCATTTACTCTGACTCCCCAAGGGCTGAATCGTCTGAAAACGCCCGCTCTCATCCAATGTCAAAATGTGATTGCGGTGCTGTATGATAGCACGCCCGCTTTAGCCGTTGTGGGGTCACCTCGGACGGGATTACTACGTCTAAACCCCCAGGAACTCGTTCGTCGGATTACCCAAACACCATCTGACACGGCTTCCACGGGGCAGGCGATCGTGCTGGAGCGATTACCCCAAACCGCAACAAAACATTTTGGTTTCCAGTGGTTTATTCCCGCTTTAAAGCGGCAACATCAGGTTTTATTTCAGGTCTTGATTGCATCTGTATTTGTGCAGTTGTTAGGCGTTGCAAACCCACTGTTGATTCAACAGGTGATTGATGGCGTGATTGTTGACGCCAATCCAGGGGCAATGCCAATGTTCGGTATTATCATGCTGTTGTGTGCTTTTTTTGAAGGCATTTTGACGATTCTGCGCACCTATTTATTTTCTAGCACCACCAATCGTTTAGACCTCCAATTGGGGATCGAAATCGTGCATCATTTGCTGCGACTGCCCATGTCTTTTTTTGAGAAACGTTCTGTGGGAGACTTGGCGGCTCGTTTGAACGAGCTGGAAAATATTCGTCAGTTTCTGACCGGCACAGCACTAACCGCAGTTCTTGATGTTGTGTTCTCAGTCTTTTATTTAGTTGTCATGTTTCTGTATAGCATTACGCTCACATTGTGTGTATTACTCAGTGTGCCTATTGTGATTGGTTCGACGCTACTGGTTTCAACGCTACAACAAAAGCTAATTCGCATTAAGTCTGAGCATGGTTCTAAAGTGCAGTCGTATCTGGTGGAAGTATTGGGTGGCGTTTTCACCGTCAAAGCTCAGCACATGGAATCGTTAGTGGAAGCAACCTGGCGCGATCGCTACATCAAGTATTTAACCAGTGGCTTTAAAACCTCAACCGTGAGTACGATGTTTTACTCATTTAGTACATTTTTGAATAACATCAGCAACTTATTTGTGTTATGGGTTGGTGCAGGCTTAGTGCTAAATGGCGAATTAACCTTAGGTGGCTTAATCGCCTTTCGCATTTTAACAGGGTATGTTACAGGGCCATTATTGCGGCTAGCGGGCTTTTGGCAGCGCTTTCAAGAAGCGGCGCTTTCCATGGAACTACTAGCAGATATTGTAGAGTCCCCATTGGAAGAATCACCTTCCTCCAATTCCAGGCCGCAATTGCCGCCTATTCAAGGACATGTTCAGTATCATGACGTGAGTTTTGCCTTTCATGCGGGGCAGTTGCAACTAGTTAACCTGAGTCTGGACATTCGGCCTGGGGAATTCGTGGGTGTGGTGGGGCAGAGCGGCTCTGGTAAAAGTACGATGGTGAAACTGTTGCCTCGTTTGTATTTACCTCAATCGGGCAGCATTTGTATCGATGGCTATGATATCAGCAAAGTTAGCTTAACTTCGCTGCGGCATCAAATCGGGATTGTGCCACAGGATGTGTTGTTGTTTGAAGGCACCATTCGAGACAATATTGCTCTGTTTGATAATTTGTCTGACGATGTTGTGATGGCGGCGGCGATCGTGGCTGAAGCCCACGACTTTATCATGCAACTGCCAGATGGATATGCGACTCGCGTGGGGGAGCGGGGGAGTTCACTCTCTGGGGGGCAACGTCAACGGATTGCGATCGCTCGTGTTGTGGCCCGCAATCCGCAACTGCTGATTTTTGATGAAGCGACCAGCGCACTGGACTATGAAACCGAACGCCGAGTTTGTACCAATTTGATGCAGCGGTTTCACGATCGCACCTGTTTTTTCATCACGCATCGACTGAACACGATCGCCAATGCTGATCGCATCTTGGTGCTGCAAGCAGGGGCGATCGTCGAGCAGGGCACCCATCAAAGCCTGATGGCCCAACGGCAACTCTACTACTGTCTTTATGCCCAGCAGGCTGCTGGTTGAAACAAGGAAAACGCGCTCTCACCCATCATTGGAGGTTTTATGAAATTTCCCAATTGGTTATCAAATTCGTTTGCGATTGCAGATGCTAAATCGAATGCGATTGATCGTGATGATCTTAGTTCGGGGACGATCGGGTTGCCATCTCCCGGTGCCTGGACGCAACGCATTACACTCCTGATTGTCTTGGGCTTAGGCGCTGGTGTCGCCTGGGCTGTAATGGCACGGGTGGATGTAGTGATTGGTGCTCGTGGTAAGTTGGAGCCATTATCCCAGTCGCAATCAGTCCAGTCAAAGGTGGGCGGAGTTGTGACGACGGTGCTGGTGCGGGAAGGGCAAACGGTGAAGCAGGGGCAATTGTTATTGCAGTTGGATAAAGCCTCGTTGCAAAATCAGTTGAAAACGCTGCTGCTTCAGCGCAATCAATTAGTCAAAGAAACGGCTGTTTTACGGTTGGCGCGGCAGGGGCGATCGCTGTCTACCCTTCGTCAAACCAGTGGGTCGATTCCTCCCGAATTGATGAATCAAGTGCAAACTCGATTATTACTACAGGCTCAACTCACTCAAAATCCTGCTGGACTTTCGCCAGAACAGTATGAACGCTACGTATTGTTTCAACAGCAACTGCGCGATCGGCAATCAATTACTCAAATACAACGGGCAAATGTTCAAACTCAAATTGCCGAAACCGATGCCCAACTGGCAAAAACAGAATTTCAGTTTAAGGTTGAGCGCAAACTACTGTCTCAACTCACACCTTTGATGGAACAGGGAGCCATTTCTCGGACAGATTTTTTGCGCCGAGCAGTTGATGTTAACACGCTCCAAAGTCAGCTCAACCAAACACGGCTGCAAAAGCGAGAATTACAACTCAATCAATTGCAGACGCAAGCTGAAAGCCAAAAATCAATGACCGAAACGTTTCAAAGTTTGCAGGGACAGCTAGCCGAACTGGACGCTCAATTTGACAGCACAATCAAAGCAAATCAACGCCAAATGATTCAAGTCAATGCACAATTGAGTCAAATTCAAACCGATTTGAAGAGTCAGGATTTGCGATCGCCGGTTGATGGCATTGTGTTTAATCTGGGGCCAAAGCTACCGGGTGTGGTTGCCCAACCGGGGCAAGCCCTGGTTCAGGTTGTTCCCGATGAATCGCTCATTTCACGGGTGCAAGTTGCAAATGCCGACATTGCCAATATCCAAGTTGGCACAGCCGTTGAAATTCGCATTGATGCCTATCCGTTTACTGAATACGGTTCCGTGAAGGGCGTGGTTTCTAAAGTTGGTCGCGAAGCGATCGCCATGAATCCCCAAGCAGATGCGCAAACGACATTTCCAGTGGAAATCAGACTCGATCGCCAGTTTTTAGAACGTAGAACTGAGCAATTTCCGTTAGTTCCAGGGATGACCTTAGTGGCCAATATTAAAGTTCGCCAGCGGGCACCAATTAGTTACATCGCTGACGAACTGATTAAAGTCTTTGATAGCGCCCAATCGGTTCGCTAATAGACAACTCAACTATTGAATCGTGACAACCCCGGTGTCTACTAAGATGGCAGCGGGGTATTCACTATCGGCATAAGCAGCAATGCCATACTCATAGGCCGTTTGAGTGGGTAATCTTTTGGCTGCCAGAGACAACGTGAGCTTCGTTTTGGGTGGTAGCGATGGCTTAAATTCTAGCCAGAGAGTGCCTGTTTCATCGATCCAGGTTTGTTGAATCGCGATCGCCTGCCGTTGGCCGTTGCTTCCCCCCACAAATGCCTGAGCCGTTTTGATGTCGAAGGGAATCGGCACTGCACCTGCTTTGCGTGCCTGCAATGAAATTGAGAGCATCGAAAACTTCTCACCTGCCCGCTCTGGCATCACAAGCGTGAATGCATGTTGCTGTTGAGCCTGAGCACGACCCGTGTTGGACAGACTGGCTGGGATGAACGTTTCGCTAGGGTTCGACTTCTCGGCATTCCAGGGGCTTGAGACAATGGCAAGAATGCTGAGCGTTAGGATAGCGCCGACTTGTTTCATGGCTAATCTCCATTCATAAAGTGAGGAACTAATTAGAACCCTGCGGGTTTGTAGTTCTAATTAGCTTGACAAAATTGGTTGCTCGATCAATGTGATTAGAAGAAAGCCTGTTGAGTCATGATGAGTTCTCAACAGGCTAGACCAGTTGTGCTAGGAGGAAAACGCGATCGTGCTGCCGCTAAGCGAACTGCACGACATTTTTGTTGAGGTTGATGCGATTTTCGCCAGTTGGGAAGCCCGCCCGGCCATCGCCATCCCCATCAATGTTGGTATGAATGTTGACATACATATTTCCGGCTAAGAGGGCAGCCTGCTCTTGTGGGGTTAGCTCAAACTCACCCGCAATCGTGCCAGATTTTGCATCTGTTGGGGTATTGGTGAAGAACCGAACCACAGTCGCATCTGCAAAATTACCGCGCGAGTCAGCAGCGGGACTAAAGTGCAAATGGGTGCCAGAGATCGGATTCCCTTCTTTATCCTTGGGTACTCTCAAAAAGCCGTCAACCAGCGCTTTGGGATCAGACCCATTAAGAATTTTGGCATTTGGATCGATCGTCGTTTCACCTTGACTGAACAGGGGGAAACCATCAAAGTCTTTGTAGGAGCCGTTGATCTTCAGCACTCCATTCTTCAACTCTGAGTTGAGTTCCGTTGAACCAGAGCTATCGGTCGCAAACGGAAATTCTGTGCCGCCTGTCCCTTTGGCCGTTGCAAAACTGAAACCATCATCACCAACGTAGAGGAAGTCATCTCCCTTGCCACCAATCATGCGATCGTGGCCAGTGGTTCCAGTGAGCTTGCCGTTGCCTCTTTGATTCTTGAAGCTTCCGTCATTTCTCAACTCTTTAAGACTAGCATTTGCTTCTGGAGACATTCTCACAAAATGGCTTTCTGACAAGTCAGACGCTTTAGTAAAGGTGAGTGCAGCTAGAATATGCTGGGTCTTTTTATCGATGATTAACGTGTTACTCACCGAGTCTAAAGGTTGATCCAATCCACCTTTGCCAGGATTTTTACCTTGGGCAATGATGATATTTTTAGGATTGATTCCCGCTAAGGCAAAGCGATCGGTGGCAGGGTCGAAATCAAAGATCCGGTTGGTCGTTTCCTTGCCCAAAATGATGGTGTCTCGCCCAGTGCCAGTGGTAATGGTGTTGAATCCTCGACCTGTACCACGAATCACATCTGAGTCACCAGAGCCAATCACCGTGTTTGTGCCACCTCTAGGATTAAGATAGTCTCCGCGTGCGCCTAAATCATCCCGCAGCGATGTTTCTCGCGTGATTTTTTTGGGGTCTAAACCGCGCGGTGATGCGACTTGATCGAGCGAGATATGAAAGGCTGGATTTGTATTTGAGGGTGGAGCGTGTTCGTGTTCATCAGCCGGTAGTGCCTGGTTAAGGGCCTTCTCCAATTCGGCATCTTGCACCGATTCTGATTTCGAACTAGCGTTCGTGCCAGAAAATCCAGATGAAGTTGAAGAATCTCCAGCATGAGCAGAGTCATGTTCGTGGGTGTGGTTTTTCGTGTCAAACCCTTCCATAAATACTCCTTGAAATGTGAGAAGTTATTGAGTGTGTTCAGTTGAGCAGCCGAAAGCGGAACCTGCAAAGTCTTGCCACAGGTCTGCCAAGCCGAATTTCAACTGAGCTATGCAAAGCAAGGAGCGATCGCTATCACAATTTAGGAACACATCGCAACATCAATACAATTCGCATTAGCACAGATAGCAAACGCGATGTAATGCAAACTGACCATGCCATTAAACAACAATGTGGAGATGGCATTAAGTAGAATCTACTCTACACAGGAAAGAGTAAGACGGTGGAAATCAAGATCTTTGGAAACTTGCACTAAATACTGTGGTGAACTATCTATGACTAAGCTGAATTGTACTTAATTTGATAGTTGCCCTTGCTTATCCAAGAGTATAGCAAACTAAAACGAGATGGCAACCAACGTTAGACAAAATAAACTATGAATTTGAATTACCAGAAGCTGGAACGAAAACGGTTAAGCCATTGGGGATGCATTCGGCAACGATGGGTGTGGTGCCAATAATTTCACCATCGACCACCACTTTTTGGGGTGGCTCAGTCGTGATTTTGATGGTTTTCGCTTGCACATGGACAACGTTTTGTTGTTGCGCCCCCACTTTGATTAATGCGGCACCCAACATTCTCAACATCGTGGTGACTGCTTGAATTTTGCTCTCAGCGGCAGCGATCGTCAAATCTAGCAAGCCATCATCGTAAATGACCTGCCCACCACCCTGAGCTAAAACCGAAGTTGGCGGAGCCGCGTTGGCGACAGTAATGGCCGCAGCTTGAAGTTCGTAGGATTCTCCATCAACTTCCACCACCGCCTCAAATCGATCTTGCGCATCCAGCATTTGCCAGCCTGCCATCAGGTATGCCATCGCGCCCCACTGGTCTTTCAGTTCGCGACTGGCCAAATCTACCATTTCCGCTTCGTAGCCAATCCCCGCTAACAAAATCATTGGGATGCTATTACAACGAGCGGCATCAACCGTTCGGGTTTGCCCGCCCAAAATAATTTGACAAGCCGTACGAACGGGTAACACTCGCGGAATGCCTAAAGCGGCGGCAAATGCATTAGCGGTTCCGCGGGGAATCACCCCTAACGGGACGTTAGTGCCAATTAGCGCCCCGGCAACAGCCGAAATGGTGCCATCGCCACCAGAGGCAATGACTAAATCAGCGCCTTGCGCCAAAACGTCTTGCACCAACTCTTTCGGATTGGTTTCAATGGTTGTTTCATGAATGTGCAAACTCATATGGGGCTGGAGCAATTGGCGGATCAAATCAAGGTCTTGCTCGGCACTACCTTGGCCTGCAACCGGATTGAAAATGAGGTGCGCCACCAGATTGTTTGCGAGACTTTTGACGATCGCAGTGGCTGTGTTGATATTAGTCGCAAGGGCAACCTGATGGACATTGCAAACTCGCAATAAGGCTTGAATATCGGGTTCGTGAGGTTGGGCATATAACGGATCAACCAAAAAAATTACGGCCATCACCTGCCCTTGACAAACTTCGGCGGCAATTTGGGTATCGCCGCCCAATGGCCCCGACAACTTGCGCTCAATGGCTAACCCAGTGGCATCTTGAATGCGTTGCCCCGTTGTCCCGGTCGCAATGAGCCGATAGCGGGCGAGGACTGGAGCGTGTTCTGTAGCAAAAGCAACAATTTGATCTTTTTGAGAGTCGTGGGCAATGAGGGCGATCGTTGAGGTCATGGCTAACCGATATGCGTTAAGAACAATTCATTGAATTGTGGCTCAATGAAGCGATCTTCACATATTAGACCACGGTTGCACAGTTCAAATTCTGACTAAATGTAGAATCTTGGGGATTGAGCGAGAGAAAGTTGGCTTTCGTGTCTTTTGCTGCAAAGAGTCAGTGAATTTTCAGGTGAAAATTAAAGGCGACTGTTGTAGTTATGTTAGTCACTGAATTAATCCATAACCTCCGTTGCTTTTGTAATCATGAGCGAATCCTCTCTTCCCTTCTCCGATCGGACATCCCCTACCCCTATCTCCTCCCCACCGATTCACGTTGTTTCTCCCTGCCCAACTGAACCAACCTTCTACTACTTTGCTTACGGATCTTGCATGTGCCCAGTAGATCTAAAGCGCACGTTTGAAGAAAATACCTATCCTTACATCATTGGGCCTGCAACCTTAAAGGATTATCGCTTGCGGTTTTCGCGCCGATCGCTGCGGCGGAATTGTGGGGCGTTGGATGTGGTGCCAGAACGCGGGGAAATAGTAGAAGGTGTGTTGTACCAACTCCCGTTCCGGTTCAGCGATCGACTGGATGAGCGGGAAGAAGTTCCCAGGGGTGGATATCGCCGCGAGACGATCGATGTTTGTGTCAACGGCACGATGTATACAAACGTTCGTACCTATGTTGTGGTTGACAAGTTGCCCGAAGAACTGGCTCCGAACGACTGGTATTTCAATGTTGTGATGCGGGGTGCAGTTACCTGTGGTTTACCCGAACCCTACTGCTGGCAACTGTTCCATCACATGCACCAACTTCAGCAAAAACAACACTCCATTCAAACCTATCGTTCTGCTTGAAGGGGTGTCGGCGCAAGCAAGACGCTGATCGTCTCGTGCTTCCGTCGTTGAGTGTGCTAGCCTAAGGACTTCCATTTGGTGCTGGGAGGCTTGTTGGAGGCGCGGTGGAAGGTAGCTTGGGAGCGGTTGGCGGGGCCGCGGGCGCGTTGTCAAAAATCGTAGACAGAATCCGAAATAAAGTGGCTAGATCTTCACGGGTGACTAAATTAGCCGTGCGCTCCTGAATGATTTTGTCCATGCGGCTCATGCAAGACTCCATCCCCGCTGCAAATTCGCTACGGGTCAACGATTGCTGACCTCTGAATGTGCCATCTGGATAGCCAGAAATACACCCATACTTCTGCATCAATGTGGAAATTGATTCGTAGGCCCAGTCTCGGCTTGAGACATCGGAAAACTTTGCCGATTGACTGGTTAACTTCTCCAAGCCTGGAAACCGTTGCATCACCGATGGCTGAACGGAGTTGGGTGTGGGCTGATTGGCTGGAACCCGGTTGCCTGAAGTGTTGGGTTCAATCGGCACAGAGCTTTGGGCATCCGTATTAGTGAGCGGCGTTGCCTGCGGCGTTTCTGGATCGAACGATCGCGCTGGAGACCCAGAAACGGTGATCACGAATGTTGCTGCCCAGGGCATTGCAAACAAACTCAAACCAATGAAATGCTTCAGCCGCATGAAGAAACCCCGAACATTTACTTGCGATCAAACATTAAACCATTTTCCGCCCGTTCTGTGAGCGTTCGCGACGAATAGGAAAGTTGTCCGGCCCGATCGAAAAAGGCAGTGGCTTCCTGATGTTTCCCCAGTGCTTGATGGGCTACGCCAATGGCTTGATAGACCGCCGCATTGGTTGGCTGCAAAGCGAGGGCTGTGGCATAGGCTAGTAAGGCTCTACGATGATGCCCTTGCCGAGCTAGGACAATTCCCAAACTTAAATGGCTATCTGCATGCATCGGTGTCAGTTCAATGGCGCGGCGGTAAGCTAATTCTGCTTCGTTGTAGTCGCCTAGCTGGGCCTGACTAAATCCCAAAGCATAGTAAAATCGTGCGTTGTTTGGCTCTAGTCCGATCGCTTTTTGATAAGCCGCCGCTGCCGCCTGAAAATCTTGTTGATGAGCTTGTAAAAAGCCGATCGCGGAGTAAACACGCGCGTTGTTATGAGTCAGATTTGCGGCCTTCTGGTAAAAGGCTAGCGCTTCAGCAAAATTGCCTTGCCGCACCAAAGCTCGACCCTGGCTTAAGATTTGATTGATACAGCCTGCTGTTGCTAGCTGATTCATGCTTGGAGCGCAACGGTTACTCTCGAATCCTGGTTCTGCTTCAAGCGATTTGGCTTGGACTGGTAAGACTTGAACCAGCAAAACGTGACAAGCAACGACTATGCCAGTTCCCAACAACGCGCGAAAATTCATAAGTGGCTAACACCCTGTAGTGATGTCGAAAACGGGTAAACCCATAAATACACTCAAAAATGTCTCGTCAGACTAAATTTTGAAATTAATTTGGTTTTCCTCTAGTTAGAATTTCTTAGATGCTGGCATTCAGACAATGAGGATATCACTGATCCTGCATTGCTTACCCGGCTCCTAACTGCTGTTTTAACCGTCGGATTCGACTCGCCCGACCCGAAATGAGGATGGTGTTCTCCGTAATTTCCACAATTAGTTTGCCTGCAACTAAACTTGCGGGGAACGGGCGATCGTACACTTTCACTTGCTCAAATTCCTGCGTTTCAACATATCCCATTGCCGTGAGGGTTTGATTGAGTTTTTTCAAATCAGCTCCCCGGTTTTTCAGGGGCAGCTCGGTTTGCTCATACCCATTGAAATAACCACCTAAACCACCTGCCAGTAAGCCCAGCGGAATGGCAATTTGAAAGGGATTGCCCAGCATGGCTAAGTCTGCATTGTCTAACCCTTTGGCCAGAATAAATACGGCAATGAAGGTTGTTCCTACGAAGTAGTACAAAAATGTTGGCAAGAATCCTGGCCCGGATTGCATAGTCAGCCTCTAAATTCCATGAATAAAGTCTAGTAGCTCATGGGCCATTTGCAACTTACTTTGAGGTTGTGCCATCGATCGCTGGCGTCCATGTCGATCGATAAAGATGGCCTGATTTGTGTTGCTGCCAAAGCCCGCGTCTGGTTGGTCGATCGCATTGGCGGCGATCGCGTCCAATTGTTTCCGGATCAGTTTGTCTTTTGCCGGGGTGAGAATATCGCCGGTTTGAGCCGCGAAGCCAATCAGTTTTTGGTGGGGATGTTTCTGCATGGCCAAATCCGCCACGATGTCGGGCACGGGCGCGAGGGGAAGCTGATCTGGCAGGGCCGCTTTTGGCAGTTTTGCAGGGCTAGTATGGGCGGGTTTCACATCGGCGACAGCGGCGGCCATAATGATCCAGTCTGCCAGGGGAAGATTGGCCAGCATTGCCTGATGCATTTCCTGGGCGGTGGTGGTGGCGATCGCTCGCAGATTTCCTGGCAGTTCCAGCCCGTTTAATGGCCCATGCACCAACGTCACCTTGGCACCTCGATGCAAAGCAGCTTGAGCTAGCGCAATTCCCATTTTCCCAGTTGCAGGGTTGCCAATAAACCGCACTGGGTCAAGAAATTCTCGGGTGCCGCCAGCACTAATTAACACCTGCTTTCCGGTTAAGTCGCGGTTGCCCTGGGTGTGAATCAGCGAGTATGTATAATCTAAAATTTCGATGGGTTCGGCCATGCGTCCGGCTCCCACGCGATCGCAGGCTAGCATGCCGCTACCTGGCCCTACCCAATGATACCGAGGCATCGCCTGAAGTTGTTGCCAGTTATGCTGCACGATCGCCTGTTCCCACATATCCGTATTCATGGCTGGAGCCAGCAAAACGGGACAGGTTGAGGCTAAGACGGTGTTGGTCAGTAAGTTATCGGCTAAGCCGTAAGTAAGCTTAGCCAACGTATTAGCGGTGAGGGGCGCAATCACAAATACTTCCGCCCATTCCCCCAGTTCGATGTGCAGCGGGCGACCATGAACCGGCTGCCAAAAATCACGATCAGTGTAGGCCGCGTGGCGCGATAGGGTGGCAAAGGTTAGCGGTGTCACGAATGCTTGAGCGGCATCTGTTAGCAGCACCCGAACTTCTATGCCTGTTTGGGCCAACGCAGAAACGACTTCACAAAGTTTGTAAGCGGCAATGCCCCCGCCGATGCCCACTAAGATGCGACGGCTAACCATGCGTGTAAGTCAACTCTAAGCTTCGTCGTAAGCTTCTAAGTCGAGCAGGTAAAGATAAGGTTCAACCAGCTCAGGCCGCTGAAAGGCGATCGCCCGCAGCAGATGCCAATCGTTTAAGCCTTCGAACGCATTCGTGTAATCATCCTGCTCTAACCGAGCCGCCAGATCAGCAACATCGGCAGCGGTCAGAGTACAAACTTTTTCTTTCTCTACTGATAACGCCGACATGTTTGCACCTCCCGCTTGACTATGCGGACAATCGGTTGACTCGCCGTTCACCAAAGGTTCATCAAGCGAGTAGACCGTTGCCTGTAATTCCCCGTACTTTATTCTATGGGATTCAGGAAAGGAATGTCTTGGAATTCACTAGAAGTTAACGACTTGGCAGCAGATTTTTAATAAAAGTTTGTATTCTCTTTAACACGATCGGCTGAATTTCGTGACCCATTGGGTATTCTTCGTACTGCAATGAGGTGTTGAGTGCTTGTAAGCGATCGCGTACCTGGTGAGCCGATTGCACGGGCACCACTGCATCTTGCTTGCCGTGAATTACCAGTGTTGGTGGAACAGTTCCCATCTGAGCTACCAGTGGCGAGTGTAGATAGCCGCTTAGCACCATCAGCCCAGCCAGTGGGAGCTGCGTTCCCACATCCAGCGTCATTGCGCCCCCCTGCGAAAAGCCACCCAAAATGGTGCGAGCCAGTGGTATACCTGCTAGCTCTGCTTGCATCTGGATGAATTCCGTCAAAAGTTGACGACTGGTAGACAGGTCGGAGCGATCGCGAAATTCAGGCGTACCGATGAAGCTGTAATTTTGCGGCAGGTCGTACCACATCTTGCCCACGGGATTGTAAGGATGCTGAAACGGTGCTTCTGGAAAAACCAATTGGTAATCGCTTAGCTCCATCATCTGAGCTAGGGGGGGTAAATCCTGACAATTCGCCCCCCAACCATGCAGCAGAATGACTAATCCTTGAGGGGTAGTGCTTTTGGGTAGCAGCGTGACGGCATGAAGAGACACAAGCAGATGGCCTTGAACATGACAGAACTTTTAATTTGTAGCGCGATCGCTACAGACAGAAGAAACTTTTTTGCGCTAAAACCATCTACGGATACATGATTGCCTCTAGTTTTGCGTTGTAACCGTTGACTCATGATGAACCCGAAGTTTTCCCTGTTTGTTTTTGGTGCGATCGCCGTTGGCCTGACTATCCTACCTGTGGCACCCGCCCATGCCCAGACTCCCGCTAAAGCGGGCGAAGCAGAAGCTGGGCTAGACCTCAAACTGAGTCCGCAGCAACGTCGCGCGATCGAGACGCTGAGTGATTTTGCCTTTGACCAAATGGAAACGTTATTGGCAAATGGCTTGAACCCCAGAAAGATCGATCGCGTTGCAGCCCAACGCCAAACCGAAAACCTGCGCCAAACGATGTCCTCGCTCCGACTGGATGACCAACAAAAAGCTGTTTTAAGAACGGTTTTGCAAAATGCCCGCGAGCAAATGCGGCGGCAGATGAACACTAAATAAGGAATGATTCGGTCAAACCGTGAGATGTCATGGTTTGACCAGCGATCGCAGGCTTCCCCCCGCCAGGTAAACTAAATGAGGATTTATGGGGAGTAAGCAATGGCACGACTGGCGTTACTGAGTGTTTCGGACAAAACAGGATTGATTGAGTTGGCGCGTCAGCTCGTTTCAGAGTTTGACTTTGACCTGATCAGTAGCGGTGGCACCGCTGCCGTCCTGAAAGACGCCGGATTGCCCGTGACCAAAGTTTCGGATTACACGGGTTCACCAGAAATTTTGGGGGGGCGAGTGAAGACGCTTCATCCCCGCATTCATGGTGGCATCTTGGCGCGGCGAGATCACCCAGAAGATGTGGCCGATCTCGAAGCCCAACAAATTCGTCCCATCGATCTGGTTGTGGTCAATCTTTATCCATTTGAGCAAACGATCGCCAAACCGGATGTCTCCCTAGCGGCAGCGATCGAACAAATTGATATTGGCGGACCGGCCATGCTGCGAGCTTCTGCGAAAAACTTTGCGCACTTGACGGTGTTGTGCAATCCCAATCAATACGATGCTTACTTGCAAGAACTGCGCCAAGCCAACGGCGATGTATCTTTGGCGTTTCGTCAAGCAGCGGCTTTGAAAGCCTTTCAGCATACCGGAGCCTACGATCGCGTGATCGCGCAATATCTGGCAGAAACGGCAGCAGGTGACGAACAGCCAGCAACAGGGGAACTGCCTGTTAATTTCACGCTGACTGGAACGCAATTGCAATCGCTCCGATATGGTGAGAATCCCCATCAACCGGCGGCCTGGTATCAAACGGGCGCAACTGCCAGTGGTTGGGCTGCCGCGACAAAACTGCAAGGCAAAGAACTGAGCTACAACAATTTGGTGGATCTGGAAGCAGCACGTCGGCTTATTGCCGAATTTGCCGGGCCACAAGACCGCCCTGCCTGCGCCATTTTGAAGCATACCAACCCCTGTGGGGCCGCCATGGGTGAGACGATCGCTGCGGCCTACCAGAAAGCTTTTGCTGCGGATTCAGTGTCCGCGTTTGGGGGAATTGTGGCGTTGAATCGGGCGATCGACGCCGCCACCGCCACAGAACTCACCAAAACGTTTCTGGAATGTGTAGTTGCGCCGGGATATGATGCCGAGGCTCGAGAGATTTTAGCTGCTAAGTCCAAGGTGCGGGTGCTGATTTTACCTGACCTCAAAATGGGGCCAACCCATACCGTTAAGGCGATCGCAGGGGGGTTCCTGGCTCAGACCTCAGATGACAGGGTGGCTCATCCGGCAGATTGGCATAGGGCGACAACGGCCCAACCCACGGCGGCCCAACTGGAAGAACTGGTGTTTGCCTGGAAGATTTGCAAGCATGTGAAGTCGAATGCGATCGTTGTCACTCGCGACCAAGCGACGATCGGGGTTGGGGCTGGACAAATGAATCGTGTTGGCTCAGTCAAAATTGCCCTGGAGCAAGCAGGAGACCAAGCAAGCGGAGCCGTGTTGGCCAGCGATGGCTTTTTCCCATTTGATGATTCGGTGCGAGCCGCTGCTGCTGCTGGCATCAGTGCGATCGTCCAGCCGGGCGGCAGCTTACGGGATCAAGACTCCATCAACGCTGCCAACGAACTTGGGATCGTTATGGTTCTCACAGGGATGCGCCATTTCTTACATTGATGAACTTCATCAAATTCAAAATCGCTATATTCTAATTGCGGTTTAAAGTCTCAACCTTGCAGATATGGAATTATCAAAAAGTCAGGTTCACATCTCTTATTGGTTATCTGGTGTTTTGTTCGGGTTTTGCTTGCCGCTCAGCATCTTTATCGGCTTCGCTAGTCATGTTTGGCAGCAGGGTAAAGGCTTTGTCTGGGATGTGCCAGTTTTAACCCATGTGCATGCTACCGCCAACCCAATGCTGGACCAGCTTGCCCTCACGCTGACACCGCTGGGCATCGGTTGGGGCATTTTGCCCACTCTGACCATCCTGGGTGGGCTGCTGGTTTATCAGCGGCGTTGGCGATCGCTCCTCTATCTGATCATTACGCCGATCGGTAGTGCCCTCCTCAATCGCACGCTCAAACTACACTTTCACCGTGAACGCCCGCATTTATGGGACGTGTTTACACCTGATCTGAGCTATGCCTTTCCTAGTGGACACGCGATGGGAAGTGCATCCCTGGTGATGGTGTGTCTAGGGTTGGCCTGGTATACACCCTGGCGCTGGCTGGTGTTGCCGCTTGGCAGTTTGTACCTGCTACTGATTGGCTGGACTCGCATTTATTTAGGGATGCATTACCCCAGTGATATTTTGGCGGGGTGGCTCCTGACGATCGCTTGGGCCACCTCGACCTGGCTCATCATCCAACCGCAAACCCCGACTGCCCAATCAGTAGCACCTTCATCAGAGACTCATGTCAGTCAGTCCTGATTGATGCGGCCAACGCTGGACTCCAAACTTTACGATCGCTTGAAGATCGGTCGCCATTTGAGGGCATCTCGCTTAAACGGATTGAGCCAGCTTTTCAAGTGCATGATTACCGCGCCTTTCAAGTCTTGCAACTGTTGACCGCGCGAGCGATCGGAGGGAGATGTCAACCAATGCTGTTGGGCTTCAATTCTGGCCCCCGGCCCGACTAAACGATACTGACTGGGCCAGACATGATGGAACCAGTAAACCAGGTATTTTCGTGGCGACAGGAAAAAGAATGGCACGGGTGGGCGACATCCAATCAGGTCGGCCATCATCTCGTTGTACCGTAGCCCGTTGACCAACCCAAACACCTTGGGGGTCACGTAGAATTCCTCCCGCCAGCGCTGCTCCTGCTGTTTGGCGAGGTCTGCCAGGTTCGGGGGCAGTTGCCGTGTACCAGCACAAACTAGCGCAAAGTATCGGGCTTGCATTTCTGCCATTAACGGAATGCCATCCTGCTGAGGCCGCACAAATCCGATAAAGGCTACCGAGTCTCGCAGTTCCGGGTGAAAGAGTTGCAAATAGCAGTCACGGATGTTCTTAAACTGATATTTCTCCTCCAGGTAGGGCAAGGTGAAGCGGAAGCCGGTACAGAAGACGATCGCGTCAAACTCCTCTACTCGGCCAGAATTAAAGGTCACGGTTTGACCAGCGATTTGCTGCACGCCCCCCACATCAATTTGCAACCCGTACTTAGCCTCAGCTTCAAAAATTCGCTCTATTTTGGTGACGACCGATCCGGCCTCATCTCCCGCCGCCAGGATGTGTTTAGCGAGTAAGCGATCCGCCTCTTGCTCGGAATTTTGGAGGACGGCTTGCCAGGTCTGGCGAATGATATTCGATACCTTTTTCAAAACAGACAACCTCATGTCCGGCTTCAACTAACTCTTTGATGGTGGTTAAACCGCAGAGGCCAGCACCAATAACCACAATCTTTGTCATACTTTTGCCTTTATTTGTTTAGTTTTAAAGTTCTCAAATACGAGTCATTTAAACTGGTTGCACAATGACGAAAAAGTGCAGCAACCACAATGGCAAATGTCACCCGATTAAATATTTTTTCAACCTGGCTATCCCAAACATGTAAATAAACGTCTTTAACCCATCAAGTCGATTGGAATAACAACAACTGCACCGGTCAAAACTTCAAATCTCTCGCGAGATACTTAAATTTTTCGCATGTTTCTCGGTGCGATTCCAGTCAACAAAATAAGTTGGCATCTAGCTCGCCATGCCAACGATGTTGTAGAGCTGTGCCATACGCTTTTTGCAAATTTTCGGGAGTCATGACTTGCCCTGGCGCACCATCGGCAATCAAGCGCTGGTTTAACAGCAGCAAGCGATCGAGTTGGTGGAGGGCTTGCCCCCAATCATGACTGCTAATCAGCAAAATCTTGCCCGACTGGCGCAAGTTGTCGAATACTCGCAACATGATGTCTTCGGTTCGGGCATCAACGCCAGTAAACGGTTCATCAAAGAAGAATAAGTCTGCTTGTTGCGCTAAAGCCCGCGCCAGAAATACACGCTGCTGTTGACCACCCGACAAGTCACCAATCCGCCGATCACGCAAGTTCCACATTTCAACCTGTTCCAAGGCCGTTCTCACTAGATCTTTGGCACTGCGTCCAGGATTGCGAAACCACCCCAAGGGGCGAGTCCGGGCCATCATCACTACATTCCACACTGTGATCGGATAGTCCCAATCGATTAGCGATCGCTGCGGCACATAAGCCACCCGTTCCAACTGCTGATGTAGCGGACAGGTGCAATATTTGACGCTGCCACGTTCCTTGGGGATCAAGCCCAGCATGGCCTTAAACATCGTGCTTTTGCCCGCTCCATTTGGCCCAATCACGCCAACCAGTTGACCAGGTTCAACCTGAAAGCTAACTGAGTCCAACCCACGAATTCCCCGGTAATTGACACCCAGTTGTTGAACTTCTAACATTGAGAACATTCGAAATGAGAACGATACTCATTTTAAGCTAGGCTGTATCTTTGCCAACAGAACTTCAGGAAGATCTTATGAGCGCCACTCCGCTAAATTCCCTTCGCGTCCTTGTCCTCGGCATAGCTGTGGGCCTTCTGAGCAGTTGCACCGCACCGACTTCAACCACGCAAGAGCCAACTACCACTGCCAGTCCGGCTGTAGCCAGCGCTGATGCTCCAAAAGTTGTTGCCACGACAACAATTCTTTGCGATATGGTCCGGCAGATTGCTCAGGAAACTGTAAATCTCACCTGTTTGTTAGAACCTGGCGTGGATGGGCATGTGTATCAACCGGTGCCCGAAGACCGAAAGGCGATCGAAAATGCCCAACTGATTCTGTACTCTGGATATGATTTTGAACCGGGGTTAATTAAGTTGATTAAATCCACCTCAAACCCGGCCCCTAAAATTGCAGTGGCCGAAAAAGCGGTTCCCAAGCCCCTCATGGGCCACAGCCACGCTCACGATGAGAGTTCAGAGAAGGAAAAAGATCATGACCATGCCCACGATCATGATCACGATCACGGTCATGCCGATGATCATGCTAAAGGCGAGGATTTACCCGATCCGCATGTTTGGCAGAATGCGGCAAATGGGGCGCAGATGGCGGCTGTGGTCACGTCTGCTTTAACGCAATTAGAGCCTCAGCATAAAGAGTTATACACCAAGAATGGCGATGCTTTGAAGACAGAATTGGCTCAAATTCATGCCTGGATTAGCACTCAAATTGAAACTGTGCCTGCTAATAACCGAAAATTAGTGACGACTCATGATGCAATGCAGTATTTTTCTGATGCTTACAACATTCCAGTAAGCACAGCGCTACAAGGAATTAGTACCGAAGAGAAGCCGACTGCAACTCGGTTAAAAGAATTGGTGGATGCTGTGAAAGAGTCAGGAGTACCAATGATTTTTCCTGAAGTTGTCGTTAATCCTAAACTGATTGAAGCGGTAGCGCGAGATGCGAATGTGCAGGTGAGCGATCGCACGTTATTTACCGATAGCATCGGTGAACCAGGTAGCAAAGGGGATACCTATCCAAGAATGCTGATTGCCAATACGCAGACGATCGTTGAAGGCTTAAATGGTAAGTTTGTATCCTTTCAACCGCAGTAAGGTCGAATTCAATTGCTGATTTGTGCAAAATGTGATTTACATTCATCGCTAATTCTCCAGCTTTAGGTTTTAATCTAAGAATCGTGTCGCTCTGGAGAACGAGTGATGAGTAATTCTGCGCAATCGATCGCCGACCAAACCTATAACGTGAAGATTGGGGAGTACTTTAGCCGCGGTTGGGATCTGTTTAAGCAGTATGCCCTGCCTTTTATCGGGTTCTTGCTACTGACTGGTTTGATCGGTCTTGCGGCATCAAAACTGCCAGCCCCGCTCGGTGCAAATGCCAAAGGGCAGGGTGGGCTAGTTAATGCTGTCCTCTCTCCCGTTTTGACGGCAGGTTTCTATATTGTGGCCTTCAAACTAGCAAAAGGCCAGTCGGTGTCTTTTGGCGACTTCTTCCGCGGCTTCAACAACTTCTTGCAAATTTTCTTAGTGAGTATTGTTGGTAGTCTCTTGATTGGGCTTGGATTTGTACTTCTGATTATTCCAGGTATTTACTTGTTAGTGGCTTACTTCTTTGCAACATCATTGGTCATCGAAAAGCGATTTGATTTCTGGACTGCTTTAGAAACGAGCCGAAAACTGGTGACAAAACAATGGTTTTCGTTCTTTGGGTTGAGCATTTTGCTATTCCTGCTGAATATCGGAGGATTACTATTGTTTGGAATTGGGGCGTTGGTCACGCTCCCGTTGACATTTTGCATTGTGGTTGCTGCCTACGAAGATATTGTGGGGTTGAATCGCTCTAGCCTGGATGCACCACTGGATGAACCGGGTTAATGAGGGATAATGAGATGATATGAGTGATTCATCTCTGGTTGATGCCACGCATCACTTATCCAGGTTGATTGACCTAATTTATTCAGTTTGTTGCAGCAGGCTACTCTATGACTGACGTTGTAATCATTGGCAGTGGGATTGGCGGCCTGAGTTGTGGGGCATTGCTAGCGCGGTACGGCTATCGTGTGGTGGTGTGTGAAAGTCATTCGATCCCTGGTGGTGCGGCCCATGCCTTTGAGCGCAATGGGTTTATCTTTGATTCCGGCCCATCGCTTTATTCTGGGATGTCCTATAGTCCTTCTCCCAACCCACTGCGGCAAGTTCTGGACGCGATCGGGGAAGATGTGCATTGGGTCAATTACGACGTGTGGAATTGTTGTTTCCCCGAAGGCGACTTCAAAGCCCAGGTTGGTGCAGAGCAATTTTGTGAAATATTAGAGCAGTTTCGCGGCCAAGCGGCGGTGGCGGAGTGGCGGAATTTGCAGCGAGTCATGGAACCCTACGCCAAGGCCGTGTTTGCCTTGCCCACAGCCGCAGTGCGCCTGGATTGGGGGGCGATCGCCACAATGGGACAATTTTTGCCCACCTTCTTACCCCACTCATTCAACGTCTTGAAACTCACTGGTGCCTTTAGCCAAATCATGGATGAAACGGTGACGGATCCGTTCATTCGTAACTGGTTAAATATGCTGTGTTTTTTGCTGTCTGGCCTTCCGGCAGATGGGACGAATGCGGCTGAAGTGGCGTTTATGTTTGCCGATTGGTATCGTCCCCATGTGCAGTTGGATTACCCGATCGGCGGCAGTGGGGCGCTGGTGCAGGCGTTGGTGCGCGGCATTAAAAAACACGGTGGCGAACTACGGGTTAACGCTCATGTGGAGAAAGTTCTGGTTGAACATGGGCGAGCAACCGGAGTACGGTTGCGGAATGGAGAAGTGCTGCGATCGCGGGTAGCGGTCATCTCCAACGCTTCTGTATGGGATACGCTGAAACTTCTGCCTGATGGTGTGTTGCCCAAAGCCTTTGTGCAAGAACGGCAAACCACACCCGAATGTGACAGCTTCATGCATCTCCATCTTGGCATCGATGCAACCGGCCTCGCTCCCGGTTTGGAGTGTCACACAATGGTTGTAAACGATTGGGACAAAAGCATCACAACGCCGTTGAATCTGGTGGTGATGTCGATTCCCTCAGTCCTCGATCCATCCCTCGCACCACCTGGCAAACATGTGATTCACGTTTATACCCCCGGTAACGAACCTTATGAGTTATGGCAGGGACTCGATCGCCGCAGTGAACAATACACTCAACTCAAGCAAGAACGGGCAGCAGCCTTGTGGCAAGCCTTGGAACGGGTGATTCCCGATGTGCGATCGCGCTGCGAAGTGACCCTCGTCGGCACTCCCCTGACTCACGAACGGTTTCTTCGTCGCCATCGCGGTTCCTACGGTCCGGCTCTGCGCGCGGGTGAAAGTGTTTTTCCTAGCCCCAGAACCCCCCTCCCCGGATTTTTCTGTTGTGGTGACTCCACCTTTCCGGGCATTGGTCTACCCGCTGTCGCCGCCAGTGGCATGATCACGGCTAATACCCTTGCCTCAGTGCCTCAACATCTGGCCATGCTAAAGGATATTCATCAATGAGTTCATCGTTCCGCCTTGCCACCCGTTAAATTGCATTCATGCAAACATCAAAAATCAGAGTGTGACTTTCTTGAGACATAAACTCTATCTCTATCAAAAGCAGGGTTAACTTACCGAAGGCATTGATTACGGTGTTGAAGTGAGGAATGTAAAAGATTCTTACGAATCTAAAAAATACTTCTTCACCAGATAATGTGTGCCAATTTCGGAGATTGATATGACCTATACGACAGACAATGCAACCAAAGAGGCTTTGAAACAGTTTCGCCAGTTCGATGCTGACACTCAACTGGGCTTATTGTGGTATGGCTATTTAGATCTAAAAGAACAATTGCAACCAGGTGAGGGACCTTCTGTCAGTGAACCAGCGCGTGCCCTGTATGATCAAATTTCAGTGCTATCTCAAGATGAGCAGTTGCAAGCCCAACGCGACATCGTGAATGGTGCGGAATCCAGCTATACTCACCTCTATGATGCGTTGGCCTCGAGTGCCAGACTCGAAGTATGGCTGATGCTGGCTCAAGGGATGGAACAGGGCACGATTATTCGCCCTGCTGACGATTATCAGTTGCCAGAGTCTACTAATGACTTTGCAAATCGCATCAAGCAACTGGATTTTGAACAACGCATCAATTTTTCGCGTAGTGCTGTCGTGGATATGGGTAGCGTGAAACAAAAAGGGCAGCGAGTCTAGGCAAATTGGATGGATTAGAGTTCGATTGATGTGGGGTGTAGCATGACTATACCCTTTACTTTTGGCAAAGATTCATAAACGAACACAACTAAACATTGAGAATCGACAAGAACAATAAAATCAACCGGCTTGTTAGGCAAACGTTAATGTTGAAGTTGGATAATGGTTTGAATGATCGCTTGTATGATCATCATGATTATTTGACGATCGCGCTGCCCTCTCAAGTCGGAATATGAACCAAAGAAACTTTAAGGTCGCTACATTTAATGTCTATAACTTAGTGCTGCCGAATGTGATTTATTACGGCGATCGTAAGTATTCAACCCAAATGTTTGCACGCAAAAAAATGTGGATCGCGGGACAACTCGCAGCCATGAATGCTGACATTGTGGGTTTCCAAGAAATCTTCCATGTGGAAGCGCTGCAACAAGTGCTAGAAGAAAGTCGGTTGTACCCAAATGCAAAGGTGATCGCCCCACCGCGTTTGGGAGAAGGTCCTGTAGTGGCGATGGTATCGCGGTTTCCAGTGTTACGGCACCGGGTGTATGAGGTGTTTCCGATTGAGGCAAAACTGTCGATCGAGGGAGCTGATATTCCCATTCACAAGTTTTCGCGGGCCGTTCTTGCCGTTGATCTTGCTCTTACCGATACATTGGAGTGTACGGTTTTCGTGGTGCATCTCAAGTCAAAACGTCCGATTATTCCGGATGATGTCGATCGTAATGATCCGTTAGAGCGAGCTAAAGGGCAGGCGCGGGCGTTAATGCAGCGGGCGGGCGAAGCGATCGCGCTACGAGTAATTCTGATGGAGTTTTTGAAAAACCGGAATTATCCCGTGATTTTGATGGGTGATATTAATGACGGCGGTCAGGCTGTCACGTCTCAAATTATGTCTGGAGAGGCTCCATTTCGGCAATCGCCGTTTGAGCAAAAACAACGCACCTGGGATGTGTTGCTCTATCATGTCAAAGATATTCAGGCGCGGCGCAGCTTTGGCGATTACTACTACACTCACATTCACAACGGGCACTACGATAGTTTGGATCACATTATGGTGAGTCAAGAGTTTGTGGCTGAAAATCCGCATCATGTGGGCAGAGTCAGTTACGCAAGGGTGTTGAATGATCATTTGATCGATGATTCGCTGAATGGCGATGGCGTGGAATTATGGCAATCGGATCATGGCCAGGTCGTGGCTTCGATCGAACTCAGGATTGCTGCTAAACAACCGAATGGAAATGCTTCTAAGTAATCGGTATCGTCATTGGCGCTCGGCATAAAATCATTTGGACGGAATGATAATTTCAGGAAACCTCCTGCCAAAATGCTCATGTGCCCCCTTGTGATGAACCTGACTTCATTTATTGCACCATTGCTAGTAAACTCGCCCCAAGTTGGCGATCTATTGGCTGGCTTACCTGTAACTTCCGTTCAAGCGCAAACAAATGCCACTCAACAAATGGAAGCTAATCAACTTTCCGATTTGGGATTGGAGCAGTGCCGCATGGGGCAATGTTTGGTCGCGATCGAGACATGGAAAAAGGCGTTGGTGCTTTATCAAAAAACAAATAATCGTCCAGGAGAAGCGGCAACGCTGGGAAATTTAGGAACAGCCTACTCGAATTTATCTCAATATGAACAGGCGATCGTCTTCTACAATCAAGCATTGCCGATTTTTCAAGCGCTGAAAGATCAAGATGGTGAAATCACTACACGAGCCAATATCGCAGCAACGCTTCTAAGATTAGGGAATAATGAGGCTAAACAATCAAAATTTCAGCAAGCAATCACGTTTTACAGTCAAGCTCTACCTCTGTTTCAAGCACTCAACGATCGTAAAAGTGAAGCACTTGTCTTAAATTTATTGGGTGCTACTCATGTTGACTTATTCCAATATCAACAAGCAATCACCTTCTATGAGCAAGCATTACCCTTAGTTCAAACACTCAATGATCCTTTAAGTGAAGCATCAGTGCTGAATGGATTAGGACTAGCTGCTACAGGGTTAACTCGTTATTCACAAGCAGTTTCACTCTCTAGACAGGCATTACCTATCTTTCAAAAACATCAACTTCGTGAGGGGGTAGGAAGTGCCTTGAAAAATTTAGGAGATGCTCTCACTGGGCTATCTCAATATTCAGAGGCACTTACTGCTTATAATCAAGCATTACCCATCTTCCAAGACCTTAAAAACCGTCAGCAAGAGGCTCGGATCCTGTATGAAATAGGTTTTCTTCACCGGAAGCTATCTCAGTATGGTCTCGCCATTTCTTACTTTAGAAAAGCATTGCCGCTGTTTCAAGTACTCAAGGATCGGCACAGTGAAGTATTGGCGTTAGACGGACTGGGAACGGCATTTAATGGCTTATCCGAGTACGCCCAAGCGATCGCCCTCCACAATCAGGCATTATTAGTCCTGCAAGAAGTCAAAAACCCCAAAGTAGAAGCCGATGTGCTGAATAACTTAGGAATTACTTACTCTATGTTGTCTCAGTTTGAAGAGGCTATCTCATTTCACGAACGAGCTTTACAACGCTATCAAGATGCACAGAGTCGCTTTGGAGCAGCAGCAGCATTAACTAATATTGGAAATGCTTATATTGGTCAATCTCAATATAAGCAAGCAGCCACCTTTTTTAGTAAAGCATTGCCTATTTTTCAAGAACTTAAAGATCGATACGGGGAAGCATCAGCATTGGGAAATTTAGGTACTGCTTATCACTTGTTATTGCAACATGAGCGTGCAATTAGTTTTCAACAGCAATCACTACCTATTTTTAAAGAACTTAAAGATCGCAATGGTGAGGCAAAAGCATTGGGGAGCTTAGGGCGTATTTATGCCAGTCTTTCTCAGTATGAGCGTGCCACTTCCTTTTTTAGTCAGGCATTGCGGATCTTTCAAGAAGTAAAGGATACGAATGGTGAAGCCACTGCATTAAGTGATCTAGGATTTACCCTATTTGCTGCTGGTAATGTAAACCAAGCCGAATCATCCTTGCGCCAATCGATTGGACTACAAGAAAAGGTTCGACAACCATTAAAAGATGATCAGAAAATTTCTATTTTTGAACGCCAGCTCACTCCCTACATTACTTTGCAACAGGTATTAATTGCTCAAAAAAAAACAGAGGCAGCCCTGGAAATTGCTGAGCGGGGGCGGGCACGGGCATTTGTCGAATTGTTGGCAAGACGACTTAACCCAACGCCAACAGAAATCCCGATCGCCCCTCCCGACCTGCAACAAATTTGGCAAATTGCTAAACAGCAAAATGCCACACTGGTGCAGTATTCCGTCATGTGGGATCAAGCTCTGTTCATTTGGGTGATTCAGCCCAATGGCACAATCACCTTTCGGCAAGTTGCCATTAAGCCCACCCACCCATCAACCGCTAGCCAACGCCCTGCTTTCCTCCCTAACTCCGCCCAATCTGAACTCACTCAACTGATTGCCAAAACTCGCCGTTCCCTCAGAATCACGGGTGAAAATCCTCAGCAGTCTGGTAATTTAGCGTTTCAACCTGATCCCAGCCAAGCCAGAAAGCAACTGCGGCGACTCCACCAACTGCTCATTGAGCCGATCGCCGATCAATTGCCGACAAATCCCAATGATCCAGTAATTTTTATCCCACACAGTACTCTGTTCTTCGTGCCCTTTCCCGCCCTCCAGGATGCCAGTGGCACATACTTGATCGAAAAACATACCCTGCTTACGGCTCCCTCGATTCAGGTGTTGGGATTGACGCGGCAGCAGAAAACCAAGGCAGCCAAAACCGGAAATTCACTGGTCGTGGGGAATCCGGCCATGCCCAAAGACCTGGAACCTCTACCTGGCGCGGAACTTGAAGCCAAAAATATTGCTCAATTACTCAACACTCAACCGCTACTGGGCGCTCAAGCGACGAAAGCAACAGTGATGCAAAAAATGCCGCAAGCCCGCATTATTCATCTAGCCACGCATGGATTATTTAACAGTAATCGCGGTTTGGGCAGTGCTGTTGCTCTAACGCCCTCCGGCAACGACGACGGATTTCTGACCGCAGAGGAAATTCTCAACCTCAGACTCGCGGCTGATCTGGTCGTCTTGAGTGCTTGCGACACGGGTAAAGGTCAGCTCACAGCCGATGGAGTAATTGGCTTGTCGCGGTCTTTCATTGCTGCGGGGACGCCCAGCGTGCTTGTCTCGCTGTGGGCAGTGAAAGATGATTCCACCGCTTTTTTGATGACTGAATTTTATCGAATTCTACAACGCCAACCCAATAAAGCCGTAGCCTTACGACAGGCAATGTTGACAACTATGAAATTACGCCCAAATCCGATCGACTGGGCCGCATTCACGCTAATTGGAGAAGCCAACTAAACAGACCTTTACAATGGGAATGGTTGATTCATAATCTGCTCTCCATGATCACAAGCCCCAACGACGATCGCCTGCAACCGATTTGCACTTGGTTTGAGCAGCAGGGTTGGCACCCATTACCGTTTCAACTAGAAACCTGGCAGGCGTATCTGGCGGGGCACAGCGGCATGATTCAGGTGCCAACGGGCGCAGGCAAAACTTACGCTGCTGTGATGGGCGCGATCGCCGACATGCTCCACACCCCTACTACCGGGTTGCAACTGCTCTACATTACGCCGCTACGGGCACTGTCGCGAGATATTGAACAGTCCATCCGTCGTCCAATTACCGAAATGGACTGGAATTTGCGAGTCGAATCGCGGACGGGCGACACCAGCAGTTCGAAAAAGACACGCCAATTAAAAAATATGCCAGAGATTCTCATTACAACGCCAGAATCATTGGCGTTGATGTTGTCTTATGTTGGTGCAAAAGAGTTATTTAAGTCGTTGCGGTTAGTGATCTTAGATGAATGGCATGAACTGATGAGTTCTAAGCGTGGCACGCAAACTGAATTGTGTTTATCTCAGTTGCGGAGTCTCTGTCCAACGGTCCGAACCTGGGCGGTATCAGCAACCTTGGGGAATGTGCAAGAAGCCGCACAGACCGCAGTGGGATTGGGAACTAATCCAGTGATTGTGCGAACAGACATGCAACGAGACACTGTGATTAAAAGTGTCTTGCCAGCATCAGTCGATTCCTTTCCTTGGGCCGGACATCTGGGTTTACATCTATTTCAAGAGTTAGTTGATACGTTAGATATTGCAAAGTCTACGCTGATTTTTACGAATACTCGGTTTCAGTCTGAGCGCTGGTATCAAGCAATTTCATTCGCGATGCCGGATCATGTCGATCGCATTGCGTTGCATCATAGCTCAGTGGATGCGAGTCAACGGGAAGCGATCGAGGCGGGATTGAAAAGTGGGGAAATCAAATGGGTTGTTTGCACTTCATCCCTGGATTTAGGCGTGGATTTTCAACCTGTGGAACGAGTGGTGCAGATCGGGAGTGCTAAAAATATTGCTCGTCTCCTGCAACGTGCCGGTCGATCGCAACACGTCCCCCAGGGTACCTCAGAGATCTTTTTTCTTCCCACCAACGCTCTCGAGTTACTAGAAATCTCGGCATTTCGACATGGGTTAGAGCAAGGCGCGATCGAGTCTCGCCGCCCATTACATAAGCCCTATGATGTCCTGATTCAGCATCTAGTGACGCTAGCCTGTGGGGATGGGTTTGCCCCAGAACCAACGCTCAACGCCATTCGCAATACAGTTTCCTACAAGGAGTTAACAGATGCAGAATTCAATTGGATATTGGAATTTATTGAAAAGGGTGGTAAATGTTTAAGCTCCTATCCTCGCTATCAAAAAGTGGTACAAGAAAACGACATTTATAAAGTCAAAGATGCCCAAATTTCTCGGATGCACCGAATGGGAATCGGCACAATTACTTCCAATCAGTTAGTGCAAATTCGCTACATGAATCAGGGCACGATCGGCACTGTTGAAGAGAGTTTTGTCTCCAAGTTGCAGCCCGGTGATGTGTTCTTTTTTGCTGGAAAGCAACTGGAGTTTTTTATGCTGAAAGATATGGTGGTATATGTCAAAGCTGCAAAGAAAAAATCGGTGATTACTCCTACTTGGGCTGGAGGAAACTTAGCAATTTCAGATACCTTAAGTACGCAACTCCGGACTGAAATTCAGCTTGCCAGAGAACACCCACAGCAAAATGTGGAGTGCGATCGCCTCTCGCCCATCCTCCAGTCCCAACAACGCATCTCCCATCTACCCGCAACAGATGAATTCCTGATTGAATGTTGCAAAACTCGTGAAGGACAACACCTGTATGTGTTCCCGTTTGAAGGGCGCTTTGTGCATGAAGGATTAGGATTTCTCTGGGGTTATCGCTTTGCCAGACAACAACAATCCACCTTCACCATTTCTGTGAATGACTATGGATTTGAGATTTTGGCCCCAAAAGATTACCCCTTCAAACAGTTATTTTCGCCAGCATTTTTTGCAGTTGAGTCCTTGGCTGAAGATATTAAATCTAGCCTGAATATTTCGGAATTGGCTGGACGTAAGTTTCGGGGTATTGCTCAAGTTGCTGGACTCATCTTTAAAGGCTATCCATCGGCGAAGAAAACATCAAGTCAACTGCAAATTAGTTCGTCCTTGATTTATGATGTGTTTACCAAATACGAGCCAGACAACTTGTTATTGAAACAAGCTGAACAAGAAGTTTTGAATGAACAATTAGAAGTACATCGGTTAGCTAAAACGCTCGATCGCCTGCAACAACTCAAACGAATCTGGAAGGATACCAAACGTCCCTCCCCCTTTGCGTTTCCGCTGCTGGTGGAACGGTTGAATTCGCGGCTATCCAATGAAAGCTTATTAGACCGCATCCAACGGATGAAGCAGCAATGGGAAAATAAATAGTAGACTTACCCAACGAGGGTATGAAGAACCTGCTGTAAGCGCGATCGCAGAACTTGGGCAAGTTGATATTGCACTCGATGGGCAGTAGTGGGTAGTTCCTGCACGGCCTCTTCCCAAGGGTGCCACAGGGGTTGGAGCCGATACCGCAAACGACTGCGCGCGGCCCAAACTCCCATCGATGGGAACAACACAAACAAGGGCATCAGGGGCGAAATTGGAAACATGGGCATTTGTACCAGCCGAGCTAACCAGCGAACATTTAACGCGAATGGATGTAACCGTTCACTGCCAAGACAAATGACTGGCAAAACTGGCACCTGATAGCGCAGACTTAACCGCACAAAGCTGGGATCAAAGGTTGCAAGTTGATGACGCTCTGGCCAACCCTTCGCGAGACCACGCCAGCCTTCCGGTGCATAAATCACGATCGCGCGTTCGGCGATTGCCGCCTCAAACGGCTGCCGTTCCGCCCGTACTCCGCCCAATGCTTCAGCCCAACCATCAGGTAACCACCACTTCAACCAAGGATGGTCGAAAAACAGTGGATGGGCTAAAGGCTGTACAATCCAGTCACGCTGCTCACTGAGTAACCAGGCTAAACTCAAAAAATCCCAGGGGAAGCACATGCCAGCGTGATTTAACGTAATCAGCAGCGGTTTTGATGGCGGTAAGTTATCCAATCCCTGCAACTCGGCTTTAAAGTAGCGGGTGACGATCGGGGTCAAAATCTCCTGCCGAAATGCCTGCTGGTACTCAAAGTTGGGCTGGTTGATGGGGTGGGGAGGGACGGCATGCAGTGAAGCAGAATTTAGATGCCATAGCCGCTGAATTGCCAAACGCAACCAGCGGATACCCAGCGCCGCGTAGAAGCCACCGGGCAGTAAGAACAACATGTATTCACTCCAGCGCCAGCCGTTGGGATCGGGATTGTAGTGCTGCCAGTGCCGATTAAACAGAATTAACCAACCGGGGGGATACCATAGACAAAAGTGGTCAAACCAGCCAAATGGGTAGGACGACCGCTTGTGTGTGTGTGCGGGTTCGCTAATTTGCACAGATCTCTAAACCGCAGTTAACCAGCTAACGAATCCTGACTCTCAGGATCGGCCACAGTGGCAGGTAGTTCCAGACAATAACCCGCACCGTATACTGTTTTAATGTAGCGAGGATGCCGGGGATCAGGCTCTAGCTTGGTGCGGAGATGGCGAACATGCACCCGAATGGTTTCAATATCATCGTTGGGATCGTAGCCCCAGACTTCTTTGAGGATCTCGCTGGGGGAAACGGTTTGCCCGTGCCGTTGTAGCAAGCAGTGGAGCAGTTCAAATTCCAAATGAGTCAGTTTAACGGTGCGATCGAACCAGATGGCTTCAAATCGTTCTGGAACCAGGGTCAGCGGGCCATAGTTAAGAATTTCGCTATGCTTGGCGGCTTGCGGAATGCGATCAGTGCGACGCAGCAGCGCCCGTACCCGTGCCAGCATCTCTTCAATCTCAAACGGCTTGGTTAAGTAATCATCTGCCCCGGCATTAAACCCATCGACTTTGTCTTGGGTCTGGCCTAATGCCGTGAGCATCAACACGGGAATATCAGCCGTTCGTTCATCTCGGCGGAGGCGCTGGCAAACGGTAAACCCATCTACTTTCGGTAACATGAGATCGAGCATCACCAGATCTGGCTGAAGCTGCAAAGCCATAGCCTGACCCTTAATGCCGTCTGGCGCTTGGCTCACATCATAGCCAGCCATTTCTAGATTGACGGCAACTAGCTCGGAGATTGCTGGGTCATCGTCTATGACGAGTATACGAGGCATCATTCAAAGGGGTAAGGTTTACTGAAGTTTACTAAGAAAAATCTATAAATTACAAATACCTCGTAAAAATTATACGGAATGAATCAAGATATTTCTAATAAAAAAGTTTCTGACGCATTTCTTCAAAAAAGATAACAGCTTTCAGGTCAATAAGCCAATTGAGACAGAGACGATCGCGCTCAAGGAAAGGGTCGCAATCAGCATCGACCAGGCCACTTTCATCAAAGGCACCCCACACCAGGCGTTAATTTGGAGGCTGCCTGAAGGTAAAAAAGTGACTTCAAAATGGGCCAGTGGTTCGATGGCATCTTGACGTCTTAAGCGATCGGCGTCGGTTAGTGCTGGGAGGGGAATTTCGTGGACTTGCTCAACCGCAGGCAGATTAATGGGGCTGTAGGCCGCGATCGCGCCGGTTTGCGTCACTCCTACCAGGTAAGTCAAAGAATCATCGTTCAGGTGTTCGGTGGTCCAGGCGCTATTAAGGCGGTGTTGCAGTTGCTCTGCCAGCGCATGGACTAAGCCATAATCCACAATTTCTGGCGCAACCAGGAGGGGCGAGTCGTGTTCGCGCAGCGTGACATTGACCAGCCGCTTCTTTAAGTTGCAAATGGCAATTGCTTGAGTTGAACCCAACAGTCCAGCCGCCAAGACATTCACTTCCAGGGGCAGTTTCACTCCGGCCCACAACAGCAAAACGCTGAGAAAGGCAAAACTGGAGGAAAGCAGAACTGAGAGGGAGGGAATGAAAAACCACCAGAGGTTTGACCGCGTATAAGGACGAAGGAACAACCACTGAGTAACCCCCAACCCAGCAGCCGAGAGCGCTGTGATAAAAGCGCGAATTCCGGCTGCCGCTAAAATCACGATCGCCGGGGATACTTCTTCAAACACGTCTGTTACGGGTGGGGCATTGGTGAGGAGGCCAATAGCCTGCCAGCTTTTTTCCAGGGTGATGGTTAGCAGCACATAGCCGATCGTCCCTGCCACAATCCAACCTGGGCTGCGAAGGTAGCGCCGGAGCACGAGCCATTGCATAGCACTGACGACCAAACCGGAGACTAATCCAGCCACCAAAGCTGCTCCAACTCCCTTTTGCACCGCTAGAGGCGGCATGAGTGGATCTTGCCCAGACCGTAGTACCAGCCAGATTAAGAACCAGCCTACTCCCGTTGCCAGCGTAAACGCGATCGTGAAGCGAAAGCGAGCAAAAGGCGGGATCAAAAATTGTTGAGACGTTGGAAAGGGCGCAACTAACTTGGAAGAAGACAACGATCGCATAGGACCCTGGTGAACGAGCTGACTAGGTGGCGTTGGTCAAGAACTTTACACTATTCAGAATGGCAGCGATAGCCCTACCAGTACCATTCCGTTGATTGACTGAATTTCACACTTATAAGCTTGACCGTTATTTCTACCAAGATTGACACAATCGGGATAAATGTCAATTTTCTGAAGCTGTAATGGGTAACTTCAACCAGGTCGAGAGTTCATAGGCGAGCCAATCGAGTTCCGGTTTGGTCAAACCGGGAGTGCCTTTGAGGAGATATTTTTGTGTCCCGGCCCAAATTGTGAGGTGGGCTTCATCACCAGCGGCAGACAGGGCGGGGGTGTAATACTCTAGACCGGTAATTTCCTGGCGGGCAGATGTTTGGGGACGACTGGCGGCTATGCCTAGCTTTTTGCTGGTAAGGGCAATCTGGTTTTGGTCAATTTGGAGTTGGGTTTGCCCCATACGGGATGGAAGAATAATTTCGAGGAAGGTTGGATCTTTAGTCAATGTAATTTTCGTGTCGGCGGGTTTAGGCACGGGAGCGATCGCCGGTGTTGGGGGAGACGCGCCTCGTTCCAGGCCGTGATCAAGGGCATGCAGGGCCGCTTGCACTGATTTGGCGCGGCGATCGAGATTCGCTTCATACAGCCACCCTAACCAGTCGCCAAATTCAGGGCTGAGATTGGGAGTTTTGCTGAAATCGATGCGCGTGCCCGATCGCGGCAGACTGGATGGATGGGTGCCAGTGATCATGGCTAGCAGCGTTGCGGCCAGACTGTAGAGATCAGACGCCGGAATTGCTCGGCCACTGAATTGTTCGGGGGGCATGTAGCCATAGGTTCCAACGACGGTAAAGGCAGTCGTATCGTTGCTGGTGACTCGCTTGACAGAGCCAAAATCCACCAGGTAAAGCTGGCGATTGGCCAGCAGAATGTTACTGGGTTTAATGTCGCGGTGGATGATAGGGGGCTGGCGGCCATGCAGGTAAGCCAGGATGTTTAACAGCGCTTTGGCTAATTGTTTCGCTTCGGCTTCATTGAATAAGCGCCCTTTTTGCAAGCACTGTTCTAGTGATCGCCCTTCTACATAGGTTTGAATTAAGGCCAGAGCTTTCGCGTTGGATAGCTGTTGCTCAAAGTAACCGAGGTAACGGGGAATGCAAGGATGCGAAAGAGACTGAAGAATTTCGACTTCCCGTTCAAATAGTTTCAGGTCATCCCATTCCAGTTGGTCATCGACAAACAATAGCTTGATCACCACCCGATCTTGCGTTTGCAGGTCCCGAGTTAGCAGCGTCCAACGGCCTGTTTGCGTCCCGAGTTGCCGTTCTACCTGGTAACGATCGCCCAAAATTTGCCCCGCCATAGGTTTCTCCAGTTAGAGGGAATTGATTCGTTCGGCTTCGCGCCAGCCAGATAACAACGCTCCATGTACGGTTGCGGCGTATTGTCGGTGGGTGGCTTCTCCGGCAAAGAATAGTCGATCGTGAATGGGCTGGGCAAGTTGATCATAGGCCGCGGGGGTGGCCTGTTTTGCCATGTAGGAGTAAGCCCCTTGCGCGTAGGGGTCAGTTGTCCAGCGCGTGATCAACGTAGCCGTTGGGGCGGGCACTGCTTTGCCATAGATGGTTTGCAGGGTTTGCATCGCGGCGGCGATCGTCGCTTCATCGGTCATGGCTTCCAGTTTACGGCTGTAGCGGCCAGCATTGAAGCCAACCAAAATTGGTTGTTGGGTCAGCGGGTAGAGGTTGTAGAACTCAACCCATTCTCCTTTCGCCACGGGGATGTATCCCAAAATTTCTGCATCTTTCTCCCAAAATACTTTGGGAAAGCGCATCACCAGTTTATTCAGCGTTCCCATCCCCAAATGTTGAATGGCCTTTTGTTTATGCGCGGGGAGTGGGGGCACAAATTCAACGGTTCCGGCTTTTAGCACGCCCAGCGGCAGGGTGATCAGGGCGTAGTCAGCCTGGAAGGTGGCTCGATCGCAGATGATCTGCACTCCACTTGCGCTATATTTCACCTGGTTCACAATGTGCTGCAAGCGAATGTCTAAGCCCACCGCTAAGTGCTTCACCACCTGGTCGTAGCCCCTGGGAAACAGGCCATCATCACCCTCGAAGATATCCCCCTCATCCCAGTAATAGCAGGATAGATCCCGCACATCGGCAGCGTATTCGTGTTCAATTTCAGCCGCGATCGCGTAATTAAACACTTGCCGCTGGTTCGGGGATAACTTCCAGTGGCTCAAAACAATCTCCAGGGCATCTTCTAGGGAAAGATCAGCTTCATTCCCGTCGTCCATGTCTTCTCGGAGTTGATCTAGTTCTTCCAGCACATCATCCAGTTGGTCTTCCAGTTCATCCTGGGCCGAATCTTTCACCAACTTGCCTTTGGTGTTGTAGAGCCAATGATTTTCATAATCTGTGGTTTGGATCTTCAGGTTAAATTGCTGCACTAAATCCATGATGGGGTTGCCAGCTATGCCATGCACCCAGGTTGCGCCCAGTTCAACCGGAACTGACCAGGTATGATCGGTGTGAATTCTGCCACCGATGCGATCGCGGGCTTCCAAAACCAATACGGTGCGTCCGGCGGCCTGTAGCTTACTGGCGGCGGCCAGTCCGGCGATGCCCGCGCCCACGATGATAATCTCGGCTTGACTCATGTCTGAACCTGCAAAAAGATACCCAAAGTAGGTATTTTACTCCTACTCCATCAGGATGCCCTAGTAGCCCCCTCGGATAAATTTGCGGTATACCTCGAATTTATAGCTATGGTCAGAACACTTAGGACAGATCAAATAGCTGAAACGCCGATTCTGGGTAGATGTTCTGACGCGCCTCTGCCATGTGAATCCTGGCAGAGGCTATACAAGAACCAATTTTTAGCTATTTTAAGGGGCGACCCCCCAAAACAGTCTTGGCAGACTACTAGGAACAGATTATTTCTCAGCAAGCTGGCGATCTTGGATGGGTATCGGCGGGTTAGCGTCTTCTACAGGAGGCAATTCTAATGCGATCGCGCCCAACTGCCCAACGCGAAAATCATTGAGCAATTGCCGCGCCGATCGCTCCACATCATTCTGGTACCGATGGTTTGCCAGCGCATGGACATAATCTTCTCCCGTCCGATCACCTACGGGAAACTCATACCGGGACGCCAAAGCGGCTTCCACCTGATTTTGCTTTAACAGATCCACCAAAACAGCCGCCACTCGTTGATTGTCGTAAGCCGCTTCCCCAATGTCATCGCAAATGGCCAGCTTAAAGGCCGCATCCTGGTCATTCAGCTTAGATGGCAAGACGCCAGGGGCGTCTAGCAGCTCAATTTGATCTGAGATGCGAATCCACCGTAAGGCGCGCGTGACCCCGGCCCGTCGGGAACTTTCGACGACTCGCCGATTCAACAAGCGGTTAATTAAGGCGGATTTGCCCACATTGGGAAAGCCCATTACGACCGCTCGGACAGGCCGGGGGAGCATGCCTCGATCGCGCCGTCGCTGATTCATCTTCTCACCAGCAGCCTGGGCCGCCTTGATAATGGCCTCAATGCCCTTACCGTGTTGCGCATCGGTGAAATAGGGTGTCTCGCCCTGCTGCTGAAACCAGGCTATCCATTGCTGACGGGCTTTGGCTGGGATCATATCAACCCGATTTAGCACCAGCACACGTTCCTTGTTGCTAATCCAGTGTTTGACTTGCGGATGTTCTGTCGCCAGTGGAATGCGAGCATCCCGCACTTCCAGCACGACATCAACTCGTTTGAGTTGTTCTTGCAGGGCTTTCTCGGCTTTGGCGATGTGCCCCGGATACCATTGAATGGGAGGAGTGGACATAGGGTTGGGGTTATCCTCGACGGGGGGGTGGAATGGTGACATCGATCGCGGTCACGCCAGAAGCCGGATTTAGACTGCTGAGTGGGGGTTGAATTTGTTTAGCATTGCCAACCACCAGAGTGACTAATTTAGCGGGGTTAAGATACGTTTTCGCGACGCGTTGAACATCGGCGATCGTTGTGGCTTCAACACCTTTACGGTACTGAAAAATAAAGTCTTTTGGATAGCCAAAATAGTCGTAGCGAAGGAGCCGTGACAACGTTTGAGCTGGATCTTGGAAGTTGAAGATGAATGAGTTCAAAACCGTGTCTTTGGCGTAGGCAAGTTCTGCGGCAGAAATAGGTGTAGTCCGAATCCGCTCAATTTCGCTCAGGACGCTTTGAATGAAGGGAACAGTCGCCTCCGATCGAGTTTGTCCGCCAGCTAGAAAGGTGCCCGGATAGTCAAAACTGGGTCGCCAGGAAGCATATACTGAGTAGGCTAAGCCCTGGCGCGATCGCACTTCGTTAAATAACCGTCCGCCAAAGCCATTCAAAACTCCGTTCATGACCGAAAGCGCGGCGTAGTCCGGGCTGTTCAATTGCCCACCCAAATGGCCAATTTGGATACTGCTCTGGGTAAGTTGGGGTTGATCCACAAAGAAGATGCCAGAAGTTTTGGCCTGGGACACGATCGGTAAAGGTGGTTTGGTTGTGGCAGTGGCGCGCCAATCGCCAAACTTTGCTTCGACTAAACGGCGAACTTGCGCGCTGTCAAAATCGCCCACAATCCCTAACAGCACATTTTGGGGGGCGTAATATTGCTGGTAAAAATTCACCAGATCAGCCCGACTGATGTTATCCAGGGTGCTGTACTCCACGGTGCGAGCGTAGGGACTGTCAGCGCCGTAGATAAGCTTGCCAAATTCACGTCCGGCGATGCCATTGGGGTCATCGTTCCGCCGAGCAATACTTCCCCGTTGTTGCATTTTGGCCAGATTCAGTTTGCTGTCAGGAAAGGCGGGCGATCGTAGCACTTCGGCAAAGAGATCAAACACGCTTGCTAAATCTTCAGATAAAGCGCCAAAGCCAGCCGAGCCAGCCGCTTCGCCCATCCCCGTCTCGATCGAGGCTGCCCGTTGCTCCAGAAAGCGGTTAATCTCGTCGCCTGAACGCTTCTCTGTGCCGCCAGTCCGCATCACCGTTGCCATGATTTCCCCCACCCCTACTTTGTCAGTGGGTTCGAAGCGATCGCCCGTGCGGATGAGCGCCGTGCCACCAACCAAGGGCAACTCGTGGTCTTCCATCAAGTACACTGTCATGCCGTTGGTCAGCTTGAATTGCGTGTATTTAGGCACCACCACATCCGGCACTGGCGGAAATGTTAATTCGGTGTAATGGCGCGGCGTTGCACTCTGCACCGGCAACACAAACGTCAACAGGAGGAGAATCAGCGGCACCGCTAACAACGAAAAGCCAACAGCCATAATCTTGGCGATGCGTTGCGTCCGATTCTCAGTCATGCCTTTTCTCCGCTGTGTTAATCCCAACTATCTATATTAAGTCGCTTTTCTCCCATCTCGTGGTGGCTGGAAAAATGATCGGTGGGACGGGCAAGAGACCCGTCCCACAAAAAGTGCAGTTAGCGGTTAGCGGGAACAAGTAAGGGCTGGTTAGCGGCGGGTAGTTCGGGTGCGATCGCTTCATCGCTAATTAAAAATTCCCGAATAAAGCGAGCCGTTGCCCGTTGCACCACACCCTCAACAATCCGTTGCCCCATTTGGTGTGCTTCTGGTTTGAACAGCAGCCGCGGCAACACAACGAGAACCTTTCCGGCATCAAAGCCAGGGGTATTCTGCAAAATGCCCCAAATTCGCTGAACATGTTCCAGGGTTTGCTGATCAGTGCTGGAAACTGTTGGTGGGGCGACGGCAAATCCCAACCGTTCCCCGATGGTGTAGGTCACACTGCGAAAGAAATTGCTCCCCACGGTGTCCAACCCGCGCACGATGACATCGACTAGCTGAGTCCGAATGACATCTCCCCGTTCGGAGAAGAGATACTCCACGGTTTGGTCCACCACCTTGTTGATATCGTAGTCAGTGTTGCCACGAGCGTTATTCAGCAAATTCTCCAACCGATTCCAGCGGAAACTGCCATCTTTGAACAATAAATCGCGCAACGAAGCCCGGAGTTCCGGGGAAGGGTCGGTGAGCAATCGCTTGGCCACATAAGGATACGCTTTACTCAGCACTTTAAAGTTCGGATCGACGTTGATAGCGATTCCTTCGAGCGTCACGAGCGATCGAATAATCAGAGCATAGTAAGCAGGCACCCGGAAGGGATACTCGTACATCACTTCGGAAAGCTGGTCGGTGATGCTTTTGAAGTTCAATTCCGCCACACTCGCACCTAACGCATGATTGAACACCGTCGCCAGGGCTGGCACGATCGGGGTCAAGTCTGTATCGGGCGTTAGGAACTCCAACTTCACGTAGTCGTTCGCCAATCCTTCAAAGTCCCGATTCACCATGTGAACCACAGCTTCGATCAGCCCATATCGTTGGTAGGGTTTTACCTCACTCATCATGCCAAAGTCCAGGTAGGCCAGCTTGCCATCGGGCGTGGCCAGCAAATTACCGGGATGGGGATCAGCATGAAAGAACCCACTTTCCAATAGTTGCCGTAAGGAGCATTGCACCCCGACATCAATCAAATGAGTGGCATCAATCCCTTGGGCGCGAATTACTTCGGGCTGCGTCAACTTGGTGCCGTTAATCCACTCCATCGTCAAAACGCGCCGTCCGGTGTATTGCCAATAGATGCGAGGTACGTAGATTTCTGGGAGGTTACCGTAGAGTTGGGCAAACCGTTCTGCATTCCGCCCTTCCTGGGTATAGTCCATTTCCTCAAAAATGCGACTGGCAAACTCATCCATGATTCCTACCAAATCACTTCGAATGCGTTTGACATTCTTCATGGCGAGAACGGCGAGTTGCCGCAGGATGTACATATCCAGGGCAATGTTTTGGGCTAAACCGGGCCGCTGCACTTTCACGGCCACCTGTTCGCCGGTTTTGAGGCGACCTTTGTAAACCTGCCCCAATGAAGCGGCAGCGATCGGCGATTCGGTCAACTCAGCATAAATATCGTCCGGGTGCGCGCCTAACTCTTCTTGAATGAACTGATAGGCAAGTTCGTTTGCAAATGGTGGCAGTTGATCTTGCAGGCGAGCCAGTTCTTCCAGGTAAATCGGCGGGACTAAATCTGGCCGGGTTGAGAGCGCCTGCCCCACTTTGATAAAGGCTGGTCCCAGCCGTGTAATGATTTCTCGCAACCAGATTGCTCGCCGCCGCTGCACCGCCTCAGATTTAGGTTTGTTCCGGCGCCAAAACCAGGTAATGCCAAAATTAAAGAACGGTACGAAGATTTGGAGAATGCGATTGATGACTTGAAGCGGACGCCGATTGTAGTAAGCCGCAATCACCTCAGGGTCGTAGCGCATGCCTGCGAGTTCCGGGAGGGGCGGCTCGGCTGGCTTCAATGAATCGATCGGCAACTCATTCGGCTCAGCAACCGCAGACGTGGCTCCTTGACGTGATTCGAGCGGCAGAACAGCTTGGGACGAAGCAGGAGCGATCGGGGTTGCGGGGTTGGAATTCATGGTTTCAGCGAGAAAGAGCAGGAGCGTAAGCGTTTAGCACTAGAAGTCTCTGATTCAAACAGCTCAGTGAAGACGAGAAGCAACGAAAGTGAAATTAGAACTTTTGAGGCTGAGCGATCAACTCAATATGTGAAGTATTGTAACAAGTCATTTCTGATTCGAGATGCATTGCGGGCAACCAAATCTAAACAATTCATTATCAGACTATTCTCAAACTACACCCAATGCTTCTGATTTAAGAGATAGGTTTACCGAGCGATCGAGAGAGGTTTACCGAAGAGCGTTCAATCTCGATACCATGATGTAGGATTCTGTCATGCCTTTGCTTCTAGTACACCCGCTCACCTGTTACGTTTCTTCACTCGGTTATCTTCATGCTGCTGTCTCTGCGGATTGAAAACTTTGCTCTGGTTGACCGCTTGGATCTGGACTTAGGCAAGGGGTTGACTGTATTAACGGGAGAAACTGGGGCCGGGAAGTCGATCATCCTGGATGCTTTGGATGCAGCGTTAGGTGGCAAAGTCACCAGTCGAGCCATTCGCACTGGGGCCGAAAAAGCCTTGATTGAAGCGGTTTTTCAACTAGATGCGGATTTGCAGACCTGGTTGCAGCGACAGGCGATCGCCATCGACACCGAACACCTGATTTGCAGCCGCGAAATTGTGGCCAATGCCACGAGCCAGCGCAGTCGCTCGCGGGTGAATGGGGTGCAGGTGAACAAACAACAGATGGAAGAATTGCGCGATCGTCTGGTGGAACTCACCGCCCAGGGACAAACTGTGCAGCTTGGGCAACCCGCTTTACAACGAGACTGGCTCGACAGCTATGGTGGGGCAACAGTACTGGCTCAGCGCGATCGGGTTGCTACCGCATTTGCGGCCTTTCAACATGCCTCCCAGGCTTTAGACACTCGGCGGCGGGCAGAGCAACAACGCCTACAGCAACTTGATCTGTTTGAATATCAGTTGCGAGACCTAAACGCTGCCAACCTGACGGAACCTGACGAACTGGATTTATTGGAACAAGAAGCAAAGCGACTCAGCCATAGCGTTGAATTGCAGCAACAAAGCTACACCGTCTATCAAGCTCTCTACCAAAACGACCACGATAGCCAAACCTGCACCGATTTACTGGGACAGGCCGAAACCGTATTGCAAGATATGGTGGAATACGATACTCAACTCCAGCCAATTTTGGAGTTGGTGACCGCCGCTTTAGCGCAAGTTGAAGAAGCCGGACGCGAGATCAATGCCTATGGTGAAAGCATTGAAGCTGATCCCCAGCGGTTGAGCGAAGTGCAAACTCGGATTGCCGAACTCAAACAAATTTGCCGCAAATATGGCCCCGACTTGGCGGACGCGATCGCCCTCCGCGATCGGTTGCAAAACGATGTCTTGGAAATGACCGGGGGCGGACAGTCGCTCGCGGAACTGGAAGAAGCCGTGCAGCAGACCCAACAAGCGTTGCTGCACCATTGCGCCGAACTCACCCAATTGCGCAAAACCGCCGCGCTGGATCTGGAAACACGCCTGGTCAACGAACTCAAGCCCCTGGCGATGGAGAAAGTGAAATTTCAAGTCGAGATTAGTTCCTGCACCCCTGCCGCTACAGGAGCCGACCACGTGACTTACCTGTTTAGCCCCAATCCTGGTGAACCCCTGCAACCCCTGACTGAAATTGCCTCCGGTGGGGAGATGAGCCGCTTCTTACTCGCGCTCCAGGCTAGCTTTTCTCAGGTTGATGCGGTTGGGACACTGGTGTTTGATGAAATTGATGTGGGCGTTTCAGGGCGAGTGACGCAAGCGATCGCGGAAAAGCTCTACCATCTCAGTCAACATCATCAGGTGTTATGTGTCACCCATCAGCCGATCGTCGCGGCCATGGCCGATCATCACTTTCATGTCAGCAAGCATTTGGTGGAGGCAGAGGCGAAAGCGAAGGCAGAGAGCAGAAAGAGGGGATCAAAGGCGTTGGAGGAAGCCGTTAATTCGGGCAGTGGTCGTCAAACAGCGGCAGACCCTACACTGCAAAATGCTCAATCTGTTGGCAACTCGACCACACCTGAATCGGTGCGCACAGTCGTGAGAGTCATGACATTGACTGATGAACAACGCAAGCAGGAGTTGGCCATGTTGGCGGGTGGGCAAGTTATCCAGGAGGGGAATGGCAGTCCGGATGCAGCAGCCTATGCGTTTGCGGAGTCTTTGTTGGCGCAGGCGGCCAGCTTGCGCCGCACCCCCACATCGATCGCATCCGACACGCCCCTGCCACCCGTACTAGAACCGTCTGAGAAGTCGCGATCGACCCGCAGAGGTGCTAAAAAGTCGAATGGCTAATCGAGCAGCGGCAATCACGAATGACGAGAATGTGTGACGACAAAGGTCAGCCAGCCTGTCACCATAATCAAAGAAAAAACGGGTGCATCGACCGTTCACTATGTTGAGTATTTGGGAATGCTGACAAGTGAAAGCGAGATCCGGCTTAATAATGGTAGGCATGAGTACACATCTTCCTGCGCAGAATGGCAGAATCATCCTATCTAGACCGTAAACTAACTGAATCAGTTTGCAATTGACCCTTCCCGACCGATCAGCTTCAGGCTCTGCAAGGAAACCGATCGGCAAAGTCATCAGTCCCCTTCACGGTCAACCCTAGCCCCTACCCTTGATTGCCTTATGACGACCTCATCTCAGCATCTATCCAACCCAAATCCAAAGGATACGATTATTGACGTTAATGTGGTGGTCGCCGGAATAGAAACTGGGAATGAAGCCGTCAATGTGCCCTCTGCCAAATCAACCGTTGCCCATGCGGCTGCACCTACCTCCAGTGGAGCTTTAGTAACGACTCGAGGCAGTTTTTCAACCTTTCTGGCTCCCCTCAAAAAAGACACCTTCAAAGAAGTCGTAACTGACGTTGAGCAAAAACTGAAGGTAGTCAACCAAACCCTGTCCATGCTGGATAACTTGATGGATGCTCAAGGGTTTGATGCCATTCTGGATGAGATGCTGCGATCGATCACCCTGAAAACAGGCGAATTGTTGAATGCCGATCGCTCCACCATCTTTTTGCTGGATGAAGACAAGCACGAGTTATGGTCGATCGTGGCCAAGGATGAGCGGGGCAATAATTTAGAACTGCGGATTCCTATGCACGAAGGGATCGCGGGAGAAGTTGCGACCAAACGGCAGCGAGTCAACATTCCGTACGACTTCTATAATGATCCCCGCTCCGAAGCCGCCAAAAAATTTGACAAGAAAAATCACTACCGCACTTACACGATGCTAGCCATGCCGCTCTTGAATGAGGAGGGCCAGCTTGTTGCAGTAGTTCAGCTGATTAACAAACTCAAACTTGACCATCCTCTCGCGGCCCCGTTGGAAGAAAAAATTGACCTGAATGGCTTCACATTGGAAGATGAGCAGGTATTTGAGGAATTCGCTCCTTCCATTCGGTTGATTATTGAATCTTCCCGCTCTTTTTACAAAGCGACGCAGCAACAACGGGCCGCCTCGGCGTTAATGAAAGCAACTCAATCCCTGAGCCAGAGCAGCCTGGATCTGGAAGAAACGCTGAAACGGGTCATGGAAGAGGCCAAGGAACTGATGCAGGCCGATCGCAGTACCCTGTGGTTGTTAGACCCCGATCGCGATCAGCTCTGGACTAAAATTCCGGTCAATGGGGCACTCGTGGAATATCGAATTGCCATGAGTGAAGGGTTTGCTGGGCAGGTTGCCACCACAGGAGCACCCTTGTCCATTCCCTTTGACCTGTACGAACATCCGAATTCTCAGAAAAGTAAAGAAACCGATCAAAAGTTTGGCTATCGCACCTGTAGTATGCTGTGCATGCCTGTGTTCAATGTCAAGGGAGAACTGATCGCGGTCACTCAGTTGGTGAACAAGAAACGCCAAGGCGATTACCCCCCTTACAATCCGGCCAATTATCCAGAAGCTCCAGAGGTGTGGCGAGCTAGCTTCAACCGGGCTGATCAGGAGTTTATGCAGGCATTCAACATCCAAGCCGGGGTGGCGCTGCAAAATGCCAAATTGTTTGAAACAATACGTCAGCAAGAACAACTGCAACGCGACATTTTGCGATCGCTGACCAATGGTGTGATTTCCACCGATAAGAATGGGTGCATCATTGCTGCCAACGAGAGTGCGAAAGGATTGCTGGGCTTTGAGGAACAGGAATCACTCGCCGGAATTCCCGTGGTTGAACTGGTAAAAGTCGAGAAGAAAGATTTTAAGGGGTTCCCAGCTTGCCTGGAAAAAGCTCTGGTGCCTCAGGACGAAAAAGACCGGGATCAAGAATATGAGGATTTGACGCTGCAACCGGCCAAAGGCATCGAGCAGCACAGCATTAATTTATCGATCAGCACGATCGTCGATGCCAACGATAGCATCACCGTTTCGGGAGCGTTGGTGGTGATGGATGACATTAGCGATGAAAAGCGGCTCAAAACTACGATGAGTCGTTATATGTCAGAAGACTTGGCTGAACAGTTAATCAAGAGCGGCGATGCCAAACTGGGTGGGAAGCGCATTCCTGCCTCTGTGCTGTTCTCGGATATTCGTAGTTACACCTCCATAACCGAGACACTAACAGCCGAAGAAGTTGTGGAAATGTTGAATCGCTACTTTGAACCAATGGTGGATGCAGTCTTTCGGCACAAAGGCACCTTGGATAAATACATTGGTGATGCCATCATGGCAGTGTTTGGGTCGCCGCTGCCGTTAGACAATCACGAATGGATGGCGGTGCAAACTGCGATCGAAATGCGACATCGATTGGCTGAATTTAATGAATCCTGGGTGGCCGAAGATCCCGAAAAGTACAAACCGATTCGGATTGGGATCGGCATCAACTCTGATGAAGTGATTAGTGGGAATATTGGTTCCAGTAAGCGGATGGAGTTCACCGCGATCGGTGATGGCGTGAATTTGGGATCGCGCCTGGAGGGAGCCAGCAAGCAATACGGCACCGACATCATCATCAGCGAGAATACTTATCTCCCCTGTGCCGACAAAATCTGGGCACGCGAACTGGATTACATCAAAGTGAAAGGGCGGGATCAACCGGTCAAAATCTATGAACTGATTGGGCTGCAAGATCAACCCATTCCTGATAGTCAAAAGCGGTTAATTGACCATTATCGGCAAGCCCGCACCTATTATCTCGATCGCAACTTCCCGATGGCAATGGCCGAGTTCGGGCAAGTTCTGAGCATCAATAAAGACGACAAAGCTGCCAGCCTACACCTGCAACGATGCCAGCATTGGCTGCAAAATCCCCCCCAAGATGCCTGGGATGGCTCCTGGACACTAACGGATAAATAAGCAGCCCCTAGAAACAAAATATCTGTACAGGCAGGTATAGCAAAGAATCATCGGTTGACACGAAAGACTTTAGCGCGACCTGCCCCAGCGATAAAGGGATTTTTTTTCTCGGCAATTGCCTAAATCATACCAATTTGATTGCAATACGCTACAGATTGAGATTCCCCTGCCTGCGGCATCCCCCTTGTCAAGGGGGACTGAGGGGGATCGGTGTAAGGAATGTGCCACTATCACTGTTTAAATCGGTATCACCTTAACCGCCCGTGTTAGCCATTGCTTGAAAAAGGAGTTCTTTTTGTTGCGGTGATAGAGTTGCAATAACTTCGTGGGGCGGCATATAACGCAACAACTTTGTAAATTGCGTCAAATCCGCGGGAGAGACTTGTGGGGCGCGCGCAGCTTCTACTTCTGGATGACGGCACACGCCTGCGTCGCAATTCAAACCCAATTGATGCCAGTAAATAGTGGGAATCGATCGCCCCCGTTGGCCAATGTGTTCCTGATTCAACAGAAAGGACTCTGTGTAGGCTTTGGGGGATGCATAGTAACGCTCTGTACGGGCATAGGGCACCGTAAAGCAACCAAAAACCTTGCGGTATTCTTCTGAGTCGAGAATGGCGGTAATCAGTTGAACGACGCCTTTGTGCATCAAAATCTCACAGTAGGTTTTGATTTCTTCTGGGTCGATCGGTGCCCGCCCCAAAAAATGCTTGAAGCACAACTCCAGAAATTTCATATTGGAAGAGTTGTGGTAGAAACTATCTAGATAAACTTGAGATTGTCCAAGCTCTCTAAGAAATCGCCGCACCCCAATCCGATCGTTCAAGAAATCCTTTTCGGCTCTGGCCAACTGCTTGCGCTCATACCCATAGGGTTGGCGTTCCAAAACCTGCGCATACATTCGCCCAAGCGCGGTTTGCCGGTGGGCTGGAGAGGCATAACGATCGACAACCAGTGGTTGAACAGCAGTCATAAAAAATCCTCAACGACGAAATGAATCATGTCACCTGAGGAGCGCAGGGGCGGCGAACAGTCACGATGGGATTCAGGCTTGAGATTGCAAAGATTGAGTAATTAAATCCAGATAGGGGCGAATTAAGCTCACCGCAGTGGCAGACAGATGGGTCGAAACGGCCTCCTGGAGATTGCGATAAGCCTGCCCACATTGGGATTTACGTTTGTGAGCCAGCAAAATCGTATCCAACCAAACCATCATCTGCTCTTTGAAGAACGTTTCATCGTCACGCAGGATGGCGATCGCGATGTACCGGAGAACCTCCGACATATCGTACTTACACCGGGCACCGTGTTGCTGAACTAACTCCGGATGCATCGTTGCTAACTTTCGCAGCGCCAGGATAACCAGTTTTTCGCTATGCTCTCCCAATTGTTGATACGCATCCAGGCGGGATGCATAGCTTTGGATGTACTGCTCCAATGGCTGTAGCTCTTGACTATCCAGATAACGGCCATCTGCTTCTAAAATGCTTTGCTCCAGGGTGTAATTCAATGTATACATATGCTTCTCCAGGAACTGTTCCTCTGCTAAGACTGCCCTTAAAGAAGAAATGCAGAACTTCAAGACATCATTCTTTACTTTTCTTGTAAGAATATTTAATTGCCGCTTGGGTAGGCCCCAACTTGTAGCAGTGCCCACAAACCTGCATAATTACGGCTTTTTTGGGAAAGTGGGCACTGCCCACCCGATCGGCAATCGCTAGAACTAACACATTTATTCAGCAGACACGCTAATTTGGAATAGTCGGTTTCGAAAGTGAATCCTGAAGACGATGTTGAATCAGGTTTGGGGCAAACTGGGTAAGGTGCTGGGAGGGCTGTTTCTGGTTAGTGGGGGAACGGTCTCCGTCGGCATTTTGGTGAGCATCGTCGCAATTCACCCCGGTAGCATCTTGTTAACGGTGCTGTTGACGCTGCTGATATTTTTTGGATTAGCTCCGGCTGGTGTAGGTGGCTTGATGCTTTACACCAGCTTTAAGGCTGATCAGCATGCGATTCGCGATCGCTTCTTCCAACTGTTGCAAGCCAACCAGGGGCGTCTATCGTTACTCGACTTCGCCGCTGCTACTCGGTTAGAACCGACGATCGCCCGTCGTTATCTGGATGGTTGGGCGAAAGAATTCTTTGCCACATTTGAAGTCACGGATGATGGCGACATTGACTACATCTTCACCAATCGTCCGATCGCCCTGCCTGAAAGCCGGTGGCAGATTTTTGGACAATCCATGAAAGAACTGATTAAATCGCTTTAAGGGTTACGAACCTAACCAACCCTTCATCTACCCGCCACGCCCTCACCCTGGCCCCTAGCCATGTCTGCGTACGAAACGATTTACAACGTGGTTCGCAAAATCCCACGGGGACAGGTGGCCACCTATGGGCAAGTCGCAGATCTGGCCAATTTACCCGGTCGAGCACGATTAGTTGGATATGCGCTGTTTCGTGTGGCACCGGATGCAGATATTCCCTGGCATCGCGTGATCAATGCAAAAGGCGAAATTTCAGAATCACCCATCCGCTACGGCTCTGATCAACTCCAACGAGTTTTATTAGAAGAAGAAGGTGTGCAATTTAATGCCCAAGGGAAAGTGAATCTGCGGCAATATCGCTGGCAGGCAAACCCTTGCTAAAACGAGAAGCGTTTTTTGCTTTTTCGTTTGCACTTCATCAAGAGGTAAAAATTGTGACAGCACTTTTGGGAGTGCATTTTTATCATAAGCGGGTAATTCATCCGGTGAATTCAGTTTCAATTGGAGCATCCGGCTGAATGGGCAGCCATTGGAAGGAATTCTTTCGAGGGCTTCAACCTCAAAACATAGGAATGAAGCATGTTGAAGTTGGCAAGACACGCTGCAACTGTACTGATGGTACCAGCAGCAGTAATCGCGATCGGGGTAGAGTCTGTTGCGGCGGCGCTGTTTCGACTGTCGGAAGCAACCATTGGTGACATTAATTTAGCAATTGATTCTAATGCTTTAAGTTCAGAACGATTAGTAGAGTTGTACTTACAACGAATATCTGCCTATGACCCATTAATCAATTCCATTCGAGAACTCAATTCCAATGCGTTAGAAACGGCTCGACAACTCGATCAAGAACGGTTGCAATCGGGCCGTCGCAGCCCCCTCCACGGGATTCCCATCCTTTTGAAAGACAACTTTGACACGCAAGATATTCCGACAACGGGTGGTTCGGATGCCCTCGCTGGGTCGCTGCCGCCTGATGATGCGTTTGTCGTCGATCGCTTTCGGCAAGCGGGTGCCATCATCCTGGGCAAGGTAGAGCTAGATGAGTTTGCGATTTCCGGTTCCGGGTACAGTTCGCTGGGTGGGCAAACCCTTAACCCTTACCAGTTGAATCGGCAATCGGCAGGTTCAAGTGGTGGGACGGGGGCCGCGATCGCCTCCAGCTTTGCCACTGTTGGCACTGGCACGGATACCGGTGGGTCGATTCGTACTCCATCTTCCTTTCAAGCCTTAGTTGGGGTTAGGCCAACCCGAGGCTTAGTCAGCTTGGATGGCATTATTCCCTTTGCCCTCTCACGGGATGGCGCGGGGCCAATGGCTCGCACCGTCACCGATGCGGCCCTAACATTGGGGGTGATGGCGGCGTTTGATCCCAACAATCCCAGTTTGCAAACTCTTGTGCCAGCCCCCGAAATTGAGTTCGATAAGTTCTACACCGATTACACCCCCTTCCTCACCACTGATGCGTTGAAAGGGGCACGTTTGGGTGTGGTGCGCAACTATTTTGGTGAGGGCATTAATGGGGTTGACCCCGAAGTGAATGCGATTGCCGAAAATGCCCTGACTACCATGCGAGAGTTGGGCGCAACAACGATCGACATTGAGTTTGAAAATAGTTTCCTCCGCACCATGATTGGGGCCTCATCAACGATCGCTCGGGCTGAACAAAAACCCTATTTAGACCAATACTTGCAAACGTTGGCCCCAATCTATCCGCAAACGGTAGAAGAGGTGATCAAGATTTTAGAATCACCTGAAATCGCCGACTCTAGCACACCTTCGACCATCCTTGGAACGTTGCGAAATACTGTAGCCTTCGGTGGTTTAACCAACGAGCAGTACGTCAATGTTGCGAACAATGTCATTCCTGATTTGCGTAGCACCGTCTTGAATATTTTTGAGACGAATGACCTGGATGCCTTTGTCTTTCCAACGATCGGCACCTTTGCCAGACCCTTACCCGGAACCACTGATCCCACCTTCGTTAGTCCTCCTGGCAATCCCCCCATTCGGCAAGTAGAGTTTGCTAGTTTGCTGGGTTTTGCCGACGTAACCGTTCCAGCAGGTTTTGGCACCCAAGGATTACCCGTAACCTTATCGCTCACAGGCCGACCCTACAGTGAACCAACATTGCTTGGGTTAGCCTATGCGTTTGAGCAAGCAACCTTGGTGCGGCGATCGCCCACTTTGTTTGATGACCTACCCGGTGAAGTCTTCTACTATGAAGCGATTCCTGAACCCACCACAATTCCAGGGTTGATTGTTTTGTTTGTTGGCTTTGTTGGCTTTAAGGTGAAACGCCGTCAGCTTTTACTAAGGAGGGCAGCCGGAGGCCAGGGGGAGGTGCCGTCAGGCGAGTCAGTGTAACAGGATTACAACTGCAATAACCTGTGGAGCGGCTGTCTCACCCGCCCCACAGGTTATTGCTCCATGATTCTAAGCGTTCTGACCAACGCCAGTTATTTAAGATTGGTAGCATTTTCTCCCATTCTGGTTGAAAAAATATCAGGATAGAAGTAGGCACTGTGACGCTTCACATGACTCAAGATGCAGATGCCGAAAGGAGAACTGTATGTTCAAGAAGATTATTGTTGCCGTTTCTCCAACACTTAATAATGAACACGTTTTGGATGAGGCGATCGCGCTGGCCAAAATGGGAAACGCAACTTTGATGTTGTTGCATGTTCTGTCGCCGATGGATGAGGGCTATCCTTCTCCGGTTTACCCTGGTCCCGATAGTGTCTACCCAGGGCTGCACGAGCAAGCAATTCGAGCTTATGCCCAACAGTGGGAAGTTTATCAACGGGGGGCGATCGACTATCTGAAGACCCTAACTGATGCGGTGACTGATGCTGGAGTCGCGGTGGAGTTTACCCAGGACACAGGCGACCCAGGGCGAGCCATTTGCACCCTGGCCCACACCTGGGATGCAGATTTAATTATCCTCGGCAGACGGGGTCATACTGGCCTTAAAGAGTTGTTTCTCGGCAGCGTCAGTAATTACGTCTTGCATCATGCTCCCTGCTCTGTGTTAGCGATTCAGGGGGAAAAAGTTGAGGCTGAAGCTGGCGCTACTAGCTGACGGTTGCCTGCCCTTGAAGAAAAATTGCTGACGGTGAATTTCCGGCGGCGATCGCTAAGGTGCCTTTCGCCAAAATTGCTTGAGGATTTCACCCGGTGGCCGATCCCAGGTGTCAATGTGTTCATTAATCAGCCCATCGTCGTTCAAGTGGTAAATGGAGTCGCCATTGAACAATAATCGGGGTTTCCAGGGGAGCCGCAGCGTGCCGCGCACCGTCCATTCAGCGCGAATGCTATACTCGCTGGCTTGTTGCACATCGTGCAAATCAAAAAACAACTCGGTGAAAAATAGGCGACCGTGAAAGCGCAGCGTCCAGTAAATGATGCGGTAATTAAACTTTCCCCTGAAGGTGTTGACCGGATCTTTGAAAAAAATGTCTTGACTGTAAATGTCGTAGGAAATGTCTTTGGCAAATAAGGTCGGCAAATCGTGTTTGAGTACCACGATCGCCTGTTCAATTCGGCTGGTGTACTGCTCAGGATTCAATCGGGCGTTTAGCATAAGGAGGGGAGGAGGGGAGAGGGAGGAGGGAGGCGCACACGACCCAAACACCAAAACCTGATACCCAAGACCAGATGTCAAGTACTTAATGCCGTCTGCTATCGCTCATGTTAATTCTAGAAGCTCGCAATTTGAAGAAATCGTATCGAGAAAAGGGGAAGGAGGTTAAAGCCGTTCAAGCTGTGTCGTTGACGCTGGCCCGGGGGGAAATCCTGGCTTTTTTGGGACCTAACGGAGCTGGGAAAACCACCAGCATTAAGATGATCGCTGGGTTGGTTCGCCCAGATGCAGGCTGGGTGCGAATTTGCGATCGTGACCCCCATCGCCAATCTCAGACACTCAAGTTATTGGGCGCGGTGCTGGAGGGCAATCGGAATGTGTATTGGCGCTACACTCCAGAAGAAAATTTGGAATACTTTGGCATTCTGCGGGGCATGAGCCAAAAAGCGGCTCGCAGTCGCGCCACTGAATTGCTAGAACAGTTTAATTTGACTCATAAACGCAAAACGTTGGTGCAGTCTTTGTCGCGGGGGATGCAGCAAAAGTTGGCGATCGCCGTTTCCTTGATGCACCGTCCGCCCTTATTGTTGCTGGATGAGCTGACCCTGGGCCTGGATGTGGAAGCAACGGAAGATGTGAAGCGCTTGATCCGCGACATTGTGCGCCAGGATTGTGCAATTTTGCTCACGACCCACCAACTGGCGATCGCCGAAGAGATATCCGATCGGGTCGCGATTATCAACAAAGGCGAAATTGTGACGGAAGAAACCACGGATGAGCTAATTCGACAATTTTCTGGCAGTGCCTACGTGATTGAAACGGAGCTGGCGATCGATGCAGCCAGAGTGCGGAAGCTGCATCTGTTGGGGCTTGATCTGGAAACGGCACGCTCAATTCATGTGGCCGACGCGCATACGTTGTATCAGGTGTTGGAGATTCTCAAGCCCACGCCAATCCTCCAAATTCACAAAGATCAAGCCAATTTGACTGATGTATTTTTGAAACTGGTGCGAGACCAACATGATTGAAATCTTTTGGGCCGAATTGAGGCGGCAGTGGATTCAGCAACGCCGCTTTGCGATCGACTCCATTGCGGGTATTTTAGGCATCGCGGTTGCGTTCTACGGCTTCTTTCTCACCACCCAATACGCGGCTGGCCCCGCTACTCAATTTGGCGATCGATTGGATGCGATCGTCGTTGGGTACACCCTCTGGTCGCTCGTCACCTTCATCATTGCTGACATTGCTGGTGGCCTCCAGCAAGAAGCCTTTACGGGGACGCTGGAGCAAATTTTTCTGTCTCCGTTCAGTCCGGCCCAGATTTTTCTGACTCGTGCGGTCGCTCGGTTAAGCATTACGCTGGTGCAGATTTTTGGTATTCTGCTGATTCTGATGGCGTTGACTGGCCGCTTTCTCACCTTCTCGCCGCTACTCCTCTTGCCGCTCATGACAGTGATTTTGGGTGCTTTTGGGATTGCGTTGATCATGGGGTCTTTATCGCTGCTGATTAAGCAAGTTCAGCAGATTCTCGGCTTTCTGCCCTTCGGCTTGTTCCTGGCGATGCTGGTGCCTGTAGAAACTTGGGAGATGCCCGCCCGCCTCTTTGGCTGGCTGCTGCCAATGACTCCTGGTGCAGGGATTTTGCGAGAGCTGATGGCGCGTAATCAGGGTCTAGATTGGGGGCAAATGGCGATCGCGCTGGTCAATGGGGGGTTCTACTTTGCGATCGGACTTCTCTTGTTCCAGCAAGCCGAGCGGGTGGCCAAACAGCGGGGGCGTTTAGGGGGGTATTGATTTCCCAGTTTTGGTTTAAGGCGGTCAGAATATGCCCTATCTCGACTGGATTTTCAAAAACATCCTGAAACCTATGGTGTTATGGTTCCTCCATCGGTAAAAATCTTCTTTAAACTTTTTTATGGGGGAGCCTATGGATATTAGGACAGAGCAAGCGGGTGGACAATCAAATTTATCTGACTGGCGGCTACGACCTGGTTATTTGAGTGCCGGGGATTCTGACTTTGAATCTGTTCATGTGTTGATTGGTCAATTCCTGGCCGATCGCCACTCTCCCGATCCTTTACCGGATGACTCGCTGCTTGCCAAAAACGCTGATTTTAACTGGGGAGAGGGTAAGCCACTGGAGAAAGTAATTTACTCCCAGGCCGAATTGGCATTTTTGATGCAACATCCAGCCTTATTTCGGAATGCGATCGCCATCATCGAGCCGTGGCAGCATGTGGGGCGCAACCCTTTAGGGGAAGAGGTGCGGGCATCGCTGAATGTTGCTTATATTGCGCAAAAGATTGCCGATTGTGATTCGCTGCTCTTTCCTCTGTGGTCTTCTGGCGTGTTTGATCCGGATGTTGTCATCCCACTGATTACATCTGGGTTGGCGGTGGTGGTAGAAGGTGGCGATCCGTCTGTGCGGGATGCGGCCACGTTCAATGGTGCCAACTGCTCGCTGACGGATTTACATCGTTTAGTGGAGAAACTATTAATTTCTCGATCGCCCACCAGTGCGTTAGCCTTGTTTATCTGCTTAGGTCATCAGCTAGCGGCTCAAGGGCACATCAACCTAATCAAACAAGCCGTGCGGCAAGTCCTCAGCTTGGAAGCGTTACCTAGGGATGGGAATGGCAAAATGATGGGAGCGTTGCGGCGAGTGTGTCAGCAAATTGAGGCGATCGGCAGCAGCCTCAAAATTACCAAACGCAATGGACATGTTGTTGCCGTGGGTTGGGATGATCCAGAATTTGCGGTGGGACCGAATGAACACCCGGAGGTGGGCGATCGGCGTCTTCATCTATATCAATCCCCCGATGGCCAAGCATTGGGGATTCCACAAGAACTGATCGATGCTCACGAAATTACCGCTGACCAGTACGAGGGCGTGATTGATACGGCCATCCAATACGAACGGGAAGTCAACATTGCCATGTTCCATTCGGATGAGGTGAATGAGGAAGCCATTCTGTTTGCAAACTGGGCTTATCGGTTGTTACACGATGCGATCATTCCGCATCGTTCAGTCCTGGCCGGGAGCGAGTTGGCTTGGTTACTAAAATTACCGGATGCGATCGAAATTTTGTGTTCAACCACAATCGGCGATGAAATCGTCACTGAGTGTTCGGCCACCTGTATCATCTACCGCGATTTTGAAAGTAAGCAAGTGCGGCGATCGTTCACCTGCCAGTTTCACCCCGAACTCTTGTCTGATTTACGCACGGTTGGGATATCAGAGCCACCCTCCTACGCCCGGTTAAAAACCGATGATGGCGCCCGCTTGTTTGCGCGCCTGCTCTACGAAGGGATGCAAGAGTGAATCATGGGCCTGGGGTTTAACTGACAGATCTTTTGCTTTGTGGCCCAAACTGCCCTCTCCCGCAGGGGAGGGCATAAACTCCGAAGCGGCTTCCTTCTCCAGCTATGAGAAGGTTGGGGATGAGGGCAAACGAGTTTTGAGGTCTTCTGCCTTTGCCACCTCACATCCAGTTGCCAATCAGAACGAAGGGCGACCAGACAGCGGGATGGTTGTACTGAATGTCGTCGATCATTTTGATTTGAGCTTGTTGTAAGGCTGTGGCTTTGGTGATGTCTGGTTTGAGTAATTGTTTATAAAATTCTTCCATCAGCGGCACGGTGGCTTCGTCATTGATGAACCAGAGTGTTGCAACAGCACTCTTCACGCCTGCTCGGACGGCCAATCCAGCGATCCCCAAGGCAGAGCGATCGTTCCCGGCAGCCGTTTGACAGGCGCTCAAGGTTAGAAGTTCGAGTGGCTGATTGGCTCTGCGGGTTTGCAGAACTTGATCGAGGGTGTTGAGCGTAATGCGATCGCGGTAAGTCAAGAGAAAGGTGCTGTCTGCATCGATGCCAAAGCGTCCGTGGGTGGCCATGTGAACCACCCGATACTTGCGATTCTTTAATCGGTCTTGCACGCCCTTAGAGGTGAAGTCTTGATCCAGCAGTTTGGTGCCGCCTAGAATTTGATGAACCTCTTGTACTTCATCTCGGACATTGGGCAAGGGGGCGAATGGCGGTTGTTCCAGCGTTAGCCCAGTCACTAAGGCTTGCATGTTTTTCCGATCGAAGGGGCGGCGACTGGTCAGGCTGAGGCTAGGCGTGGTGGCGATGGGATATTTCTGAATCAAAAATTGCTGCCCATCGTGCAAGGCCGCCATCGGCACTTTGCGTAAAATATTGTCGCTGATGAAAATTAGCGAACTGGGGTTTGCCGCCTGGAGATCTGCTTCTAGAGGCCGGATGAGGGCGTTATAGATAATTTGAGCTTCAGCCAGATACTCATCTGTGGAGCGCTTTTCTAACAGCGATCGCAGTCGTTCAATTCGAGTACCTAACACCGCACTGGTCGCAGGATTATTCTGGTTATCTGCATTGAGCGAGATGGGAAATGTTTTCAGTGTCCCGTTGGGTAGGCGCAGGATTTCATAGCTGCGATCGCTCAGCACAATCGAATACACGACGGCTGCTTGCGGATCGATCGCGGTTACACTCCGTCCCGGTTTAGCCCCTGTTTTGACTTCTGTCGCGATTCCTTCTTGCGCAACTTCAACGCATTCATCCCCAAAAAAGTCCTGCAATTCGGCGAGCTTAAGTAACTCCAAAATGTCTAGTACTTTTTCGACGTTGCTAGTCTGGCCTGCTTGACTAGAAATATTGAATGGTGCAGGAGCCACGATCGATTTTGCCTGAGACGCGATCGCCGTTTCGCCATGACCAGCTGACATCCTATCGGTTGCGAGGAGCAACCCAATTAATTCTCGATAAACCGGCTCGATCGAGTCGCGAAAGTCAAATTGGAGGTCTTTGCTAGCGATAATCAAATCACTGCGAATGGATTGCAGGGTGGTGATCGCTTGTTCGTAAGCCGCGATCGCCGCCTGGGTTTGGCCGATCGCGGCAAAAATCCGACCGCTCTGCCATTGCCAGCGATAAAGGCTATCGGCTGCATTCACTGATTGGGCTAAAAACTGGGCTTGCCGCGTTAGGGTCAAAGCCTGATCGTATTGTTGGTTGAGTTCATAGATTTGGCCTAACGTTCCCACCGCAAACGATTCGGCTCGTTTATCTTTGACAGCACGAGCCACACTCAGGGCCTGTTCTAAAATCGATTGCGGTTCGACCAAATCGCCTCGTTGGAGCCGTGTTTCGGCAGTTTTTAGCAGTTGATTGGCTAAGTTGATATACCCAAACGCTTTGTCTTGTGAGTCGGGTTCGGCCTGCAAGCGGCTCAAGATCTGCGATCGGTTTTGGCTCAGTAATGCTTCCGCTGTGGGCAGGGAGGGTGGGGTTGTTGAGGCTTGTTTTCCCACAAATGGTTTGGGGCTTTGGGGGGTGAGCGTGTCTGAATTGAGAATTGTTGCTAGATCAAGCTTGCGACAGGTGAGTTCCGGGATGTTGCGAATCGGCGCAAACTGTGGATACACCTTCAGCAGTCGATTGAGATTCAGTAAAGCACTGGTTTCGGCGACATCGGCAATACTCCGGCTGACATCAGCACTATGTTGAAACGCTGCTAGCGCAATTTGGACATCCCGATTGGCCCGACGCTCCAGGTTCACAGCTTCTGCGGTTTCGCCTTCCTGCTGGGCAGACGTTGCCTGGTAGCGCAAGCGCTCGGCTCGACTGGCAAAAACATTTCCGAGATTGTTGAGGGCTGTGGCGGTAAAACTGGTGTTATTGAGGGAGCAGGCGATCGCCAAACTGTGTTGATGGGCTGAAAAAGCTTGATCAAACTCACCCAGTGCCCAGGAGGCAGATCCCAGAACTCCATGAGCGGCGGCTTCTGTTTGGTTGTCCTTGATTTTTTGAGCCAGTTGAATGGCGGCCTGTGCCCGTTCCACCGCTACTTGATGCTGACCCAAGTCACTATAGGCTTGCGCTTGTTCGGTCAGGAGTTGGGCGATCGTTTGCGTTGCGGTTGGGGATCGCTCCTGGCGATACAGTTGAATGGCTGCTTCCCACTGCTGAATGGCTCGTTCAGAATTGCCAACCTGACGATATGCTTGCCCTAAGTTGCTATGGACCCCAGCCCTTATTTCAGGGGTTAAGGACTGCTTCAGGCTGTTTTCCCAATGCGCGATCGCAGCCGCAAATCGACCAGCCCGGTAGTCTTCCAACCCCTGATCAAGTGAGCGTTCTGCTGCCATAGCCCAGTCTTGCGACTGTAAAGAGAAATTACTTGAGAAATTTCCCAGCCCTAGACAGATGAATAGGCTCAGCAAAAATGAAAAACATCGGTTGACCCAATGCTGATGAACCCGTGACATATCAGTGACGAATCAGGAAAAGCTTATCTCTTCATTGTTATGCAGTTTTGAAAATTGGTGCGTATCAAATGTGTAAATTCTCTACAGCGACAATGATATTTCGATGAACAGAGGGTAACAATACGGAGATCGAGTGACCTGCAACGGAGCAGGAATTAGGGCAAGATTGCGGGCGGATGAAGAATTGTCAGGATAGTGCCCAGAATTGATGAAAGAATGATTCAGCATCTAAATTTCAACCTTCTTAAATTGCAACTGCTTAAGTTTGTCACTGCGTATCTTGGTAGTCCGGCCAACCATGAAACTTGTTCCGTGTCTAGTGATCAACCTCGTTTGGTGGGGCAGTGGGCCTGTGGCGATCGCCCAAGTCGCCCCAACCCCGCCAACTCCATTATTTGAAGAACGCCGTGCCCCTACAAATCCTTTATTGCCGCCGCGTCCAGACTTAGAGCCATTCCCCACGCCCACGCCCGCCCCGTTACCCGACTCTCCCCTTCAGGCTCCGACTCCAGCGCTCCCACCCGCTCCTGCTCTGCCGCCTTCAGCCACAATTTATGTTAAGCGCATCATCGTCCAGGGCAGCACGGTCTTTTCCGCCGCCGAATTAGCGGCTGTCACTAAACCATTTGAGCAGCAGAACTTGACCTTTGAACAACTGTTAGAAGTCCGCAGTGCGATCACGCGACTTTACACCGATCGCGGCTACGTCACGTCGGGCGCATTTTTGCCACCGCAAGATGACCTGGCCACTGGCACAATCAACGTTCAAGTGGTGGAAGGAGAACTCGAACGGCTCGAAGTCAAAGGATTACAACGGTTACGCGATCGCTACGTGCGACGCCGGTTGGAGCTGGCAGCTAAAACACCGGTCAATTTACGTCAATTAGAGTCGGCCCTCCAACTGCTGCAATTGAACCCATTAATCGGCTCCATCCGGGCGGATTTACGCGCGGGAACCAGTCCGGGGCGGAGTGTGTTGGTTGTGACACTGGAAGAGACGAAGGCCTTTCGAGCGGCAGTTCTGCTGGAAAATCGCGATTCTCCCAGTGTGGGTTCAATTCGCGGTTCTGTGATCATTGGGCACGATAATTTGCTGGGGTTGGGCGATCGCTTTGCGGCAGAACTAGGGTTGACCTCTGGTATCACTGACTTACGGCTGGATTATACAGTGCCAATTAATCCTCGCGATGGCACGTTCAATGTCCGGTACGATCGCACCCGCAGCGAAATTGTGGAAGAACCATTTTCTATCCTGGACATCACCAGCAACAGTGAAACGGTTTCGTTTGGTGTGCGTCAACCTCTTATTCGCACGCCGACGACGGAATTTGCTTTGGGGTTGTCGCTCGATTTTCGGCGGAGTCAATCCTTCCTGTTCGGGGATGTGCCCTTTTCCTTCTCCTTTGGCTCCGATCGCGGCGAATCCAAGGTGCGCGTTTTGCGATTCACTCAAGATTGGTTAAATCGTGACCCGCGGCGGGTGCTAGCAGCTCGATCGCAACTTAGCTTTGGTCTACCGATCGTTGGTGCAACCCAAAATGACCTGGGGGTAGACGGCACCTTCTTCAGTTGGTTAGGGCAGTTTCAATGGGTCCAGGCACTTAACCGAGACATAACGCTGATTGCGCGAGTCGCTGCTCAACTAACTCCTGACAACTTGTTGGCCCTGGAGCAATTTAGCCTGGGTGGTGTGGATACCGTGCGTGGTTTTCGCCAAAATTACCGTGTAGGAGACAATGGCATCGTGGGCAATCTGGAAGTGCGGTTCCCAATTTTGCAACAGGAGGATGGCATCGGCACCGTTCAGCTTGCGCCCTTTGTCGATGTGGGGAAAGTTTGGAATAACCTGGATACTATTCCTAGCCCTAAATTTCTGGCCAGTACGGGGTTGGGCCTGCGCTGGCAGATTGGCAACACGCTGTTTGCGCGCCTGGATTGGGGTATTCCTCTTATCTCTTACGATCGGCGGGGCAACTCATTACAAGATAGCGGGGTCGTCTTTTCCATTCGGATGCAGTTGTTCTAAGGGCTGAATGCACTCGGGACGATCGTTCGTCGCTCGATTCACTATTGGATTGACGGGATAGGCGACCATTTCTGCGGCGGCATAGGGTTGCAGCAACGGCAACAGATCGGTTGCGCGATTAAGGTCAGGATCAAGCCAGCGCTCGTAAGCATCTGGAGGCAAAATCACGGGCATGCGATCGTGAATTGGGCGCAAGATGTCGTTCGCTTCCGTCGTCAAAATGGTACAAGTTTCCAGGATTTCTCCAGTGGTTTTGCTTTCCCACTGCTCCCAGAGTCCGGCGAAGCCAAATGGTTGATGCGCTTCAAGCTGAAAGTAGTAAGGTTGTTTTTTGCGTCCCTCTCGCTGCCATTCATAGAAGCCATCCGCCACGATTAAACAACGTCGATAGCGTAAGGCTGTGCGAAATGAAGGTTTTTCGGCAACGGTTTCGGCACGGGCATTAATCAGGCGGTTGCCGATCGCCGGATCTTTGGCCCAACTGGGAACTAAGCCCCAGCGCATGACTCGAAACTGCCGCTCTGGGTGCAGTTGAGTTTGGACAACTGTTCCAACTAGTTGGGTGGGGGCAATGTTGTATCGGGGTGAAGTGGGTGGCACGCCTGACAGCCGAAAGGCTTGAGCGATCGCGGCGGCTGATTGTGTTTGGGTATATCGTCCACACATAATCAAGCTTGTAGATAGGCATCATACCGTTGTTCCATTATAAATGGGGGCCGATAATTTCCTCACTTCCGCTATCAATTCAAACCCAATTTTCGAAACTGAATTGCATCAGATGAATGGTTACATTTATTCATTTGTCGAAGAAGATTGGTAAATAAAAATCCACGCCTAAAAACAAATAGTTTATTCTAGAGTAGATAGAAATCTTACATTAATTGGCAACGCTTAATTCATAGTCGAAATAGTTCAAGTAAGGTTTCTACTTCAGCAAGACGCAGAATTTGTACATACCCAACTATATTGCATAACTGGAGTTGACTTATGAATCTTGAGCAGTTTCAGTTTGTTATTCTTGGTGTTGTTGTTGCTATGGCCGCTTATGTCGGAGTTTTGGCGCGCGAAGTGTTTAGAAAGATTGGGCAGAAGTTAAAGGTTAATGAAGAACCCAGTCTGCATACACGGGTAACGCTATGGACACTTATTGTCGGCGATATATTGTTGATCGTAATTGCCAACATCACCACGCTTAGAATTTTCCATTGGATTCAAGGGCGGGCAATTTCGCTGCAAAGTGATCAGAATCTTGTCAATTTAATCCTTGTCACGGTTATTTACATGTCTGTTCTTCATGCGATTCAATGGATTGCTTTTGCAGTCAGAGCCTCTGCTCACAGTTCATCTCAAGTTGCAGAAGAATAAGCGAATGCAGTAAAGCGGCTAAAGGGCAAATTCTTTGTTGCTTTACTGCTAAATTTCATGCCAATAGGGATAGTTTTAGAAATTCTACTAGACCTTGAGAGACAATTCGGAGGAAGATAAAAACAGCTACTGAGTTGTAGGTTCGGATGCAATGACCCTTGCGATCGCGCTCAACCCTGACCAAATTACTACCCTCGATTTATCCCCAGTGGTTCGTGCCATTCAACCTCGGTTGCAGCAGGGAACAATTTTGACGATCGAACAGCAGGTTCAGTTTGAGATTGACTTCCAGGATGACCCGAATGACCCCCGCGAGCTTTCCGAAATTCCTGAAGTGCGGCTCTGGTTTGTGCGACTTGATGCTGCCTATCCCTGGTTTCCTTTCTTGCTCGACTGGAAAGCTGGGGAGCTTGCTCGCTATGCCGCCATGCTTGTTCCTCATCAGTTTCACCCGCGAGAGGGCGTGCAATATAACCCCGAAGCCCTCGAACTCTTTGTGATGCATAAAACTTTCGTGCTGGCAGATTGGTTAAAGCTGCAAGGCATGGAAGGCACGTCTCGCTTGAAAGCAATGACACAAATGTTGGGGTATGAGTTGGATGATGGCTTTTTCCAACTGCTGCAAAACCCAACTTCGACACCACCGCACAACAAAGACAGATTCAGTGGTTGGGATGACGAGTAGGGGGCTTCCCAGGCCCATTACTTGCGCCCGCCGATCGTTGTTTGAAAGGCAGGGCGATCGGCTAATCGCTGGCCATAACTTACAACCGCCGGATACTCACTCATATCAAGCTTTAACATCAGCGGGATGTAAGCCAGGAGTGACCCCACGGCAACATCCGCCACAGTGAAATCTGGTTCAAGCAGATAAGCCTGCCCCGACAAGAGTTGATTCAACATCGTCATGTGCCGAGGATAAGCCTTCTCTCGCGTTGATTCGTTAAACACGTCAGGGCCAAGCGTCGCGTTGGCATACAGAATCCACTGATTGAGTAAGGCTCGCTGCTCAACTGAAAGTGGCTCTTTGCCGTAACGATCGGGCAGGTAAAGCAAAATCGCGCCTGATTCCCAAAGCTTTAAGTCACCATCGACATCGCGGGCACTTTACCGATTGGATTAATTGCTAAAAAGTCAGGTTGCCGCTGTTCCCCAGCTTGCAAGTCTAACAGCACAAACTCATAGGGAAGCGTTAATTCCTCCAGATACCACTGGATGATTGAAGCTCGGCTGCGTGCGCCACCATACAATTTCAGCATTACAACACCTTATGCGTATACTCGTGCTGTTTGACATTATCCTCTTTGCGAATGGTGCGCTTCGCATTCAAAACTCGTTTCCGTTCGGTGGAGTAATTGAAGTCGGTTTTGGTAGTGCCTACAGAAATGTGGAGTTGGGCTTCGGGCTTGGCTTTGTAGGTACGAGCGGCAGCAATGGCTCGATCGCTGAATTCATCACACAATTGCACTTCCGCCGGAAAAGGACTGGGCAGGTGTGGCTTCTCTTCGGACAGGATAGCCCCCAATGTCGTTGCGATCGCCCATTCGTAAGAGGTGGGGATGCCTGTCACCAGCGCTTCTAGTGCCGCCGATGGAATCGGCTCAGCCAATTTTAACTCGTGGACTTCTCCTTCTTGCTTGAAGAAGCAGGTGGCCAAACCCAAAACAACGTAATCGTCGATTGAGAGGTCAGGCGCGTTGGTCAGGGTCGCGATCGCAGTCATAGCACTTTCCCAAATACTCGATAAATGCTTAAGCCGTCGAATTCTACCAATATTTGCTGAAGCACCGTCCCAGATTTAGGAACTTGTTATTCATTCTTAACTGCACCCACGCGTCTGATTGGTTACTGCCATTTTCTCCGTACAGTCCGGAGGAGCCTCTTGGCCTGAGAAATAAATGAAAGGGCCAGCTCACTTCCTTGAGGATCGGATAACCCCCCTGAAGATGCTTCAGAAATTCTGTTGGCGCGTGTGTAGTTCTCTGTGTCGCGTTGGAGAGCCAGTGGCGATCGCATCGATGCTTGCATCAATGGGATCAAAGTAGCTGATACTTCTTTAGCGTGTTTGATCCTTCGATCGCGATAGGCCGTCTAAACGTTCAGACACCTGTTTAAGTGACACAAAATCCTCTCCTGTAACCTCTTTCGCCTTCTAGAGTAAAGTCATAATCCACTGTGAGAATTGCATGAATCTACGCATGTTTCCGGTGCATTCAAAGCAATCAAGACGGTTGCGTCGTGTTAACCTATCACCCGATGTTACTCAGGCTAGCTACGCTCAAGGGCCGAATGCCGATGAAAATGGGCTACAGGCTCTCAAGAATGCTTATCAGTTGGCTGGCACGTCCGCTCACCGCAATCGTTTTGAGTATCTGAGCCGGAGTGATCAAGAAATGCTCCTGCGGCAACAAGCAATGGACAGTGCGCAACAGGGGGACCTTGCGACTGCAATTAGTTTGTTCACTCAACTAATTCACTTCAACCCCAATAGCGCCAGCAACTACAACAATCGGGGGCTATTGCTCTTTCAAAATGGCCAACCTCAACAGGCGTTGCTGGATTACCACCGGGCACTCACGCTGAATCCACGGCTGGGCAAAGTCTACAACAACCGGGCGAATTGCTATGCGACGTTTGGCAGCTTAAATGCAGCGATCGCTGATTACGAAATGGCGATCGACCTCGATCCAACCGATATACGTGCCCGGTTAAATTTGGGAATTACCCTGCGTCAGTTGAGATGCTACGAGGACGCGATCGAACAGTTTGATCTGGCGCTGCAATGTCATCAATTTCTGATCCTCACGAATACCGTGAGTCCATCTACTGATATTGAAGGGCGAATTTACGCCGAACGCGGCCATACTCAACATCTAGCTGGCGATTGGAACTGTGCGATCGCAGATTATCACCGTGCCCTAGAGCATCTTCCTCTCTCTGGTGCTGGTCTTCATTCACCGGCTCGTTTGCGTACCCAGGTGAGAACGTGGTTACACAGCTTGCTCAGTCCCTTACGGGCGGAATAGAGGCCGGGGGCGCGACTGCGGGTTTAGCCGGTTGTGCAGGTGCTGGCGTTTTCCAGAAGATTCGCCGCCGGTTGGGATCGATGCGATCGGTTAGCTCTTGCATATTCTCCCGCGCCTGGTAGGGATCGAATAAATTTTGAAAGCGGGACTGCACCCCTTGCACTCGGTGGGTCGTAGATTGGAGCGCTGCATCTAACTCATGTAACTTGCCTTCTTGCGAGGAGCGATAGGGCAGCAATTTCACAAGTGCCGTGACGGCAGCAATGGACAGCACCACGTTTACCACCAACTTAGCGGTAGTTTCGTAGGCGATCGCGCGGTAGGGCTGACTCTGCTGACGGGGTTTTGCCTTGCGAGCCACTCGGTTTGCGCGAACGGGGGGCTGTGGAGCTTTGGGGGGTTTCAGTGCATACATAACAGTACTCGATGCGGCTTAAGAATCAGGTGCGTAGAAATCCTACCTGTAGCAAGGCAAAACGTAGAAACGCAGACTCGCGATTTGACCTACCTAATCTACTGGAGTTAGCCAAATTAGACTATTAACTTTCTTTAAAGCAAGCAAGCCTGCTTTGAGTCGCGTGCGATCAACGTGTAGGTTTCCATCAATGGGCTTTCCATTTAATGAAAGTATACCCGCGTCGATTGTAGAGGCAATCTGCAAAACAGGCGATTCTTTAAAGAATTTGAGTTGTAACCGGCCTCCAAAGAGCCGTAACAACCAGCGAAAGCGAATTGGTCTACTTGTATAGCTCTGTAGACAGACGAAGTGCCAGAACTCCAGGAATCAGAGCAATGACTAAGGCCCAGTAAACTTGAGCGTCAGAAATATTCATCGTTTTAAGACTCCTTTTATTACAGATGAGTAAGACATCTTGAGAGATCTATCGTTCATTAATGTCCGTCAAAGTGCCATTTTGGGGAATAACTTGTTACAAGTTGCAACATCTTTGAGCAGGGAAATGTAATAATCGATGTCTATGCTTAGACAAGGCGTTTAGGCAATATTCAGGAAAACCTTCTTTCCGAATACAAATTCATACCATTGCTTCGTTTCGGAATATAGTTCTCTGGCGAACTTATCCTCGTTAATCGGGGTATCTTTTTAGTCGGAGGATGCTTCCTCGCGAAATTACATCAAAACCCCTGTCATGCAGTTTGGCTTTGCAATTATCGGATGATAGACCAACTTTTAGATTTTTCTCCCAACTTTGGGTTAGATACACTGGTGCTGCTGCCGGTGCTGGTTGCACTTGAAGCTGTCTTGTCGGCAGATAATGCGATCGCTCTGGCTGCCTTGTCTCAAGGGTTACACAACCCGACCTTACAGCGGCGTGCCCTGAACATTGGCCTGGTTTTAGCATACGTGCTGCGGATGTCATTGATCCTGACCGCCACCTGGGTGATGCAATACTGGCAAGTTGAGTTGGCTGGGGCACTTTATCTGCTTTGGCTAGTCTTCCAATATTTCACCTCTGGGGATGATGAGGCCGGCCACGCCCACCACGGTCCTCGCTTTGATTCGCTATGGCAAGCAATTCCGATGATTGCGATTACTGATTTGGCTTTCTCTCTGGATAGTGTGACAACTGCGATCGCGGTTTCCAAGGAAACTTGGATTATCCTACTGGGGGCCACGATCGGGATTGTCACATTGCGATTCATGGCAGGGTTTTTTATTCGTTGGCTGGATGAGTTTACGCACCTGGAAGATGCTGGTTATATTACCGTGGCGCTGGTGGGTCTGCGCCTCTTGATCCGCGTTATCGATGAATCCTATGTGCCGCCAGAGTGGTTGATGATTAGTGCGATCGCGTTAATCTTCCTGTGGGGTTTTTCGGAGCGCAAAGCGGTAGAACCATCTATCACCGCGATCGCTGACACAGCCCAACCCGACATTAAAACGACTGCCCCAGTCGAACATCCTGAAGCAGCCGAAGAACCTGTCGAAACCCCAAACTAGATTCAGTTACTCATAAATCCAACTCGTGAGACTGGGTTCCCAACTGACCAATTCTTCGTCCTTAAACCAGAGCTTAATCTCTTGTTCTGCGGTCTCAGGTGCATCCGAGCCATGAATGATGTTCCGTCCCACATCGACGCCAAAATCGCCCCGTAGGGTTCCCGGTTCGGCATTCAGCGGGTTGGTTGCCCCGATGATTTTACGAGCAGAGGCAATTACCCCCTTACCTTCCCACACCATGCCCACAACCGGCCCCGATGTGATGAAATTCACCAGCCCTGGAAAGAAAGGCTTTTCTTTATGGACTCCATAATGAGTTTCGGCCAGTTCCCGGCTGACATTCATCAGTTTTAAGCCAACCAGGGTGAAGCCTTTTGCTTCAAAACGACGGATGATTTCGCCGACGAGTTTGCGTTGTACGCCATCCGGCTTGATTGCCAAAAATGTCCGTTCCAAGGTTGACTCCTAAAATGCGCTCTACGTTACAGAATCCAGATTAGCAGACCATTTGCCTCCCGACCCATCCCCTCGTGCATTCAGCTTCTCTCCCCATACAATGGAGCGAGATAAGGCCAGGAAGTATTAGCGATGAAAGAAATTGACCCATTTGAAAATCCAGCGGCGCAGCATCTCAAGCTGTTTTTGTACCTAGTGCCAGTGGTGGGTTTTTTCCCGGCGTTGTGGTCACTGTATTACCGCAGCAGTGGCTCAAAGCAGGAGAAGGATTTGAGTCGAGTTGTGGTGATACTGACCTTGGGCTGGCTACTGGTTTACCTGTTGCTGGGAGCAGGAGCCGAAGTTTCGGAGTCCTTGTCGGTTCCACTCTTAATTTCTAGTAGCGTAATGACCTCTGGTTTCTTCTTAACCAATATTTGGCTGATGGTAAGGCTTTGGCAACGAAAATCAGTGCGATTGCCTGGAATTAGTCAAGTGGGCGATCGCTTGCCATAAGGGCGCGCCTAGCAAGTTGATTGCTCGTGGCATTTAACCGGCCAATAACACGCGATCGACAAACTTACGAATGAGTTCATTGGCGATCGGGGTTGCTTGAAGGTTCTGCAAAATTCGGTCCAGTTCGGTACTCTCATCTAAATAGCGGGCGTGGTAGCGCGTGATGCGGGTTGCTAAGTCCTGAGCATCCACTTCTGGATGGAACTGAAACGCATAGAAGGGTTTGTCTGGCATTTTGAAGGCGTGGTAAGGGCAGCGATCGGAAGAGGCCAGCAAAATTGCATCCTTGGGCAGGGTGATAGCGTGTTCTTTGTGTCCCGATACGGCCCAAAAACCGTTGGGCACGTCATGAAACAGCACATCGTCAGCAGCAGCTTCCGTCAACCAGAGTGGATAGGTGCCCATTTCCATGTTGTCCTTATCCACAATGACCTTCCCGCCTAAGGCTTCCACCGCCACTTGAAATCCGAAGCATGAAGCGAATACAGGGATACTTTGTTCTAAGCAATGGAGCATCAACTGCTTAGCCGATTCAACAAAAGGATATGTTGCGGGTTGGGTGACTGAGGCATCACTGGAACCGCCTACAAACAGGGCATCATATCCATGGAGACAGGTTGGGGCAAACTTTGGCACCTGGAAGACATCCAGGACATCAATCTGTTCTGGGGCTAATTGTCCGTAGCGCACAAATTCCTGAAATTCTTCAAGCCGAGTTTGCTCATCATCTCGAATTTGCATCAGGAGAATTTTCAGTTGGGGGCGTTGGTTTGGCATAGAAAGACGGGGGAGCAGCACCGATAGCATTCTATTCGTTACTCTATAGTGAGTTTGACATTTGAGGTGATTGCGACATGAACTGGTTTCTGGGAAGGCTGGGCTTGGCACTGACGATCGCGCTCAGTTCCGCCATGCCTGCGATCGGTCAAACCCCTGCCAACCGCCCAACTCAATTGGATTGCCTCGTGGGCTATCCAAATGGCACTTTTCGGGGTGAGCGGGCCTTGACTCGCGATGAATTTGTGGCAGGGATGGCAGCCTGTTTAGATCAACAAGTGCAGCAATTCGAGACAAGAAAGGGTGGATTTGCCACGCAACAAGAGGTTGAAACTCTGTTGCAAACCCAACAAAACTTGACCCAGGAAATGAGACAGTTAAACGAGCGAGTTCGGTTACTGTCAGACGAGTAAAATCTCACGTTGGGGCATAATCTGACGAAAGTTAGACGGCAAGTTATGGGAATTTCCCCACACTGGAAAGCGTAATCACTGGCCGCAACTTCATGGAACCGACTGTTCTCATTACTGGCGCTTCTCAGGGAATTGGTAAAGCAACGGCATTTTTATTTGCTCAACAGGGCTATCGCGTGGTGTTAGCTGCAAGGCATGCGGATCGCCTGCAAGCAGTTGCCCAGGAACTACGCGATGCGCACCATGCGGCGATCGCGATTCCGACTGATGTGCGTGATCCGGTGCAGGTGCAAACGCTGGCGACCAAGGCGATCGACGCTTTCAGTTCCATTGATGTGTTAGTCAATAATGCTGGAATTTACATCTCTGGGCCAGCTGAAGAGTTCACACTGGAGGATTGGCATCAGGCGATCGATACCAATTTATGGGGATATATTCACACGATTTACGCGTTTCTGCCGCATTTTGTGGCGCGGGGGAGTGGCACGATCGTTAATGTTGGTTCTGTCGGTGGGCAGGTGCCCTTACCCTATCTCGCCCCTTACACCACTAGCAAATTTGCTGTGACAGGGTTAACCGAGGCATTGCATACCGAACTGGCCCCCAAAGGCATTCACGTCTGCGGTATTTACCCCAACCTGATTAAGTCAGATTTTATGGAACGGGCAATTTTTCGAGGAACTCATGCCGCAGATGAGCAAGCTCGGCGGCAGCAACTTGAAACCATTCTCAAAGTGCCGCTTGTTGAAAAACCGCAAGATGTGGCTAACGCGATTTGGGACGCGGTGAAACATCAGAAAACGAGTGTGGTGGTTGGTTCAGCAAATTTATCGGTGGCTACCCACAAATTGTTTCCATCTGTAATGCAATGGCTTTTCCAAAAAACCTTTCAAAATCGCGATCGCAATCGGTTGCATTAACGACTGCCGCCCCCAACGCGCCGCCGCGGCAGGCCAGATCTAGCTGCAAAGACATTTGCGCCTGTGTTAGTTGACCAACGCTCTGGGAGTAGAGAATTTGTACGTGTTTGAGTGAAGTATTGTGAGTTGGAAGAGTGAGCGAGCGCGGCTGTTGGGATAAGGGCGATTGCGATCGTGGATAGCAACAGCGAGTACGTTACGCTGACGTAGTTGGTAATCATGCACCTGATTCCTCATAACACGGCTGAGCGGAACTTTAGCAACGATGTGGGCTGCCCTAGAGCATTATGCGTGAAAAAAGAACTCCTGGGGGTAGGGTTCCCACAGGAGTTGACGGAAGAACAGACGGTATGATCCGGCGGCGTGTTCGGATTTACGGGTTTATACTGACGTTTGATTCAGCTTTGTTTTCAACCCTTAACACATATGACTTGCTTTAACGTTGCCACCACTTCGACCAGATCAGCCTGGTTGGCCATTACCTGGTCGATCGGTTTGTAAGCCCCCGGAATTTCATCCAGAACGCCACCATCCTTACGACATTCCACACCTGCCGTTTGTTGAATTAAATCATCCAACGAGAAGTGCAGCTTGGCCTTGTGGCGCGACATTTGCCGCCCCGCTCCGTGTGAACAGGAACAATAGCTAGCCTGGTTGCCCTTGCCTTTGACGATGAAGGATTTTGCCCCCATCGAACCCGGAATAATGCCGTAGTCACCATTCTGGGCACGCACTGCCCCCTTCCGCGTAACAACCACCTCTTCGCCGTAGTGGAGTTCTTTTTCCGCGTAGTTGTGGTGACAGTTGACTGAGAGCAGTGGCTTGCTTGGTTTGCCCCCAGCCAGATGTTGTTCCACCACTCGCTTGACTCGCTCCATCATTACGTCTCGGTTCACCCGTGCGTAGTTTTGGGCCCACTGCAAATCATGCCAGTACGCAGTGAACTCGGGGGTGCCAGCCGCGAAGTAAGCCAAGTCGGGGTCGGGAAGTTGGGTGCCAGCCAGTTTTGTCAAGTGCTTGCCCGTGTCGATGTGGCACTGGGCTAGCTTGTTGCCGATGTTGCGAGAGCCGGAGTGCAGCATGATCCACACCTGGTTTGTGGTATCCAGGCAAACTTCAATGAAGTGATTGCCACCCCCCAACGAACCCATCTGGCGCATGGCTTTGGTTTGCAAACCTTGCACGCCTTTGTGCAATTCCTTGAAATCGCGCCATCCTTGCCAGTTAGAGACGGATTTATCGACATTCTTGTTTTCGTTGAAGCCAACCGGGACGATCGCTTCAATATCTTGCCGAATTTTCTTCAGCTTGCCTTCGAGCTGATCTGCGGTAAATGATGTTTTGATGGCACACATCCCGCAACCAATATCGACTCCAACCGCTGCTGGGATGATGGCATCTTTAGTGGCAATCACAGATCCCACTAAAGCCCCCTTACCCAAATGCACATCCGGCATCAGTGCAACATGCTTAAACACAAACGGCAGGGACGCAACATTTTTTGCCATTTTGACTTCATCTGCGGCTAACTCATGGTTGGCCCAGGACAGCACTGGGGCTGGTGTGGATAGTTTGAGCGTTTCGTAAGGCATTGCGGTTGCCTCCTTGTCATTTGAGCGCGGAACAGCACAAGGCGGAGCTAATTCCATCCTGCTGCACTACATACACTACATTCGTAGTAGAATTTGTCAAGTCGCAAAAGTTATAGCCTCTGCCATGTGAAACGTGGCGACGGCGCGTCAGAACATCTACCTAGAATCGGCAGTTCAGCCATTTGATATGTCCTAAGTGTTCTGACCATAGCTATAGTTGCCAGAGTGCTTAAAGCAAACGGCAGAAGGTAGAAACGATTTTGGGGTTCAACTTGGCCCAGGCTTTCTTGGCTTTGTTCTGCTTTAGGCGGCTAACTCACGCTCGATCGCGGCAATCAATTCTGGGGAGTCGGGTGCTACTGCGCTTTTGTAGCGGCCTACGACTGCGCCCTGTTTATTCACCAAGAACTTCTCAAAGTTCCAGGACACATCGCCAGCCGGAGCGGTTTGGGTCAGGCGAGCATACAACGGATGCTGTTGGGCACCCTTGGCATGCACCTTGTCAAACAGGGGGAATGTCACTCCATAGCGGGTTTCGCAAAACTGCTGAATTTCCTGATTGCTGCCTGGTTCTTGGGCACCGTAGTCATTGCATGGAAAGGCCAGAATTTCTAACCCCTGGTTGTGATACTGCTGATACAACGCTTCTAAGCCTTTGTACTGCGGCGTGTAACCACAGTAGGAGGCCACATTGACGATGAGCAAAACTTTGCCTGCGTAGTCGCTCAATGGTTGCGCTTTGCCGTCAATGGTTTTAACTGAAACATCGGCGATCGAAATCCCCATGCTGAATGCTCCTCAAATAATGAATCAACGAGTACACCCCTGAGCATACCTGCAATCGTCGCCCGCCCCATCGCTGACTCGGCTATACTGAGAATCCAGAGTACTGTTATATTTACTTATCTAATTAGACTTAAGAGATGCAGCCAACCGATCCGAATAAGTTTACCGACAAAGCCTGGGAAGCGATCGTGCAGGCGCAGGATGTTGTGCGTCGCTACAAGCATCAGCAACTGGAAGTCGAACACGTCATGATTTCCCTGTTAGAGCAACAGGACGGGTTGGCGGCAAAGGTATTTACCAGAGCGGGCATTGATACGGCGCGGCTGTTTCAGCAAATCGATGATTTTGCGCGACGGCAGCCCAAAGTCGCAAACACAGAGCAGCTTTATCTGGGGCGGAATCTGGATGTCATGCTCGATCGGGCTGAAGAAGCCCGCACTCGGTTTCAGGACGATTTTATCTCAGTCGAACATCTGCTCATGGGGTTTGTGGTAGACCCCCGGATTGGCGTAAGGTTGATGCGTTCCTACGAGCTTGATCCCCGCAAGCTGGAAGCGTTGATCAAGGAAGTGCGTGGGAGTCAGAAAGTAAGCGACCAGAATCCAGAGTCGCGTTATGGCGCGTTGGAAAAGTATGGGCGGGATCTGACGGAGCAGGCAAAAGCTGGGAAAATTGACCCGGTGATTGGGCGGGATGAGGAAATTCGGCGGGTGGTGCAGGTGTTGTCTCGTCGGACGAAGAATAATCCTGTGCTGATCGGTGAACCAGGAGTCGGGAAAACGGCGATCGCCGAAGGCTTAGCCCAGCGCATCGTGAATGGGGACGTGCCAGAATCGCTCAAAAATCGCACATTAATCACTCTGGATATGGGATCGCTGATTGCGGGAGCCAAATACCGGGGCGACTTTGAAGATCGGTTGCGATCGGTCTTGAAGGAAGTGATTCATTCCGATGGGCAAATTGTATTGTTCATCGATGAGTTACACACGGTGATTGGCACCGGTTCGACGCAGGGGGCAATGGATGCTGGCAACCTGCTGAAACCAATGCTGGCGCGGGGGGAGTTGCGGTGTATCGGTGCCACAACCCTGGATGAGTATCGCAAATACATCGAGAAAGATGCAGCTTTGGAACGTCGCTTCCAGCAGGTATTTGTGGATGAACCTACGGTGGAAGATACTGTCTCCATCCTGCGCGGCTTGAAGGAACGCTACGAAGTTCATCATGGCGTGAAAATTACGGACTCGGCCTTGGTCGCCGCTGCTACCCTGTCCTCTCGCTACATTTCCGATCGGTTTTTACCCGATAAGGCGATCGACCTGGTGGATGAAGCCGCCGCCAAACTGAAGATGGAAATTACGTCCAAACCGGCAGAACTAGAGGCGATCGAGCGCCGCTTGATGCAACTGGAAATGGAAAAACTGTCTCTGCGGAGTGAGGACCAGACCAGCGTCCTGGTTTCAACTCGCGGTTCAAAGGAGCGCCTGGAACGAATTGAGAAAGAAATTTCGGATTTGGCTACGAAACAAGCTGACTTCGATGCTCAATGGCAAGGCGAAAAACAACTCCTAGAAAAAATTAAAAATCTGAAAGAAGAAGAAGACAAACTGCGGGTTCAAATTGAGCAAGCAGAACGGGCCTATGATTTGAACACTGCTGCTCAATTAAAGTACGGCAAATTAGAAGCAGTCCAGCGCGAGCGCGAGGCGCAGGAAGCCAAACTGTTGGAAGTCCAGTCGCGTGGCTCGACTTTGCTACGGGAACAGGTAACAGAATCGGATATAGCCGAAATTGTGGCCCGCTGGACGGGAATTCCTGTGAATCGATTGCTGGAATCGGAACGCCAAAAATTACTCAATCTCGAGAAGCACTTACATGAGCGTGTGATCGGCCAACACGAAGCGGTGGAAGCGGTATCGGCGGCGATTCGGCGGGCACGGGCTGGTATGAAAGATTTGGGTCGTCCGATCGGCTCCTTTCTGTTCCTGGGGCCAACTGGAGTGGGCAAAACTGAGTTGGCGCGGGCTTTAGCCCAGTTTTTGTTTGACTCCGATGATGCGATCGTCCGCATCGACATGTCTGAATACATGGAAAAGCATTCTGTCGCCCGATTGATTGGCGCACCTCCGGGTTATGTGGGCTACGAGGAAGGGGGCCAACTCTCGGAAGCGGTGCGTCGTCATCCCTACTCGGTTGTGTTATTTGACGAAGTGGAAAAGGCTCACGCCGATGTGTTCAATATTCTGCTGCAAGTGCTGGATGATGGCCGCATTACCGACTCCCAAGGACGCACCGTGGATTTTCGCAATACGGTGTTGGTGATGACCAGCAACATTGGCAGTGACCACATTCTGGATGTGTCTGGAGATGACGATCGCTACGAGGAAATGCAAAAGCGGGTAACTCATGCCCTGCGCAAGCATTTTCGACCCGAATTCCTCAACCGGATTGACGACATTATCATCTTCCATACCCTGGGACGGGAAGAACTGAGTGAAATTGTTGGGTTGCAAATCCAGAAAATTCAAGCCCTGCTGGCGGATCAAAAAATTCGCTTTGAAATGACTCCCGCCGCTCGTAACTACATCGCTGAAGTGGGCTACGATCCAACCTACGGTGCCCGTCCGCTGAAACGGGCAATTCAACGCGAGTTGCAAAACCCGATCGCGACGAAGCTACTGGAGAATACCTTCACCGAAGGCGATACCATCTTGATTGATCTGGGCGATGATGGCCTGGAGTTTACTAAAAAGCCCCTACCTAAAAATCAACCCGCCTTAGCTTAATCGAATTCTAATCAAATCCTCTGGCGATAGAACATTGCTGAGTTTGTGGTGTAGGGCAAACGGCAAACTTCGATCTGGACATATGCTGGAGTGGGACGATCTGATCCTATTCGCCACATTGTTTCAGCAGTTGAATATCAAAAAACTTTAATGGCAGAACCTATAAAGCAATTACCATCTTTTCGCAGTTCGCTGCTACTCCAACGAGCATTAACCCATCGATCGCATGTCAACGAAAATCCAGAAGCTCAAAAGCACAACGAGCGTCTAGAGTTTTTGGGAGACGCCATTCTCAACTTTTTGAGTGGGGAGTTTCTGTACAAGAAATATCCCCACAAAAGTGAAGGTGAACTAACTTCCTTGCGATCGGCTTTGGTAGATGCCAAACAACTAGCCGAATTTGCCAACCAGCTCAACTTAGGCGAACAACTTCGACTGGGAAGAGGCGCTGAAAAAGAAGGCGGACGCACGAATCCGAGAATGTTGAGTAGCGCCTTTGAAGCCGTTGTCGGAGCTTACTTCATCGATCAGGACTCAAATATTCACAAGGTTCGCACTTATGTTGAACCATTCTTTGAATCAGTTATTTCAATGTTGGAACACCAGCAAACAAACTCGACTATGAACTATAAGAGTCGGTTTCAGGAATGGACATTGGCAAACCACGGAGAAAATCCAACTTATGTCGTTGTCGACGAGTCTGGGCCTGACCATGCCAAAACCTTTGTGATTGAAGTTCACCTTAACGGAAAGCCCTATGGTCGAGGCACCGGACGCAAAAAGCAAGAGGCAGAGAAGGACGCTGCTAGAGATGCCCTCGATCGACTGGGACTGCTTTAGGCGCATGAGTTACAGTGGTTGCCGCTTGGACAAACCACAACTTGTAGCGTGGGTATTGCCCACGAATCCGCATAGTCAAGGCTTTTGGGAAAGGTGGGCAGTGCCCACCTTTCCATGAGGAATTGCTGTAATCCGCATCTTTTAACAAAATAGTTCGCAATTGATTGAGTTTCTGATCCCAACCCTACGCAACTAGTTCTTTAGGGGCGGAACCAATTGGTGCAACAGGTTTTTGTTCCTCGTCTTTGGCTGAGGCCGGAGTCACGAACTCGTCCTCAGCCACTCGCCAAGGCAAAATTAATGCAATTAGAAAAATTAAAGGGATGAAAAGTAGAGACAGTATAAACCTGAGTTCTTTGATCAGGGAAGGAGTCATGATACTGAACCTTGTATACATTGAAACACCGGCATTGGAGTTATTGTATTGTAGGTTACTTGTTTTTTCTACCAGGGATACTGGCGAGACCATGAATTTTTGATGAAGGCTAAGGGTATTCACGGGCGAGAGATTAATGATTTCACCACTATCAATCAGCTAATTCACCTGAAATGCCGTGATTTAGAGTGACTCAAAAATGAACATATAGCCGTCGCCATGTGCAACGTGGCAGAGGCGAGTCAGAACACCTACTCAGAATCGGCTTCTCAGCCATTCGCTCTGTCCTAAGTGTTCTGACCATAGCTATAAATAAAGTCGATCGCGGCATGTATAAATTTTTAACAAACACCGTAATTGTACGGTAACTTATTTGCTCATCTGAAGATATAGCTTTAGTCAGAAAGCTTAGGACAAAGTTATCAGCTGGAGCAGCCAAGTCTGAGCAGGCTTTCTGACTTGCCCTTACCACATTACGGCTGGCGACGGCTATAAAGGATGATTGATTACTCCTCCCAATCATCTACTTTTAAGCGGCGTGGTTCCCAGTCGTCATCCAGTTCTGCTTGCAGTTCGATCGGTTCGCGATCGCTCTCTATCTCCCTTAACTCCGGCAACTCCATCAGCAATTCTTCCTGGGCCTCGTCGTCGTCCTCTACAGTCAATTCATCCAGGTGCAACGGTTTGACGACACGAGTAATAGCTTCTTGCACAAAGGATTTGACAAATTCATCCTTCTTATTGAGTTGGAACTGGCGCTGCACCACTTCGGTAATGCCACCGTCACCCCAATCCTGGTCATGCCGAAAGTATTCAATAAAGCTTTTGCCAGCAATCCGAGTCAGGTAGGCGGCGGTAACTGCTTGAATGGCTCGTCCAACTACAATCCCGCCAATGCTGAGTTGCAAAGCTGTGGTAACGAGGGTAATCGCTCCTTTGACGATGCCCAATCCGGCCAGGGTTTTGCCCAGGGAGAGGGCCAGTTCTCGCCCTCGTTCCAGGTTGATGTCACAGCCGTAGACTTTGCCAATTTCCACCACCATTTGAGCGTTGACAGCAGCCGTTGCCAGCATATCAACCACTGGAAGAGGGGTCGCCGCAACTACTCCAGCCCCAATCCATTGAAAGCGATCGACGATTTTATCAGCCTGACGGCGGCGTTGCCCATCGATTAACTCGCGGGCGCGATCGGCAAGCCGTTGGGATTGCAACAAAATATTGTCTGCCAGCAAATCTTCCCCTTCTGCCCGCAGTACGGCAACCATGCGCCGGATCAAGGGCATGATGTCCGGGTCGGGTTTCAGCATCGAACCATCTTCTAATCGCACCGTTTGAGGATTAGCCGAAACGGCGATGACATCTGCCGCAGGGACAACTCCTCGTACTCGTTCTCGCAATCGCGCCAGAATCAGTTCCCGGTCTTCATCAGGGTATAAGTCTGCTTTGTTGAGAATGACGAGTGAGCGCTTGCCGATCGCCGCCAAACCCATCAACGGTTCGTACTCCGACTTGCGCAGGTCATTATCCAAGACAAACAACAGCAAATCCGCTTCAGTTGCAAGTTGGCGGGCAAGTTGTTCCCGTTCGGTGCCAGCCACCCCAGCTTCCAAAATTCCTGGTGTATCAGTCACCAAAATTTCACGGTTAATGCCCTGCAACGGGAGCGTGTAAGTTTGCCCTACTTCAGTGGTTCCCATCGGTGCTCCCACCTGGCCCACCATCCGCCCAATCAATGCATTCACAAGCGAAGTTTTCCCGGCTGAGCCAGTGCCAAACACAACGACTCGCAGTTCACCACTGGAGAGAGTTTGCTCAATTTCCCGCGATCGCAGCAGCAACTCTCGTTTCGCCACCTCATCCTGAATTTGGGCCACCTGTTTGCGCACTGCTTTAATGTTTTCCCCGGCGGCTTCTGCTTTCGCGGCAGGAATTTTGGGGGTTTTCCGCTTTTTCTTCTGATTTCGCCGCGGCAGGACAAACAGGTAATACACCAACGAAGCGACCAATGTCCCAATCAAAGCGATGATCACGAAAATCAGCAGTTGGGAGAGCAGCGGGTAATAGCCCACCTGCCAAAACAAGCGCTGCAACGATTCAATCAGCCAGATCATCAATCCCAGAATGACGATGATGCCGATGATGAGGGTGACTAAGCGAGACAGCGGCATGGGAAAACGAGAAAGGGGTTTTGTCTTATTCTACTGTTCTCGTTTCGCCTGTTTCGGTGTTGTTTATCTGGCTAAGTACACCATGGGCGCGACACTAACTTAACTGGAATGAGGCGGTCGGTGGGAGCTGTGCCCGATCGCACTCATCCAGATGTTTAACTACAGGAGAAAGATCTGGCACCTGGTTTACGATTTGGGCCTGCTGGAGCTTTTGCTGTATCGGTAACCGAATGATAAAAGTTGTTGCTTGCTCGGGACTGGAACAACACTCGATGGTGCCCTGATGTTTTTCCGCGATGATCTGATAACTAATAGCCATGCCCATGCCGGTTCCCTTGCCGATGGGTTTTGTGGTGAAGAAGGGGTTAAAAATCAGGGGTTGGATGTCTGCCGGAATGACGGCCCCAGTGTTGGCGATCGCGATTTGAAGCCAATTTGCGTCAATGACTGAGGTTTGAATGGTAATGCGATGGGGAGACTGTGCAGACGGAGGTTGACTCCTCATCTGGTCTTCGATGGCATCGATCGCATTGGCCAAAATATTCATAAATACCTGATTTAGTTGCCCTGGGTAACATTCAACCAAGGGCAAACAGCCATAATCGCGCACAACTTCAATTTGAGTTTGGCTGAATTTGGGTGTCAGCCGATGTTGCAGAATTAGGAGCGTACTTTCGATGCCTTCATGAATATCAACAGCCTTAAGTTGGGCTTCGTCCATGCGCGAAAAGTTGCGGAGCGACAGGACAATTTCTCGAATGCGATCAGTACCGGAACGCATCGATCGCATCAGTTTGGGCAAATCATACCGCAAGAATGCTAAATCGAGGTCTTCTGCAACCGTTTGAATCTCGATCGTGGGATTTGGAAAAATCGTCTCGTACAGGTTCACGAGGCTGAGTAATCCTTCGGTCGCTGTCTGAACATGAATTAAATTACCGTGAATGAAGTTGACTGGATTATTGATTTCATGGGCAATGCCTGCCACGAGTTGACCCAATCCAGACATCTTTTCGGCCTGAATGAGCTGCGATTGCGTTTGTTTTAACTCCAGCAGGGTTTGCTGTAAGTGTTGAGCCTCTGTTTCGAGACGCGTGTTGGCAGTAAGTAACTCCTGCGTTCGCTGGGCCACCAGTTGTTCCAATGCTTCGTTGGTTTCTTTGAGTTGGGCTTCCGCCAACCGTTGCTGCGTGACATCTCGAATCACCAGTACAGCACTGGAGGCATCGTCAGCTGTAGTTAGGGTTTCGCTAATTGCCACAAATGACCAGGCAATTTCCAAAATTAAGCGCTGCTTAGCGCGGATAAACTCATAGCACTGCTTGCCGCCCTGTTGAGTTGCTAGCGCTAAAGTCACAGGATGGTCATCTGCGGCGATCGGTTGTCCATCTTGCAATAAGGGCAATTTCGTAACAAGCACCGCCCCCAGGAGGAGTAAATTGGGTTGCCCCAAAAAACGCGCCAATGCTGCATTGCACCATTTGATCCGCCCCTGGACATCTGTCCATACAATACATTCTTCGACTTTGCTCAGGGCAATTTCCATCTTGCTGAGGGTTGCCCGCAGTTGACTTACTTGAGAATTTAGATCCGTCATTGCATGCGCGGCTGATATAACGCTTAGAGAGACTCCAGTGGACGCAGAGTTGCCGCAAAAAGCCAGCGTCCGGCTTGCTGTTCTGCGATGATGAAATGCTCTGACTCAATCTCCCGGTTGTCTTTTGTCACCGCTTTGAGGTTTAGGGGGTGATTCAGAACGGTAGAGACGCCTGTGGCCGAAAATCGAGCAAAGCCCAAGTTATGGGAATCGCGAAAAAAGGGGGGTAATATCACGGTCAATGGTTGCCCAATAATTTCCTGGGCACTCCAACCAAAAACGGTTTCAAAGTGACCATTAACATCGACGATCGTTCCTTCATGGTCGGCAACGACAACGGGGTTGGCACTCTGTTTTAACTCTGCGATCGTTGGAGTTTGCATTGCTCGTTCGGTGTTTTTTTTATCCTAACCCAGTATTTTGAGCTGCAAAGTGGACCGCATCGAAATTCCGTAATTCTGCGTAGGATGGATGGCGCTACGCTTAAAAAAATCCCCCCAGTTTTGAACACATGAGGGGAGCGGAGTGATTAGTCTTTTTTGCTTAAGGCTAACCAGCCTTTTCTAAACAGCTTTTTGATTGGCGGTTTCTAAATTAAATAGAGTGCTGAGGGTCTGCATGGCTTGGCGACGAGCTTCGATGTCTTGCTGGGCGCGGAGTTGCACCATCGGATCGTGCAGGATTTTGTTAACAATGCCGCGTGTCAAGGCTTCAATCACTTCTTGATGCTTTTCAGCAAATTCGGTACCTAAACGCGAGAGGGCTTTTTCCAGTTCCTGGACGCGGATGGTTTCAACTTTATCTCTCAAACTGCTGATGGTGGAAACGGTTTCCAGCGATCGCCACCAGATTTCAAAGGCTTCAACCTCCTCATCCAGTAAGGCTTCTGCTTCCATTGCCATTTGCCGACGCGCTTCGTGATTTTGCGCAACGACCGCTTTAAGGTCATCCACGTTAAATGCCTGGACGTAAGATAGTTTGTTCACATCAGCATCGACGTTGCGAGGAACGGAAATATCAAACAGCATCAGGTGTTGAGTGGGGTCGAGGACTGCTTCCAGTTTGGCGCGATCGAGGATGGGTTCTGTTGCGGCTGTACTGGTAAAAACAAGGTCAGAATGGGCGATCGTGGCCATCATATCTTCCATGGGGTGCAGATGTAGATTGCCCTCTGGAAACTGCTTGGCCAGTTCTTGCATCCGTGGCATGGAGCGGTTGACGATCGAGACATTGGCTGCCCCTTTGGACAGCAAATGCTGCACTAACAAACGAGACATTTTACCCGCACCAATGATGGCCACTCGGCAGGCAGCCAGATTTTGCACTTTCATTTGAGCCAATTCCACTGCTGCCGAACTGATCGAAACGGCACCAGTCCCAATGCTGGTTTCGGTGCGCACCCGCTTGCCAGCCGTGAGAGCTTGTTTAAATAACTGATTCAGCGTCCGCCCTACACCTTTATGCTCCTGGCCGAGTTTATGACATTGTTTCACCTGCGCCAAAATTTGACCTTCGCCCAAAACGAGGCTATCCAACCCCGCAGAAACCCGCATTAGGTGCATCACCGCGTCATGATGGAGCAGCACGAATAGGTACTGACGCAAGTAAGCTGCGGGCAGTTTGCTGTGATCAGAGAGAAACTGAGTGATGGCGCGGACGCCATTTTCGGTTTCATCGGCAACGGCGTAGATTTCTAGGCGATTGCAGGTGCTTAAAATGGCGACTTCTTCAATGTGGGGATGGCTGCATAATTGGCCGATCGCTCGGTCACAATGGGTTTCTGGAATACTGAGTTTTTCTCGAACTTCGACCGGAGCCGTTTTATGACTCAAACCGATTACAACAATGTTCATAAGGATCGAATCTTAAATACCAATTTGTTTTGTAAATCAATCTGTTTCCAGTTTTGAGCTTTCGATCGCGAATTGCAAAAATACTTAACTCAAAACTAGGGGGGCAAGAGGGAGGGATGAGTAGGAGCGCCACCTACCCACTCACCCATCTCCTTCTCAATCCCCAATCCTCACTCCCGACGCCCTATTTCTAGTGCAACTGAATCATTTTCGGCTGATCAAACATGTGAATGGTATCGACAAAGCGGGCTGTCTTAGATTGGCTGGAAATAACCAACGTGTGAGTTCTAGCGCCACCTTTGAAGAAGCGTACACCGTTCATCAAGTTGCCAGAAGTGATACCGGTTCCAGCAAATAACACAGTTTCGCCTGAGGCAAGTTCTTCCGCGTTGTACACTCGATCGGGATCGGTGATCCCCATTTCATTCAAACGAGCAATGTTGTTTTCTTTGCTTTCCCCAATTAACCCAGTTTTCACCACTTCTGGATCGTAGATCAGTTGGCCCTGGAAGTGGGCACCCAGGCAACGCAAAGCTGCCGCTGAAATCACGCCTTCAGGTGCAGCACCGATGCCCATTAAAGCGTGAATATTAGTGCCGGCAAAGCCGCAGTTGATGGCAGCACCGACATCACCATCACTAATGAGTTGAACCCGGGCACCCGCTTCCCGAATTTCTTTAATCAGTTCGTTGTGTCGATCGCGTTTCATGACCACCACGACCAACTCATCGATCGCTCGATCCAAGCATTCAGACAGAATCTTGAGGTTTTCGGTGGCGGATTTGGTAATGTCTACATGGCCTTTAGCCGCTGGCGGAGCCGCCAACTTTCTCATGTAAAAATCAGGAGCGGCAAACAACCCACCCTTCTCCGAAATTGCCAGTACTGCCATTGAACCAGGTTGACCATAGGCACACAAATTCGTGCCTTCACACGGGTCAACGGCAATGTCAATCTCCATTAATTCATCTGGATTACAGTAGCTTTTGGCATCGGGTTGGGTGCAAATTCCCACTTCTTCCCCGATATAGAGCATGGGGGCTTCATCCCGCTCCCCTTCCCCAATCACAATCCGCCCGCGCATGTAGATTTTGTTCATGCGCTCCCGCATGGCTTCTACTGCCACTCGGTCGGCTTCGTTTTTATCGCCTTTCCCCATCAACCGAGCAGACGCAACTGCCGCCTGTTCTACAACTTCGATAATTTCTAAACCGAGTGAGCTTTCCACTGCGTAAGTCCTCCCAACTGCTGATTTTGCGCGGTTTTTAGGTCGCTTCAATGTTTCTCAGTCTACCAAAAGGGGGAGACGCGCTAGAAACAGATTTGCTGAAGATACTGTGTAAAGTTTTACTGCTGAGACAAGTAAGGCCAAAATGACGCTTGGGGAGTCGTGGTGGGATGGGACTGAAACCCGCTGAAGCACTGTTTGAAGGCCGATGCCCCGAATCATTGATGAACGATGAAGCGCGGTGTTAAATTAGCAGCGATCGCAGAAAATTCATCCTCATGCTCTTTTAATTTAAGGTGACTGTGCAGAAATCTTCAGACCCCTCGATCGCGACAGGTATGACTAATCAAGTGCCGCATTTTGTTGAGACAGGGCGTACGAATCCTAAATCGGCTACGGATCTGATGCCAGAAGCTGATTACGCGGTGGCCTTGGATTATCTGGTGTTTACCTGTGTTGATTTGGCTTTTTGTCACCAAAATCAAATTTTGCTGGCGCGTCGAAATCGCTACCCACGTAAAACCTGGTGGATTATTGGTGGCAGGATGGTGGCAGGTGAGTCGCCGATCGCCACGGCCCAGCGGAAAGCTTTGGAGGAAGCCGGTTTGGCAAATTTGACCGACGATCGCTTTCAGTTCATCGGTGTTTACTCCACTAGCTTTGCGTTTCGGGAACAAGAACCGATGCACCACGGTTCTCATAGCGTTAACCTGACCTACCAGGTTGAACTAACCGAACCGGAAACGCAAAGTCTTCAACTCATCCAAACGGAATATGAAGCGGATTATCGCTGGGTTGACCTGGAGCAGGTCATGCATCTGGTTGACCTAGAAGACTCGCTGGATCAAGCGCTCCTCGCGATCGTTCATGATATAGAAGCAGGCAAGCATCGCAATCAGTGAAAACTTATGTTAAAAACACTCACGTCTTTATTTAAGCGCCCTTCAGAACCAGTCAACGCCAACGTTGAAATCTATACCTGGCAAACTTGCCCTTATTGCATTCGCGCTAAGCTGCTGCTGTGGTGGAAAGGCGTGAATTACACAGAGTACAAAATTGATGGGGATGGCGGGGCGCGGATTCGTATGGCCGAGCGGGCAAATGGTCGTCGCACTGTGCCTCAAATTTTCATCAACAATCACCACATCGGCGGCTGTGATGATCTCTATGCCCTCGATCGCCAGGGCAAGTTAGATCCGTTGCTGGCAGTGGTGAGTGAATAGTAACGTCCACCCTCTTATCCTTCTGCCCTCTGCCTTTCCCCATGTCTCCTCTCCTGGATAATTCTGAATACTTGATGCACTGCCGTTGGATGGAACGAGCGATCGCCTTAGCCAAAGCGGCAGGCGTAGCGGGGGATGTGCCAGTGGGGGCTGTCGTGGTGTTTGAGGGGCGGGCGATCGCAGAGGCGGAAAATCGGCGAGAGCGGGATCGTGACCCCACTGCTCATGCTGAAATTCTGGCCCTTCGGGCAGCAGGGCGCATCTTAAACACCTGGCATTTAACCGATTGCACCTTGTATGTCACGCTCGAACCATGCCCCATGTGTGCGGGAGCGTTAGTGCTAGCCCGACTGGGGGCTTTAGTGTATGGTGCCGATGATCTAAAAGCGGGTGCGATAAGAAGTGTCCTCAATCTTCCCGATAGTGACTGCTCCAACCACCGTTTTTCAGTGATTGGTGGTATCTTGGAATCTTCTTGCATGGAGTTACTCCGTGCCTGGTTTGTTGAGCGTCGATCGACAGAATGGAAAACTTCGCATGACACACCCAAAAGTGTCCCTGAATAGGGAGGCAGATTTGCAACGTCACCTACGGTAGAAGTATCACGGCTTTGCATCTATCCGTTCTTATTTTCTTGAAAAGCATGAGTTCGCTTGATTCTATGGCTCGGTTTGAACCAACCCTGGATTGTCCTTCGGGGATTGAGGTGGACACTCACCTTACTGATCGGTTTCTCGATCAACCAGATGTAAGGCATGCTATCCAATCTCTTGATCAAGGTGCTGCTGATTGCAGCAAAAAAGTTGCGGCTCCGGCCCCCTCTCGGTTCTCTCCCTGGTTGTTATCGATCGCCTACCCGTTAGGGCGCTTCGGATTGTTTCCTGCTTACTTTCAGCGGGTGGACGTGCGTGGGCGGGAAAATTTACCCCGTTCTGGCCCGGTGATTTTGGCGGCAACCCATCGATCGCGTTGGGATGCCCTAGTCGTACCTTTTGCTGCTGGGCATCATGTTACAGGGCGACACTTGCGATTTATGGTATCCGCAGACGAGGTCACGGGATTGCAGGGGTGGTTTATTCGGCGCATGGGTGGATTTCCCATTAACACACGGCAGCCTGCGATCGCCAGTTTGCGTCATGGTGTAGATTTACTGGAGCAGGGGGAAGTCCTGGTCATATTTCCTGAGGGAAATATCTTTCGTGAAAGATACGTGCAGCCCTTAAAACCAGGTTTGGCCCGGTTGGCAATTCAAGCCGAGATGAGTCGCCCGCATTTGGGTGTGAAAATTGTGCCGCTGAGTATTCAGTACAACAAACCTTTTGTTCCCTGGCGGAGTCGGGCTGAGGTGCATATTGGCACACCGCTGTCCGTCGAAGCGTTTTGTACTGGACGCGCCAAACAGGATGCGAGGGCTTTAACTGCGGCTCTCCAAACCGCAATGGAGCATCTGATTTAAGTTCTTCATCAATTAAACACGCTTTTCTCGTATTAAGAATTGCTGAGTAGAAATTCCTGGATAAATTTGACTGTGGAGTAAAACTGGAAATCGACGTTAGGTTTCCTGGCGAATCCGTGGCCCTCATCTTTAGCCATGAGGTACCACACGGGGGTACCATTTTGCCGAACGGTGGCCACAATTTGTTCAGCTTCGTTTAAGGGCACCCGAGGGTCATTTTTACCGTGGATGACAAATAGGGGTTTGGTGATTTTGGCCGCATTCGTCAGCGGCGAGATCGAGATTAAGAACTCGCGCATTTTGGGATCTCGTTCATCGCCATATTCTACGCGGCGTAGATCTCGACGATAGCTTTCTGTTCGTTCTAGGAAGGTAACAAAGTTGGAGATGCCGACGATGTTGATGGCGGCTCGGATGCGATCGCTGTATTTTGTTGCAACGGCTAGTGCCATGTAACCACCATAGCTACCTCCTGTGACCAACACTCGATTGGGATCTAAATCTGGTTGAGTGGCGATCCAATCTAGTAAAGCTCCGATATCTTTTACAGAATCTTCCCGCAGGAAGCCATTATCTAGTTTGAGGAAGGTTTTGCCATAACCTGTCGAGCCGCGCACATTGGGGTAGAGCAACGCCACACCTAACTCATTGAGATAGAAATTTTGCCGGCCCAAAAAGCCAGGCCGAGATTGTCCTTCTGGGCCACCATGAATATCGATGATGACAGGTCGCTTGCCTGCAAAAGTCTTGGGTGGGCGGTACAAAAAGCCGGAAATTTGCTTCCCGTCAAAGCTCTGCCAGCGCACCAATTCCGCTTCTGAAAAATTGCTGATGTTAACACCGCCTGTCTCGCTTTCTGTCCAGCGCTGAATTTTGTTGGTGATGATGTCAAGCGAGTAAACATCGGCATTGGAGCGAGCAGACGTGTAGGTAAACCCCAATTCACGACTGTTGGCACGCCATTGAATGCCATAAATAATCCCATTAGGTAGTTTGGGGGCGGGGATTTCTCTGCGGGTTTTGGTGTCAAGCAGATGCAACACGCTAATGCCGTCTTCGTTCGTTACAAAAGCGAGGAGCTTGCCATCTTTGGATAGATCAAAATCTTCCACGTCCCATTTGATGCGGTCGCTGAGGGGAGTGAAGCGCTTGCTGGCCAGGTCGAGGTAACCCAGACGTTGAAATTCGGAGTCACGATCGGTCACTACATACAACCCTTTGCCGTCTTTGCTAAACACTGCCCCACCATAGGACACAGGTTCTTTGCCTTTCGGTGTTAGCAGGGTACGCTCGCCCGATTGGGTATCAAACAACCAGATGTAGCTTTCGTTGACAGAAATGAATTGCAATACCAGGAGTTGGCGATCGTCTGGTGCCCAATCCATCGGCCCCCAACCGCCACCTTCCACTTGAGCGAGCAAGCGATCAGTCTTTGGGTTGAGTGGATCAATGGTGTAGAGATCGTTGTCTTGGCCGTTGCGGCGCGTGGAGGTGTAAGCCATGCGATCGCCTTTCGTTGACCATACCCCACGGCTGTTCCGAGATTTGCCATCGGTTAGCAGGGTCACATTTCCGGTTGCTACATCAAATCGATAGTTTTGGCTAAACTCGTTGCCGCCTGCGTCTTTACTAAACACAAAAAAGTCTCCTTTCGTGGGTTGAAAGGATGCGCCTGAAGGCGGCTCGGCAAAAAAGGTGAGTTGTCTTCGGGCGGCGAGAGGCGATCGCACCTGATGCACTTGAGGAATGTTGCAAAAGCGGGTGGAAATTAGCATTTCTCGTTGCACAGGATGCCAACTGGCAAGGACTGCGCCCCGAAATTCTGTGTAGCGTTTTACTTGTTCCACCAGCGCAATGGGAATGTCTGGAATCCCTTCAACCACTAAGTTCTCATTTGGTGGCAAGATGGCGGCTTGGGCAAGCGGCATGGTTGTAAAGCTGAAGACAAATGCCAAAAACAGGGCAAGGAAGGCACGAACTCGCATTGATCACCCACTCGATCGCTGCCCTTGACTTTAACGTGAGTCAGTCTGTCGCTGCAATATCAAGTTATTTTTGCCAACAGCTCTAGATCCAGTTAATGTGTCGCAACCATTTCCAAACGCCAGTGTGGCGGCGCACTGCGACTCCTTGACTTTGTTCTTTGGCCAGCGTCATTAGCTCGGCAGTGGTGAAGCTATAACCGAGTTGCTCGATTACATTCAAAAATTCTTCAGGGGATTGCACCCGCTCAAACCGTTCGCGTAATTCTTCGTCATGGGCGGCAGCTTCAAGAAACCGAGTGGCACTCTCTAAAGACATTGTTGGGGACTCCTTTATGGATGGCAATGCCAAAATTCAGACAACGCAATCTATGGCTATTTTGCCCAAATCAATCTAAAGATTTATATCGAAGGATTGGAATTATTCGATCGCGCCACTCACCGGGAAGCGATCGATGAGTTGAATGGCTCGAATGGCATTGCGCTTCACGGCCTCCGATAAATGGGGCACATGGGGAATCTGGGATAAAAAATCGAGTGTCCGGCGCAAAATGCGGACAACATCCCCCTCATCCAGGCTGGTGTTTTCACAAAGTTCTACCCATTCCACGCCTAAGGCCCATTGCTCCACTAAACCGATGAAGTCGTACTCTAGCCAAATGGGGAGAACCACCTGATAACGACGTTGCTGCTTAAATAAACTGTGACGCACACCTCGCAGCCCACCTAACGCTTCTTCGACTGCCGCTGGGGCTTCATACCGCGTCCAACTATCTGGGCGAGATACCTCCGTGACCAGAGCCGCACAGGCTGCTGCAAACTCCTGGGGGGCCAGGTCATCTAGTTCGCCTGAAGCTAGGGCCAGTCCCAACCAGAGTTCGTTATCGCCTCGAATCGCTGCTGTGATTTGACCTAAAACTGTGGGTCCGAGTCCTTCCAGCCCACCGAAGTACTGCAAAATGTCGATCAAGTCCAGGAAGGCTTCCCAATAGCGATGGGATTGGCGATCGAGTTTGTCGCGCCGATCACGCAATTCTTCCTGGATTGATTGAATCCGCTTTTGGCGTTTCAAGATCGTGCCACGGTTCCCCCATTGATGGACGGGGTGATTTGCAAGTTCGGCTTCTACCGCCTGCATGCGTTGCCGTTGCGTCTGTACTTCAGGTGCAGTGTCAAGCACGGGTGGCGCTTCTGGAATCCGATGAGCGATCGCTGCACTTTCATCATTGCCTTTGCGGGATTGCCCTGGCTTCAACGGCATGTCTGGTGGTGGAGTGAGATGATCCACTACAGCAAGGCGCGGAATTTCGCCACGTAACTCAATCACGTCAGTCACCATCGTCACGTACCAGCGATTATTTTTTCCCAGGCAAACCAGATAGGGAAATTGTCCTGCGCCTGCGGTTTTTGTCACCAATACGGCAGATAATTGTTCTGCTTCGGCAGCGGGGGGATTTTTCAAGGTCAGAATCGTGCCTGCCACGGCGAAGGAGAGGGCGACAGCCATATCCTGCACCCGCACATCTTCGGCCTGACTTTGCAGAATTTTGAGGAGACGGCGTTCTTCTTTCAGCCGTTCTTGCAGTTTTTCGTATCCAGCCAGGGCCTCCCAATCGACGGCACCAAGTTGGGCTTGCAACTGTTCTAGCTCCGCTTCTAAATGAGCGATCGCCTCCTGTTGGGGCCGCAAATACAGGGTCGATAAATACTGGCCAAAACTGCGCTCAATTAAGTCTTTGGCTTCATCGAGGCTATGCGTTTGCAGCAAATTCAAAACCATGCCATAGCTGGGGGTAAACTGACTGACCAATGGATCGGGTTTGGCCGTGGCCAGATAGGAGGCTTCCCGAGCGCCTTCAAATGGAGTTTGAACCGTAACAACATGGCCCAAAATATCCATGCCTCGGCGGCCAGCGCGGCCAGCCATTTGCAAAAATTCAGATGCATTCAGTAGCCGATGCCCCAGGTCAGTTCGTTTAGAGAGGCTGGATATGACGGTTGTGCGGGCTGGCATGTTGATGCCGGCTGCCAGAGTTTCGGTGGCGAATACAACTTTAATCAAACCCTGTTGAAATAATTCCTCGACCAAGCCTTTCCAAGCGGGTAAGATGCCCGCGTGGTGAGCTGCAATACCGCGGTATAACGGTTCGATCTGGCCCGATCGGCCTGCTTCAGGATTGCGCTCCAGGAAATCATCAATTTGCTGCTTCAAGCTTCTGGCTTCTGCTTCGTTGACCAGGGAAATGTGACTGATGTTTGCAACAGCCTGGTCACAGCCCCGCCGACTAAAGATGAAATAAATGGCAGGGAGCATATCCCGTTGCTGGAGCTGACTCACAACATAAGCCAAACCAGGACTTTCCTGCCGTGGGGATTTTTTGCCCGATCGGCCGGCTTGTCCCCCTTTGGGTTTGAGGCGTGGATTGATCCGTTTGTTGCTGTCGTCTAGCAGTGGAAACAAACCTTTGGGCGTGCAGTAATGAAACCGCAAGGGTACAGGTCGAAAGTCAGAATAAATCAACTCCGTCGGTCCATGCACCTGATGGATCCAGTCGGTGAGCTGATCGCTATTGGCAACAGTTGCAGAGAGAGCCACCAGTTGAATCTCGTTGGGGCAGTAGATGATAGATTCTTCCCAAACGGTGCCGCGTTGGCGATCGTTCATGTAGTGGCATTCGTCCAGTACCACGGCCTCAACATCAACCAGGGAGGTGCCAACTTCCCCGATCGGGGTGCCGTACAGCATGTTTCGAAAGATTTCGGTGGTCATAACGAGGATTGGCGCATCCCGGTTGATCGAGACATCACCGGTAAGTAAGCCAACCTGCTCGCTCCCAAACATGTCCCGAAAGTCTCGGAGTTTCTGATTGGAGAGTGCTTTTAACGGCGTTGTGTAAAAAACTCGGTTGCCACGAGCCAGCGCGCGATGAATGGCATATTCTCCGATCAGTGTTTTCCCAGAGCCAGTTGGGGCACAGACAACAACGGAGTGACCAGTTTCTAAAGCCGCGATCGCCTGCAATTGAAACTCATCAAGCTCAAACGGAAACAATTCACTCAAGTTCAGTCCAGATGTTGTCGGGGAAATCACACCCAAATTGCTCACTTTCTGCTTTTTAATCTTAGACTGCTTACCTCAAGCCGTAACACTTTTCAACCTTCATTTGGAGGCATAGTCGTTCGAAAAATCGTAAGCTATAGTATCTAAGGATTCATTGTTATCGGTTATCAGGCAAAAATTGAAATGTTGCCAACGTGGCAGTTTTACATAGTGGGTTGACTTACTTTGATGTACAGTCCCCTCTGCCAAGTACTGATAGCTTTGCTGCTATCCCTGTGGGTAGCCTAATTCAACGTCCGTCTAAGCCGAACTTGACTGATGTTGAAGCGGAGGAACCAGTTCATTTGGGGCGAATTTCAGAATTAACTCTGAGAAAGACACCTTCCAGTCTTAGCCCGTCAGCTAACTCCGTCGGCAGTGGAAAGAGTGCCCAAGACTAAGGCTTTTTGTGGTCGTGGTCATTGGTGTCTCTTAGTAGCGGTGGTTTGGAAGTTTATTTTCGGTCCCGCTGCTAACCTGACCCACCTCTCGTAAACCCTACTCGTGAGAGGCAACTAACGTGGAAATATTACCCATGCTTGTGCGGCTTGAACATGCCTTGAACTGCCCAGAGTTGGCCAGACAAATGATGCTGGTGCCTAAAAGTTCAGCTTTACCCTGTTCACTTGCAACAAACTTAGTGGTTGGTTATAACGGCTCTGTCCGTAGCCAGACAGCATTAGATCTGACTTTGTGGATTGCGCATCAAACTCGGTTGGTTTCCCGTCGATCGGTGACAGTGCATGTTGTGTACGTTGTGGACGAGCAAGATACGTCAAGTTCTGGCACAGATCAGGTCTCAGATTTATATTTAACCCCGATCGAGGTTCACCCTCATCCACCAGAACTTGCATTGGTTGATACGTGCGATCGCTGGGACGCTTGGGGCACTGGTTCCTGTCATCAGGTGCTGACTCAGCCAGTGGGGACTGTAACCTCCGATTGGTCGGATTTGATTCCCCCCGTATCTCCTTCTACGAATAAGCAAGTGCATCAGTTTGAAAAAGCCGATCGGATTCTCTGGCAAGCGCGTCATCTAGCAGAGGAATGGCGCGGTTCTTTGGAAACCCATCTACGCTTTGGACGTTTGACAGAGGAGTTACGAACGGTGGCTGACCAGGTTTCTACTACAGCGCTTATCCTTGGCTGTTCTCATGCCTCTGATCCAATCATTCAAGCATTAGGCCAAGATCTGCCATTTCCCATCCTCGGAATTCCGGCGAACATCGCTGGTACTACTTGAGGTAGGGCCTTCCGGCCAACAATCGGAAGGACGCTGTCACAACCTGACAATTCTGCTCGAGGCACTAAGTTGTAGCTCCAGACAAACCCATAAACACAAGTGGACGCTTGACGGCGTCTTTTTTTTCAAATCTCCCCGCTTGTCAGAAAAACTCTGTATTCTGGAGTTTATAGCTCGTAACATTTTTTCTAATATTTTAATCGCTTGTGCAAGAAGACTTTCGTTTGATTCTTGACCTGGTTACTGTGCTGGGTGCTGCGGCGATCGGTGGGTTGATTGCGGCCTTACTTCGTCAACCCATCCTGCTAGGTTATCTGATTGCAGGGATCGTTGTTGGCCCCACAGGCTTAGGTTTGATTAAGGAACTGGTTCAAGTTGAGACGCTGGCTCAGTTTGGGGTCGCTTTTCTCCTATTTGCCCTGGGTGTTGAGTTTTCATTCTCTGAGTTAAACAAAGTCAAAGGCATTAGCCTGGGCGGCGGCACTCTCCAAATTCTTTTGACTATCCTCATTGCGTCATTCGTGTCGTTAGGCATGGGATGGGTGTCTTCTTCGGCGCAGGGTGTGTTTTTAGGCGCAATTCTTTCCCTTTCTTCTACAGCAGTTGTCCTAAAGAGCTTAATGGAGCGCAATGAAACTGGAACACCCCACGGACAAGTTTTGTTGGGCATTTTGGTTGTGCAAGATTTGGCTCTAGGGCTAATGTTGGCGGTTCTGCCTGCCCTAGATAAACCAGTGGAAGAAATTGGCTTAGCCGTTGGTTGGGCTTTAATTCAAACGGGTTTATTTGCCCTGGGGGCGATCGCCGCTGGAATTTGGGTGATTCCTCGGTTGCTGCGGATTATTGCTCGAACCGAAAGTCGAGATTTATTTTTGCTATGTGTGGTGGCGTTGTGTCTGGCGATTGCGTTGCTGACAGAGCATCTCGGTTTGTCGATCGAAATGGGAGCCTTTGTCGCTGGGCTAATGATCTCGGATCTGGAATATTCGGATCAAACCCTGACCTACGTGGAACCGTTGCGAGATATTTTTGCGTCGCTGTTCTTTGCGGCGATCGGCATGCTGATTGATCCATTGTTTTTGTGGAACAACCTGGAACTCATCTTGGGATTGGTTGCGCTGGTTTTCGTCGGCAAATTTTTGATTGTCACGCCGATTATCCGGCTATTTGGCTATCCGTTAAAAACAGCCTTAATTACCGGACTGGGATTGGCGCAAATTGGGGAATTTTCCTTTGTCTTGGCGAGCGAAGGGCAAGCTTTGGGCTTAGTTTCTCGGCGCGTTTATTTACTAATTTTGGGGACAACGGCTGTCACCCTCGTTGTTACGCCTTTTGTGCTGCGGTTGGTGCCCCAACTTTTCACATGGGCGGAATCTGTGCCTTGGTTAAAGTCTTTATTAGATGGCAGTGACCAACCACTAGAGGTTTCAGAAAATTCTGACCTCAGCCAACATATCGTTGTGTGTGGTTATGGCCGTGTGGGACAAAATATTGTTCGATTGTTGCAGAATCATGATTATCCAGTGTTGGTAATTGACCAGTCCGAGAGCCGCGTGCAGGAACTGCGAGAAGCGAACATTCCTTACATTTATGGCAATGCGGCAAGTTTGTATGTGTTGGAAAAGGCTGGTGTCACTATGGCAAAGGGAATTGCGATCGCTTTGCCCGACCCCATGAGTACCCGCCTATGCGTTAAACGCTCATTAGAACTTGCCCCAGATTTAGATATTGTCGTGCGAGCTAATTTAGATAAAGATATTGAGCTGCTCTATCAGCTTGGGGCGCGGGAGGTTGTGCAACCAGAATTTGAAGCCAGCCTTGAGTTGTCGTCTCATTTGCTGACTGGTCTGGGATTGCCATTGCCCGTCATTCAACGTGAAGTCCAGCAGATTCGAAATACCCGTTACCAAGATCTCCGCTCAGAACGTCCTTCTCATCAGGTATCCCGAGAGTTAAAAGAAGCGGCTCAAGACATTGGCAATCGCTGGTATCCGTTGCCGAAAGACTCGCCCTTACTTGGCATGACTTTAGAAGAAACAAACTTGCGTCGGTTAACTGGCGTTAGTTTAATGGCAATTCAGCGGTGTGATGGCGAAGAAGTGGATTACCCAGATCCCAAAATTTCGCTCCAGGATGGCGATCGACTTTTGATTGTGGGTCAACCCGAAGAGTTAGCCGCCTTCGACGAATTGGCTAAGGGTAAGGCGGCAGTACCGACCGAAAACGCTTCTTGCCAGTGGCTACTAGTGCCTGAAGCCAGTCCTGTTGTTGGCAAAACCCTAGCTGAACTTCATATTCGACGAGATTTTGGAGTTTTGGTGCAAGCAATTCGTCGAGAAGGGAAGTTCATTGGCTTTCCCAATGGTGCAAGTGATTTACAAGCAGGCGATCGCTTGCTTCTATGTGGTAACCTTTATTCCCTTAATCAGGCCAGTCATTGGATCGCTTCTCCCACCTCCCCGCCTTCACCTGTTCCCATGTCTGCCCTGAACCTTACGGCAGAGGCTCAATAACTTTGGCCGTTAGAGCCTTGGTTTCAAATACACGATCGCCTGCCGCCAAACGATCGTGTCCTGATCGTATTGGTCGGTTATCGAAATGCAGTAAGAATCTTGCCAGCGAATCTTGCCAGCTAAAAGATCTCCTGTGACCAGCTTCAACTCTACTTCTTTCGTTTCTCGGATCAAGTTTTGAATTTGACGAATGCTGGGTAATCCTGTTTCTAATTCAGCCGTCATCGCTTTTCCCCTGCTAATGGTTGCGTCTAACCCTTAAAATAACTTCAATTGCTAGACTCTTCAGCTGATACAAATCAGTTTCTCTCCACCTTACTTCAAGCGTTCACTGTTTTACTTTATCGCAGACCATTATGGGAATTGAGTTTACGAAATATCACGGTCTTGGCAACGACTTTATCTTGATTGATAATCGAGCCTCTTTGGCACCGCTCATGACACCAGATCAGGCGATAAAGCTGTGCGATCGTCATTTTGGCATCGGTGCGGACGGTATCATTTTTGCTTTGCCGGGGCAGCAGGGCGCTGACTACTCAATGCGAATTTTTAATAGTGACGGCTCCGAACCCGAAATGTGTGGAAACGGAATTCGTTGTCTGGCAAAGTTCTTAGCCGATCTCGACACGGTTAGCGCTCCCCACACCTATCGCATCCATACCCTTGCTGGCCTCATTAGCCCCCGCTTGGAAACAAGTGGACTAATCACGGTAGACATGGGTGAGCCGCGCCTCTTAGCCGCAGAAATTCCCACCACACTGGGAGACGCAAACGCAAAAGTTATCAATCAGCCTCTTCCTGTGGCTGGTAAGGAATGGTCGGTCACTTGTGTCAGTATGGGAAACCCCCACTGTATTACCTTCGTTGATGACGTTGCCGCTATCCCGCTTGAAACCCTGGGAGCTCAATTTGAAACCCACGCTGCTTTTCCTAAAAAAATCAACACTGAATTTATTCAAGTTGTTCGCCCTGATTATCTCAAGATGAGAGTCTGGGAGCGCGGCGCAGGGATTACATTAGCGTGTGGCACTGGAGCTTGTGCGGCTCTGGTTGCGGCTGTCATGAATGGATACAGCGATCGCATGGCCACGATTGAATTACCCGGAGGTTGTCTCCAGGTTCATTGGTCTCAAGCTGACAATCACCTGTATATGACTGGGCCAGCAGAAAAAGTTTTTACTGGATTGAGCGTGTAACGAATTATCGCCGCTTTGCCCCTCTCATCGGTTGGTCACAACTTTTTCTCTCTTCTATGCGAATCACCGTTTGGGAACGGGCAATCTAAATGCAAATTCGCTTCTTAGAAGGTGCATCGATATGGCTGGCTGTTTCAAAGCCTGCGGGTTTCTTGTCAATTATCGTCGCTCAAACATATCAGGGTTTACCCTCCTTGAAACCATCATCGTAACTTTAGTCATTGGGTTGCTGATTGCGATCGCTGCCCCAGGATGGCTCCACTGGTTAAACGTCCTTAGTCTCAATGCTGCTCAAGACGAAATTCATCAGGCAATTCGGAAAGCTCAGCAAAACGCTAGACATAACCGCGTTGTTTGGGAGTTTGACATCCGCCAAACGACACAAGGGGAGGTGCAATGGACAATCTTTCCAAGCACAACCGATCCGAGCAAGAATTTGCCAAAAACCTTAGTATGGCGGAGCTTAGATTCTCGTGTACAGATCGATCCAGAAACTAGCCTCCTTAAATCGAACAATGTATATCGCGTTCAATTCAATCATTTAGGCGCTGTAAATGGACAACTGGGGCGAGTCACGTTCTCGGCAAAAAGCGGTGGCAAAACAAAGCGCTGTGTCATGATCTCAACCTTATTAGGTGCCGTTCGTACGGGCAGCGATCAAGCCAAACCTGCTAATGGCAGATACTGCCACTGAACACTAACCGCCTTCTAACAAGTTCCGGCGATCGCACTTAAAGTCCGCATTGGAACGAAAATAGTCTATAAACCGTTCCTACAAAGATGCGGATTATTACAAAACTGACGCCACCTTCGCTGAATCCCTTGCAAGCAGCGGAAAGCCCAGCGCCTCTCGCTGTTGTAAGTAGAGATGCGCAACTTGCCGTGCCATATTCCGCATCCTGCCAATGTAACGAGTTCGCTCCGTAACAGAAATAACACCGCGAGCATCCAGCAAATTGAATGTGTGGGAACACTTTAGAACGTGGTCAAATGCCGGTAGAACAAGCTCCTGCCCCATCAACCGTTCAGCTTCGGCCTCATACATTTGAAATAACTTAAACAGCAATTCAGGATTAGATGCTTCAAAATTGTATTTTGAACACTCAATTTCCCCTTGCAAATGCACATCTGCGTAAGTGAATTCGTCGTTCCATTGCATCTTCCAAAACGAATCCACATTCTGTAGATACATTGTTAGGCGCTCTAAGCCGTACGTAATCTCGATCGACACCGGACGGCAATCAATTCCCCCACATTGCTGAAAATAGGTAAACTGCGTTACCTCCATCCCATCCAGCCATACCTCCCAGCCCACGCCCCACGCGCCAACCGCCGCATCCTCCCAGTTATCCTCCACAAACCGAATATCGTGATCCTCTGGCTGAATCCCCAACGCCCGCAATGACTCTAAGTACAAATCCTGGATATTATCTGGCGATGGCTTGATCAACACCTGATACTGATAATAGTGCTGTACCCGATTCGGATTCTCCCCATATCGCCCATCTGCTGGTCTACGACACGGCTCTACATATGCCACCGACCACGGTTCTGGCCCGATCGCCCTGAGAAACGTATGGGGACTCTTCGTACCCGCCCCTTTCTCTGTATCGTAGGGCTGAACAATGAGGCAGCCGCGATCGCCCCAAAACTGATGCAGTGTCGCAATCACCGACTGAAAATTCACGGTCACTCCTGAAATCTGGCTTTACAGACCATTCATTATCGCCTAAATCTTCAGCCACGTCCCAGCCTGCTTTCAACAGACCAGCCTCTGACCTGTCCTGCTTCTTTAGCAAAACTTTAAAAGAATCAATAGACAGCTTACTCCCCCCTCGAAATAATCCAGGGGGTTTGTCAGGTTTTACAATAGATACACATAGTCTTCCAGCGAATTTACGCGGCGATGAAGACGAGGCGATTGTTGAGACGAACGATCTCCCCCGCCAATTCTAAAAACTCGATCGCCTCACGTCATATTTGAAACCTCAATCATTGAGTGAGCGATCGCATTTGGTTGAATAAGTGCCCTCAACGTTCTAGATCAGCGATCGCACTTATCAAAATCGCGATCGTGTCTGCGAACTAGTTGGCATTGGTAAGCCCCAGCCAAGGGAAAACCAGCAAAAGAGAAACATTTTTTGGATTGAGGTTGACAGCTCTCTGTGGGTTTGTTACCTTAGATAAGCGCGATAAAGAGAGGAGCCGAGAGGTTCAACTCCAGAAGTGCCAGAACCTGGACAGAGAAATAGTTTGAAAGCCAAAGACCTGTCAAT
>ERZ1066121.45-NODE-45-length-117291-cov-10.303755_pt1 | contig 117291 bp, 104 predicted proteins | sample MGYA00382768_ERZ1066121 | MGnify/ENA primary metagenome ERZ1066121 (study PRJEB33369, sample SAMEA5778351) | biofilm metagenome | biome: Industrial cooling water; feature: Water cooling tower basin; material: Biofilm | place: United Arab Emirates | collected...
CACAGGAGTTCACCTTCTGAACTGTACTTGATGAGGTACAAGCTTTCTTTATTTAAATTAACATTACTCGGAGACATGGGTAATGTCAAATCAGTATCCAGATGCAACCCGGCAAAGCCTGTTCCTGAGGAGAGTGGTGTGAAATCAACATTAAGATAGACATTCCCTTCAGCATCTAATTGCATTCTGCGGATCACATCCGTACCAATGCCGCCAAAAACTTTAGACCAGCGATATACGCCATCGCAGGTAAAACTTGCCAGCATGTAATCGGATTGAAAACCGCCATCTCCTATACCGCTATACCCGGTTTTGGGATTGCCGTCGACCTCCAGATTTGTTACACCAACGGGTGCTAAAATATAGACGTTTCCGACATGATCGGTAAGTACCTGACGTACCTGTTCGGGCAGGGTGCTCATCATATTGTCGCTACCGCCTTGTCTTCCCCACTGCCAGGTCTGCGCTGGTGCAGCGGAGAAACTGAGAAGTAGTATGAGTAAAAAGTTTTTCATGAGCCTAACTGTTAGGGTAAGAAATTAACTATTCATAAATGCATCCAAAAGTTATAACAAGCGAAATGTTCAATTCCCTAACTCTAAAGCATAAAAGTATTTGAAACTTAGTTTGGTTAAGTTTAGGACTTAATCAGACCCTGACAGCAGTTTTAAACAATTAGCCGTGAAAAAATTCTAAGCTATCTGTTTGCTGTTACTGTAAATTTCTGGACGACTCATTTATGATGGTCGACGATCCCAACACGCGAACGTTTAAGTGGAAATAAGGCATAAAAAAAGCTGTCCCGACGGACAGCTTTGTTATTTTGGAAATAATTATCTAAAGTTCCAGGGCTTTGCGCGCATCGCCGTCCATGAGCAGTTCTACCGGATTTTCCAGTCCTTCCTTCACAGCTACAAGGAAACCAACAGATTCGCGGCCGTCGATGATGCGGTGATCGTAAGATAGCGCGATGTACATCATCGGGTGGATTTCAACCTTTCCGTTAACAGCGATCGGTCTTTCAATAATATTGTGCATTCCCAGAATACCGGATTGCGGCGGGTTGATGATGGGTGTCGACAACATTGATCCGAAGACACCCCCGTTCGAGATCGTAAATGTTCCGCCGGTCATGTCGTCTACAGTGATCTGACCATCGCGGGCACGTGTTGCCAAACGTTTAATTTCAGCTTCAATGCCGCGGAAGGAAAGATTTTCCGCATTGCGGACTACCGGAACCATAAGTCCTTTCGGTCCGGAAACCGCTACCGAGATATCGCAATAATCATAGGCAATTTTTTGATCGCCGTCGATCATAGAGTTTACGTCAGGGAAAAGTTTCAACGCACGGACGACTGCTTTGGTAAAGAACGACATGTAGCCGAGGCTTAATCCGCCATGTTTGGCTTTAAACGCGTCCTTAAACTCATTGCGCACCTGATTAATTGGTGTCATGTTTGCCTCGTTGAATGTCGTAAGCATTGCGGTTTCATTCTTTGCAGCTACAAGACGTTCTGCTACTTTGCGGCGCAGCATCGACAACTTAGTTCGTGTTTCACCCCGGCTGCCACCGGTTGGTGTGCCCATGCTGGCACGCGCATTCATGGCGTCGTCTTTGGTGATGCGACCATCTTTACCGGTACCTTTAATCGTTGAAGCGTCGATATTTTTTTCCTGCAAAATTTTCTTTGCAGCAGGAGATGCGCTTCCCGTGGCGTAGGTAGTTTCCGCTACCGGTTTCTGTTCTTGTTTCTTCGGAGTTTCCGCTACCGGTGCCGGTTTTTCTTCCGCTTTAGGAGTTTCTGCATTACCGCCCGGGCGGGATGCTGATGTATCGATATGGCAAACCACAGCACCCACAGCTACAGCGTCGCCTTCTGATGCTTTCAGTGTGATGATTCCGCTGGCTTCTGCCGGAAGTTCAAGTGTAGCCTTGTCTGAATCGACTTCCGCAATTGCCTGATCTTTTTCGACGTAGTCGCCGTCTTTCACAAGCCATGTTGCGATTTCAACTTCTTTGATGGATTCTCCCGGCGAGGGAACTTTCATTTCTAAAATCATGATCGGTAAGTTTGTCGTTTGTACGATGTTCTCTTTTATCTCAAGTTCCGGCTATTTCTGCTGATGACGCCGAAGCTCCGGTACGCATGTCTAAAATTAATTAAAAAGGTTTTTGTCGAAAACCATAGCGATGGCACTTGCGTGACGTGCTTTTGCGCGCGCGTAACTTCCGGCAGCCGGAGCACTGTACGCTTTAAGTGATGCCAGACGCAATTTAATCCAATTGAAGTGCATCAGCATAAAACTATAAGCTCCCATGTTTTTCGGCTCTTCCTGTGCCCACACAAAATCGTCGGCATTAGGATACGATGCGATGATTTCCTTTAATTGTTCTACCGGAAGCGGGAAAAGTTGCTCAATACGCACCAACGCTACATCCTCACGTCCGTTCTGTTCGCGTTCGGCAAGAAGGTCGTAGTAGAATTTTCCGCTGCAGAAGGCTAGGGTTTTCACTTTGGCTTTATCCACCGACGAGTCGTCGATTGTTTCCCGGAAGTGACCATTGGCCAGTTCGTCAACCGTAGAGACTACCAGCGGATGGCGAAGCAAACTTTTCGGAGTGAACACAATCAGCGGCTTGCGGAATGAGGTTTTCATTTGGCGGCGCAACAGGTGGAAAAAGTTGGCCGGGGTAGTACAATTAGCGACGTACATATTATCATGTGCGCACAATTGCAGGTATCGTTCCATCCGTGCTGAGGAGTGCTCCGCACCCTGACCTTCGTAACCGTGTGGCAACAGCATCACAATGCCGTTCTGGTTGTTCCATTTGTCTTCGGCAGCCGAAATGTACTGGTCAATCATGATTTGCGCACCATTCGAGAAGTCGCCAAATTGCGCCTCCCAGATGGTTAGCGTGTTCGGATTGGCGAGGGCGTATCCATAATCGAATGCCAGAACGCCGTATTCCGACAGCAGTGAGTTAAAAGCATTAAACTTGCCTTCAGCACCCGGAATTTGCTGTAGTAAAACTACTTCTTCTTCGGAATCTTCCACTTTAACCACAGCATGGCGGTGAGAGAATGTGCCTCGTTCTACATCCTGCCCCGAAATCCGCACGCTATAGCCTTCGCTAAGCAAGCTTCCATAGGCAAGAAGTTCACCCATAGCCCAATCCAGTTTGTCGGTATCGAACATGGTCTTACGGTCCGAGATCAGTTTTTGAATTTTGCTGATGAATTTCTTGTCTGACGGCAATTGCGAGATGACGTCTGTAATTTCAGCTAATTTTTCGCGTGGCACCCGTGTATCGATTCGCGCTAACATCGCTTCGCGGTCTGCTTGCTTAAATCCATCCCACTCATTCTGCATGAAAGGTGTGATTACGGTCAGATCTTTTTTGCGCGATGCCTCGAGATTTTCCTCCAGTACAGCGCGGTATTTTTCGTCAAGCGATTTTATGAAGTTTTGATCGATTACCCCTTCGGCAATCAGTTTCTCCGCATAAATGTCGCGTGGGTTTTTGTGTTTAGCGATAATTTTATACAAAAGCGGCTGTGTGAAGCGCGGCTCATCACCTTCATTATGTCCGTACTTGCGATAGCCGAGCAGGTCGATAAAGACATCGCTTCCGAATTGCATGCGGTATTCCAGCGCAAACAACATGGCATGAACTACGGCTTCGGTATCGTCGGCATTAACGTGAAGCACAGGCGACATGGTTACTTTCGCGATATCGGTTGCATAAATGGACGTACGCGCATCGAGATAGTTGGTGGTAAAGCCGACCTGATTGTTGATGACAATGTGAATTGTTCCTGCGGTTTTATATCCGTCGAGGCCTGCCATCTGAACAATTTCATAGACAATTCCCTGACCGGCCACTGCGGCATCGCCGTGTACCGCGATCGGCAATACTTTGGAGAAATTGTCCGGATAATATTTATCTTGTTTTGCACGCGTGATCCCTTCGATAACCGCCCCGACTGTTTCGAGGTGGGATGGATTCGGCGCAAGATTGATGTTGATGCTTTTGCCGTTTTTAGTCTTACGATCTGAGGTGAGTCCCAAGTGGTATTTCACGTCACCGTCGAAAAGCGCGTCGTCATCGTAATCTTTTCCGTCAAACTCGGAAAAAATATCCTGCGTAGGTTTTTCAAAGATGTTCGCTAAAACGTTCAGACGGCCCCGATGTGCCATTCCCATAACGAATTGCTCAACGCCCTTATCAGCAGCTGCTTCAATAAGCGCGTCGAGTCCGGGGATTAGCGATTCGCCACCTTCGAGCGAAAAGCGCTTTTGCCCGACATATTTTGTGTGCAGGAAGTTTTCGAAAGACACGGCCTGATTCAATTTCTCCAGAATGTGTTTCTTTTGCTCTGCAGAGAAGCGCGGCATGTTGTCGTTATGCCCGATTTTGTCCTGAATCCACTGAATTACTTCCGGTTTACGGATGTACATGTATTCTACACCGATCGACTGCGTGTAGATGCGCTGCAGATGTCCGAGAATATCACGAAGCGAACAAGGTTCCAGTTTCATGGCACGTGCTGCGTCGAAAACCGTATCCAGATCGCGGTCGGTAAGACCGAAATTTTCCAAATCGAGTGTAGGGCTGTACGTGCGCCGGTCGCGGACAGGATTGGTTTTTGTGAAATAATGCCCGCGGGTACGGTATCCGTCGATTAATTTCAGAACATTAAATTCTTTTTGCAATTTTTCAGACACATGAGAGCAGTCGCCCGAAAGCGCCTGAGAGGCCATTTCTTCCGCGATGTGTCCGTTGGCAGAATAAGTATTAGCAAAGTCAAATCCCTGAAAAAAACTTCTCCAGCTAGGCTCTATACTATCCGGATTTTCAAGGTATTGATCGTAAAGGTCTGCAAAAAATTGAGTGTGTGCTGCGTTTAAAAAGGAAAACCTATCCATGTTGGAGTTTGACATTAGTAAAATGTGAGGCAAAAGTAAGACAATCTGTTAACATCAAACAGTTATTTTAAGTTACTTTTATAGATTTACGGATAAGTTTAAACAATTCTTCAAATGTTTGCCAACATGCGTTATTCGAAGCGTTTTTTCGTGGTGCTGTTCCTTTGGTCAGGCCTTGTGATTTTTGGTCAGGAAGATAAAACATCGTTTTGGAAACAAGTACAGTTTGGCGGAGGCGTCGGGGCCACTTTCGGCAATTCCTTTACCAATGTTATGCTGGCTCCTGCCGCGCTATACAATTTTAACGAGTATGTAGGAGTAGGCGTCGGGCTAACCGGAAGTTATGTCCGCGTTCGCAACGAGTTTAGTTCGTATTTGTATGGAGGCAGTTTACTCGGCGTATTTCGGCCGGCACCGGAAGTACAACTTTCGGCAGAGTTGGAGCAGCTGTGGGTAAATTCCGAAACAGAAGTGTTCGGAGAAGAGTCAAGTCGCGATAATTTTTGGAATACCGCGCTTTTTATTGGAGCGGGGTTTTCAAACGGGCCGGTAACTGTCGGGTTGCGTTACAATTTGTTGCACCAGAATGACAGCCGGGTGTATCCTACAGCTTACATGCCCTTTGTTCGCGTGTTTTTTTAGTAGTGGTGTCGGAACCATACTTTTTGCCACTCCCGCTTGAGAACCAGAAAGGCAACCTGTTCTGATAGTGCGATTAAGTCTGAGCCGTCGAGCGATTTCACTTCAGATTCAGAAACATCAATAATGTAGAGCAGATTCAAATATTCGGCAAAACGATGCGATATCAGTCTGTAAATTTTCTCGTGTAATTGCACTTTTAATTCATGAGGAGAAGTGCTTTGCGGAAAATCAACAGGTTCGTTGGCCAGGGAGAAATCTTTATTTAATTGAGAAAGCAACGCATTGTACAACTGGTCGCGGACGGCTTCCTGAAGTAAATGATCGGTAGATAGGGGAGCTACGTAGGTCATCACATGGTGCGATTCATTAACCCTTCGCCAAATTTTGTCAGTGCCTGCTTGGCGACAGGAGAAATTTCCATGGTATCGAGATGGCGAAATGCCTCAGCGGTATAGTTGCGAACCTCTTCCCGTATGGCGTCAGCAGCACGGGTTGCGGTAAATATCGCCTTCACCCGATCCACTTTATCCTCAGTGTTAGTTGAAAAAAGCTGACTTAGTTCGGCTCGCTGGTTGTCATCTGCAAACTCAAAAGCCTTGAGGTACAGAAACGTTTTCTTGTTCTCGATGATATCCCCGCCAACCTGTTTGCCGAAATCTTTGGGATCGCCGAACGAATCAAGGTAATCGTCCTGCAGTTGAAATGCAATGCCCAGCAAGCGACCAAAGTGGTAAATTCCGGCGCAGTTCCGATCCGATGTTCCTGCAACGATGCCTCCCATTTTTAAAGCGGCACCAAGAAGCACGGCGGTTTTATATTCAATCATCTTCAGATATTCAGGGATGGTAACATCGGTGCGGTGCTCAAATTCAACATCCCACTGCTGCCCTTCGCACACCTCAAGCGCCGTTTTGCTGAAAAGTTTTGCCAGTTCCCGAAATGTTTCCGGCGGGTAATCTTCAAAAAATTGGTAAGCCAGAATCAACATCGCATCGCCCGACAAAATGCCTGTGTTCAGATCCCACTTTGTGTGAACCGTTTCTTTACCCCGGCGCGTTGGCGCTTCGTCCATGATGTCATCGTGAATCAACGAAAAGTTGTGGAAGAGTTCTACCGCTAATGCGGCCGGCATGGCTTTCGTAAAATCAGCTCCGAAAATTTCCGCGGCCATTAGGGTCAGCAGCGGTCGTATGCGTTTTCCTCCCAACGCAAGTATGTAATTTACCGGCTCGTATAAATGCCGCGGTTCGCGCATCGGAACTGCCTGTTGGATCTCCCGGGAAAAAGCTTCGCGGTAAACTTCAAGTGATTGCATAGGGAAAATTTTGCGCTAAGTAACGGATTGCGCGACGCATGAAAAATAAGCAAATGTTAAAATATCATTAATACTGAGGAAACTATTTTAGTTTTCAAAGTTTCCAAGTACTTTTGCGCATCATTTCAACATTATGAAGGAAGAGATTCTCCACAAGGCAGCGCACATGTTTTTAACCTTAGGGTTTAAAAGTGTGACCATGGATGACATCGCCAATGAAATGGGCATTTCAAAAAAGACCATTTATCAGCATTTTTCCAATAAAAATGAATTGGTCGAAGCTACTACAGAACATCTTTTTGACGTCATTTCTACCGGGATCGACTGCATTTGCAGCATGGGCAAAAATGCTATTGAAGAGTTGTTTGAAATTAAGGAGTTTGCGATGAAACAGCTAAAAGACGAATCGTCATCTCCTTTTCACCAGTTGCACAAGTACTTCACAAAAGTTTCAGAGGATTTAAAGCGACAGCAGTTCGAGAAAATGTATACCTGTGTATGCAGTAACTTGAAAAAGGGTGTAGAATCTGGTCTGTACCGTGAGGATCTTGATTTCGATTTCACGGCGCGTATTTATTTCATTGGTGTTTCGGGCATCCGCGATCACGATGTTTTTCCAACCGCCAATTATTCCATGAGATCGCTGGAGGAAAAGTATCTAGATTATCATTTAAGGGCCATCGTTTCAGCGAAGGGGTTACAGGTTTTAGAAAGTATAATTCAACAAAAAAACAGACAGTGAAAAAAATTGTTTATTGCTTCATGCTCATTTGCGGACTGACCCAGGCTCAGGAGCAAAAAACGCAGCATAACTTTACTCTTCAACAGGCAATTGCACACGCGTTGGAGCACAATTATACGGTGGTCAACGCTTCGCGCGATATTCAGGCGGCGGAAAAAACAAAGTGGGAAACCACCGCTTTGGGCTTGCCTCAGATTAATGCCGGAGTCGATTATACCAATAATATCGAGATTCCGCTGGCGGCGATTCCTGCGCAATTTTTCGATCCGACAGCACCGGAGGGCACTTTCGCCGCCGTTGCGTTTAGTCCGAAACAAAGTGTAAACGCCCGCGCCACGTTGAGCCAGTTGCTATTTGACGGTTCATACATTGTAGCGCTTCAGGCTTCGAAAGTCTTCCTTCAATATTATAAGAACTACAAACTTAAAACCGATAATGAGGTTCGTACCGAAGTTATCACGGCCTACGGCAATGCGCTGCTGGCTGACGAAAGCATCCGCATTCTCGAACGCAATAAAGCCAGTCTCGACAAGACGCTGAGAGAAACCACCGAGACGTTCAAAAATGGTTTAATTGAAGAAGAAAATGTCGAACAACTCCAGATTACGTTAGCGTCAGTAAACAGCAATCTCAATAATGTGCGGCGCGTTCGCGACATTTCGTACAATTTTTTAAAGCTTTCGCTCGGAATTGATTTAGCGGATGAGCTCGTTCTCGCAGATCGTCTGGAACAACTTACAGACGACAATCTGGACATGACGTTTATCTCGCCGGAATTCAATGTTACGCAAAACATTGATTACCGTATCGGACAGAATTTTACGGAGCAGCGCCGACTGGAGCTGGCGCGTGAGAAAAGCCGCGCCTTACCCACACTGGGCGCCAATCTTAGCTATGGTGTGAATGCATTCGACCGGGAATTCGTCTTTCTAAAGCGCGATACACCCTGGTTTGATTTTGCAACAGTTGGGGTTTCGCTGCAGGTACCCATCTTTAGCAGTTTTGGCAGAACCGCACGCACGCAGCGCGCAAAAATCGCTTTTGAACAAGCTAAAACTCAACTAACTGAAATAGAACAGCGACTGAAATTGGCTTTTCAGCGTGCGAAGAGCGATTACGAATTTAGTGTTGAAGAATACGTCACCAATAAGAATAACCTGCAATTGGCCGAGCGGATTGAAAGCAAGCAGCAGACTAAATTTACCGAAGGCCTTTCTTCGAGTTTTGATTTCAGTGATGCGCAACGACAGTTGTACAGTGCACAGCAGAACTATTTGCAATCCATGGTGAACGTCCTTAGTAACCGCGCCAAACTCGAAGCAATAATCAGTACCAAATAATCATCTAAACTTCTAATAAATGAAACGCATACTTACTTTTTCCGTTTTGGCGCTGCTGTTGGTGGCATGCGGAAGTAACAATACCTCGACAGAAAACGCCATAGCCTCAAATGATCTCGCTAAAATGAAAGAACGCCGTGCGGCGCTTCAATCAGAAATCGGATTGCTCGACGATGCCATTGCCAAACTCGATACGGTGAAAGAAGTGGCTCTGGTAACGCTCGCTAAGGTTAACGACACCGTTTTCACACATTATGTAGAATTACAAGGAAATGTGGAAACGAAAGAAAACATTCTGATTCAGCCCGAAATGTCCGGAGCGCTGGTTCAACTAAATGTAAAGGCAGGCCAGAAAGTGAGCAAGGGTCAGGTGCTTGGCCGCGTAGACGACGCAGGGTTGAGTCAGCAGGTAGCTCAACTTGAAACACAACTTGCGTTGGCTAAAACTACTTTCGAGCGCCAGAAGCGTTTATGGGATCAGAAAATCGGTTCAGAAATTCAGTTTCTGCAAGCGCAGACATCCATGCAGAGTCAGCAGAAAGCGGTAGCACAGGCACGTGCGCAGCTTGCTAAAACAGTGATCCGCGCGCCTTTTTCGGGGACTATTGACGAGGTTTTTGTAGAAAGAGGTCAGGTTGTGGCGCCGGGCCCGCAGGGACTTATGCGCATCGTTAATATCAACAACATGTATGTTTCCACCAATGTGCCCGAAAGCTACATTGGCAAGGTGAAAGTCGGCAGTGAAGTAATTGTTGAATTGCCATCGCTGAAGCAGTCGCTTACCGGAAAAGTTCGACAGGTAGCCAACGTAATTGATCCGTCTAACCGCAGTTTTGCCATTGAAGTAGCTGTTCCGAATCCGAACAATATTCTGCGCCCGAATCAGGTTGCGAAGCTTAAAGTAATCGATTACCGCAATCCGTCGGCGATTACCATTCCATCGAATGCTATTCAGGAAGATTCCGGTGCTAACAAATATGTGTATGTCGCGGACAACCTGAAAGGAAATAACGCCACTGCACGCAAGGTTGTGATCGAACCGGGACAGAATTCCGGAAATCAAACAGAAGTATTAAGTGGGTTGAAGGCCGGAGAGTCTATCGTAACTGAAGGTGCAAATACGCTTTCGGACGGCATGAAAATCAATTTTTAATCGAAAAGTATGAGCAAACACGATAAAGAATTCGGAATATCCAGTTGGGCGGTTGATAACCGTGTTACGGTGTATATTCTGACGGCATTAATCACCATTACGGGGATTGTCGCCTACATCACGATGCCAAGGGAGGATTTTCCTGAAATCATTGAAAATAAAATATATATCTCGACCGTATTCCCCGGAAACTCTCCTGAAGATGTTGAAAAACTCGTCATTAAGCCGCTGGAAAAAGAGATAAAGAATATTAGTGGCGTCGACAAAATTACATCCAATTCGTATCAGGATTACGGAATGATTGTAGCCGAATTCGCCGATGACGTTACCATTGAAATTGCCAAACAAAGGGTAAAAGACAAAGTCGACAATGTAAAAGCGGATACCGATTGGCCGAATCTGGACAACGGCAGTAAAGTTGAACCCAATGTCTTTGAACTAAATATTTCGGAAGAGGTTCCGATTCTGAATATTAATCTTCAAGGGCCTTACACCGCGCAGCAGTTAAAGGAGTACGGAAAATTGTTACAGGATGACATTGAAGAAATTGCCGAAGTGAAACAGGTTGATATCCTCGGCGTCGATGATAAAGAAGTGGAAATCGCTGTAGATATCTTTAAAATGTCGGCCGCTCAGGTTTCCTTTGACGACATTCAGAATGCAGTTCGCTACGAAAACATGACGCTTTCCGGCGGTAACCTGATCACGCAGGGCTCGCGGAACAATATCCGCATCGTTGGGGAGATTCAGGATCCGAGCGAGCTCGAAAATGTCATTGTAAAAAATGCCGGCGGGATTGTCTATCTGAAAGACATTGCCAGGATCAGTTTTAAGGAAAAAGAACGCACGACATTCGCACGTGAAGGTGCGCAGGAAGTAGTCATGCTTAATGTAAAAAAGCGCGCCAATCAGAATATGATTTCGGCAATCGAGCAGGTGAAAGAAAAACTGAATACTGCAAAATCAACCTATTTGCCTGCGAATCTCAGCATCGAACTTACCAATGACCAGTCGTCGCGGGTAGAGCACCAGGTTGATGAATTGTCGAACCACATCATTTTCGGAATTATTCTGGTAATGATCGTTCTGATGTTTACGATGGGTTTGCGAAATTCACTTTTCGTAGGCGCCGCAATTCCACTCTCGATGCTGATGGCATTCAGTATTTTGTCGATGTTCGGACTTACCCTGAATACCATGGTTCTTTTCGGACTGGTAATGGGATTGGGGATGTTGGTGGATGACGGAATTGTGGTGGTCGATAATGTGTTTGCCAATATGAAGAAGGGAATGGATCGCTATACGGCGTCCAAGCTGGGGATTGGTGAAATCGCATGGCCGGTAATTTCGTCAACGGCCACTACATTGATGGCGTTCCTGCCATTCGCACTGTGGCCCGGAACGATGGGTAAATTCATGAAGTATTTCCCGATTACATTAACTATTACGCTTACGGCGTCGCTTTTTGTGGCCATGGTGGTTAATGCCGCCATGACGGGCGGGTCGATGGATATTGAAGACCGCAATGTCTCTAAAAAATCCGCGAAGCGCTGGAGCATCATTTTCACCATCCTTGCCGTCATTTTCGTCCTGCTTGGAAACATGTACGATTCTAAGCTGATGCGCGCGGTAGGTCACCTTGCCATCATTTCACTGGTACTGATGTGGCTCTACAAAATAAAACTCTATCAATGGACGCAGGATTTTCAGCATAATTTCTTCCCGCGTATGGAAGATAAATACAAGGATTTCCTCGCAAAAATACTTGAAGGACGGCGCGCATGGTGGGCTTTTGGCGGTATTATTGCGCTGCTGGTTTTATCAGTTATGCTGATTGGAGCATTCCCGCGTAAAGTGCTCTTCTTCCCGGATAATATCCCCAATCAGGTAATTGCCTATATTGAATATCCTGAAGGAACAGACATCAGCAAAACCGATAAGGCAACGCGCTTTGTAGAGAATCAGATTATCAGTATTTTAACCAAGTACGTCGATCCTAAAACCAAGGAGAACTTTTTGGCAGAATCGATTGTAGCACAAGTGGGTGTCGGAGCGGGTAATCCGAATGTAGATGCCGGAAACCAATCGGAAACACCGTACAAAGGTAAAGTAACGGTCAACTTTTCGGAGTTTCAGTACCGACAGGGCGTAAATACTGCTGACATTCTGGAGGAAATCCGAATGAAAATTAAAGGCATTGCGGGTGCAAAAGTTACCGTAGAGAAGGATTCTAACGGTCCGCCGGCGGGATATCCTATTTCACTACAACTTACCGGGATCGATTATGCCCAGATGTTGAGGGAGTCGGAAAAAATCATCGCTTTTATCGAATCCAAGAACATCCCTGGTATCGAGCGACTCAGCGTTGATGTGAACAAAGAAAGCCCTGAACTGGAAGTGCAGGTCGACCGTGTAAATGCCGGAAGCGCCGGAGTTTCTACCGGACAGTTGGGAATGAACCTGCGTCGCTCAGTCTACGGTCAGGAAATCTCAACCTATAAAGAAAATGACGACGATTACAACATCGTTATGAGAATGCAGGAAGATCAGCGGAAAAATGAGAGTATTCTATTTAACCAGCCGCTAACATTCCGCAACCCAAATACCGGACAGGTGATGCAGGTACCGATTTCTGCCGTTTCAACCACGGAGAAGAAAACTACGTACAATCAAATCAAGCGCAAGAATCAGAAGCGCATCATGACCATTTACTCTAATGTGCTTACCGGCTATAACGCGGATGAAATAACAAAAACCATCGAGCGTGAACTGAAAAGCTATAAAATGCCTCGGGAGATTACTTACTCGTTTTCAGGAGTGCAGGAAGAGCAGGGTAAAAACCAGAGTTTCTTGATGAAGGCGCTGTTCCTCGCACTTGCCGGAATTACACTAATTATTGTGCTGCAATTCAACTCGGTCTCTAAAACGCTTGTAATTTTATTTACCGTGCTGTTGAGTTTCAGCGGGGTCTTTTACGGGTATGTCATCGCCAATATGGATTTTGTGATTCTCATGACCATGATGGGTATCATTTCCCTGGCGGGGATTGTGGTAAAAAATGGCATCGTACTTATGGACTTCTTTGTCTTGTTGTTGGATCGGAAAGTGGAAGAGCGGGGCGTTAAATCACATGACGACCTGCCGCTTTCGGAAATTAAGGAAGTTATCATCGAATCCGGAAAATCGCGCTTGCGCCCGGTATTGCTAACGGCGTCGACCGCAGTTCTCGGTTTGATTCCGCTTGCTATCGGACTCAACTTTAACTTCTTTACCCTGATAACCGATCTGAATCCGCACATATTCATCGGAGGAGATAACGTGGTGTTCTGGGGCCCGCTGGCGTGGACGATAATTTTCGGACTTACCTATGCTACCGTGCTAACGCTTGTGATGGTTCCGGTAATGTTTTACCTGGTGAAGCGCATTAAGTACCGTTTGCGCGATCGCCGGGAAAAACGGAGAGAAGCGGAACTCGCGTCTTCGTAGAACTTTTGCCGGACTGGTCTCCGGCATCAACGAAGTTGCACTACGTTTTATTATAAAATAAAAAAGCTGCCCTCGGGCAGCTTTTCTTTTACACTTAAATCAACAACAAATTAGTTATTCTGAACAAGGCCTTGCTGTGTCCAGGATTTAACGGCTGCCACGCGGCTGTCGTTATAATCCACTTCGTTGAGCTGGCTTCCGTTCCAGAAAAACCATTTTCCCGTTTTAGTACCTTCGGCATATTCACCAATGGATTTTTTACTTCCGTCTTCATTAAAGGCAACCCACTTACCGTCGGGCTTCCCTTCTTTGAACATTCCCTGCTGGGCTATCTGGCCATTATCGTAGTAATACGTTGCTTTAACCTGTGATCCAACAGCCTCGAGTTTGGGGGCATTTTGAGAAACAGCAACTCCGGCAACAAGCAGCATTCCCATTAAAATTGACTTTTTCATAATCGGCTGGATTTACATTATGTGAGCAAATATACAAGTTATTTACAATTATGCAATAGTTGCTTAACATTTACGTAACATTGGAAAAAATTCGTTTTGATTCCATGACCTGCGAAGATTAATTGTAGCGGTTCCCGTATTTTTGCACCTCAATAATTAATTATGTATAGAAGTCATACTTGCGGTGAACTTACACTCGCGCATCAGGGGCAAGACGTTACATTGGCAGGCTGGGTGCAGAAATCCCGAAATAAGGGTTTCGTCATCTGGGTTGATCTCCGCGATCGTTACGGTATTACGCAATTAATTTTTGACGAAAGCCGGACGGATTCCGCTGTTTTCGAACAAGCGCGATCCTTGGGAAGGGAATTTGTTGTGCAGGTGCGAGGCACTGTGATAGAGCGGGAATCCAAAAATCCGAACATGCCTACGGGCGACATCGAGATTATGGTCCGCGAACTTACCGTTTTAAATACTTCGGTTACGCCGCCATTTACGATTGAAGATGAAACCGATGGCGGGGAAGATATCCGGATGAAATATCGTTATCTCGACATTCGTCGGAATCCGGTGAAAAATAGTTTGCTATTCCGTCACAAGGTGGCCATGGAGGTCCGCAATTACTTATCAGCTCAGGGATTTTGTGAAGTTGAAACGCCTTATTTAATCAAATCAACACCGGAAGGAGCGCGCGACTTTATTGTGCCGTCGCGCATGAATGCCGGACAGTTTTACGCACTGCCGCAGTCGCCGCAAACGTTTAAGCAACTGTTGATGGTGGGCGGAATGGATAAGTATTTCCAGATTGTGAAATGTTTCCGGGACGAAGATCTTCGTGCCGATCGTCAACCTGAATTTACGCAGATCGACTGCGAAATGGCTTTCGTTGAGCAGGAAGACATACTTAATGTTTTTGAGGGACTTACCCGCCACTTGTTGCGCAGCGTAAAAGGCGTTGAAGTGGGGGATTTTCCGAGAATGACGTATGATGAGGCCATGCGCAAATACGGCAATGACAAGCCGGACATCCGTTTCGGCATGGAGTTCGGCGAACTGAATGCCGTCGCAAAGCACCGCGATTTTCTTGTATTTAATTCGGCAGAATTAGTTGTCGGAATCGCCGCGCCCGGCTGCAGTGAAATGACCCGCAAAGAAATCGATGGTTTGATCGAATGGGTAAAGCGTCCGCAGATCGGTGCGTCGGGGATGGTCTATGTAAAATGCAACGAAGATGGCAGCTTTAAGTCGTCAGTAGACAGGTTTTATGATCAGGAGGATTTGCGACAATGGGCAGCGGCAACCGGCGCTCAGGCCGGTGATATGATTTTTGTGCTTTCAGGCCCGGCCGGCAAAACACGTGCGCAACTCAGCGCCCTGCGAATGGAGTTGGCAACAAAACTCGGACTTCGCAAACCGGAAGAATTTGCGCCGCTCTGGGTTGTTGATTTTCCTCTTCTTGAGTTTGACGAAGAAAGTGGCCGTTACCACGCTATGCACCATCCGTTTACGTCGCCCAAACCGGAAGACATTCATTTGCTCGAAACAGCACCCGGATCGGTTCGGGCCAATGCCTATGACATGGTGCTGAATGGTAACGAAATCGGAGGCGGATCGATACGGATTTACGACAGGCCTACTCAGGAACGAATGTTCTCTTTGCTGGGTTTTAGCGATGAAGAAGCACGCAGGCAGTTCGGGTTTTTGATGGACGCCTTCCAGTATGGTGCGCCGCCGCACGGTGGATTGGCATTTGGCCTCGACCGGTTGGTGGCAATTCTGGGAGGGCAGGAAACAATTCGCGACTTTATTGCCTTCCCGAAAAACAATTCCGGGCGCGATGTCATGATTGATGCGCCGTCCGAGATTGCGGACGATCAACTTCGCGAATTGCACATACGGCTCGACAGCAAATAGGCTGAAAATCAAATATTTTTTTTAGAACTGTTCATTGTAAGGTATTAAAGGTTACATTTGCCGCAATATCAATTTTTATTACAATTACAATGCGTACAGGAACAGTAAAATTTTTCATCGAGTCTAAAGGGTATGGATTTATCACCGATGAGGAAACAGGAAGAGACATTTTCGTCCATGCCACAGGGTTAAGCTCTGAGGGACTTCGTGAAGGCGATCGCGTCAGCTACATCGAAGAGGAAGGCCGCAAAGGCAAAGTTGCCGCACAGGTAACTGCACTTGATGCCTAAGATATACTTGATTTTAAAAGCGTCCTTCGGGGCGCTTTTTTTTTGACTCTATTTTCTTATTTAAAACGATTACAAATTAACATTCAGCGCGGTGCCTGACGCTTGTTCGTTGGTTTTTATAGTTTTCAAATGTATCTTTGCGAGGTTTGATAAAAACCCGGAAAATGCAAAGTACCCAAGTCGACTATTACCCGATTCTAATGCAGCTGTTTTTGGCTGTCGGATTTGTTGTAATGACCATCATCATCTCGGGCTATCTTGGTCCGCGCCGTTCATCTGCGAAGAAGGACGTCAATTTCGAATGTGGCATCGAATCGATCGGAAATGCGCGCATTCCTTTTTCTGTTAAATATTTTTTGGTTGCCATATTATTTGTGTTGTTCGACGTGGAGGTAATATTTCTCTACCCCTGGGCGGTTAATTTCCGCGAACTGGGAATGGACGGCATGCTTAAGATGATGATTTTCATGGGTTTGTTGCTGGTGGGCTTCTTCTACATTGTAAAGAAGAAAGCGCTCGAGTGGGAGTAGGCTAAAGTTTGTTAAAAGCCTAATATTCATTGCGGTCTGACCGTTTAAGTGTCAGCCGGTAAAACAAAAAGATATGGATACTCAGAAACCAAAGATGGTAGCCCCACCGGAAGGTTATTCCGGAGAAGGATTTTTCGCTACGAAATTGAGCGATGTCGTAGGGCTGGCGCGGGCCAATTCATTGTGGCCTCTGCCTTTTGCAACATCATGTTGCGGTATTGAATTCATGGCGACCATGGCGTCGCATTACGATTTGGCACGATTCGGTTCCGAGCGTGTCAGTTTTTCTCCCCGTCAGGCAGATATGTTATTGGTAATGGGTACCATTGCAAAAAAAATGGCGCCCGTACTTCGTCAGGTGTACGAGCAGATGAGTGAGCCGCGTTGGGTAATTGCCGTTGGAGCATGTGCCACTTCGGGAGGCATATTCGATACATATTCTGTACTTCAGGGAATTGATAAAGTTATACCTGTAGACGTTTATGTGCCGGGTTGTCCGCCCCGTCCGGAACAAATCGTGGAAGGCGTAATGAAGCTCCAGGAGATGGTAAAGAACGAATCGGTGCGCCGCAGAAGTTCACCGGAATACAAAGAATTACTTGCTTCATATAACATCAGCTAATGGCACTTGAGCAAAGCGTAATACAGGACAAACTCGTCGCTACTTTTGGCGAAGACGTCCGCTTTCTTGAAAAAACAGACATCTTTACCATCTTGATTCCGTCGCATTTAATTGTGCCGGTAGTTATGTTTTTAAAGAACGATGAGGTACTCCGGTTTAACTTCCTGACCGACCTTGGTGCCATTCATTATCCGGACAATCAACCGGCAGAACAATTCTGTATTTTCTACCTGATGCACAATTGGGTGGATAATGTTCGCATTCGCATTAAGACGTTCATTTCCGGCGAAAATCCGGAAGTGAAAACGTTGACAAACGTCTTTCTCTGCGCGAATTGGATGGAGCGTGAAGCTTACGATTTTTACGGCATTAACTTTATCGGGCATCCGCAACTCAAGCGGATTCTCAATATGGATGAGATGGTGTCGTTCCCGATGCGAAAGGAGTTTCCGATGGAAGATGGAGGCCGTACTGACAAGGACGATCGTTTCTTTGGTCGGACCGTTTCCAACAAACCGGTGCAGGATCAGGTTCCTCACGAAAAATTATAAGCCATGTCAGATATGCTTTTACCACCGGAACACCGGTATGCTAAAATGATAGACGCCCGAAAGAATGAGGATGGCAGCGAGTTGTCTATCCTTAATCTCGGACCGACGCACCCGGCGACGCATGGTATTTTTCAGAATATCCTCCTCATGGACGGAGAGCGCATTCTTGATGCAGAGCCAACTGTGGGTTATATTCACCGCGCATTTGAAAAAATTGCCGAAAACCGTCCCTTTTATCAGATCACGCCACTTACTGACCGTATGAACTACTGTTCATCTCCTATAAATAACATGGGATGGTGGATGACGGTTGAAAAGTTGCTTGGCGTTGAGGTGCCCAAGCGTGCGCAGTATTTGCGCGTGATTGTCATGGAATTGGCGCGGATTACGGATCATATTATTTGCAACTCGATCCTGGGGGTAGATACCGGCGCATATACCGGATTTCTCTATGTATTTCAGTTTCGGGAAAAAATCTATGAAATCTACGAGGAAATTTGCGGTGCCCGTCTGACTACCAATATGGGTCGGATTGGCGGCTTCGAACGCGAGTGGAGTCCGCGCGCCTTCAAATTGCTTGATGAGTTTCTGGAAGAATTTCCTGTAGCCTGGAAGGAGTTTGAAAACCTTTTTGAGCGTAACCGGATTTTCATTGACCGCACCGTTAACGTCGGCCCGATTTCCGCTGAACGCGCCATATCGTATGGCTTTACCGGTCCGAATCTGAGGGCTGCCGGTGTAGATTACGATATTCGCGTAGCACAGCCGTATAGTTCTTACGAAGATTTCACTTTCACCATTCCGGTCGGGAAATCCGGCGATACTTATGATCGTTTTTGCGTTCGGAACGCTGAGGTCTGGGAGAGTTTAAGTATCATCCGGCAGGCGCTCGACAAGTTGCCTGAAGGGCCATATCATGCCGACGTTCCCGATTATTACCTTCCGCCGAAAGAAGATGTTTATACTTCGATGGAAGCGTTGATTTACCACTTTAAAATTGTGATGGGTGAAGTTCCTGTTCCGGTTTCGGAGGTATATCATGCCGTCGAGGGCGGGAACGGAGAGTTGGGCTTTACCCTGATTACTGATGGTAGCCGGACGCCTTATCGTTTAAAGTTCCGTCGTCCGTGTTTTATCTACTATCAGGCCTATCCGGAAATGATTAAAGGCGCAATGCTGTCCGATGCGATTGTGATCTTGTCGAGTTTAAATGTAATTGCAGGCGAACTCGATGCATAAACTAATAATGCTTCCAGCTAATAAAGCATGAAAATAAAATCTATTCACCAGGAAATTAACATCACCGAAACGCTTATGGCGCGGATCAATGAGCTTATTAGCCATTATCCTGCGGATAAGAAAAAGTCTGCCCTGCTTCCGGTTCTGCACGAGGTGCAGGATGCGCACGATAACTGGCTAAGTGTCGAGCTTATGGATAAAGTAGCGGAGATTCTGGAGATAAAGCCTATTGAAGTGTACGAAGTAGTGTCGTTTTATACGATGTTTAACCGCGCGCCGGTGGGAAAATACATGTTTGAATTCTGTCGCACTTCACCATGCTGCTTGCGCGGGATGGAAGACTTAATGGAGTACACTTGTGATAAACTCGGGGTTAAACCGGGTGAAACATCTGCAGACGGGATGTTTACTGTTGTGGGCGTAGAATGTTTGGGAGCCTGCGGATATGCGCCGATGATGCAGTTAGGCGATTATTATCATGAGCATCTTACCAAGGAAAAAATAGATCAGATTATCGACGACTGTCGTCAGGATAAAATTAAAATGCACTGAAGGTCATGAGCAAGAAAATACTTTTAGAGCACATCAACGTACCGGGTATTTTACATTATGATGTTTACCGTCAGCACGGCGGATATGCTTCAGTGGAAAAAGCCCTTAAAATGTCGCCCGACGACGTGGTCGAGGAAGTCAAGAAATCCGGCATCCGCGGCAGAGGTGGTGCAGGATTCCCGATGGGAATGAAGTGGAGCTTTATCGACAAAAAATCGGGCAAACCGCGTCATTTGGTATGTAATGCCGATGAATCTGAGCCGGGCACATTTAAAGACCGTTATCTAATGGAATACATCCCGCATCTTTTGATTGAGGGGATGATCACGTCGAGTTATGCGTTAGGCGCAAACCTGTCCTACATCTACATTCGTGGGGAGTATATGTGGGTTTACAAGATTCTGGAGCGCGCCATTAATGAGGCTCGGGCTGCAGGTTGGTTGGGTAAAAACATTATGGGATCTGGGTACGACCTCGACCTGTATGTGCACTGCGGCGCAGGGGCTTACATTTGCGGAGAAGAAACCGCTTTGATAGAGTCGCTCGAAGGCAAACGCGGTAATCCGCGAATCAAGCCGCCGTTTCCGGCTGTTAGTGGTTTGTGGGCAAACCCTACGGTAGTAAACAATGTGGAGTCGATTTCTGCTGTACCGTGGATTCTCAATAACGGAGGCGAAGAATATGCGAAAATTGGGATTGGTCGCTCTACGGGAACCAAGCTGATTTCTGCTTCAGGGCACATAAAGAAGCCCGGGGTGTACGAAATCGAACTTGGTTTGAGTGTATACGAGTTCATGAATTCGGACGAATACTGCGGAGGCATGCTGGATGAGCGTCCACTTAAAGCATTAGTGCCAGGCGGTAGTTCGGTGCCGATTTTGCCCGCCCATCTGATTTATAAGACAGCTAACGGGGAAGACCGTTTGATGACCTACGAATCGCTCAGCGACGGTGGTTTTGCCTCCGGTTCGATGCTCGGTTCGGGAGGGTTTATTGTATATAACGACACAGCGTGTATCGTTCGAAATACCTGGAATTTTGCACGGTTCTATCATCACGAGAGCTGCGGCCAATGTTCGCCTTGCCGGGAAGGGACAGGATGGCTGGAGAAGGTCTTGCATCGAATTGAGACCGGACACGGTCGCGAGGAAGACATTGATCTACTTTGGGATATTCAGCGCAAAATTGAGGGCAATACCATTTGTCCGCTGGGCGATGCGGCAGCATGGCCCGTTGCTTCGGCCATACGCCATTTCCGTGAAGAATTTGAGTACCATGTACGTTTTCCGGAGAAAATTAAAAACCGCGACCATTTTGTTCACGAGCCTTTCGAGAAGGTACGTCATCTGGTAGCGCGTCAGGAAGTTTAAGTATAATCAGAAGCTGCTTGGCAGCAAATTGAGAAATGAAAGTAACAATAGACGGTCAGAGCATCGACGTAGAGCCGGGGACAACCATCCTTCAGGCCGCGCGGATGATTGGGGGAGAATCAGTCCCTCCGGCCATGTGCTACTACAGTAAACTGAAAGGCAGTGGCGGTAAATGTCGCTGTTGTCTGGTGGAGGTGACTAAGGGAAGCGACGCGAATCCGACCCCGATGCCGAAACTTGTGGCGTCTTGTGTAACCGGTGTTATGGATGGCATGGAAGTGAAAAGCATCCAATCAGAGCGCGTGACTGAGGCTCGCAAATCAGTTACTGAGTTCTTGTTGATTAATCACCCGCTGGATTGCCCGGTGTGTGATCAGGCAGGAGAGTGCGACTTGCAAAATCTGAGCTTTAAACACGGAAAGGCAGAAACACGGTTCGTGGAAGAGAAGCGGACATTTGAGCCGGAGTACATCGGCGATAAGATACAGTTGCACATGAACCGCTGTATTTTGTGCTACCGTTGTGTGATGGTTGCCGATCAATTAACGGACAATCGCGTTCACGGTGTAATGGATCGCGGCGATCACGCCAACATTTCTACCGCTATCGAGAAAGCCATTGACAATGAGTTTTCCGGAAATATGATCGATGTGTGTCCGGTAGGAGCGCTTACCGATAAAACGTTCCGTTTTAAATCGCGTGTGTGGTTTAACAAGCCGTTTAATGCGCACCGCGACTGCAGCAAATGCTGCGGAAAAGTAACGCTTTGGATGTTCGGTGAGGAAATCCAGCGCGTTACGGCACGTAAAGACGAATACCACGAGGTGGAAGAATTTATTTGCAATGAATGCCGATTTGAAAAGAAAGATGTGGAAGACTGGACCATCGAAGGGCCACGCCGCTTTGAGAAAGATTCGGTAATCAATGCCAACAACTACACCCGTGAGATCAAGCCGGTGGAGATCCGTACGGAAAAAAATATTCTTCTTGGACGGGATATCGACCGCAAGAAACTGTCGATGCAGGAAATTGATTATGACGAAACCATTGACGGCAAAAAAATAGACTAATGGATAGCACTTTATTACTGGAAAAGGGAACCATTATATTTGCGGTGTTTGCCATCACGATGTTAATGGCCATGTATTCTACCTGGGCTGAGCGAAAAGTAGCTGCTTTTTTGCAGGATCGCGTTGGGCCGAACCGCGCCGGTGTGTGGGGCTTACTGCAACCGCTGGCAGACGGACTTAAACTTTTCTCGAAGGAAGAATTTTTTCCGAATACCCCGAACAAATTTCTGTTTATCATAGGGCCGGCCATCGCCATGAGTACTGCGCTGATGACCTCCGCGGTTATTCCGTGGGGCGATAAGCTGGTTCTTGGCGGACGCGAAATCGTATTGCAGGCCACAGACATTGATGTTGCGATACTGTACATCTTCGGAGTAGTTTCGGTGGGAGTATACGGCATTATGATCGGCGGATGGGCTTCCAATAATAAGTTTTCACTGATGGGCGCCGTTCGTGCCTCTTCGCAGATGATTTCGTATGAGGTGGCGATGGGCTTGTCTATCATTGCATTACTGATGATGACAGGAACCATGAGCTTGCGCGAGATTTCGGCACAGCAGCCCGGATTTAACTGGAACGTTTGGTATCAACCGGTATCGTTTCTGATCTTTTTGATTTGCTCATTTGCTGAACTGAACCGGACTCCGTTTGACCTTGCCGAGTGCGAGAGTGAATTGATCGGAGGATATCACACAGAATATTCCTCGATGAAAATGGGATTCTACCTGTTTGCCGAGTATGCCAACATGTTTATATCGGCCACTATTTTGTCGGTATTGTTTTTCGGTGGATACAATTACCCGGGAATGGCATGGGCGGTAGAGCACTGGGGTGTAAATCTTGCTAATATTCTGGGCATTCTGGCACTGTTTATCAAAATTTGTGCATTTATCTTCTTTTTCATGTGGGTGCGCTGGACGATACCGAGATTCCGGTACGATCAGTTGATGCATTTGGGATGGAAGATTCTGATTCCGCTTGCCATCGTCAATATAGTATTAACCGGTTTGGGGATCTTATATTTTGGCTCGTAACATCCAAATGAGATGAAAGCCCTAGCCCCGATGGCAGTGATAGCCCGGACCCGCAACGCGGGGAGGACTAAAACGGACAGCGGGAAATAGCTACTGAAAAAAAATAGAAGCGTTGATTAAATTTTAAAAATCATGCAGTTAGAAAGCATTTCATTATCGGGCCGGAAAAAGTTGGTCTCCAACAAGGAGATGAGCTTTTGGGAGCGTTTGTATCTCGTGGCCATTATTAAGGGGCTATTCCTGACCCTTCGTCATTTGTTCAGACGCAAAGTAACGATTCAGTATCCGGAACAAGTGCGTGAGCGGAGTGCGGTATGGCGGGGTCGTCATATGCTAATGCGGGATGATGAGGGTCGTGAGCGCTGTACGGCCTGCGGTTTATGTGCCTTGTCATGTCCTGCCGAAGCTATCACAATGAAAGCGGCCGAACGGAAACCGGAGGAGAAGCATCTGTATCGCGAAGAGAAGTACGCGGAGATTTACGAAATCAATATGCTGCGTTGCATTTTTTGCGGGTTGTGCGAAGAGGCGTGTCCTAAAGAAGCCATTTACCTCACCAAGTCGCATGAATTGGTATACTCGGAATACGACCGTGAGAATTTTATTTACGGCAAAGACAAACTGGTTATGCCGCTGGAGCTGGCTATTGCAAATTCTAAAAAAGCACAGGCATGACATTAATGACATTGTTTTACATCTTATCGGCAATTACGCTGGCGACGGCATTCCTTACCATCATCAGCAAGAATCCGATTCACAGCGCCATTTATCTGGTAATTTGTTTTTTCACAATTGGCGGGCACTATGTGCTTTTTAATGCCCAGTTTCTCGCGATTGTCCACATTATAGTGTATGCCGGGGCGATTGTGGTTTTATTTCTTTTTACGATTATGTTGATGAATCTCAACCGGGAGAACGAAACGCAAAAGAAAGGGCTGGTGAAGGTGGCCGCGGCGATTTCGGCCTGTCTGGTAGGATTGGTACTATTTGCTTCCTTTGTTAAATCGCAGCCTTTTGTGCCGGAATATTATGTTACAGGCGAAGACTTTCAGTCGGTAAAGAAACTTGGAAAAGTGTTGCTTGACGAGAAAGAAGGATTTGCGGTACCGTTTGAATTTGCTTCGATTTTGTTACTTGTAGCGATGATCGGCGCCGTATTATTGTCGAAAAAAGAAAAACAGGCGAATGGATAATATTTTACAAACCATCGGCATTCAGAATTACGTGTTATTGTCGACACTTTTGTTTTGCATCGGTGTTTTTGGCGTGTTGTACCGTCGGAATGCGATCATCATGTTTATGTCGATCGAAATCATGCTGAACGCTGTAAACCTCTTGTTTGTTGCTTTTTCTACCTACCATCAGGACGCCGAAGGACAGGTGTTTGTATTCTTTTCGATGGCAGTAGCGGCGGCTGAAGTGGCGGTAGGCCTGGCTATTTTGGTAGCCATTTACCGGAACCTGACTTCAATTGACATTGATAACCTTAAAAACCTGAAAGGATAACCCGTGGACACAAGTTTAATTTTATTACTCCTGCTCGCCCCATTTGCCGGGTTTCTGATTAATGTATTTTTTGGAAAATCGATACGGAAATCGGCTTCCGGCTGGCTCGGGACGCTTTCTGTTGCTATTTCATTTTTGGTGACTTGTGTATTTTTTGCGGACATCGCATCGGGTGGCGCACCTGTGCACAAGCCGCTTTTTGATTGGATAGCGTTTGAGGATTTTCAGGTTTGTGTCGGCGTAACGCTCGATCAATTATCGCTTTTGTGGCTGATGTTTGTTACCGGAATTGGCACGTTGATTCACATTTATTCCATCTCGTATATGCACGATGATGAGAACGTGCACAAGTTTTTTGCGTACCTGAACCTCTTTGTGTTTTTTATGATCATCCTCGTGGCAGGCAGTAATTTGCTGGTGATGTTCATCGGATGGGAAGGTGTAGGTTTGTGTTCGTACTTACTGATTGGTTTCTGGCATAAAAATCAGGAATATAACGATGCGGCAAAGAAGGCATTTATCATGAACCGCATCGGCGATTTAGGCTTTTTGATCGGGATGTTCATCATTGCGATCATGTGTAACTCCTTGGAGTATACTGAAATTCAGCAGGTCATAGCAGGATCTTCTAATGAATACAATTGGATGGGCGTTGCTGCGCTGTGTTTGTTTATCGGTGCTACAGGAAAATCGGCGCAATTGCCGCTTTATACCTGGTTACCTGATGCGATGGCGGGTCCGACTCCGGTGTCTGCGCTCATTCACGCGGCCACGATGGTTACTGCAGGGATCTTTATGGTGACGCGAATGCACTTTTTATTTGACAATGCGCCTGACGTGCAGAGTGCCATTGCTATTGTAGGTGCGATTACCGCATTGTTGGCTGCGACCATAGGTCTGGTACAAAACGATATCAAAAAAGTGCTTGCCTACTCTACTGTTTCACAGTTAGGTTTAATGTTTCTCGCGCTCGGACTGGGTGCTTATGAAATAGCGGTTTTCCACGTAATTACGCATGCGTTCTTTAAGGCGTGTCTGTTCCTGGGCTCGGGATCCGTAATCCATGCGCTCCACGGCGAGCAGGATATGCGCAATATGGGAGGCTTGAAGAGTGTAATGAAGATAACGTATGTTACATTCCTGATTTCCTCACTCGCGATCGCCGGAATTCCGCCTTTCTCAGGATTCTTCTCCAAGGATGAGATTTTGATGACCGCATTTCACAACAACATACCGCTGTGGATCATCGCTTCGTTGGCGTCTGTAATGACTGCTTTTTATATGTTCCGATTGTTGTATCTGACGTTTTTCAAAGAGTTCCGCGGAACAGAAGAACAGAAGAAACACTTGCACGAAAGTCCGGCATTAATTACCATCCCGCTGATCGTTCTTGCTGTATTGGCGGCAGTTGGAGGATTGATTTCACTTCCGGGAAACAGCTGGCTGAGTCATTATTTGGCGCCGGTTTTTGGCGATAAAGCACATGTGGCGCATCATTTTGGAACCACAGAGTATATTCTGATGGCCGTAGCCGTGGCCGGCGGGCTTATCGGTATAGCCATCGCATATGTGAAGTATCTTAAAAATTCGGAGGTTCCTCCGACCGACAGCCAAATGTCCGGTTTTTCTAAAGTCCTCTACAACAAATATTATATCGATGAGATATACGAGTCAGTCTTCGTAAAGCCGCTACATGCTTTGTCGCGATTTTTCCGGGATACACTCGAGCGAATGCTAAGTGCGCTGGTGTATGGTTTTGGCGGTGCTACGCATGCACTCGGTGCGCGCGGCAAATCGTTGCAAAACGGCAGCATTGGTTACTACCTGTTTGCATTCGTACTGGGATTCAGCATCATCATGTTTTACTTAATACTGGCATAAATAATTACCATGAACGTTACGCTTATACTGATTATACTTCTCATTGGCGCAATTGCGACATGGCTTAGCGGCGATAAAGCGGCTCCGAAAGTTGCACTTCTTGGCGGACTCGCTTCGTTTGTAGCCACACTTATGCTGGTTATTGACGCTCAAAACGGCAACGATATTACCTTTCTTGTAGAATGGATCAACAAGCCAGTGGTGTACTTTGCACTGGAAGGCGACGGATTGACCCTTGTTATGTTATTGCTTACTACCGCGTTGACACCGCTGATCATTCTGAGCGGCTTTGGCAGCGGTTTTTCAAATGCGCGATCGCTGTATGCCCTGGTATTGTTCATGGCGTTTGCGATGAGTGGCACCTTCATGGCGGCAGATGGATTACTATACTACATTTTTTGGGAATTATCGCTGATCCCGATTTATTTCATCGCCCTACTTTGGGGTAATGGCGATCCGGAAGAGCGCAAAAAAGCAGTAGTGAAATTCTTCATTTACACCTTCGGGGGATCGCTTTTCATGCTCACCGCATTTGCATATCTGTATCACAAAGCGGGCAACTTTATGATTACTGATTTGAGTCGACTTAACCTTACAGATCAGGAGCAGTTTTGGATATTTTTGGCGTTCTTCCTCGCGTATGCGATTAAAATTCCTCTGATTCCGTTTCACACGTGGCAGGCCGCTGTTTATCAGAAGGCGCCAACGGTAGGAACGATGTTACTATCGGGAATTATGTTGAAAATGGGATTGTACAGCGTGATTCGCTGGCAAATACAAATCGCGCCAACGGCGGCACAGCAGCACGGCAAGTGGCTTATTGCCATTGGAATTGCAGGCGTGTTGTACGGAAGCATTCTCGCACTGCGGCAGAAGGATTTGAAGCGACTGATGGCTTACTCTTCGCTGGCACACGTCGGACTTATTGCTGCTGCATGTTATACCCTTACGGTAGACGGACTTAATGGAGCGGTGCTCCAAATGGTGGCACACGGATTCGTGGTGGTTGGGTTGTTCTTTGCGGCCGAAATCATTTATCGACGCTATCAGACGGATGAAATTGTCGCTATGGGAGGCATCCGCCCGCTTACGCCGAAGTTCACCTCGATGTTCCTGATTTTGGTACTGGCTTCCGTGGCACTGCCTTCTACATTTAATTTTGTAGGAGAGTTCATGGTGCTCTACAGCTTGGCGCAGGTGGATCTTGTTTTTGCTATTGTGGGTGGACTTACAGTAATACTTGGAGCATTTTACATGTTGCGTATGTTCCAAAATGTAATGCTGGGCGAAACCAACAGCAAGCCGTTCGCGGACGTATCCTTCCAGGAAGGTTTGGTAATGGTGATCATTATCGGCGTACTCTTGTTCTTCGGATTTTATCCGAAGCCAATACTTAATTTACTTACACCAAGCATAACTGAAATTTTAACCAGGATTAATAGATTCGGCTAATCCGGCTGAGCGTTCAAAGATGAATATACTACTCGCAGTTATTGGACTAGGCATTTTATGCCTCTTGTTGGAAATCGCAAGCGTGCGCAAAGCAATTGTTCCGTTGAGTATTGCCGGTTTGTTGGGCGTACTTGTAATGGTGGCAGAGCAATTCGGTCGAGTTGAATCGCATTATAACGACATGATCGTTTCTAATCCGTTTTCGGTTGGATTTAGCGGACTTTTCGTGGTGCTTACGCTGTTTATCATTATACTAAGCGGTGAATTTTATAAGGATAAAACTTCAAAAATTTCCGATTTTATCTCCATCAAAATTTTCCTCCTCGCCGGTTCCATTGCCATGGTAATGTTTGGCAATCTGGCCATGTTTTTTATCGGAATTGAAGTGCTGTCCATTGCGCTTTATGTACTCGCAGCCAGCGACCGTCTGAGCCTTCGCAGTAATGAGGCCGGAATGAAATACTTTTTGATGGGGTCTTTTGCATCCGGGATTATATTGTTTGGAATTTGCCTCATCTACGGTGCTACCGGATCTTTTAATGTGGCGGAAATTCACGAGTTATCCCGAAGCGGACTCATTCCGGAGTGGTTTTCAATCGGACTGGTCATGTTGCTTGTAGGGATGTTGTTTAAAGTGGCCGCCGCTCCTTTTCACTTTTGGGCCCCGGACGTGTACGAAGGATCTCCGACTATGGTAACTGCCACTATGAGCACGCTTTCTAAAGTAGTAGCTATTGCAGCTCTCTATAAGTTGGTAAACGAATTGAATGCCGACATTTCCGTCGCCATGCAAATGATTATTGCCATCGTAGCGGGTGCTTCGATGACTGTCGGAAATGTGATGGCGCTGAAGCAGGATAATGTTAAGCGAATGCTCGCTTTTTCCGGAATTAGCCATGCCGGTTACATGTTAATGATTTTGCTTACCACCGAAACTACCGGTGCTATCTTGCTTTATTACACGGCAGCCTATGCGTTGGCCGGAATTGCTGCTTTTGCGGTGATATTGCACGTCACGCGCAACGGTGAAAACGAAAGTGTGAGTTTATTTCGCGGACTCGGGAAAAGCAATCCGCTAATGGCGCTGATTCTGACCGCTTCGTTTATTTCAATGGCAGGGATTCCGGTATTCGCCGGTTTTTTCGCCAAGTTTATGCTTTTTACCGCTACCATCGAAGGTGGCTACCTGGCGGTAGTGCTTATTGCGGTTATTAATTCGATAATCAGCGTGGGATATTACTTTAAGTTGGTTCTTGCGATGTACACTCAGGAAGGCGGGGAGCGCCGGTCGGTTCCCGTTTCATACATGGTAGTTGCTCTGGCTGCTATCCTGCTCAATGTGGCCATCGGTTTGTTCCCGTCCCTTGTTGTTGATTTATTAAATTAATTTTTTGGGCAGCCCCCTTGCGCCAGCGTAAAAACGCCGCCACAAGGGTCCCGTTATCCGTTATAGCCCCTGCGGCGGAAAGCCTGCTTTCCACCGCAGGGGCTGTCACTTCTACCGGTGCTGCGCTTTGCGGTCGGCCCGGTGGTCGGTTTTACTTTTGGGGCGTTATGCGGCAGCCTTGCGCGATTTTGTAGTAGTGAATTAGTAAGATGTTTCTAAGACCTTTGAGGTTTTGGAAACCTCAAAGGTCTGAACCCGCCCGCCACCCCAAATTTCGGAGCGCGATGGTTTTCGAGGATACGGTTTTCCCGTAAATTTCAGGTATTTTCTTTAAGGCCGGATAATTCCGGGGAAGTCTGTATTTCCAATCGTTTCTACCCGTCCGCTGGTTCTAAAATGCGTTTACTGCTGTTATAGGAGCTCGGAACTTTAAAATGGATCGGAATTAGTAAATTTTAATAAACGGTGCTAAGACCTTTGAGGTTTTGGAAACCTCAAAGGTCTGAACCCGCCCGCCACCCCAAATTTCGGTGCGCGATGGTTTTCGAGGATACGGTTTTCCCGTAAATTTTAGGTATTTCCTCCAAGGCCGGATATTTCCGGGGAAGTCAGTATTTCCAATCGGTTCTACCCGCCCGCTGGTTCTAAAAATGCGTTTACTGCTGTTGTAGGAATCTGTGCTCGGAATTTTAAAATGAATCGGAATTAGTAAATTTTAATAAACGGTGCTAAGACCTTTGAGGTTTTGGAAACCTCAAAGGTCTGGACCCGCCCGCCGCCCCAAATTTCGGAGCGCGATGGTTTTCGAGGATACGGTTTTCCCGTAACTAAAAAATATAGGTTTTTAGACCGCTTAAACTACACGTTCGAGAGCCAGAAAGTGGGTTACTTCCTGTTGATGATTAAAAATCGGAATAACGCGAATTTCGCACACGTACTCTTCCTGATTTTTTTTGTAATTAATGATTACATCTTTAAAGGGAACCTGCATCTCCAACTTCTTTCTAATCCGTTGTTTAGATTCTTCCGAGGTGTTCGGCCCATGGAGCATCCCCGGTTTTTTTCCGATAATAGAGTGAACACTGTAGCCGGTCATATCGGTAAATCCATCGTTGGCCCACACGATTTCCTGACGGCTATTGGTAAGAATTAACGCGTCGTATTCTTCTTCCAAAGCCTGAGTAAGGTTTAATTTCCACTTGTATTGGCGGTGGTAAGCTTCCAGTTTCTGACGATCGGAACTAATAAATTGGTGTATCCCATTGCCTGATAAATCCCAGCTACGAATTGGAAAAACTTGTTTAGATTGCAGGTGGGGTAATAATTTTTGATAATCTGCTCTGGAAAGTGAGGTCAAAAACAAATCCAGACACATCATATTGTTAAGGTCGTTGTATTTCTCCATCAGGCACTTACATTTAAATGCAATTGCATTTACTAAATTTTTACTTTAATCTGACGGCAAAGGTATAAATACAATTTATGTCGCAATAAACTTTGTGATTTGTTCAAGTTAATTCAGTGAACTTCCTAAAAATCGCTGTCTTGGAAGTCCGATTTCGTGTTCTTGCGGATAGGGTGCGCGCTGTGTCCAACTTACATCTTCGCGAATCGCTGTAGCGGTTTGATATCGTTTTTCTTCCGTTGCTGCATAACGCGGATCCGGGATGAAAGGCATTTTTGCCATCTTAATCACCGTGATGGTAGGGAAATGGTAGTCGACTTCTACTTTTCCCAACAAAAGATAGCAACCACCGCCGCAGAAGGGATATTCTTTCAGGCAGTCTGCAAAGTGTGCTGTATCGAAAAAAGCCCCTTCCGAATCGATCCATGTACCAAAGAACATTTCTCCGCGAACGGTAGGTACGTGTTTGCGGGAAATCAAATAACCCAGCATGCGCACTGTTTTTTTGTGATGTTGCAGCAAGTCTTTAGCCATTACATCGCCGCGGTACGCGGTTTTCAACAAATGAAACGGATTTACAGATACCGGAAAACCGAGTAATTCGATTTCGTCAAAGGCATCTTCAAACACAGACCGGTGCAATTTCGGGAGTTTAAAATTTTTAATTGGCGGTTGCAGCAACAGGACGGGCGTTTCGGGTTTAAATTGTGAGGTGAGCAACCGGGCGCGGACCAGCAGCGTGCTTTTCTCCACACCAATAAAATTAAATCCTCCCACCAGAATCAGAGTTTGCAGCGTTTCTATCCCTACGGCAATGCGGGTAATAAAATCCTCAAGCGAAGTAAAAGCCCCCCGAACATTGCGCTCGGCAACAATTGCGTCCGCGATTTCGGCAGGAAATCCTTTAAGGTGCTGGAATCCCAAATACAGATCGATACCGCGGATCGTTGTAGTCATCTCACTATTATTGACGCAGGGCGTGTGGATTCGGGCTCCTGCCATGCGCGCCTCGTGTACATACACTTCCGTGCGGTAGAATCCGCCAAAATTATTGATCACAGCCGTCATAAATTCGAGCGGATAATACGCTTTTAGATACAGACTCATATAGCTTTCCACAGCGTACGAAGCAGAATGTGCTTTGCAAAATGAGTAACCTGCAAATGACTCGATCTGGCGGTAGATTTCCTGACTTAGTGCTTCGGGATGACCCTGTCGTGCGCAGGATTCAAAAAAATTATCCTTAACCCGTTGGAGCGCCGCCTTTGATCGCCCTTTGCCGCTCATGGCGCGCCGCAATATATCCCCATCGGCCGCGGGCAGTCCGCCATAGTGCAAAGCGATTTTAATTACATCCTCCTGATAGACCATAATACCATAGGTTTCACCTAATTGTTCTTTAAAAACAGGGTGAAAATATTCAAAACGATCGGGGTAGTTATGCCGGAAAATGTATTCCTTCATCATTCCCGATTGGGCAACGCCCGGACGAATAATGGAAGAAGCCGCAACCAGAACTTTGTAGTTATCACATTTGAGTCGGCGCAACAATCCCCGCATGGCCGGACTTTCGATGTAAAAGCAACCCAACGTTTTCCCCTCGGCCAACATGGCATTGCATCGGGCTTCGTCCTTGCTAAGTCGGGTGTCGCGAATATTTACTTCCACACCCCGGTTTTTTCGGATTAAGGTAACGGCTTCATCAATGTGTCCGATACCGCGCTGACTAAGGATGTCGAATTTATCAAACCCGATCCGCTCGGCTACGTGCATGTCAAATTGCACAATCGGAAAGCCTTTCGGGGGCAATTCCAGCGCACTAAAATGAGTAATAGGCGCCTCGGAAATCAGAATTCCGCACGAATGCATGCTTCGTTGATTGGGATATTTTTCCATCAACTTACCGTATTCGTGAATGATTTTAACCACCGAATTGGGATCGTGCTTTTCGCTCGGAGAATGCGAAAGCAAATCGAGTTCTTCTTTGGGAAGCCCAAATACTTTTCCGATTTCCCTAACAATGGAACGGTATTTAAACTCGACGTTTGTGCCGCAAAACGCCACGTGTCCGGGATACTTGTTAAAAATGTAGTGCAGGATTTCATCGCGTTCCTTCCACGACCAATCGATGTCGAAATCCGGAGGAATGCTGCGGTTTAGGTTGAGAAATCGCTCGAAGTACAAATCCAGTTCCAGCGGACAAATGTCTGTGATTCCAAGGCAGTACGCTACGATGCTGTTGGCGCCGCTTCCGCGTCCGATGTGTAGAAACCCGCGACTCTTGCTATACCGTACAATGTCCCACGTAATCAGAAAATAACCGCAAAAATTGAGTTCGTCAATCACCCGCAATTCCATTTCCATTCGCTCACGCGCCTTTTCATCATTGCCATAGCGCCATTGCAAACCCTCTTCGGCAAGACTCCGCAGCAAATCAAGATCGGAAGCGCGCCCGGCTGTAAAATACTGTTTGTTTTTTCGCGCGGTGATCGCTTGGGGATAGGTGAAGTTACATTGATCTACGAGTTGTTGGGTGTTGGCAATAATCCCGGGATAATCCTGAAAAAGACGTAGTAAGGCAGATTCCGGAATCAGGGTTTCTTCCACGTGACATGTATCTTCCGGGGTAAGTTTAGACAGCAACGTATTCCGGTCAATAGCGCACAAAATCCGATGCAGGTTATATTGCTTTTTCGTCCGGTAAGTAACCGGATGTAATACCACCATTTTCGATCGGTATTTCTGCCACCGAGGAGCAATAAGTCGGGTAATTTGATGAGCGCGGACGCCAATAAATTCGTTTTTACGCAGTATTTCTGGAGCTTCTTCTAGCGTATAAATGACGAATACATTTTGAAAATCCGGGGCCGTCGGTTCGGGCGAAACCTTTTCGAGATGACACCGCGTAAGAAATTGGTTGATTTCTGTGAAACCCTCAAAATTTTTAGCCAGAGTAATGTACCGCAAACGGTAATCTGCCCGAAATTCAATTCCTATCAGGGGCTTGATTCCATGCGATTCGCAAAGGGAAACAAAATCATAAACCCCGCTCATGGCATTGATGTCGGTTAAAGCAAGCGCTTTAGCACCACACGATACGCCCTGATCTACCAAATCAGAAACAGACAGGGTTCCATAGCGCAGCGAATGGTAAGAATGGCAATTGAGAAACATTATCTTTCTGAATAGGGTAAAGCGGCAGCCCGGGTAACCGCCTGAAATCCATACCTCCGTTTAATTTTATCCATGGCCTGATACAGCCGGATCATCTCTTCGGTATCCTCAAACAAATCGATTTGGTACGTGCCGCGCACCAGCCCGCTAAAGCTGATGCCGACAAGCCGCAATCGCATCCGCCGGTGATAGAGTTTGTCAAAAAGCTCCCTGACATGTTGCAGCAAAAGATGATCTCCGGACGTGTAGGGGATTTTTCGCTGAAGCGTTTCCGTATCGAAATTGGCATACCGTATTTTAACAATCACTGTAGAAGTAAGCCATTGCTCCTGACGGAGTTGAAACGCCAGTTTTTCGACCATCGCAGACAAAATCGATTTTACATAACTGATATCGATGGTGTCCTGCATAAAAGTATGTTCGGTAGAGAGCGATTTTCGTTCCCGATAAGGTTCTACGGGCGCATTATCGATGCCATTGGCTTTCTTCCAGAGTTCCACGCCATTTTTTCCAATCATCTGTTGCAATACTTCCGGCGGCATCTCGGCAAGCGTTCGGATATAACGGATGCCGATGCGGGAAAGGAGGTTAAATGTAACTTCGCCCACCATCGGAATTTTGCGAATGGAAAGCGGATTCAGAAAAGGCCTGACATCCGGTTCCCGAATTTCCAGATGCCCGCGGGGTTTTCCTTCGCCGGTGGCAATTTTAGAAACCGTTTTGTTTACCGATAAAGCAAAACTTACCGGCAATCCGGTTTCCCGCATAATGGTCTGAATCAGTTCGGCGGTCCAGCGGTAGCAGCCAAAAAAGCGATCCATCCCCGTAAGATCCAGATAGAATTCATCAATGCTTGCTTTCTCTACCACAGGAGCCTTCTCTTCAATGATTTCGGTTACGGTGTTGGAAAAACGAGAGAAAAGTTCCATGTCGCCTTTTACGACCTTCGCTTGCGGACAAAGCTGAAGTGCCATCCGAATCGGCATGGCAGACCGTACCCCGAAATACCGCGCTTCATAAGAACAGGAGGCCACTACACCCCGGTCGCCGCCACCTACAATAAGCGGAATGTTATTAAACTGCGGATTTTGAAGCCGGACGCACGAGACAAAAAACGTGTCCAGATCAAGGTGTACAATGGACCGTGACATGAGGCAAAAATTTTCTCAAAAATAATCCAATGTGTCACAAAAAAATTTAAATTTGATGTGACAAATACACACATTAACAATGAGTTTATTTTCCGACAATATTAAATACCTGCGAATCAGAAAAGATGTCACCCAGCAAGTGGTGGCAGACGCTGTGGGATTATCGCGTCCCAGATATGCGAAGTATGAAGACGGAACCAATTTTCCGCCACCCGATTTATTGGTGGGGTTATCGCGCTATTTCAATGTAAGTATTGACATGCTGCTTACTATAGATGTACGCAAATATCCTCTCGACGATTTGTTGCGAATGGAAGACAACCGTATTCTGCTTCCCGTAAAAGTAGACCGCGAAGGTCGGAATCTGATTGAAATCGTTCCTCACAAAGCCCGCGCGGGCTATCTTACAGGTTATTCGGATCCGGAATTTATTGAGAATTTACCGCAGATTTCCCTTCCTTTCTTGGGTCCAGGAATTCATCGCGCCTTTCCCATTTCCGGAGACTCCATGCCCCCGCACACGGATACTTCCTTTGTTGTAGGGCGCTATGTGGAAAGCTTGGGCGAAATCCGCGCCGGTAAAACGTATATCCTCATCACGCAATCGGAAGGCATCATTTACAAACGTTTGAAAAAACGCACCGAAGATGCCGTAACTGTTTCTTCTGACAACATGGTCTATGCTCCTTATGATATTAAACTGTCAGACATTGCCCAAATCTGGGAATTTGCGTGCAGTTTTAATATGAAAGAAGCCGACCCTGATGACCTTGCCAACATCAATGTAAAAGACGCCCTAATTAGCGTGCGTCGCGAGATTCAGGATGTGAGGCAACAACTCGGACTGAAGTCCAAGCGAAATTAAGTGCGGGGTTTATCGTCGTTACTGCCGACGATGCCATCAAAAGCTTCATCGCTGATTTCCATTTGCTTCCGTACCTGATTGGCTGACATTTCATCCGTCATGAAGTTGCCCATCAGCACCTGAACCTTATTTTTAAATCCGGAGATAATTCGACTTTCGCCATTCATTAACGCACCATAACCGTCTTTCGCTACATCTGCCGGATCCGCAAGTTCGCCTTCTACGACCGCCACCGTATTTTCCATTCCGGCCTTGTGAAAGAAATCCGTATCCGTAGGGCCGGGCAGTAGTGCGGTCATCGTCACATCCGAATCCTTTAATTCGTTGATGATGCCTTGGGTAAAATGGTACACAAAGGCTTTCGTAGCGGCATACACTGCCAAATAAGGATGCGGGGCTTTGCTTGCCACCGAACCCAACATCAGCACCCGCCCGGAATTCCGCGCTACCATTTCTTTCAGATATAATTTAGTAAGCACTACCACCGATACGATATTGAGTTCGATAATGTCGAGCTCTTCGCGGAGGTCGGTCCCGGTAAACGCACCCCATACGCCCTGACCTGCATTGTTTACCAACACGTCCACGGTGATGCCCTCCCGGGTAGTTTGCTCAAAAATGTCAAATGCGGCCTGACGCTGCATCAGGTCGGCAACAATAACATAAGCCCTGATTGAATGAGCCGACGTGAGTTCGTGTGCCACTGACTCCAGTTCGTTTTGCGTCCGCGCGATTAATACCAGATTGTATCCGTCGCGCGCAAAACATTTTGCCAATTCGTATCCGATACCGTTGGAAGCTCCTGTAATAAGTGCGGTTTTTCCTTGTTCCATAATGTTTTCTTTCAAAAGTAGTTCATTATCAGCGGCTTGATTTTATCAGATTTGTGCCGACTTTTACAGGATTTCGGGTTACTGCAAAATAGTGTGAACGCTGTGCGGATATTTAATATCTTCGGGCATGCGAATGTGCTTTTTCATTTTAGCGTTTCTCCCGTTTAGCCTGTGGTCGCAACGCGACTCCCTCCCGGATTTTGAAGCCGCGGATCCGAAATACCGCGAAGATCAGTTCTATCTTTCACTGACCTATAACATCTGGCAACAACGGCCGGAAGGCATTCGCCAGAATAAATTTTCTCCCGGATTCTCCATCGGATTTCTACGCGATATGCCGCTTAACGAAAAACGTACATGGGCCATTGCGGCGGGACTGGGCTATGCCTTCCACAATTTTAGTCACAACATTTTCATGTCGCGATCGGGCAACGATATCGTGTACGACATTTTGGATGACGACACGACGGTCGACCGCAATAAAATTTCCTTTCACTTTGTCGAATTGCCGCTCGAATTGCGATGGCGTACGTCCACGCCGGACAATCATAAATTCTGGCGCATTTACACCGGAGTTAAACTCAGCTACCTGTTTGCCAACCGGTATAAATTTGAAAATGGCGATTCGTCATTTATCATCCGTAATAATAAAGATGTAAGTCGCTGGCAATACGGGGCTTATATTGCCACGGGCTATAATACATGGAATCTGCATTTGTACTATTCTCTTTCGCCACTCTTTGATGGTGCCCGCTTGCCCGGTGGCACCGAACTGGATATGCAGACACTGAATGTCGGGCTGATGTTTTACATACTATAACCACAAACTGTACAACGCTAATTGCGGAAGACATCCTATCAAAAATCCGATCCATAATTCGCGTTGGGTGTGTGCCTGCATGTGAAGCCGGGAAGCGGCAACAAATCCCGACATTACAAATAGAAACGCTACCGTGCTGACAATGTTTACGGCATTGCTGAGACTAAGTCCGATTACAAAAAAAACCAATCCGCCCATTCCCGTCATGTGCAAACTTGATTTGAAGCGAATAACAAGTGAAACAAGCGACAATACCGTGGAAATAAACGCACCGAGAAAGAAAAAATAGAGTTCGGTAGCATGGTGCATCGGCACGCTCTGCTGTAGAATGATGAAAAACAAAAGGGCCTGAACTACGAGGGGCAGTCGCCGCTGACCGAGATCTTTGATCATCATCGAATCGATCTTACCCATTGAACGGAGCAAAAAGAAAACGGTAATCGGAATTAAAACAGTCAGTATGACGATTTGCGCAGTAAGAATGATTCTGCCCTTGAAAGAAAAGTAACCACCATCAATTAAAAAATAGTAAATCGTGGCGTAAAGCGGTATGAAAACCGGATGGAATAGGTAGGAAAATGGCGGTAAGATTCGGCGGAGCACGGTTAAATCTTTTTGCGTAATCGCGCAACGGGTATATCCATCTGCTCCCGGTACTTTGCAATAGTACGACGGGCGATAGGGTATCCTTTTTCTTTCAGGATTTCGGCTAGCTGGTCATCCGGTAATGGTCTTGATTTATCTTCATCTTCAATCGTTTCACGAAGAATTTTCTTGATTTCGATGGTAGACACTTCTTCGCCTTGATCGTTCATCATGGCTTCCGAGAAAAATTCCTTAATCAACTTGGTGCCATACGGCGTCTCAACAAATTTACTGTTTGCTACGCGTGAAATGGTCGAAATGTCGAGGCCAACCATCTCAGCGATATCTTTTAAAATCATCGGTCGCAGCTTTCCTTCGTCACCACTCAGGAAGTATTCACGCTGGTATTGCATGATGGCATTCATCGTAACCAGCAATGTCTCCTGCCGTTGTTTGATGGCATCAATAAACCATTTGGCAGAATCGAGTTTTTGTTTGATGAACATCACCGCATCTTTTTGCGACTGCGATTTTTCTCGTGACGCTTTGTAGGTTTGCATCATCTCCTGATAATCTCTTGAAACATGCAGTGTAGGTGCATTACGGCCGTTGAGGGATAGCTCCAGTTCACCTTCATTTATTTTTATGGTGAAATCAGGAATCACGTGCTCGATGGCCCGGGCATTTCCTGAGAACGAATTTCCGGGTTTCGGATTGAGTCGCTCAATTTCCTCGATGGCTTTGCGCAAACTTTCCTGACTTACGCCGTATTTCTGCGTGAGTTTCTCGTAGTGTTTCTTGGTAAATGCATCGAAGGAATTCTCGATGATATCCGTAGCGAGACCCACAGATTCCGTTGGTGTTTTGTGCTTAAGCTGGAGTAGCAGACACTCCTGTAAATCGCGTGCGCCAACGCCGGCAGGTTCCAGTTCGTGCACTATGTGCAAAATTCGTTCAACAGTGGCTTCATCAGTATAAATGCCTTGCGTAAACGCCATATCGTCAACCAAATCCGCATTGCTTCGGCGGATATAACCCATGTCGTCGATGCTTCCTACCAGAAACTCGGCAATTTCTCGCTCAGAATCGTTTAGAATAAAGGTGTTAAGCTGATTAATTAGGTCCTGATGAAAAGTAACTCCCGCAGCTAAAGGTGTTTCGCGCACTTCATCATCATCACTGTAATTGTTTGCCGCGTATTTATAATCCGGTGTGTCGTCGTCACTTAAATACTCGTCAATGTTGATTTCGTCTGCGTCGATGTGTTCATTATCCTGCTCCTCATCGTAGGCTTCCTCATTTTCAAACTCGTCTTTTGCGTAATCTTCTTCCTCCTCCTTTCCGGCTTCGAGTGCCGGATTATCGTTTAGCTCCTCTTTGAGTCGCTGCTCGAACGCCTGAGTCGGCAACTGAATCAACTTCATTAGTTGAATCTGTTGCGGTGACAGTTTTTGTTGCAGTTTAAGACTGAGTGATTGCTTTAGCATACGCAAATAATCGGGTCAAAATCTGAATTGACCACATTAAAAGTACAAAAATTCTCTTTTAGAACTCCGCATTCATTGGCGTGCGCGGGAAAGGAATGACGTCGCGGATGTTGGACATGCCGGTTACAAACAGCACCAGACGCTCAAATCCGAGTCCGAAACCGGAGTGTACCGCGGTTCCGAAGCGGCGCGTATCGAGGTACCACCACAGTTCCTCCTGATCGATGCCGAGTACTTCCATTTTCTGGAGCAGTACGTCGTAGCGCTCTTCCCGTTGCGACCCGCCGACAATTTCACCGATACCCGGGAAAAGTATATCCATGGCGCGTACCGTTTTTCCGTCTTCATTCAGACGCATGTAAAACGCCTTGATGTTCGCCGGGTAATCAAACAGGATTACCGGTGATTTAAAATGTTTTTCTACCAGATAACGCTCGTGCTCCGATTGCAGGTCTGCGCCCCATTCTTCAATGGGATATTGGAATTTTTTGCTCTTGTTCGGTTTGGAATTTTTAAGAATATCAATCGCCTCTGTGTATGAAATGCGCTTAAACTCATTTTCAACCACAAAACGCAGTTTTTCCAAAAGTGTCATTTCACTACGCTCGGCCTGCGGTTTGGATTTCTCTTCGTCAGTTAACCGACCTTCAAGAAACTGCAAATCGTCGGCGCAGTGTTCCATGGTGTAGCGAATGACATACTTAATAAAATCCTCCGCCAGATCCATGTTGTCATGCAGGTCATTAAATGCCACTTCGGGTTCTATCATCCAAAATTCAGCGAGGTGCCTGCTGGTGTTCGAGTTTTCCGCGCGGAACGTAGGTCCGAAGGTGTACACCTGTCCTAATGCCATTGCGTACGTTTCTGCTTCAAGCTGGCCGGAAACGGTAAGATTCGTATGCTTCCCGAAAAAATCTTCGCGGTAATTGATTTGCCCCTCTTCTGTTCGCGGCGGATTGTCGAGCGGGAGCGAAGTAACCTGAAACATTTCTCCGGCGCCTTCAGCATCTGCCCCGGTAATAACCGGCGTATGTACATACACAAATCCGTTTTCACGAAAGTACTGATGAATGGCGAAAGCCAGTGTCGAACGCACGCGCATAATCGCACCAAATGCATTTGTGCGCACGCGCAGGTGTGCATTCTCCCGAAGAAATTCGAGTGAATGCTTTTTAGGTTGCATCGGAAACTTTTCCGGATCTGAATCCCCCAGAATTTCGAAGTCCGATACCTGAACTTCAAATTTTTGTCCTTTTCCCTGGCTCTCCACCAGAGCTCCGGTGAGTGAAAGTGCCGCACCCGTTGTGATGCGTTTCAACTTTTCTTCCGGCGTATTTGCAAAATCAACAACACACTGAATATTGTGCAAAGTAGAACCGTCATTCAAGGCAATAAACTGGTTATTTCTGAATGTGCGAACCCAGCCTTTTACGATGACCTGCGCAAGTGGACCGCTGCTTTGGAGCAATTCTCTGATTTTCATGTGTGCCATATCCCTGTGTTTTGAGGTGCAAATATAGCGGAATTGCGCACAATCCTTTTCGGGCGATTCGAGCAATTTAGGCTCCGGATTTACCTACGCCGATATGCGCTGCATCAAAGCAACGAGCTCGTTTACGGTAGATCTTCCCTTGTCGTGCAGGTACCAAAGCTGCAGTTCAGATTTGGCCTCATCATCGATTAGTCCTTTCGCAGCTTTGTGACGAGCAATTAATTCCACAGCACCTTCAGGGCGCGGTCCCCAATCGGCAACAACCCGGTTTTGAGCATCAAGAACAATGACTTTCGGAATGGAACGCGCACCATGGGTCAGAAACAGATCCATCAGCGCTTCATCGCGGTCGCGAAATACAATTTTCATTTCGATTTTTGGCGTCGATTCAGCCATTTTGAAGAGCACTGGCAGAATTTGAGCTGCATCGCCGCACCATCCTTCAGAAATAACGAGCCAGGTGTATTTTTCAGACAAAGCGTTGAGTTGTCCAATCGGCTTTTCGTCAATTTTAATGGTCTTTTCCAGCCGATCCATTCGCGTTTCATTTAATAAAGTGTAATGAATCAGCGGATCCGCGTTAACGCCTTCCGCATATTGGACCCCGGCCAGTAATTCACGAATATCTTGACGGTAAGTGGCATAATCCACCGCCTGTGACAAACTGTTTTCAAGAATTTTTTCCATGGCGCAAAGGTAATGTAAATCCCATTTTTCAATGTAACTTTTGTTACAGGCAGACCATGCCGGGCATGCTTTCTTGCGGCGAAAAAGCGAGAGATCACCGCAATGTTTCTATATTTGCACAACCCAATTTTGAACATCCATGAAATATAAAAGAATTCTTCTGAAACTGAGTGGTGAAGCCCTTATGGGAGACCGGCAGTACGGAATTGACCCCGCACGGCTTGCGCAGTATGCAGAAGAAATCCGCAAGATTCACGATAAAGGCGTACAGATTGCCATCGTAATTGGCGGAGGAAACATTTTCCGCGGTGTATCCGGCGCAAGTAATGGCATGGACCGCGTACAAGGCGATTACATGGGAATGCTTGCCACCGTAATTAACGGAATGGCACTTCAGGGAGCCCTTGAAGATCAGGGAATGCTTACCCGTTTGCAGACCGCGTTAAAAATCGAAGCCATCGCTGAACCCTACATTAAACGAAGAGCGGTTCGCCATCTTGAAAAAGGCCGAATTGTGATTTTTGGGGCGGGTACCGGAAATCCGTACTTTACTACCGACACAGCAGCCGTTTTGCGCGGCGTTGAAATCGATGCGGATGTCATTTTGAAAGGAACCCGTGTTGACGGCGTATATAACGCAGATCCGGAAAAGCATGCGGATGCAGTAAAATTTGATGCAATATCTTTTGATGATGTGATTCGCAAAGGCCTGAACGTTATGGATACCACGGCGTTCACATTGTCGCTTGAAAATAAATTACCGATTGTGGTATTCGATATGAATAAAAAAGACAACCTTCTCAAAATTTGCGAAGGAGAGAATATCGGAACAGTCGTCAGCGTTTAGCACAAAAATCACTTTTATGGAAGAAGAACTGGATTTTATTCTTGAGAGTACAGAAGAGTCGATGAAGCAATCCATCGCTCACCTTGAAAAGGAATTTTTAAACATCCGCGCCGGAAAAGCTACTCCCGCAATGCTTGGGGGTGTATTTGTGGATTATTATGGGTCATCGACTCCAATTTCACAGGTGGCCAACATCAATGTTCCCGATGCGCGCACCATCACCATTCAACCGTGGGAGAAAAATATGCTGTCGCCCATTGAGAAAGCCATTATGAATGCCAATATCGGTTTTAATCCGATGAATAATGGCGATAACATCATTATCAGCGTTCCGCCGCTTACCGAAGAGCGTCGGCGCGACCTGGTAAAGCAGGCAAAAAGTGAAGCGGAAGATGCCAAAATAGGTATCCGGAATGTCCGCAAGGACGCCAACACCGACATCAAAAAGCTCGAAAAACAAGGTTTGTCGGAGGACGTTTGCAAAAGTGCCGAAGACGAGGTGCAAAACCTGACGAATGCCTATATTAAAAAGATAGATGAACTTCTTTCGATTAAAGAAGCTGAAATCATGAAAGTATAACCTTAAATCCGTCGCAAGGCGGATTTTTTTATGATGCGAACCGGCTTCTTATTTGTTCTGCTTCTTACATTCAAACTTGCACAAGCCCAGGTTCGCGGCGTTGTTCGCAGTGCGGTCGACAGCACACTTCAAAAATCAGATGCGCGCGCAATAATCGAACGTGCTATTGCTTTAAAGAAGGAGAATGATATCCGGCAGCGTTTAAATGCTTTTCGATTCAAAAGTTATCAAAAACTGACCTTAACAGCACCGGCCGACTCCGTACAAGCCATCGCTGATACCCTTGTTCGCCATAAATTATTTGGAAAACGCGTTCGCATCGATTCTTCTCAGATTAAAATCCGCCGACTTCTTGAAAAGCAACATTTTTTCCTCGCTGAAAAGTTCAGTACGTTCGAATATGACGGTCATGTAATGAAAGAAACCATCAACGGTTTGCGCATGTCCGGGTTTGAAGAACCGCTGTATGAGCTGGTAGGTTTACACTTTCAGTCGTTTTCACTCTATGATCCGACTTTCCAGTTATTGGAGTCGCGGTACCGTAGCCCTTTGTCGATATCCGGAATGCGCATTTATGACTATGAATTGTTGGATACCCTAATGATCGATCATCGGCAGGTATTTGCGGTGCGCTTTAGAGACCGACGTTCGCGGGAATCCGGAAGCCCCGATGGCGTATTGCTAATTGATGTCGAAAATTTCGCATTATGTGGTTGGGAGGTGCGCGCCAGCGGACTCGTTATTGCAACCGCGGATGTAAAAATGCAGTGGAATGCGGATGGGTTTTGGCATCCGGTACAGCGCAGTTTTACCGTTCGCAAAGGTAGCGGGCGCGATAACATTCAGATTTTGGGTGAAACCATTCGGTTTGACGCATCGGATAACCGACGGAAACTGGCCTCGGATCACACGCAACTGACGCTGGTTTCGCGCTACCGCGATTTTACATTTAATAGTCCCATTAAAATCAGAAGAGCAGGCGTTGCCATCGAAGTTCATTCGCACGCTCTCAAGCAAAGTGATTCCGTTTGGAATCAGGTGCGGGGAAGTACACTCGACGAAAAAGAAGTTGCTACGTACCAGGCCAATGACAGTTTGGTAGCCGCGCGAAAAATCGACAAGAAGTTGCGTTTTGGAAGAAAAATCATCAATGGTTACATTCCGCTCGGTCCGGTAGATGCAGACATTCGTCATCTGATCAGCTACAATAACTTTGAAGGATTTCGATTGGGCATTGGCGGCGTCACTAACAGCGCCTTTTCAGATTTGCTGCGGCTCGACGGGTATACCGCCTACGGAACTAAAGATGGTAAATGGAAGTATCATCTGGGCTCGGCGTTGCGATTGGGGCAATTTTCAAATACCTGGATAGGCGTCGCGTATACGGATGACATTCGTGAAATCGGAAGTACGAGCTTCGCAACAGACAAGCGCATTTTTAAGCTTTACGATCCGCGGCCGTTTAACATCACCACTTTTTATCGCTACGAGCAGGCGAAAGTGTACCTCGAGACGCGAATTCTGCCGAAAACCGAAAGTATTTGGCAACTTTCAAGAAGTTTTATCACGCCGTTATTTCCTTATCGCTACGTCAGCGGGACAACAACGTTTGAAAGCTTTACCTTTTTTAGCGCATCTGTTGCGGTGCAGTGGAATCCGTTTTCTGATTTTATGCAAACGCCCACCGGTCGGTTTGAAACCGAAAAACGCTTTCCGAAATTTGCATTGCAAATAACGCAAACGCAGGAGGGTATTGCCGGCGGTGATTTTACATTTACCAAAATCGACGTGCGTGCCGAGTACGAAAAGTCTTTCCTGGACGGACAAAAAACGTCTTTTCTGCTACAGGGAGGATACGCACTGGGCGATGTTCCCCTGACGCATTTGTACAGTACATCGCCTAACCATCTGAATCGTGATGCCTTGCTGCAACGCATTACATTCGCCGGCAAAAACAGTTTTGAAACGATGTACTTTAATGAATTTTTTTCGAATCGGTTTGTATCGTTACAATTCAAACATCAACTGCGGGCCCTCCGCCTTTTTTCTAAAGTAAAGCCTGTGCCTGTGTTTGTGACCAGAATGGTTTGGGGAGGACTGCACAATCGGGAACGCCATCTCGGACTCGACTTCAAAACCCTTGAAGACGGATATTTTGAATCCGGAGTAGAAATGAACCGGATTTTTAAGGGCTTTGGTTTTTCAGGGTTTTACCGGTACGGGCCGTATCAACTTCCGCGCTTTGACCAAAATATAAGCTTGAAAGTCAGTTTCAGCCTTAATTTAGGAATCTGATCAGGAAACGTATTTCAGTCCGATCATCGATGCAATCAGCGTCGTGATGAAAAAAATGCGCCAGAAGGTTGCCGGTTCGCGAAAAATAAAAATCCCGACCAGCACCGTGCCTACTGCTCCTATGCCTGTCCACACAGCGTATGCAGTTCCGATGGGTATGTTTTGGATGGCTTTTAAAAGCAGTGTCATGCTGGCGGCGAGACAAATTAAAAAGCCTCCCAGCCAGAAATACGTTACGGGAGCTTCTGTTTCTTTGGCTTTACCCAGACAAAAGGCGAAGGCAACTTCGAAAAGTCCTGCTATGATCAGCAATAGCCAACTCATGGCTTTATGATTAATGCAGATGGAATTTCCGACAGCCAGTCGTTTTGCGCATCGACCAATGTTTTCCAGCTTTCCAAACTGATGATCATTAAATCCTGCGAGTTCAGGAACGTCGGAGTCATCATCCCTTCATTGATCAGTCCGATATGGTTCGGATAATCTTGCTCCAGCGTCCGGATTGCATTCTGAATGATGTAATTATTTCGTACTTGTCCGTTGATGTCAAGCAGCGTGATTTGCGCGCCATTGTTGTGAATCAGTTTCTGAGCGTAATCAATCAAAAACGTATCGTCCATCCGGAAAATAGGCAAAAACACGTTTTTGACGCGTTGCAGATCCTTGTCGACCATAATGCCCAGTGGCATTTTTGTGCGTGCGATAATCTGGCGTGTTCGTTCATCAAAAGGTGAATTTTCGAAAAGACCTTCCTTTCCGGTGAATTTATCGATGAGTCGATCCGGATTAATGATCCGCGTGGTAAACCCTAAAACTTTGCCGAGAAGCGTCCCTTCAAAAATAGATTTCCCGAGTCCGATCAGTAGCAGGTCGTACTCACCCTGATTGGCTATCTCTGCAATATCGGTTTCAATATCAGCCGACACTTTAAAGAGTGTGGAAATAGGTTGCTGCAGAGCTTTCGATTCTTCCAAAATCGGCTGAAAACTTTCCTTTTCGTACTCTTCCGTGGAAAAGGAGTGCATTTCGTCGCTAAGGCTGAGGTGCATCGCGGTTAGCGCTGCTTGATCCTTTTGTTTGCGAACAAGACTGTTGGCCAGGCGGAGCAGCGATTTTCCTTTTTCCTTATTCCCGAAAGAAAGCAGAATTTTAAATTTTGTGTTGTCACGCGCTTCTGTTGGGACTACCGTTTCTTTATTTTTAAAGACAAAGTTGATGAGGTCCAGCGCAGGGCCTGTCATAAACGTTGTTACCAAGGCCATAATAACCATCATGGTAAAAACTTCCGACGTCAGAACGCCTAGGTCGTAGCCGATGTTGAGTACCACAAGCTCCATGAGTCCGCGGGTGTTCATCAGTGCACCAATTGTCAGACTGTCGCGCCAGTTCTGACCCACATATTTGGCCGCCACGGCGCTGCCAATAAATTTCCCCACTACTGCAACGAGAATAATCAAGCCGGTTACTTTCCATAAGTACGCATCATTGATAAGTCCGATTTGCGTACGTAGCCCGGTAAAAACAAAGAACAGTGGCAGCAACAGAATAACGGCAATGTCTTCCACTTTTTCGATAAAGATGTGTCGGAAGCGTGGATTTGCCGGCATAATGGCTCCTGCCATAAAGGCTCCGAACAGCGCGTGAATGCCGATTACTTCGGTGGCGTATGCGGATAAAATTAGTGTAAGAAGAAAAATGGCAACTACCGGTTTGCTCAGGCTATTGTTGGTAGAATATAAATCGCCAACCCTTTTCAGGAACGGCTTTACGATATACATCATGGCGAGTACGTACGAAGCTGCCAACGCAATAACGTACAGCGAACTGGCAAAATCTCCCGCTTTTACAATAGCGATCACGGCAGCCAGCAGACACCACGCGGTTATGTCGTCGGTTGCAGCGCAAGTAATTACAATCGTTCCCAATTTCGTTTTGTGAATCCCGCGTTCCTGAACGATGCGTGCCAGTACGGGAAATGCGGTGATGCTCATGGAAATTCCCATAAACAAACTGAAAGAAAGAAATTCAGTAGACTGCGGAGCGAATTCACGATAGAGGTAATACGCCAGCAATACGCCGAGCGTAAATGGGAAAACAATGCTGGCATGGCTGATGACTACGGCGTCATTCGCTTTGTTTTTAAGAACGCCCAAGTCGAGCTCCATTCCGATAACGAACATGAAAAGTATGAGTCCGATCTGACTCAGGAAATTCAGATTACCGAGTGATTCGGCCGGAAAAAGCAGGGAGGTGAGCTCAGGAAAGTACATCCCGAATAATGAAGGACCGATAACAATTCCGGCAATAATCTCACCGATAACGGAAGGCTGACCAATCTTCCGGAAAAGCCATCCAAAGAATCGTGCGACGAAGATAATGGTGACAATTTGCGCCAATAAAATGGCTAGCGGATGCTTTAAATTGTGTGTGATCGAATCCACAAACTGCTCCCAATGCTGCCCGTTTGCGACAGGTGCAATAATTTTACGACCCAGTTCGAGAGATTTACCGCGTGTTATAATGTAGTAAATCAGAGCGGTGAAACCTCCGGTGACAATAATGTAGAACAGCGAATTCTTAATGTTTTTCATGGCCGTAAAAGCTGCCCAAAGATATACATTTCGACCGTTGAAATTTTTTTTGACCGCTAACGTAATGTTATTATTGCAAACGCACACCCAAGATTAAACTATTGTTATTGCCGTTAAAATAGGCGTGTCAAAGTTCTGCTAAACGCTAATTTCTGTCTACCTTTGCACCCGTTTTTAAGCGAATATGGGTAAGTGGTTTGGACTGAGTTTTTGGCAGGCAATCGCCAGAATAGTCCTCAGAAACAGATTGTTGATGATTGGGGTAGTGATCGCCATCACGGCGCTCCTGGCATCGCAGTGGCGTCATATTCGTTTTACCTACACCGAGGCCAACCTGCTTCCGGCAGACAATCAGGTAAATATTGATTATCAAAATTACCTCGACAAATTTGGAGAAGAAGGCAATTTAATTGTAATCGGCATTGCAGACAGTAGTCTGTTTACCCCGCAGGTTTTTGATCAATGGCAAAGACTGACTTCCGTACTGCGGTCAAAGAAAGAAATTTCGCTGATAATTTCTGTAGACAATCTCCAAAAACTGCAACGAAGCGATTCCTTACAACAATTTACTTTAGCCCCGTTCGTTCATCCGGAGAAGGCCGCGGATGCGAACTATTTAAAGGATTTGCGCAAGCAGCTTTTTGACGAATTGCCATTTTACGAAGGCTTACTTTACAACAAAGCGTCCGGAAGTGTCCGCTCTGCGATTTACATGGATAAATCCATCGTCAATACACCTGCACGGAAAAATTTTATTCTTCAGACGTTGGTTCCGGCAATCACCCAGTTTGAGTCGAACACCGGTGTAGATGTTCACGTTTCAGGAATGCCTTATATCCGGACGATGAATACGGAAACCATTCGCAGCGAGATCGGATTTTTTATCGGAATCTGCCTTCTGATTACATCGCTGCTGTTTTTCTTTTTTTTCAGAAGTTTTCGCGCTACGCTCATTTCGATTGTGATTGTCATCGTGGGCGTAATGTGGTCTTTTGGTGTGCTTGGTTTATTAAAATATCAGATTACCGTTCTCACCGCTTTAGTTCCCTCGTTGATCATTGTTATTGGGATACCGAATTGTATTTTTCTGACCAATAAATACCATCAGGAGTACAAAATTCACAAGAATAAGGTAAAAGCCCTTCAGCGTGTGACCACAAAAATCGGGATGGCGACATTAATGACCAATGTTACCACGGCGATCGGGTTTGCCACTTTTGCCACCTCAAACAACAAACTGCTCATTGAGTTTGGAAACGTAACGGCCATTAATATTCTATTGCTGTTTGCGTTGTGCCTGATCGTTATTCCGATATTTCACAGCTACATTCCTGCGCCCAAACCAAGACACATTCAGCATTTGGAGCGCGGGTCCGTTAAATCCATGATGGACTGGATGCTGAGAACAGTAAAGCATAACCGATTTGGCATTTATTCGGTAGCAGTTGCCTTGTTGGTGGTCGGCATTATCGGAATCTATGAAATGCGAATCAGCGGCAGTATCATTGAAGACATGCCTAAAAAAGCCGATTTTTTCAGTGACATTCTTTATTTCGAGAAAGAGTTTGACGGCGTTATGCCGGTCGAGATCATGATTGACACCAAGCGAAAAAGAGGCGTGATGAAGCTTTCAACCTTGCGACGCATGGACGATCTGCAAACCGAACTCGCCGAGATTCCGCAACTCTCGAAACCAGTGTCCGTCGTTAATCTTATCAAGTATTCAAAGCAAGCGTACTACAACGGAAATCCGGAATTTTTTGATCTGCCAACTGCTCAGGAGCAGGGCTTTATACTTTCGTATGCTAAAAAGTCGGCTGCAGGTAGCCAGAATCTCATGAAGAGTTATGTAGACAGCACCGGGAGATTCGCAAGGATGACCGTTTTTATGAAAGATGAAACCGGTAGTGAGATTGCCAATATTGAGAAACAAATTCGCGAACGGACCGATAAAATATTCCCCAAGGAGCGATTCGACGTAACTATAACCGGAAAGGCGCTTGTGTTTCAAAAAGGAACAGGATATCTACTTGAAAATCTGTTATCTTCATTGTTATTTGCTTTTGCCCTCACAGCGGTGCTGGTGGCGCTGATGTTCCGATCGGTGAAAATGATTCTTGTGTCGCTGATTCCCAACATGTTGCCCTTGCTGATGACGGCAGGTTTGATGGGCTTTCTCGACATTCCGCTTAAACCGTCAACGATACTTGTTTTTGGAATTGCTTTCGGAATGTCGGTGGACGATACGATTCGATTCCTGTCACAGTATCGCGAAGAACTTAAAAAGCAGAACTGGAAAATCAGTCGCTCAGTGTATGCCACTTTCAGCGAAGCCGGATTAAGTATGTTTTACACGTCTATTGTGCTGCTCTTCGGTTTTTCGGTATTCATGCTGTCTGATTTTGGCGGAACGATAGCGCTCGGAGGTTTGGTATCTCTGACGCTTTTGTTTGGGATGTTGTCAAATTTAATGTTACTGCCTTCGCTGGTTCTGACATTAAACAAGAATCTGATCTCGCAACAGGAATATTTCGAACCTGTGATCGATATTCACGAACACAGTGATGCCGAGATTGATGAAATGGAGAAGAGGTAATTAAACCGCAAACATATCATCTGAAAGCGTGCGGGCATGTTCCACCCGAAATGCCCCGCTTGCGGTTCGGCGGAGAGCTGAAAGATGCGCGCCGGAATTTAAGGCTTTGCCGAAATCGTGCGCAATCGAACGAATGTAGGTGCCTTTGCTGCATACGATCCGGAAATCAACCTCAGGCAACGCAATGCGCGTTAATTCAAATTCGAAAAGCGTTGTTTTTCGGGACGCAATTTCCACTTCTGTACCCGCGCGGGCATGTTCGTAAAGGCGCTTACCATCTTTTTTAATGGCCGAGTAAATCGGCGGCTTCTGTTTGATTTCGCCTAAAAAGTTTTGCGTTGTATTGTGCAGCAGCTCCGAAGTAATGTGTGCTGTTGGGAATACTGCATCAACATCCGTTTCGAGATCGTATGACGGGGTGGTGGCTCCGATTACAAAGGTGCCGGTGTATTCTTTTTTCTGTCCTTGTAAATCGGGGATGCTTTTTGTGGCTTTCCCTGTGCAGATAATCAAAAGGCCGGTTGCGAGGGGATCCAGCGTTCCGGCGTGGCCGACTTTAATCTTTTTGAGGCCGAATTCTTTTTTGAGCAACCACTTTACTTTATTCACTGCCTGAAAGGAAGTCCAGTGTAAAGGCTTGTCGATAAGGAGCGTCTGACCTTCAAGAAAATGAGCGGCCTCCATTATGCGTTAAACTTAAAGTAAATCAGCAGTAATATTCCTACCGCAATGCGATAGTAGCCCCATGGTTTGAAGCCATACTTTTTAATTACACCGATGAAAAATTTAATGGCAAGAACCGCAACTACGAATGCGACCGCATTGCCGATCAGGAACAATTTAAGGTTTTCAGGTCCGCTCAGAAGCAGTTCGTACCCTTTTTCACCTGCGGAATACGTTTTCAGAAAGATAGAATATACCGCAACTGCCAGCATGGTAGGTACTGCCAGAAAAAAAGAAAATTCTGCGGCAGCTTCGCGGGTAAGTCCCTGCTGCATTCCGCCAATGATCGATGCCGCGGACCTGCTTGTTCCGGGCATCATGGCCAGACATTGCCACAAGCCTATATAAAATGCTTTTTTGGGTGGAAGTTCCTGTTCCGACACCATGGTAGGGTTTCGGAAATGATTGTCTACAAACAGTAGCACAATACCGCCCAAAATAAGTACAATCGCAATCGGAATAGGTTTGCCTAAAACTTCGTCTATCAAATCGTCAAACAGGAGTCCGAGCAACAGTGCGGGCACGACGGCAATAGCCAATTTAAGGTAGAAAGAAAGCCGGGTAAAATCAAAAAACTTCCTCCAGTATAAAAACACAACAGCGAGAATAGCTCCGAACTGAATCGAAACCTGAAATAATTTTACAAAATCATCTTCCTGATTTTCGAAGTACGTGCTGCCGAAAATCATATGAGCAGTGGAGGAAACCGGCAGATACTCCGTGAGACCTTCGATAATCGCGATAACGATGGCTTGTACCAAATCCATTTACTAAGCCTTATTCGAGGGTTTCCTAAAGATCGAATAAATGACGACGCCAAAGCCGATCAGCACTACTGTCGGCGCGAGTCGGATTCGTCTAAAATTAAAAATGGCGTCATTAAAAACTTTAGGATCATCGCTGCCACCACCGGACATTAATAGAAATCCCAATGCAATTACACCCAATCCTGCGAGCAGCACGATGTAATTTGATTTTGAAAAGAGAAATTCCGGCTGAGGTTTTTCCTGTTTAGACATAGGCTTAGTATAAGTCGTCAGTACGAAGGTTGAGGAAGCGTTGGGTAGCAATAAAAGTGCTTATCCACGAAATGAGAATTCCTAAAATCAAAACTCCCAGTAAAACGGCCCCGACAAGCAATTCATTTTCCATAATGCCGAGGTTCGGGAAGTTAGTGTTAACGTAATAAAGAACCCCCATCAGCGCCAGTATGGCAAGAACCGCACCGATTACGCCTAAACGTATGCTTCGCCAGATAAAGGGTTTGCGGATAAAGGATTTGGTGGCGCCAACCATTTGCATGGTTTTGATGATAAATCTGTTGGAGTGGATGGAGAGTCGCATTGAGCTATTGATTAGCAACACGGCTACAAGTGCAAGAAAGCCGCTGGCTGCGAGAATCCACATCGAAATACGGTTGATGTTATCGTTTACCAGAGTAACCAGTTGTTTGTCGTAAACGATATCGGAGATCATTTCGTTCTGACGCAGTCGCCGTTCGATTTTTGCAATACTGTCGTTCACTACGTAATCCGCTTTGAGATTGATGTCGAACGAATTCTGAAGCGGATTCATCCCCAGAAACTCCATAAAATCTTCACCGATAACCTCCTTGTGTTGTTTAGCGGCTACTTCGCGCGGAACGTACTGAACTTTCTTGGCAAACGCGGCGCCCAAAACTTGCTGATGAAAAGCTTGCATGGTAGAGTCGGTTGCTTCATTTTTAAAGAAAACCGTCATGGCGATTTCCTCCTTAAAATCGTCACTCAGTTTTTTAGAATTGATTACGAAAAGTCCGAGAATACCCAAAAGAAAAAGCACCAGAAAAATGCTCAGCACAACGGAAAAGTAGGATGAAATGAGTCTTCGCTTCTGAAACCGGTCGAACTTTGAAATCATGGTGAAAAATTAATGTCCAAAAATAAGAAACCTGACTGACGTATACCATTTTATTTTAGCTGAAAAACCGTCGGTGATTGTTGCGCATGCCCCTGCTATACCGAACATTTGTACCTTTGTTCCCAAACGCATTGCTGCATTATGAAATACAATTCCAACGAAATTGAAGCCCGCTGGCAAAAGTTCTGGGCCGATGAAAACACTTTTGCCGCTCACAATCAGTCTGAAAAGCCAAAATTTTACGTTCTGGATATGTTTCCCTATCCGTCGGGCGCAGGCTTGCACGTAGGGCATCCGTTGGGATACATTGCATCGGATATTTATTCCCGCTATAAGCGCCATAAAGGATTTAACGTACTGCATCCGATGGGATACGACAGTTTTGGTCTTCCTGCAGAGCAATATGCCATCCAGACCGGCCAGCATCCGGAGAAAACTACCGCTGAAAATATTGCACGGTACCGGCAGCAACTCGACAGACTTGGGTTTTCGTTCGACTGGACACGAGAAGTTCGGACTTCCGATCCGTCCTATTACCGCTGGACGCAATGGATTTTTCTGCAACTTTTTGATTCGTGGTATAATCTGGATCACAATAGGGCAGAAAGCATCTGCACACTGATTCAAAAGTTTGAGCAGAGCGGTAACACAGAAGTGAATGCGGCATGCAATGCGGAGGTTGAAGGCTTTTCCGCGGACGAGTGGAAAAGTTTTACAAGTGTCAGACAGCAGGAAATTTTACTGCAGTATCGTATGACCTACTTAGCCGAAACCGAAGTAAACTGGTGCCCGGCGCTTGGAACTGTTCTGGCTAACGACGAGATTGTAAACGGCGTGTCGGAGCGCGGCGGCTACCCGGTTATCCGAAAAAAAATGAAACAATGGAGCATGCGGATATCCGCGTACGCCGAGCGGTTGCTGGCCGGTTTGCAGGAAATCGATTGGACGCCGTCGCTAAAAGAATCGCAGATCAATTGGATCGGAAAGTCGGTAGGAGCAAGCATCACGTTTGATATTGTAAGCGTGGAAAGATTCGAAGGAAACCCGAATTTTTTCCCGTTGCCCGATGTCGCTTTAGGCGAATTTGCCAACATAGCTTTATCTTCCGAGGCGATTGCCGCCCGGCCGGAAGGATATTCTGTTGAAGTTTTTACCACCAGGCCGGACACGCTTTTTGGCGTGACTTTTATTACGTTGGCGCCTGAGCATGAGCTGGTATTAAAGATAACTACTCCGGATCGGCAGAAGGAGGTAAAAGCCTATATTGAATCCACGTCGAAACGTTCTGAGCGCGACCGTATGGCGGATGTTAAAACCATTAGCGGCGTGTTTACAGGCGCGTATGCAGAGCATCCGTTTACGAAAGAGCCGCTGCCGGTTTGGATCGCCGATTATGTGCTCGCGGGATACGGAACAGGTGCCGTTATGGCAGTTCCTGCCGGAGACGAACGGGATCATGCCTTTGCCAAGCATTTTGCCGGTTCTGATGGAATGCCCGAAATACGCAACATTTTTGAAGGTGTCGATGTGTCAGGCGAGGCCTTTGTTGCCAAGCACGGATTTACGCTAACGAACTCCGGGTTTCTGGACGGACTGGATTATGCCGGGGCGACGGCGCAAATTATCCGCGAGCTCGAAGAAACCGGTGCCGGATATGGAAAAACAAACTACCGTTTGCGTGACGCTGTATTTTCGAGGCAGCGGTATTGGGGCGAGCCGTTTCCGATTTATTACAAAGACGGATTGCCGCAGCCTATCTCCCCCGAGCATTTGCCGGTGCGCTTACCGGAGGTCGAAAAATATTTACCTACAGAAGACGGTCAGCCGCCACTGGGTAACGCGCGCGAGTGGGCTTGGGATACCCGATTGAATGCGGTAGTTTCAAATGATAAGATTGATCATGTTTTTGTATTCCCGTTGGAACTAAACACCATGCCGGGCTGGGCCGGAAGTTCATGGTACTGGCTGCGCTATATGGATGCCGGAAACACCGCTAATTTTGTGTCGGCCGAGGCAGAGCATTACTGGCAGAATGTAGATTTATACATCGGCGGAAGCGAGCATGCGACGGGGCATTTGCTTTATGCCCGTTTCTGGAATAAATTCATGTATGACCGCAGGTTGATTTCTTGTGAAGAACCTTTTAAAAAGTTAATCAACCAGGGAATGATTCTCGGGACAAGTGCTTTTATTTACCGGATCGAAGGTACGAATACCTTTATCTCGAAAAGTGCGATGGCAGATCAGGTTGTGCATCCTATCCATGTGGATGTAAATCTTGTTAACGCCTCGGACGAGCTGGATGTCGATGCATTTCGCAACCACCCGTTAAACAAAGATTTCCACGACGCAACCTTTATCTTCGACGCAAACGGCAAGTTTACGGTGGGCCGGGAGGTGGAGAAGATGTCAAAATCGAAGTATAATGTAGTCACACCCGATGCGATTTGCGACGAATACGGAGCCGATACCCTGCGATTGTACGAGATGTTCCTGGGTCCGTTGGAGCAGGCAAAGCCTTGGAACACCGCAGGTATTACAGGTGTTTCCGGATTTCTTAAAAAGTTATGGCGACTTTATTTTGACGATCACGGGTTGATTGTAACCAGTAACCCCGCGACCCCGGAAGCCTTGAAAACCTTGCATAAAACCATCAGGAAGGTTCAGGATGATATTGAGAACTTCTCGTTTAATACTTCGGTAAGTTCATTTATGATTGCCGTAAATGAGTTAACAGCCATGAATTGCCATGAGCGCAGTATCCTTGAACCGCTCGCGGTGTTGATTTCGCCGTACGCGCCTCATATCGCGGAGGAATTATGGCATCGTTTGGGGCACCAGGGCAGTATTTCGCAAGTGCCTTTCCCGACGTTTCATCCGGAATATCTGGTGGAGAATGAGAAAGAATATCCCGTTTCGTTTAACGGCAAAACGCGATTTATGCTTACCCTGCCGATGCATTTAACAAAAGAGCAAATCGAAACGGCGGCGTTGGAGGATGATCGCACGCAAAAGCAGTTGGAGGGGCAGTTGCCCAAGAAAGTTATTGTGGTGCCCGGCAAGATCATTAACATCGTTCATTAAGATCAGATTTTAAAAATATCTTAAGTTGCAGGATGCTATTCTGATTAGCTTGTAAATTCGCGAAAACGTGTCAGTTTGTCCGTTTTTTAAATTGGAGTGTAATTTGAACAGCACCGAATAATAATTCAAACAAAAATGATAGGGTATTATATTTTAATCGGGGTCATTGCTTTAATCAGTTTTGCAGTTAGTGCACGGTTGAAAAGCAAATTTGATCATTATTCACATGTTGCCTTGCGCAACGGAATGAGCGGAGCCGAGATTGCTCAGCAAATGTTGGACGATCACGGAATTCGGGACGTACGGGTCATTTCGACGCCCGGACGGTTAACGGACCATTACAATCCGGCAGACAAGACCGTAAATTTGAGTGAGGCGGTCTACAACATGCGCAATGCAGCCGCTGCTGCGGTTGCGGCTCATGAGGTAGGTCATGCCGTGCAACATGCCCGTGCTTACGAGTGGCTTACAATGCGTTCGAAGTTGGTGCCGATTGTAAGTGTTACCTCGGGGATGTCGCAGTGGTTGGTTATTGGCGGGTTGCTCCTCGGAGCTGCGGCTAATATTGGTCCGGCTTTTTACATTGCTGTGGTTGGTCTCGTTTTGATGGGACTGGCGACGTTGTTTAGCTTCATCACCTTGCCGGTGGAGTACGATGCCAGTAGCCGGGCTTTGGCATGGTTGAAGAATAAGAATATGGTTACTCCGCAAGAGTACGAAGGAGCTGCAGATGCCTTGAAATGGGCTGCTCGCACGTATCTTGTGGCGGCCATTGGTGCACTGGCTTCGCTGCTTTACTGGGCGCTTCAGGTTTTTGGCGGCAGTCGCGACGAGTAACAGAAAAATACATGCAAGTAAAGCTGTCCGTTGGGCAGCTTTTTTTGTTTCAGCCCGGTGCAGAAGTCTCGGGAGGTGTAAACCTTTGAGGTTTTAGAAACCTCAAAGGTTTGTTTTTCGCGCAAATAAAGTTTACGGTTGAAAGTTAAATTTTTAGAGCGCTGCTACCGGCTATTCTGAAGCCCGCAGCACCGGCAGTAGTGGCAGCCCTTAGGGTTTTTGCTCCCGCAAAAACCCTAAGGCTATAACGAATGACGGGACCCGCCGTGCGGGGGCTGCCCAAATCAAAAATCAGGGATGCACGAATACCCTGTCCGGGTTATAGCCGATGTACGGCATTTCGGTTTCGAAAAAGTTTACGCCAAAGCCTTTTAATTCCTCCAAAATAGGTTCGTACACATCTTTTGTAATGGGTAAGCGCACTCCGGGTTGGGTAATCCGCCCGTTGAGGATGTGAAGTGCAGCCATGGCAACCGGGAGGCCGACAGTTTTGGCCATGGCAGTGTAGGTCTGGTCGTCGCCAATGCAAACCATTTTTGAATCGATCTGCTTTTCTTCGCCGTTGAGCTCGTAACCAAATTTATGGTACATTACAATCATGTCTTTATCGTGCGGTTCGAGTGTCCATTTGTCGGCGAGAATCTTTTCGAGACACTGAGCCGGCGTCGCGTTCGCCACGCCAATTGTTTTGTCGGAACTAAAAAGTTCGAGTTCAAGCAATTTGTCCCACACAATATCATCCAGTTCGATGCCGAGTTGCAGGCGCAATTTAATTTCTACCGAATCGGTGGGATGGTACGGAAGAAAAAGGTTGGTAAATTCGCGGTACGTGAGGTTCTCCGAATTGTCGAGCACATACGAATCGTCTGTCATACCCAACTGTACAAACATGTTCCAGGCTCTGGAAAATCCTACCCGTCGGATGGTTCCCCGGTACATGGTTAAAACATCGTCGAGGCCGTAAATGCTGCGGTATTTTAGCGAGTCGCGGTTGGCATACCCTTCGAAGCGGCCAAAACCTTCCACTTCGAAAAATTCGGTGCGGCGAAACAGCTTGTGATACGGGATATACTTGTATTTTCCTTCCTGAATAAACTTTGCGGCTCCACCCTGACCTGCAAGCACAACATTTCTTGGCGCCCAGGTAAATTTGTAATTCCACAGATTATTGTCCGATTCCGGTGCGACGAGTCCGCCACAAAACGATTCAAACAGCAACATTTTACCGCCCTGCTCACGAATTTCATCAATGATTTTCATGGCGCTCATATGATCGATACCCGGATCCAGTCCGATTTCGTTCATGAAGATTAGTCCGTGTTCTTTAGCCTGAGCGTCCAGTGCTGCCATGGCATCGCTAATGTAGGATGCGGTAACAAGATGTTTGCGATAGAGGATGCAGTCCTGCGCGACCTCGATGTGCATGTGAGCCGGGAGCATGGAGATGACAAGGTCCGCTTTTTGAATTTCAAGTCGGCGCTGTTCGTGATTGTGAATATCCAGCGCGAGTGCTGTTGCGCAAGGATGACCTCCGGTTTTGCGTTTGGCAAGCTCGAGCGACAGGTCGGCTATGGTGATATGAAGTTGCTCGGCGGCAGCTTTACCTAAAAGGTATTGGATGAGCGACGACGCAGAACGGCCCGCGCCTATGATCAGAATATGTCTCATGTTAGGGTCTTTTTCGGACGCTGCAAAGGTATATCTTTGACCTTTGAATTTGATAAAAACATTTTGTGATGGATTACAACAGAAGAATGTTGATCACGGGCGCACTGTTGGGGATTACCGCCATTGTTCTCGGGGCTTTTGGGGCGCACGGACTCAAAAAAGTGCTTGATGCGGCGCAATTAGAATCATTTGAAACGGGCGTTAAGTATCAGATTTATCACGCGCTGTTGCTATTGATTTGTGGAGCAACCCGTATTTCGTCGCTCGCTTCCGGCAGGATATTTTATTGGTTGACGATAACAGGCGTGGTTTTCTTTAGCGGTTCTATTTATTTGCTGACTACCAGTTCCGTAACAGGATTTGATATTACTGCGTTCGGGATCATCACACCCATTGGAGGACTGATGTTGATTGCCGGATGGGTCGTACTTTTAATCGATTTTATGCGGAAAAAGTCTTAAATTTAGTGTCCGTAAAAGGTAACTTAAATTTAATTTCTACTTTTGCTTTCTGTTTTTGTACACAACTAAATAACAACTCAATGGATGTTAATGCTTTAACAGCGAAATCGATTTCGCTAGACCATTTGGGGATCAAAAATGCGCAAGTGCATTATCAGTTATCTCCCGATGAATTACATAATATCACCATTAAACTTGGTCAGGGCGTAGAGGCTTCGTCGGGAGCTTTAGCCATTAACACCGGGGAGTTTACAGGACGTTCACCTCAGGATCGCTTCATTGTAAGGGATGCAATTACCGAAGATCAGGTGTGGTGGGGTAAGGTTAATATTCCCTTCGATTCTGAAAAATTCAACGCTCTCTATGACAAGGTGGTTAATTACCTTTCCGGTAAAGAGATTTACGCCCGCGACAGCTACGTTTGTGCCGACCCGAATTACAGGATGAATGTCCGCGTAGTGACGGAAACGCCATGGGCCAATCTGTTTTGTTATAATATGTTTCTTCGCCCGGATGCAGCAGAGCTTGATGGCTTTACTCCGGAGTGGCACGTAATCTGTGCGCCCGGATTTAAGGCAGATCCTGCCGTTGACGGTACGCGACAGCATAATTTTGCAATACTTGACTTTACCCGGAAAATCGCACTGGTAGGCGGCACAGGCTACACCGGTGAAATGAAAAAGGGTATTTTCTCTGCATTAAACTTTATTCTTCCTGTCGATAAAAACACGCTTCCGATGCATTGCTCCGCTAATGTGGGTGATGCTGGTGATACTGCCATTTTCTTCGGATTATCCGGAACAGGAAAGACAACATTGTCCGCTGATCCGCTTCGCAAGCTAATCGGAGACGATGAGCACGGATGGACGTCTGAGAACACCGTGTTTAATTTTGAGGGCGGCTGTTATGCGAAGGTGATTAACCTTACAGAGGAAAACGAGCCCGACATTTATCATGCGATTAAGCGCGGTGCGATTCTGGAAAATGTGGTCTTTAAGAACGGCAACGAAGTTGATTTTGAAGATGTATCGATTACCCAGAACACGCGGGTGAGCTATCCGATTTATCATATCGACAATATTCAGCCCAACTCGATCGGGCACAACCCTAAAAATATTTTCTTCCTGACGGCCGATTCATTTGGGATTTTGCCTCCTATTGCAAAGCTTACGCCGGGTCAGGCTGCATACCATTTTATTTCCGGCTATACGGCAAAGGTTGCCGGTACAGAAGCCGGCGTTAATGAGCCACAGCCAAACTTCTCGGCTTGCTTTGGTGCTCCTTTTATGCCATTGCATCCGACGCGTTATGCTGAAATGTTGAGCAAGAAAATGAAGGATGCCAATGTGACGGTATGGCTGATCAACACCGGATGGACAGGCGGTCCGTATGGCGTGGGCTCACGGATGAAGTTGAAATATACGCGTGCCATGATCACTGCAGCGTTGAACGGAGAACTGGATAATGTCGGGTTTAAGTCGCACAGCGTGTTTGGTATTGAAATGCCGGAATCATGCCCGAACGTTCCTTCTGAAGTTCTTGATCCGCGAAACACATGGTCTGATAAATCGCTATACGACCAGAAAGCAAAAGAACTCGCAGCGAAATTCCGCGACAATTTTGCGAAATTTGAGGAGTTTGCAAATGACGAAATCATGGCAGGTGCGCCCCGGGTATAATCCTTCCAATTATTAATTCACACAAAGGGCTACCCGCGGGTAGCCCTTGTTGTTTTTGATTATTGAAAAAAAACCGGCACTTGGCCGGTTTACTTATTTCTCTTTATTGACTTTCGAAATGTACTTGTCTAAAGCCATAGTCATAGACGGTGCTTCCGGTGAGGGTGCCATGATATCGACGCGTAAACCGTGATCCAAAGCCTCTTTTTGCGTAGTGCTGCCAAATACGGCAATTCTAGTGTTGTTCTGCTTAAAATCCGGGAAGTTTTTAAAGAGGGACTTTATCCCGGTCGGACTAAAGAAAGCTAAAACGTCGTAATAAACATCTGCCAGATCAGACAGGTCGCTCATCACCGTGCGGTAAAAAACAGCTTGCGTCCAGTCGACTTTCAGATTATTCAACGTCTGCGGTGCATCCGCATTCAATTGATCAGAAGCCGGTAGCAGAAACTTCTCGTCTTTATATTTTTTAATCAGGGGTGACATATCGGCAAAGTCTTTCTGGCCGACATATATCTTGCGTTTGCGGTACACCACATATTTTTGAAGGTAGTACGCTATTGCCTCAGACTGGCAGAAGTATTTCAGGTCTTCTGGGACTTTAAAGCGCAATTCCTCGGCAACGCGAAAGAAATGATCTACTGCATTTTTACTGGTTAAAATGATTGCAGTGAACTGACTTATATCGATTTTTTGCTGGCGTATTTCTTTTGAATTAACACCCTCAACATGTATAAATGGCCTGAAATCTATTTTGACTTTATGCTTTTGCTGAAGCTCGAAGTAAGGTGAATTTTCGACTTTTGGCTCTGGTTGCGACACCAAAATGGTTTTCACTTTCATAAAAGGCTCGATGTATTAATATTTTGTAAACCAATAATACATAAAATAGTAGGGCGCTATTTCAAGAGCGCAAAGATACAAAATAAAGTAAAACAACTTACCGGCTACGAAGTTTTGGTAGTTCTTAAGCGAGATCAGGTACGCAAAGAGGTTAAAAAGGATTACGGCCCCGATCACGAAACTAATCAGCGTCTGATGAATGCCGTCACTGTAATATAAAATGATGTTTAGCGGAAGAAGCATTAATCCGATATAGGTGCGGTAGCTGACTTTCTGCAGGTTGAATTGTTCTACAAAATCATCGATATTAAACGAGGCACCGATAATTTTATCGATAAGAAAACGAATCAGAATAAATGAGCCAAGCAGTGTAAAAATCCGAATGAACAGGAGCCAATCGGTCTTGGATGCCAGTCCGAAACTTGCCATCGCTATTTGCAGAAAAAAGGCAAGAGACAGTACCTGAACAATAAAAAGCAGTATTGTGAATCCGCTGAAAAGGTGCGAAGGATCGCGGTAGACTTTCAGATATTTGTCCGAAACGGCGAGGCGTAAAAAATCAACAAAGCGCTTTTCGAAGACACTTCGCGTAATCACCACCAGAGTCAGACACACTAAAAACAACAGCGTTGCCCAATCGGCAGCATACATTGTACGTGGTATTGCGTTGAGCATTAGCATTGCGCAAAAGTACGAAAACGACAGGTTGAGCACTGCCGACAATTAATAATTTATTGTGATGTTAGATTCGTAAATGACTTATTTTTGCCGCATCCGCAAAGTACGGTTTTATGTCAGAAAGCCTCGTTATCATTCCCACCTACAACGAGCTCGAAAATATTGAGGCAATTATCCGCAAGGTGTTTTCCCTGCAGGAACGCATAGACGTGCTTATTGTTGATGACAATTCGCCTGATGGTACGGCAGCCGTCGTAAAAAAACTTCAGGTCGAGTTTCCCGATCGATTGCATCTCGAGGTGCGCCGGCAGAAATCGGGTTTGGGGCGAGCGTATGTCCATGGTTTTCGCGTGGCGCTGCAACTCGGATATGCCTATATCTTTGAGATGGATGCTGATTTTTCGCATAATCCCGAAGATTTGCCAAAGCTATTGGCATCGTGCCGCTCTGATGCAGACATGGCTATCGGCTCGCGTTATGTGCGAGGCGTAAATGTGGTGAACTGGCCTTTAAGTCGCGTGCTGCTTTCCTACTTTGCATCTGTTTATGTCAAATTGATTACCGGTATGAAAGTGCACGATGCAACTGCCGGTTTTATTTGTTACCGACGCGACGCACTCGAAAGAATCAATATTGAAAAAATCCGATTTGTAGGCTACGCATTCCAGATCGAAATGAAATACCGCGCTTACTGCAAAGGCTTGCAACTTAGGGAAGTGCCCATTATATTTACTGATAGAACGAAAGGACAGTCTAAGATGAGCAACGCGATCATCAAGGAGGCGGTTTTTGGAGTGATCAAATTGCGGTGGCTGAAATTAATAAACAGATTGTAAATGAAGACGTTGATTAAAAACGCGAGAATTGTAAATGAGGGAACCATAATTGAAGGGGATGTCCTCATTGAGAATGGGTTCATTACTAAAATTGCCGGGGCAATAAGTGCACAGCCCAATTGTCGGATTATCGATGCGGAAGGCAATTTTTTAATTCCCGGAGCCATTGATGATCAGGTGCATTTCCGCGAGCCCGGTCTTACCCACAAAGGCAACATCGCGTCAGAATCAGCGTCTGCGGTAGCCGGCGGCGTTACCTCGTTTATTGAGCAACCGAATACCGTTCCCAATGCCGTTACGCATGAAGTGCTGGAAGAAAAGTACGCTATTGCCGCCGAAACTTCTTTCGCCAATTATTCGTTTATGCTTGGCGCAACGAATAATAATATTGAGGAAGTCAAAAAAACCAATCCGAAAACGATCGCCGGGATTAAAATTTTTATGGGGTCGTCAACCGGAAATATGTTGGTCGATCACGATACCGCTTTGGAACAAATTTTCACGCATGCACCCACCATCATTGCCACGCATTGCGAAGACGAAGCTACTGTGCGCCGAAATCTTGAGATTTTTCGGGAAAAATATGGCGACGATATCAAGCCGGAGCATCACCCCCTGATCAGGAGCGAGGAGGCCTGTTACCTGTCGTCGTCGAAAGCGGTAGCCCTTGCTAAAAAAACCAATGCGCGACTCCACGTTTTCCATCTCAGTACCGGCAAGGAAATGGAGTTGTTTACCAATAAAATTCCGCTAAAGGAAAAACGGATTACAGCAGAGGTGTGTATCCACCATTTAATGTTTACAGACAAAGATTATCAAACCCGCGGCAATTTCATAAAATGGAACCCGGCGGTCAAGACAGAGGCCGATCGTGACGCGCTGTGGGCAGCGCTTCTGGATGATCGCATCGATGTAATAGCCACCGATCACGCCCCGCACACACTCGAAGAAAAATCAAAACCTTATGCCGAAGCTCCTTCGGGAGGGCCTTTGGTGCAACATGCAGTTGTTGCCATGTTTGAGCAGTACCACAACGGCAAAATATCGGTCGAGAAAATTGTAGAAAAAATGGCGCACCATCCCTCGATTTTATTCGAAGTTGATCGCCGCGGCTTTATCCGTGAAGGATATTATGCAGATCTTGTCGTCGTCAATCCGGCATCTCCGTGGACCGTTAAAAAGGAAAATATTCTCGCCAAATGCGGATGGTCTCCCTTCGAAGGCGTAAACTTCCGGTCGCGGATTATGCATACGCTTGTTAATGGTGAATTGGTATATTCCGCAGGAAAGGTTACCGGACGTAAGAATTCCATGAGGTTACAGTTTGTACGATGAAAAATCTGCTGCTATTATTTGCATGTATACTGATGTCCTGCGGCAAATCGTCCGTAGAAAAGCCCGATAACCTGATCCCTGAGGAACAGATGATCGAAATCTACTACGACCTTGCACTCCTCGAAGCGATAAAAACACAACGCCCGCTGATGCTTCAGCAAGCGAATATCGAACCTACCGTGTATATTTATAAGAAGTATAAAATCGACAGTATTCAGTTTGCGCAGAGCAATCGCTATTATTCGTCCGATATGGAAGAATATAAACAGATGCATCAGGAGGTAGCCCGGCGGATAGAAGAAAATAAAAAGCAGCTCGACGCGGAACTGAGAAAAAACGGCGGCATACCGTCCGCATCCGACGCGCCGCGGGTAGAATAACTTACGGCAACATGCCCTTTTGTAATGTTACGGTTTGCTGAACCACATCGGAAACGGGTTCGAAACTGACACTTAGTTCTTTTTGAATTTTCGCGCTTGAGTAAATGCTCACTTTGTGAAGTGACCGCGCCGCTTCTTTAGAAAGTTTGCGTTTTTTACCAAAAACCGACAGCAGCCAGTCAAGCCGCCACCCCAGTTCGGTAAGCCAGGGATGTGCAAATACATCCGGTTTTTTAACATTCATTCGCAGCGCAATTTCTGTGATAATTTGCTTGTACGACAAATTTTCGGCCACGAGGATATAGCGTTCTCCTGAAATTTTTCTTTCGGTAAGCGCATGCATGCTGCGCACTACATCCCACACGCCGATATAACCGGTTACGCCATGGGTATAAAATTTCAGTCCCCCCGCGACGCTTGAAAACAACTGTCCGCTGCCGCTACCCCAGAATCCGGGTCCGATTATAATTCCGGGATTGACGATAACGCAGCCCAATCCTTCCTGAAAGCCGCGCCAGACTTCCATTTCTCCACCAAATTTTGAGATCGCATAATCGTGATAATGTACCGCCGGGTTCCATTCGCATTCCTCTGTAATCTCACCGCCGGGAACTATCGGATCGCCGATGGCCGCTACCGAACTCATGTGACAGAATTGTCGTACACCGTGCGCAAGGGAAAGATTAACCATGTTTGCGGTGCCCTCAATATTAACCTTCCGAAGCAATTCTTCATCTTCTCTATTAAATGATATCACCGCCGCACAGTGATACACGGTGCTAACGTTGACAAACGCTCCTTCTAAGGCGGGAATGTCGAGTATGTCGGCCTGATGCCAGTCGATCCGCTCAAACAAATCGCCTTCGCCGTACTGATCAAAAAGATTTTTGGTTTTTTGCCGGCTTTCCGGTGTGCGGTACAATGCACGAACTGCCTCACCCTGCCGCAGCAGATGTAAGGTTAGGTGAGCCCCCGAAAGTCCTGTAGCACCGGTAATCAGGATCATGCGCAAATGTAGCGATTTTACCGCGTCGACCTTGCATCGCGCGGGGATTAACGTATCTTTGCCGCAAATTTTTTCGGATGAAAAATCTGGTTGAAGAACTGCGTTGGAGAGGCATGTTTCACGATGCAATGCCCGGAACAGAAGAGCAATTATTAAAGGGCTCTACTACTGCATATATTGGTTTTGATCCGACAGCCGATTCGCTGCATATCGGCAGTCTGGTGCAAATTATATTGCTGGTACATCTGAAGAATTTCGGACACAAACCCATTGCGCTTGTAGGCGGAGCTACCGGAATGATCGGAGATCCGTCCATGAAATCTGACGAGCGCAATCTACTCGACGAGGAGACGCTTTCACGTAATGTGGACGGACTAAAAAGGGTTTTGTCACGGTTCCTCGACTTTGATTCGCAGGAGGCAAATGCACCGATGTTGGTGAATAATTACGATTGGATGAAGAATTTTTCATTCATCGATTTTGTCCGGGACGTCGGAAAGCGTATCACCGTGAATTACATGATGGCGAAGGACTCTGTAAAGAAAAGACTTTCAGGTGAAGCCGGTGACGGAATGTCGTTTACTGAATTTACGTACCAGCTGATTCAGGGATATGATTTTTACTATCTGCACAAGCATTATAATTGTGTTTTGCAAATGGGTGGTTCGGACCAGTGGGGAAATATTACCACCGGAACCGAATTAGTACGAAGAATGAACCCTGATTCGGATGCTAAAGCGTATGCACTCACGACCCCGCTCATTACAAAAGCCGATGGTTCTAAATTTGGAAAAACGGAAAGCGGTAATGTATGGCTGGATGCTGATAAGACTTCCGTGTATCGTTTTTATCAGTTTTGGCTAAATGCTACGGATGAAGATGCGGAAAAATTTATTAAAATTTTTACTTTCCTTGACCGCGAGACGATTGAGCAATTGATTGACGAACATCGCCAGGCGCCACATCTGCGGATTCTTCAGAAGCGACTGGCGGAAGAAGTTACCTTGTTTGTTCACAGTCGTGAGGCATTGGACAAAGCCATCAAAGCATCTTCGATATTATTCGGCAATTCGATTGCCGAAGATTTGATGCAGCTTGATGATGAGACATTTCTCGATGTGTTCAGCGGCGTGCCGCAAGCTGAAATTGCTGCTGCTGATTTAGCTACCGGAATTGATATTGTTTCCTTGCTGAACGATAAGACCGGATTTCTTAAAAGCAATGGGGAAGCGCGCCGCGCCTTAGCTGAAAACTCCATTGCGGTAAACCGCGAGAAAGTGACTGAAGGGTTTGTTGTGACAGCGGCAAATTTGATTAACGAAAAATTTGTCTTGTTGCAAAGGGGTAAGAAAAATTATTTTGTGGTCCGCGTACAATCTACAGCACCATAAGATTACAGCCCCGAATATCGGCATGGTCGAAGCGACCTAAAACTTCAAAGGTGCCGTCGGCATGCATTTTACCTAAATCCTGCGTGGCAATGAACGCGCACGAATGAAGGTTCGCCAAATCGACGACATTTATACCGCCTGTTTTTCCGTGCGGTTGCCATGTTAGCGGATCCTCGGTATCCCGAATCAACACCTGCATCCACGGGGCACACGCAAAACGTCCATTTCCTAATGAGTAGGCCTGACTAAGTAATTCGGTCATGCCGTATTCGCTATGCACGGAGGCAACACCGAGTTGATGGCAAAGCTGCTGATGCAGTTCCTCCCGTATCATTTCCCTGCGGCGACCTTTCATGCCGCCGGTTTCCATGACTACCGTGTTTGACCATTGAAAGGGTCCCATCTCTGCCAAATCAAGCAGCGCATAGGTGACTCCAAGCAAAAGTATCGTTTTGCCTTGTTGCTCCAGGTATTCGATTTTTTCGATGAGAGCATTATAGTTATTCAAATAAAACCCACTATGGTCAGATTTCGATCGTTTAATCAATTCATCTGCCATTAAAACAAGCGAAGATCCTTCCCGCTCAAGGTAGGAGGGGAGTAGCGCCAGTACGACATAATTTTCGATATCGCCATAAAACTCACGAAATCCTGTGGTAAAACTTTGCACGTAAAGATCGAGACTTTTTACAGCGTGTTTGCTGGTAAGTTCGCCCGTGGTGCCACTGCTGCTGAATGTGATCTCCGGCGCAAATGTGCCGCTCATCACCGGATGCGATTTAAAAAAAGAAATGGGAAGAAAGGGAATTTCTTCAAGCGCAGTTACATTTTCCGGCGTACGGTGTATGAGTTCACAAAACTTGCGGTAAACAGGATTTTCCGCGAACTGATAGCGATACATTTTCAGTGCAGTCTTTATAAACTGCTTTCGGGTAGAAATGGAGAAAATGTCCTCTTTAGAAATCACGTACAAATGTAAAATAAAAAACCCCGGAATTTCCGGGGTTTAATGGTTTGCGAAGCGGAATTACTTAATAACAAGTTTTCTTGTAGCAGTTTTTCCTTCTTCAGTAATTTTTACGATATAAACGCCTGCATTTAGTGCAGAAACATTGATCGGCTGGTTTTCTACTGTAGCTTTAACAACTACTTTTCCAAGTACATCAAAAATCTGAACAGACTTTGGAGCTGCGCTATCAGATGTAATGAACAGGTTACCGTTAACAACAGGGTTAGGGTAAACGCTCAGTCCGGAGATAGCGTTCTGGTTTGTAGAAAGCGAACAAACATTCAGAGTGGTACCGCTGTTACGTGGAGCCGGCTCTGCAATAGTAAAATCTGCTGCGTTGTTGTTGGTGTCTGTACAGCCACCGTTGTTGCGCTGAGCAGATGTTGTGTTAGATACGGCAGGTGCTACGGTTCCTTCGAACCCGTTAGCAGTTCCCACGCCAAGTGCGTCCACAACAGTTGGATCTGTTATGCCGGTAATAAGTGCTGTGCCGTTTACCAAAGCCAGTTTAAAATTGGTGCCTGACATAGCAAGCTGGTTGCCAGGGTTGTCAGGACCGGTGCCCGCTACAGTAATCAAATCCGGATTTGGCAGCGGAGTAGTTCCTGCTGCTCCTTGTGCTTGTTGAACAAGGTAGTATTGACCGGGTTGCAATGTAAATGCGGGAAGATCAGTTTTGGACCAGTTGGCTCCTGTTGCAGAAGCGTACTGAATAGAGTAACCCGCGAGAGAAACCGGAGCATTTCCGCGGTTAAAAAGTTCAACGAAGTCGTGTGTAAAAACGGCTCCTGTGTTACCACCGCCACCATAAGCCTGGCTGATAACAACCTGAGCAAAAGAAGCGCTGGAAAATAGTGCTGCAGCAGCGATAAAGTACAGTTTTTTCATTGTTTAGAATTAATTAATTTGAGGCAAAGGTACATACGTTTTTACGTAAAATGTAAAATCGAACGTAAAATTAAGGTTAAGAGCGAAAACTGGGATTATTTGACAATCAATTTTCGGGTGGCAGTTGCATCTTCTTCCCGGATTTTGATGATGTATACTCCGGGAGAAAGGCTCGAAACATTCAGTTCACGGGAAGAATTTAATACGGTCTGCATTACTTTTTTCCCGAGCACGTCGAAAATGGTAATTTCTTTATCCAATGTGGATTTCGACGTGATAAAAATTTTGCCGTTGCTTACAGGATTAGGATAAAAATTCAGCCCCTCAATCTGTCCTCCGGCCTGTGGTTTTGATTCCTGTGCCGTCACAGAAACCAGACCCAACAACAACATTAAAATGAGGTAAATATGTTTCATGCTGATAATTTGAGGTAAAGGTAATTGGTTTTTTTCAAATATTAAGCCAAAAAAAAGCTTCCCACTTGGGGAAGCCCTTTGATTTTTAATGAAGGACTTCTTACAATCCGAAAGTCCAGTTGGCAGTCCATGCCGGTACACCTGCACCGTTTCCTGCACCGTTTGCAGAAGCAGATTCTGTGTAAACAGCGGATACATCTACTGTATCTCCGTTGGAAGCTTTTCCTTTTGACTTATTAGTGATGTTGTCAAAAAGTACGTTTGTAGCTTTTAGAGCAGTTCCGACAAATGCAATTGTCTGATCATTTTCTACATCGAATCCATCAGTAAAGTTACTTAACACCACGTTGTTGAAGATACCTTTAGTTCCGCGGCGAACTTTGATGGCATCCGGTTCTGCAGAACCCGTGATACCGCCGATAAGTGTCAGGTTGTTGATGGTTGGGTTTGAAATCGGGTTTGCGTTAAAGTCTGCTTCAAGGTTATCTGCCTCGATACCACGGTTACCTACACCAAATGCTTTTTTGCCATACCAGTTGGTGTTCGTACCATTCCATCCCTCTGTCCAATCGAATTCATCGTCTTCGTTTCCGATAGAAACAAGGTTAGAAGTGTTAACCGTTCCTCCGAAAAATTCAAATCCGTCGTCAGCACCGCGGTATACCTGTACGTATTCTACAACAGTACCGTTTCCAACGCCAAACAGCGAAAGACCGTTAAATTCCTTTTCACTGTTGAAAGCTGCACCACAGTACTCAATACGAAGGTAACGGATGCTTCCTGAGTTATCAGCTACATCAGTTCCGCCATAAGTGAGTTCTGATACTTCAGCTGCTGCTGTTGCGCCACGGTTGATAGGTGCTTTGCCACAGATTACAAGTCCACCCCAGTTACCCGCCGCAGGAGATGCCAGACCGCTGGTCATGACTACAGGATTAGTAGCGGTGCCATTAACAAAAATCTTCCCTCCCTGAGCTACTGCGATAAAAGCCGAAGTTCCTCCGGTAGCTTCAATGCGGGTACCTGCAGGAATCACAAGAGAAGCTCCCTCTCTTACGAAAATTGGCCCGGTAAGTTTGTAAACAGTTCCGGCGTTAAGCGTTACAGTTCCGTCATTGATGGAGCCTTGAAACGCATCCGGATTAAGGTTGAAGGATGATCCTCCGTTGTTGTCATCGTCCTCTGAACAAGAGACGAATGCTACTGCAGCAAACAGAGCTACTGCAATCTTTTTGAATTGGTTTTTCATAGTTGTGTTGATTAAAGTGATTTATAGTGTGTAGTTAATATTGAGTCCGAAGAACATTCCTTTTTTGAAAGAAAGTACTTGTACATCGCCGTTTACATTTTCCTGTACGCGGTCGATCGTTGGGTTTAACAGGTTGCGGCCGGTGATGCCGATGCCCAGGTTTTCGTTGATTTTTGACTTAATAATAACATCAAATGTTCCTACTGCTTTGTCTACGAGGTTACCGCGTCCGTTGGTTCCGATGGAGAACAGTCGGTCAGAGAAGTAATTGTAGGCCAATGTAGCTGTGATGTTATTCTTTTTGTTGTTCCATTCCTTAACATAACTGACATCCGCGTTCAGCAACAGGTCAGATGCACCGGCAAATTTTTCGGTTGTAGAATTAAATTCGGCATTAATCCGATTGTTTGTTTCCCTACGAATTTTGTTTTCGTCAATTTCCTGATTGGTGTGCATGTACGAGGCGTTAAGTCCTGCGGAAAGGCGGTTGTCGTTCTCTTCTTCCGTCGCGTAAAGCGTTTTCCGCACTTCAAATTCTACCCCCGCAACATATCCCCAGTCTCCGATGTTCACGTATGAAATGTCATCCGTCGCAGAGGCAATAGTGATTTCGTTGATTGGATTTTGAATGTACTTTCCAAAAACACCTACAGACACGATTTCGTCGCTTTTCGGGAACATTTCCCACTTCAGGTCGAGGTTGTAGTTATCGGAAGGGTACAGGTCGGGGTTACCGATCTTCTTAACGGTTACATCCTCGTAAACAAAGAATGCACGTTCTTTAAACTGCGGCAAGGTGTATGTTTTGCTCGCTGCTACCCTGAAATTGTTCTTGTCGTTCGGAGAATATTTGGCGGTGAAGTTCGGAAGTATCGCAACTTTATCAAACTCGTCGTCATTGCCCAGCGGGTCGATTTGCGTCTGCCATTCAATGTATTGCAGAATATATTCCGCTTTTACACCCCCAGCCAGGGTCCATTTGTCATTAAACTTATATTCAGCATTGGTAAATCCACCGAAAATCGTCTGCTCCCCGTCGTATGTCTGTGGAATCAATGCATTAGGCACTCCTGCGGGGCCACGGAAGGTAGAAATTGTGAAAAAACCCGCATTGTAATTGTTCTGATTAAAGAAAGCGTCAAGGTTGTTGATGTCAACTACAGAGTTTGCCTGCGACGGCGCAATTCCGAAGTTAAACTGCGTGGCTTCGAGCGAACGTTGCTTTAAACGACCGTTAAGTCCGACAATGAATTTACCTTTGTACTCGCCTTCACCTTCTTTGTTGAATTTGTAATCCGCCGTAAGGTTGGCTGCCACTTCATTCTCAGTCAGATTATGAAAGTACCGGTGATTGTCCGATTCGGAGTTGTTTGCCAGAATGTACCCGTCCTGCTCCAGACGTAGTGTATTTTGTATACGGTCCGGGATGTCGTTTTTAACCATGTTGTGTGACACTCCCCAGTTGATTTTGCTGCGCTCCGTTACCGTATGCTGCCCCAGGAGTTGGTTGACTATCAAGCTGTTTTTAATGAACGTGCCGCGGCGTAAAAACCCGTTGTTCTCGTTGGCAAGGTCAACGATCAATCCTTTAAATTCCTCATTGCGAAGCGATGATGAATTGATGAACAACACATTGTACGACAATTTATGATTGTTGTTGATTTTATAGCCGAGGTTGGCCATCCCCGTTGTCCGGGTGGTGTATTGCATGTTTTGGTAATCAAAGAAATCACGTGTAGGAACGCCTTCCGCGTTTACCGCACGGTTAAGTCCGTCAGTGATCGACATGAAGTCGTTGGTAATCGATGCCGTCGCAAACAGATTAATGCGGCTCTCAGTTCCGAAAGTCCACGAATTTCCTCCGTCAAACGACAAGGTACTTCCGACCGGAGCAGCACCTTGCGGATTTAAACTGTTCTCGAACGTGTAGGCCGCCAGCGTATTAGGCAGTTGTGGCACGCCAAATCCGGCGAAGTTCGAATTGTCTGGTAGTGTAAAATTATCGCGAGCAATGGCGTTGGTATTGACAGACGACCCGATCTCCACATTTAAAAAACCTTTTCCGGTGTAGTCTTTAGACATGATGTCGACATTTCCACCGGCAAAGTCGCCATACATACGGCTGTTGTACACTTTGTCAATTGAAACGTATTCTACTATATCGGTTGGGAAAATTTCAAGATCCATATTTTTCCGCTCCGGATCGTTTGAGGCTACAGGCAAGCCATTGAGCGAGGTCGAATTGTAACGATCGCCCAACCCGCGAACAAAGATGCTGCCCGATCCTTCCTGACGAGTGATTCCGGATGTTTTTGTAACTGCCGTTGCTACATCACCCACCCCTTTACGGCTGAGCTCCTGCGCTCCGATATTGGATTTCATTTCAACGGCATTCTTCTGTTCAAGCAAAAGGGCCGATTCTTTTTGACGGTTAACCTGTGTTTGAATAACAACATCCTGAAGCGTATAGCTTCCGGTTCCTAAAGATACATTTATGGTTTGCGTTTCGCCCGCAACCACCGTTACTTGCTTCTCCTGAGCTTCGTAACCCACAAAACTGTAAACTAAGGTGTAATTTCCGGCAGCAAGTTGAAGTGAGTATTTCCCATTTTCATCCGAAGTCGCACCTGTAGCGCTTCCTTTAATGTTAACATTGGCAAAAGGCATTGGCTCATCATTGAGATCCTTGTCGGTAATAACTCCGGAAACGGTTCCTTTTTGCGAATAAACTGCAAGACTTATAAATGATAATACGAGAATAAAAAAATGCTTCATGTAGGCTTAAAAATTTTATGCAAATGTATTGCCGCTATTTTGGCCTGACGTTATAATGTAGTTACTAAAGCACCGCGTTTTTTTACCTAATGGTTAACACATTAAATAATTGTTAATTGAAGCCGATGCTAACAATTTACTTACATTTACGGGGCCAAATTACTACTGTATGAAGAAGAAAGACATTAAGATTTTACTGGTAGATGACGACCCGGATATCCTCGAAATTGTCAGCTATAATCTTTCTCAGGAAGGCTACAAGGTACACACTGCCAACAACGGCAAAGACGCTATTACTAAAGCGAAAAAAGAACTTCCGCACCTTATTATAATGGATGTTATGATGCCCGGAATGGACGGCATCGAAGCTTGTGAACAGATTCGCAAAATTCCCGAATTACAGCAGGTAATCATCACGTTTCTTACGGCGCGCGGAGAAGACTATTCTCAGGTGGCCGGGTTCGAAGCAGGGGCAGATGACTACATCACCAAACCGATTAAACCGAAATTGTTGGTGAGCAAAGTAAAAGCGTTGCTTCGCCGGTTGAAAAGCGAAGAGTCCGGAAACGAGTCTACGCTAAACATCAACGGAATCGAGATCAACCGCGAGGAATACAAGATTATTAAGGACGGTGAAGAAATCGTATTGCCAAGAAAAGAATTCGAATTGCTTTACCTGCTGGCATCGAAACCCGGTAAAGTGTTTAAAAGAGAGGAAATTTTGGATCGCGTTTGGGGTAACGAAGTAGTGGTGGGCGGCCGTACCATCGACGTTCACATCCGGAAATTGCGCGAAAAAATTGGCGATGATGTTTTTAAAACTATTAAAGGGGTAGGGTATAAGATTGATGTTTGATGGGTGTAACCTTTAAGAAAACCTACAAATTTGCCGCGAAATCGGCATCCTATATTACCGTTTTTGCTACCGCACTGGTAGCCTTGCTGACGTACTTCTTTTTTGAAATCAATGTTTGGTTTTTGCTCTGTTTTTTTCTTCTGACGGGTGCGTTCGCGTTTTTTGTGCTGCAATACCGCGCCGAGCATTTTATTTACAGAAGAATAAAGAAGATTTATGACGATGTTTCCTTCCTCGAATCGGTGTCGCTCCGCAATAAACCGATCACGACCGATATGGCAACGCTGACGCGCGAAGTGAAAAAGTTTGCCACGGACAAAAAGATGGAAATTGAGATGCTTAAAATTCGAGAAGAATACCGCCGTGAATTCTTTGGAAATGTTTCGCATGAATTAAAAACCCCGCTTTTTACGGTTCAGGGATACATATCAACGCTGCGCGACGGTGCAATAAAGGACAAAATTGTTCGCGATAAATACCTCGAACGCGCCGAAAAGGGCGTCGAACGACTAATTCACATTGTTCAGGATCTCGATATGATTACCAAGCTCGAAATGGGCAATCTATCGCTGGTGAAATCGCGCTTCGATATCGTTGACGTCGTGCAAAGCGTGTTCGACATGTTGGAAATGGAAGCCAGCAAAAAAGATATTCTATTGCATTTTGACCGCCGCTATTCCAGACCCATTTTCGTTATGGGCGATCAGGAGCGCATTCGGCAGGTGGTCATCAATCTGATCGTAAATTCAATCAAATACGGTAAGGAAAAAGGCTCCACCGAAGTAAGCATCGAAGACCTCACGGAAGATAAGGTGATTGTTCGCATTACCGATAACGGTCAGGGTATCGAGCAACAATACATTCCGAGACTTTTTGAACGGTTTTTCCGCGTCGACAAAAGTGGCTCGCGCCAGGAAGGCGGCTCAGGACTCGGGTTGTCGATCGTGAAACACATTATCGAAGGTCACGATGAGATGATTTACGTAGAAAGTAAAATAGGAGAAGGCTCCGAATTTTCATTCACCCTCAAAAAGGCAGAATAAATTCTTCCAGTGCGGTGAGTTTGCCGCCAGATTAGGAATCCCCTTATACAAATCAATTTCCAATAAATTTTCCACCCGGAAATAATCCTGTTTTGCATACGGTGCCAGACCGTCCTTCTTCATCTTTTTTGCAAGATATTCCTGCTCGTACTGTCCCGGCGTCGGAATAAAAAAAGCTTTTTTTCCCATAACCGCTAGGTCCATCAGTGTCGTGTAACCCGAGCGGCAAAGGATTTTGGCACTTTGCGCAAAAGCAGTCTGGAGTTGCTCAGAGGTCATGTAATTGTAAAACGTAATGTTCTCCATACTGTTCACCTGCTGCTCCGGCTCTATAACGCCGCGTACAAACAACACGTTTCCTTTAAAATAGAGCATTTCTTCGCGAAGTATTAATTCGAGCATCGTGCGCTGAGGCTCCGGACCGGATAATAATACCATCAGGTCGTATTTAATATCTTCTTCCTGTCGTGTAAACCGACTCAACGGGCCTATGTACCGCACCATGTCATCACGTTGTTTCAGATGACCGAGTTTTCCGGAAAGCGTTTGAGGTCCTTCGGCATCGGGCACCCATACCTCGGTAAATTTGCGCATAATCTGCCGGTGAACCGAACCCGTCAGCCACGACGTATTGCCGCTAAGTACATTGAGCTGATGCGTGATAAAAATAGACGGCACCTTCTTGCTTACCACACCAAACCGATTGTCCGAAATAATTCCGGCCAGCGAATACTCTTTTACCCACTTTTTTACTGCTTTGCGTTCCTGTAACACCGCTTCAATCATTCGCGGCGCATTTCGCAACATCTTCCATTTGAAATTCTTTTCTTCGGTTGCATATTCCACTTCATAGGAAGGCAAGGTCAGTGCCGGCAGGTCCGGAAACTCTTTCTTTAACAAAGCAAGCGCCTGACCGTCAGAGGCAATAATCGGAGAATAATTGTAGCGCAATAATTCGCGGATAATGGGAATGCAGCGCGTAGCATGACCTAATCCCCAATTAAGAGGAGCAACCAAAACATTTTTTTCAGAACTCATAAAGGAATAATGTGGGCGCAAGATAAAAACATTTGCGAATGCCCATATTTACTTACTTTTACCAAAACATTACCTGTGGGAAGCAAAAACAAGTTAAAACGGTTTAGAGAAAACGAAACTTTTGCAAATGTAGTCCAGCCAACCCGAGAAGAATCCCTAAGCGGAACATTTGATTTGAAAGGTAAATGGCGTGAAAAGTTCTTTCAGAATTCCAATCCGATTGTCGTAGAGCTGGGATGCGGAAAAGGAGAGTATACAGTCGGACTCGCTAAAAAATTTCCGGAGAAGAATTTTATCGGGATTGATATAAAAGGTGCCCGATTGTGGCGCGGTGCCAAAACCGCGGTGGAAAATCAAATGAAGAATGTGGCGTTTTGCCGTACGCAAATCGAATTGCTTGAAGGCGTGTTTGCGCCCGGCGAAATCAGCGAAATCTGGATCACATTTCCGGATCCGCAAATCAAATACAAGCGCACAAAACACCGGATGACAAATCCTGATTTTCTCGCGCGCTACAAAAAACTGCTTCAGCCCGGCGGAATCATTCATCTTAAAACAGACAGCGAATTCATGCACGGCTACACCCTCGGATTGCTGCAAGGCCTCGGTCATACCATCGAGTACGCCAACCACAATATCTACCACAACGAAGGCTCTCCTGCGGAAGTTGTTGAAATTCAGACTTTTTACGAGCAGCAGTATTTGGAAATTAAAAAAGCAATTACGTACCTTCGTTTTAAACTGAACTGACAATGTCCTACGTACTGCCGCTGTTTTTGGGCTTTCTCACCGCGTCGGCAGGTATAACTCCACCCGGACTCATCAATATGACTGCCGCACGCGTCGAAATGGACGAAGGGCGCACGCGTGCTTTGGTCTTCGCCTCAGGTGCCACGCTGGTTGTGCTGATACAAACCGCGATCGCACTGTTCTTCGCGCAATTTATAGACGCACACCCCGAAGTAGTCGTGCTGCTACGCGAAATAGGCCTCGGAATTTTCATTGGTCTGACCGTTTTTTTCTTTATAAAAGGCAAACGGTACACGGCATCGGATACCCGCGAAATTAAAATTCACAGCAAGAAAAGTCGGTTTTTTCTGGGCATGCTCCTCTCCGCACTCAACTTTCTTCCGATTCCTTTTTATGTATTCGTTAGTGTTACACTGGCATCCTACCACTACTTTGTTTTCAATACACCTTTTATTGTATCGTTCGTAATCGGCAGCGGCCTCGGCGCGTTTTTCGGTTTTTATTGCTACATCCGGTTTTTTAAAAAGCTCGAACGCCGAACCGCCTTCATCCTTGCCAACATGAATTACATCATTGGTTCGATGACGGGTCTGGTTTCCCTCATCACCCTTTATAATGTCGCAGAATATTATTGGTAATGTCGCAGGAAAACTTCTTTGAGAAAGTATACGAAGTGGCACGACAAATCCCGTACGGCCGCGTCACTTCTTACGGTGCCATTGCCCGCTATTTAGGGGCATCCGGTAGCGCACGAATGGTCGGTTGGGCGATGAATGCCTCGCACGGCAGAGACGACGTACCCGCACACCGCGTGGTAAACCGGACGGGTCTACTAACCGGAAAGCATCATTTTGAGGGTACGAACTTAATGCAGCAACTGCTCGAAAGTGAAGGCATTAAAGTAGTCGACAATAAAATAGTAGACTTCCATAAACATCTCTGGATTCCCGGAGAATAACAGAAATCAGGAGCTGATTCCGGCTGTCCGTTCTATCTCCGCAAAGCGGAGGATGCCACTGCCATCCGGGCTAGGGCATTCGTTTCCAAATTAAGCCCGCGGTGGATTCGAATTTGCCCATAAAACAACTATCAAAGCGTTGCTAAAATTTATGGCATTTCTGCCGTAAGCACTATTAATCCATATCTTTGCAATCGCAATTTAGTCTTAATAAGAGACAATTATCATGAAGTTAGATCGAAAAGAAATACTCAAGGCACTCGAAAATATTACCGTAGCCGGAGAAGGCAAAAACATGGTGGAAAGCGGTGCCGTAAAGAATGTGTTAACCTTTGGCGATGAAGCCGTTGTAGACCTCGTGCTGAGTACCCCGGCAATGCACATTAAAAAGCGCGCCGAAGCAGACGTTATCAAAGCCATTCAGGACGCATTCGGCGACGGCGTTAAAGTTAAAGTCAATATTAAGGTCGAAGCCCCCGAAAAAGCACCTTCAATAAAAGGAAAGCCAATTCCGGGAATCAGCAATATTATCGCCGTCGCTTCCGGAAAGGGCGGCGTCGGAAAATCAACCATCACCGCAAATCTTGCCGTAACGCTGGCACGAATGGGATTTAAAGTGGGCGTTCTTGATGCCGATATATACGGTCCGTCAATGCCCATTATGTTCGATGTCGAAAATGAACGTCCGATCTCCGTCGAGGTTGATGGCAAATCGAAAATGAAGCCCATCGAAAGTTATGAAATCAAATTGCTTTCGATAGGCTTTTTTACGGCTCCAGGACAAGCCGTGATCTGGCGTGGTCCGATGGCTTCCAAGGCGCTGAATCAGATGATATTTGATGCCGCTTGGGGTGAACTCGACTTCCTGCTGATTGATCTCCCGCCGGGTACCGGAGATATCCATCTCTCGATTATGCAGTCGCTGCCCGTCACCGGCGCAGTGGTCGTAAGTACTCCGCAAGCCGTCGCTCTTGCCGATGCTAAGAAAGGGGTTGCGATGTTCTTGTCCGAAGCCATCAATGTTCCGGTACTGGGAATCATTGAAAACATGGCGTACTTCACTCCGGAAGAGCTGCCAACCAACAGATATTACATTTTCGGTCGCGAGGGCGCCCGCAATCTGGCTGCCGACCTGCAGGTGCCATTCCTTGGCGAAGTGCCTATCGTGCAATCGGTTCGCGAAGCCGGCGATTTTGGCCGCCCCGCTGCTTTACAATCCGGGACCATCATTGCTGAGGTTTTTGAGGAAATCGCACGGAATGTTGCGGAAGAAACAGTGCGCCGGAATGAAGACCTGCCTCCCACAGAAGCCATTAAAATCACTACCATGGCCGGATGTTCGGCGGTAAAAGGAAAATAAACTGCCATGATGACAAGAGAAGAATTAACATTGAATGTGCAAAAAGCGCTGGATGAAATCCGGCCTTTTTTGCAGTCAGACGGAGGGGATATCACGCTGATTGACATTGCAGACGAAAGGCATGTGACCGTGCGGCTCGAAGGAGCTTGTGTAGGCTGCAGCGTGAACAGGATGACGTTGAAGGCCGGTGTGGAAACTACTATTAAGAAGTGGGCACCACAGATCGAAACGGTTACAAATGTCGCGTGAAACGAACTGACAAATGTCATTTTTGCACGCTGACCTCCAATTTATCTTTGCCTGAATTTTTGTGCCCGGGTGCACAGACACATCATTATGATTAAGACAGACATACTTATCATTGGCGCCGGACCTACCGGACTTTTCGCTGTTTTTGAAGCAGGTTTACTAAAACTTAAATGTCATATCATCGACGCACTGCCGCAACCCGGCGGTCAATTGGCGGAACTATATCCCAAAAAACCGATTTTTGATATTCCCGGATTTCCCGAAGTATTGGCCGGTGATCTGGTGGATAACCTGATGGAACAAATCAAACAGTTTCAACCAGGTTTTACACTTAACGAGCGCGCGGAAACTATCGATAAACTCGATGACGGAACGTTTATCGTTACCACCGATAAAGGAACTGAACACCACGCCAATGCCGTTGCAATTGCCGGCGGTTTGGGAAGTTTCGAACCGCGTAAACCGGAAATCGACGGAATCGCGTCGTTTGAAGAAAAAGGCGTCGAGTATTTTGTGAAAAATCCGGAGCGTTTCCGCAACAAGCGAATAGTGATTGCCGGCGGCGGGGATTCCGCATTGGACTGGAGTATTTTCCTCACCAATGTAGCGTCGGAAGTAACATTGATTCACCGCCGAAACGAGTTCCGCGGCGCGCTGGATTCCGTGGAAAAAGTACAGGAGCTTAAAAATCTGGGTAAACTTTCCTTGATTACACCCGCGGAGGTCACGGCATTGCACGGAACCGATCATCTGGAAGCCATCAGTATTGATCACAATGGGGAGAATCGGATCCTGGAAACAGACTACCTCATACCGTTATTTGGGTTATCGCCCAAGCTGGGGCCGATAGCGAACTGGGGCCTTGAAATCGAGAAGAACGCAATTAAAGTGAACAATGCGCTGGATTATCAAACCAACATCCCCGGGATATATGCCATCGGCGACGTAAATACTTATCCCGGTAAGCTGAAACTGATTCTTTGCGGTTTCCATGAAGCTACATTAATGTGTCAGAGCGTATACCAGCGCATGAATCCGGGTAAAAAGTATGTGCTGAAATATACTACCGTTAGCGGAGTTGACGGCTTTGACGGTACGCGCAAAGAAGCAGAAAAAGCAGTGGTTAAAGCAATCGACTAATGGCGCAGGACGTTAAAATTACGATTATCGACAGGGAAGGTCATCGCCACGAGGTGGATGCACCAACCGACATGAACATGAATGTCATGGAGTTGGTACGTGCGTACGAATTGGCACCGGAAGGGACTATCGGTATTTGCGGAGGTATGGCCATGTGCGCCTCCTGCCAGTGTTATGTACTTAATGATGTGGTACTGCCGGAGAAAACCGACGACGAGGAGGCGATGTTGTCTGAAGCGTTTCATGTTAAACCCAACAGTCGTCTCGGATGTCAGCTGGCGATCACAGAAGAATTGGACGGATTAGAAATCGAACTGGCGCCGGAATCCTGAACGGTGGCCGGTAGCTCAGCAAATCCATTTTTGAAATTGCTATAAAAAAAGAAAGAGAGACACCTCTCTCTTTCGTCTAAACACCAAACCGGAACACTGTTGTAGCCTTTGAGGGCTCTGAACCAACACAGTTGCCATGCTGCAAATGTACGGGCAGCAAAGGCTTCGAAAAAAAAATTGAGGTAAACGCGTTATTTTTTGCGGAGTTTACGATCGCAAACGTTGCAGGAGCGCGGCTTCGTAGCTCTGACTAACCGGAAGGGTAGTGCCGGCAACGTAGAGTTCCTTATTTCGAACCTGTTCAATCCGCGCAAACGGCACGATAAAAGAGCGGTGGATTCGGATAAAATCGGCTGTCGGCAATTTCTCCATCATCGCTTTCATGGTCATCCGGGCCACGACCGTCTTTTGGTTCTCGATGTAAATTTTTACGTAATCATCAAGCCCTTCGAGGTAAAGGATCTGGGCAAAATCAATTTTCTTTAAACTGTAATCTGCTCTTATAAGTAAATATTTGGGCGCTTCCGGCGTGTTTTTCTCAACCAGAAACCGGGCTTTTTCAATAGCCTGCGCGAACCGTTCGTACGAAAAAGGTTTCAACAGGTAATCAGCCGCATCTAAATTAAATCCCTCTACCGCATAGTCCGAATATGCAGTGGTAAAGATGACCACGATGCCATCGGCATGTTTCCTGTAGAAATCAATTCCGGACATGGAAGGCATTTGAATATCAAGGAAAATGAGATCTACGGGATGGTTCTCGAGGAAAGCGCTGCATTCTGCGGTTTTAGTAAATGCTTGTATAAGTTCAATACCGCCGTGCCGCTTGCAGAACGCTTCCGTGATTTGAAGCGCAAGAGGTTCGTCATCAAGGGCAACCGCTTTGATCATAAGGTAATGCTAAGCCAAACAGAATGATTTTTGGAGGTCCACTCTTCGTCAAATTCAAATTTCCCGAAATACAATTGCTGAAGCCGCCGCAGCGCAGTCTGCTTGCCTTCGGCCGCTACATCAGCGTCTGCAAAGGTAGACGAAACCAACGTGTTTTGCACGCTCAGCGTAAGTTTGCGGTCGAGTATGGCAATCGTGACCTCCAGCCGCGCGTCATCGTCCTCGCTGATGCCGTACCGGAAAGCACTTTCAACAAACGGAATGAGAAGAAATGGAGCAATGGATAGGCCGGTGCTCTCCCCTTCTATTATGAATTGTACGCGGTCCGGATTCTGAATCCGCAACCGTTGAAGTGCGATGTATTTTGATATGTAGTCGATTTCCTTGGCAACCGGTACCAATTTCGCTTCTGCATCTTTTAAGGAATAGCGCATCATGCCGGACAGCATCCACACGGTTTCGGCAGTATTATCCTTTTGCTGAATCGCCAGTGCGTAAAGCGTGTTAAGAGTATTAAATAAAAAATGAGGATTGATCTGCGCCTTTAGCGACTCAGATTCCGCCAGCAATTTTTCTCGTTCGATTTCTCCCAAACGAACATGTGTTTTCAGCAGTACAGATAGCGTTAGAACTAAAAGAAACTGACCCAAAATTCCCTCGCGTGGAATCGCAGGCGGATGGAGTAGGTCAGAAGATCTTACGGGCTGAACGCCCTCCTCAAGTCGAAGTGCCAGCAGTTCGGCCTCAGGCGCGAATGCGACTTCGGGGAGTACTCGCAGCGCCGCATAGCACAATACTATAACGGTTACGTAGAGCCACCACCTCCGCGTAAAATAAAGCATGGGGATAAGCAGGTAGTAATTCAGGTAGAAAAACAGGGCCAGCAGCACATAGAGCATCATGTTCTTCTGCCATATGTGCGATGACCAAAAAGATTCAGATGCAGCGTGCCGCGGCGCGGTAAAAAGCGGAATACTCAAAAAAATTAGTACTCCCAACAAATGCAACAGAATGTTTCTCCGCTTTGCCAACTTCATACTCAAAGCTACAGAGAAAAAAGGGGGCGACTAAAAAATTGCGGTGAAAGAGGGATTTTTTGAGGCGAATGAACAAGATAACGCTTTGCTGTAAAATCTTTCTAATCTGTTAGGGATTAAAATATTGCCCGGGCGGAAAAAATACTGTGATGAATTCACCCTAAAAAATAACGCGAAGCCGCACCTATTGGGAGTCTTACTACAGAACTTCCGAGGTTTTGAAAAGACCAGTGCCCCGTATACCATGGCATAAAAAAAGCCGGCGCTCAGCGCCGGCTATCATAGCGTGAACTTCCCGGATTATTTAAAAGCCGGAAATCCTGTTATATCCATTCCCGTGATCAAAAGGTGAATGTCGTGCGTGCCTTCGTAAGTAATCACGGATTCAAGATTCATCATGTGGCGCATGATTGAATATTCGCCCGTAATACCCATTCCGCCTAAAATCTGTCTTGCTTCCCGCGCAATCTCAATCGCCATATTCACATTGTTCCGTTTTGCCATCGAAATCTGAGCCGTTGTAGCACGTCCTTCATTGCGCAAAACCCCCAATCGCCAGGTCAGCAACTGCGCTTTGGTGATTTCTGTAATCATTTCCGCAAGCTTCTTTTGCTGAAGCTGTGTCGCCCCGATAGGCTTGTCAAACTGTACGCGCTCTATTGCATACCGCAGTGCCGTGTCGTAACAGTCCATCGCTGCGCCGATAGCACCCCATGCAATTCCGTAACGTGCAGAGTCCAGACATCCCAGTGGTGCACCCAGTCCGGATTTATTGGGAAGCAAGTTCTCTTTCGGAACCTTTACATTGTCAAAAATCAACTCGCCCGTAGCTGAAGCTCGCAGCGACCACTTATTGTGTGTTTCCGGAGTTGAAAAACCCTCCATGCCGCGCTCAACGATAAGACCGTGGATGCGACCTTCCTCATTTTTAGCCCAAACGACCGCGATATCGGCAAAAGGCGCATTGGAAATCCACATCTTGGCACCATTCAACAGATAATGATCGCCTTTGTCTTTAAAATTGGTTACCATACCACCCGGATTCGATCCAAAGTCGGGCTCAGTTAACCCAAAGCAACCCATATATTCGCCACTCGCCAATTTTGGCAGGTATTTTTTGCGCTGCTCCTCATTTCCGTATTTGTAAATCGGGTACATTACCAGAGACGATTGCACGGATGCCGTCGAGCGTACACCCGAATCACCGCGCTCAATTTCCTGCATAATCAAACCATAGGAAATCTGATCAAGGCCGGCTCCTCCGTACTCTTCCGGAATGTAGGGCCCGAATGCGCCAATTTCAGCCAGTCCTTTGATAATCTGCTTCGGAAATTCTGCCCGCTGCGCATAATCCTCAATAATAGGCGAAACATCGCGCTTCACCCATTCGCGAGCCGCATCCCGCACAAGGCGCTGCTCTTCCGTTAAAAGTTCGTCTACCTGATAGTAGTCCGGTGCCTGAAATAAATCTGGTCGCATAGTTTAAATTTTAACCGTCGCAAAAGTCGTGAAATTCTGATTAATTACTCTATAAACAACTGCAAAAACACGTTTTGCAGCATAAAAAATAATATGTAGTTTGGCAATAACTAATCTAATTTTCATGTCATGAAACATATTGCAGGACTGATTATCATCTGTTTGTTTGGCGCTATACAAAGCATTTTCGCGCAATCCGGCGTCAGAATTGTGGATGCGGGAACCAATGAGGCCATTCCGTTTGCCAATATTCAATTTGCCAACACCAACCTGCTTTCCAATGCAGAAGGTGTTTTTACCCTGCCGGAAGGACTCGATGACAACGCTCCAATCGTAATTTCCTTTATGGGATATGCCGCAGTGCAAACGACGCAATCTGCCATCGAAAAAGCCAACAACACCGTTCGGATGACCCCGCAGGTTTACCAGCTCGACGAAGTAAAAGTGTCCGAACGACCCACCGCAGATGCCATAATGGAACAGGTCCGCGCAAATCTGTCTGCCAATCACAGTGGCGGCAGCACCGGTTCCAAATCGCTGGTTTTTGTCCGCGAATCCGAACTCATGACCCCGAAAAAAATCAATATTGAAATCACCAAAGCAGACGGACTTTCCAAAAAGAATCTTCGTGCTGTAAATGAAGATATTGCCCGTTTCAGCCGCAGACTCACCGCCAATACCGCAAAAGAATACACAGACTTGCTCGGCGATTATGCCCGGATGCCCAACGGCAAAGGATCTACGCTTAAATTTATCGCACGCAAGGCGGTCAAACTCCGCGATGCCAGCAAGGCCACCTCTATGGATGAGATGCAGAAAAGCGGACAAAATCTGGTGCTTAAACACCTCGATACGACCAAAAAGTATCGGGTTCGCAGCGGTTGGTTTGGCTCAAATGACACCATCCAGTTTAATAAGTCTCGTGGCAAAAAGAAAAACACTCCGCTAACCAGGTCAAAAGATATACTTAACGGAATAGCATACAATGCTTCTCCTTTAAATCCGATTCATAAATACCTGCATGAACCCGATCGTTACAAATACACTTACGACGGAACGGTAATGGGCGAAAACGGAGAATTCCTTTACGTGATCACGTTTGTGCCGGACTCCCGAAAAGGAATTTACAAAGGCAAATTGTATATTTCCGAAAGCGACTTTGGTATCTACCGCGCCGAGTACAAATTAGCGGAGGGCAAAAAAGCCGGCGGCATCAATGTAAAATGGCTGCTCGGAATTAAAGCGGTCGAAAACGTGAGCAGTGGAGTGCTGCTTTTCAAACGTTATGATGACGGGCGCGGATACCGACTCCGCTATGCGTCGATCGAAGATGGGCAGTACATGTATCTGAATCGCCCGGTCGAATTTATCGAGCACGGAGGGGAGGAAAAAGAGGTGCTCGGACTCAAACTTAAATTTGAAGGCGACATCTACAGCAAAACAGAATTTCTGGACCTGCAATCCGAGCCTCTCGCCGCAGATGATTTTGAGAAAATGAAAGAGAAAGAGTTTTCGTATCTGCAAAAAGAACGCTTCGATCCGGAACTCTGGAAAGATGAAGGCGTTCTCGCACCACTTGACGAAATGAAACGTTTTGAGGTAAGCGGAAGTTTATAATTTGGGCGTGCCCCACCGCAGGAGGGCCTGCCCACCGACGGCGGGTCGGGTCATCCGTTAAATTCCCGCCGGGGCGGGAATACCACTCCTACCCCTCACGCGGGCATTGCGGTATCCGGCACTGCGTCACTATTGCTGGAAAATTACAGCTTAAGATAAAAATCCCGTACTAAAGCGCTGAATTCCGGTGTATACTCGTGCCGTTCTTCCTCGAGAATCAGCTCCGAAACATCCGGAGTTGTTTGTTGTCGCGAAAACGCCATCAGCGAGCGTTTCACCGGGGTTTCAGACGTTCCTTTTACGCGGGTGAGTTTTGCAAGGTGAAATCCTGCCTCTTGCATGCCCGAAATGAAGTGGGATTCCATTTTAAACGGGAGTATCACCGCAAAAAATCCTGTAGGCGACAACAATACTGAGGCGGCTGCCACAAGTTCTTCTAACGGCAACGAATCGGCAAACCGTGCCAATTTGCGCGCTGCGTCGGACGGGGAAATATGTTCGGTATGAAAGGGCGGATTGGAAACGATCAGGTCATATTGCTGCTCGGGATCGTCGAGAAATTCATCCAGTCCGGCATGAAAGCAGAAAAGCCGATCACCCCAGGGCGATTCCTCGAAATTTTCAGTGGCTTGCTCGTAAGCATCAGGATCAATTTCAAGTGCATCGATTTGTTCTGCGTCAGTCCGCTGAGCAAGCATCAAAGCTATGAGTCCGCTTCCTGTACCAATATCCAGAATAGTTTCAGGACGGTGGTCTACGGGTGCCCATGCGCCAAGCAGCACCCCGTCAGTGCCCACTTTCATCGCGCAACGGTCCTGTTGAACTGTGAATTGTTTAAAGCGGAACATTATTGTAAAAGGTCGGTAAACCCTTCCGGTAGATTCATTACAATACGACGCTGCGAGCGATCTACTTCAATCAAAAACTGATCGATAATCGGAATAAGACACTCCTTATCGCCTTTTCGTACTTCGAAAAGAGGTTGGGCCGTGCTGTCGTTCACGCCCTGAATTTTTCCGATAAATCCCGTTTTGCTGTCGATAATGTCAAAACCAATGACTTCGTGGAAATAGAATTTGTTTCCCTCTAAGCGGGGAAGCATCGAGAGCGGAAGATATACCTCCTTGCCCAAAAGTTCGTCCGCAGCGGGTTCGTCATCCACATCTTCAAACTTCACCCGCAAAAAGTCGTTCTTGTGCGGAGCGGAACGTTCAATAAAAAATGGAACCAGTTGGTTGTTGAAGTCAACAAACACTGATTCCATTTCATCATAAAGTTCGGGTTCGTCTGTGTCCAGATAAATCAGAACTTCACCTTTAAAACTAAATTTTTTTGTGATTTTTCCCAGATAGAAACAATCTTTCTTCTGCATCACAAATTCGGATTAAGCCTCAGCTTCTCCTGTAGTTTCTTCTGCAGCTTCTGCCTCAGGAGCATTTTCCTCAGCGGCTGCTACAGCCTCTTCTGCTTCTTCAGTTGCCGATGCAGCAGCAATCGCCTCTGCCTCTGCCTGTTTTGCAGCAGCAATACGAGCTTCATTAACCTGTTGCTCAGCCTTAAATGCCTCTGCTTTTTTATTCTCCTTAGCCTTATTCAGACTATCTTTCTTTGCATCAACTTTTCCTGCTTTTTCGTCAAGCCACTTCGCCAATTTCTCATCGGCTTGCTCCTGAGTTAGCGCGCCTTTACGAACTCCGCCATCGAGGTGGTGCTTCAGAAGTGCGCCTTTGTAAGACAAAATAGCACGAGCCGTATCTGTAGGCTGCGCTCCGTTGTGCAACCACTGAACTGCTTTGTCAAGGTTCAGGTCGATTGTCGCCGGATTTGTGTTAGGGTTATAGGTTCCGATTTTTTCAAGATACCTACCGTCTCTCTTTGAGCGTGCGTCCGCAGCTACTACCCAGTAAAATGGTTTTCCTTTTTTACCGTGTCTTTGCAATCTGATTTTTACTGCCATAATCGTATGATTAAATTTTGGGGTTCCCGACCCCGGTTACAAGGGCGCAAAGGTAACTAATTTAATTGGGTTGCCGACAGGAATTCAAAAAAAAATATTGGAAGATAAAAAGGGTTTTAGGTTTTTTTTGGCTTCGTATGGAGTGGGTTTGACATAAAAAACTATTTTTGTGAAAATTCTGTGGACGCAATGAAGAAAATTGCCGCTATATTTTTGCTGGTCACTACGCTTATGTCTTGTACGCAGGACATCAGTCGAAATAATCCTTCAATGCAGGGATGGAAAGATGATGTGCTTTGGAGAGCTCGCGATCGTTTCGCCGAGTTGGCTCCCAACGGATCCATCACCATCACAGGGCTTACCCGTTACGAGACACTTGCGATTTCATTGCCGACTACCACGCCCGGAACGTATTTGTTGGGCATGGGCGAAACGCGAAAAGCAACCTACATTTACGAAAAAGATGATGTAATGATGACGTTCCGTACCGGAACCAATGTCGGCGACGGTCAGGTAATCATCGAGGAGTACGATACAGAGGAACAAACCATCACCGGTACGTTCCGCTTTAATCTTGTTAATACAGAAAACGACTCAATTATTAATTATCAGAACGGGGTATTTTACCGGATACCCGTTGTTCCGGCACTATAGCTATTGTGTACAGTTTAATTTCGGCCTTGAGATAAAAACTGCATGAATATCCGGATAAAAGGCTATATTTGAATGAATTAAACCTGTACTTATGAATATTTTTGTTGGAAGTCTTCCATTTAGCCTTCAGGAAGCCGATTTGAAAGAATCGTTCGAAGCATACGGATCTGTAGATTCGGTTAAGATCATCATGGATAAATTTACCGGAAGGAGTAAAGGGTATGGCTTTGTGGAGATGCCCAACGATGATGAAGCAAACAACGCAATCGGAGCACTGAACGGTGCTACGGTGGGCGGACGCACTATTGTAGTAAACAAATCTGAACCAAGACCGCAAGGCCAGGGCGAACGCAGAAGTTTTAACAATAACCGTGGAAACGACCGCGGAGGTTATAATGACCGCGGAGGTTTTGGTGGTGGAAATCGCGGTGGATACGGCGGTGGAAATCGCGGCGGATACTAGACTTCGAACACGAAACAGAAAGCCATCCCTCGGGATGGTTTTTTTTGTTGATAACTTAGCGGCGAGCCGCCACGCAAATATGCTATTTTTGGAAAGCTGACCTACCTCTTCCGGCCGGCTATATTTTCCTCTATTTCAGATGTATATAATTTTTGATACCGAAACTACGGGTTTGCCCAAACGTTGGGATGCGCCTGTGACCGACACAGCCAACTGGCCTCGCTGTATTCAGCTGGCATGGCAACTTCACGACCACCTTGGACAACTTATCGAGCATCGCGATTTCATCATCAGTCCGGAAGGGTTTAACATTCCCTACGATTCGGAACGCATTCACGGCATCTCCACCGAATTGGCACTACAGGAGGGAAAACCGCTGCAGGAGGTACTTTCGGAGTTCCGCCAAGCATTGCAGCGTGCAGATTATATGGTTGGGCACAATCTTCAGTTTGACTTAAATGTGTTGGGTTGCGAATTTTATCGCCTCGGGATTGATTCGCCGCTCACAACCAAAAAAGTTCTCGATACGTGTACGGAACATACCGCATCCCTACTTCAGCTTCCCGGCGGAAAAGCCAATAAGTTTAAGCTGCCCACACTCTCAGAATTGCATCAGTACCTGTTTCGTGAGCCGTTTGTCGAAGCACACAACGCTACAGCAGACGTCGAAGCCACAACGCGATGCTTCCTGGAACTGTTGCGCCGGGAGCTGTTTCCGGCGGAAGAACTGGATGTGCCTGCAGATTATTTTGCAAAATATAAGGAGGTAAATCCGGGTGAAGTCAGGCTGATCGGCTTAAAGCACATCAACATGCGCGAGGCTTCCGAAGCCGTCCGGCAACTGCTGAAACGTGCTGATATTGATGCCGGGGCCGTTACTACAGATGCTTCGCTGCTGAACGATGTACCGTTTGTGCATTTGCATAATCACACCCAATTTTCCGTGTTGCAATCTACCATCAGCGTTTCAGATTTGGTAAAAGCCGCTGCGAAAGAACGCATGCCTGCGGTAGCGATGACGGACCATGCCAATTTAATGGGTGCTTTTCATTTCGTGCGCGATATTCTTAACCATAACAAATCCGTCGCGGCCAAAAATAAAGAAGCCGGGGATCAGGGTCTGGCACCTGTCGCGCAGGAGATTAAACCCATTGTGGGATGTGAATTTTACATATGCGACGATCATACCGATAAAACGAGAAAAGATAACGGCTATCAGGTAGTTTTTCTGGCCAAAAACAAAAACGGATACCACAATCTGGCAAAAATGTCGTCGATCGCCTATACCCGAGGCTTTTATTACGTTCCCCGCATCGACCGGAAAGTGGTGCAGGAATATCGCGACGACCTGATTGTGCTTACCGGCAATCTTGCAGGTGAGGTACCGAATAAGCTCTTAAATATGGGCTTTAATCAGGCAGAAGAGGCACTGGTTTGGTGGAAGGATACGTTTGCAGATGATTTGTACGTGGAAGTAATGCGCCACGGTCAGGAAGATGAAGACCGCGTGAACACAGATCTGATCACGCTCGCCCGAAAGCACGGAGTGAAAATCGTGGCGACTAATAATACCTACTACGTCAATCAGGACGATGCTAATGCGCACGACATTTTGCTCTGCGTGCGCGACAACGAAAAATTAACTACGCCCATCGGACGCGGTCGTGGCTATCGCTACGGTCTTCCCAATCAGGAATACTATTTTAAATCGGCGGCGCAGATGAAGTCGCTTTTTGCCGATTTGCCCGAAGCGATTCTGAATATTCAGGAAATCGTTTCGAAAGTCGAAATTTATTCACTCGCCCGCGAAGTGCTTCTTCCGAAATTTGAAATACCTGAAGCGTTTGAGGTTGCAGAAGACCGGCAGGATGGCGGAAAGAGGGGAGAAAATGCATACTTAAAATACCTGACGTATCAGGGAGCTGAACGTCGCTACGCGGAATTAACCGAAGACATTAGAGAACGAATCGATTTTGAATTGATGACGATCGAGAATTCGGGCTACCCCGGCTACTTTCTCATCGTTCAGGACTTTATTGCCGCTGCCCGGAACATGGGTGTCTCGGTCGGGCCCGGACGGGGTTCAGCAGCCGGGTCGGTAGTGGCATATTGCCTCGGTATCACCAACATCGATCCGCTGCAGTACAATCTGCTTTTTGAGCGTTTCCTTAATCCGGATCGGGTATCCCTCCCGGATATTGATATCGATTTTGACGACGAAGGCCGAAGCAAAGTAATGGAATACGTCATCAACAAATACGGATCAAAACAAGTAGCGCAAATTATTACCTACGGTACCATGGCGGCCAAATCGTCGGTAAAAGATACCGCACGTGTGCTTGATTTGCCACTCTTTGAGGCGGAGCGCATTTCCAAACTGATCCCTAATAATGTCAGTTTGGAAAAAGTTCTTGGCGGCGACCCTGAAAAGTTACGGCAGGCGCTCCGACCGGAAGATATGGAGCGGGTGCGTGAACTCGTGCGGATGGCATCCGGCAACGATTTAGGAGCTCGAACACTGACGCAGGCCAAATCCCTCGAAGGAACACTGCGGAACACGGGTATTCACGCCTGCGGCGTTATCATTACCCCGGACGACATCACTAAGTTTATTCCCGTGGCGACCGCTAAGGATTCAGAACTGTATGTAACTCAATTTGACAACTCAGTGGTGGAAAGTGCAGGGTTGCTCAAAATGGATTTCCTCGGGCTGAAGACACTTACGCTGATAAAAGATACTGTAAAGTTAATTAAATACCGAACCGGCATCACCCTTGATCCCGATGAGATTCCCATTGATGACATCAAGACGTACGAGCTTTTCCAACGAGGTGAAACCGTAGGCATTTTCCAGTACGAAAGCCCGGGAATGCAAAAATACATGAAGGAGCTCAAACCCACGGTTTTTGATGACCTTATCGCCATGAACGCACTCTATCGCCCCGGACCGATGGCGTACATTCCCAGTTTTGTACGCAGGAAAAACGGTCACGAAGAGATCACTTACGACCTGCCGGCCTGTGAGGAATACCTTAAAGACACGTACGGAATTACAGTTTATCAGGAACAGGTAATGCTTTTGTCGCAAAAACTGGCGAGTTTTTCCAAAGGCGATGCCGACGTACTGCGAAAAGCGATGGGTAAAAAACAGCGCGAGGTACTTGATAAGATGAAACCGAAATTCATCGCTCAGGCTGTTGAAAACGGGCATCCGGAGGCAGTTCTTGAAAAAATCTGGAAAGATTGGGAAGCTTTTGCAGAATACGCCTTTAACAAATCCCACTCGACATGCTACGCGTGGGTGGCCTACCAAACTGCGTATCTAAAGGCAAATTATCCGGCCGAATATATGGCTGCTGTACTATCAAACAACATGAACGACATTAAGCAAGTTTCGTTTTTCATGGAGGAGTGCCGCCGAATGGGATTACAGGTTTTGGGTCCGGACGTCAACGAATCATTTTATAAATTCACCGTTAACGAAGAGTACGCCATACGATTTGGCATCGGGGCTGTGAAAGGAGTAGGAGGCGGGGCGGTAGAAACGATTGTAGAAAATCGCAAAGCCGGCAGATACAAGTCGATATTTGATCTTACAAAACGCATTGATTTGCGTGCCGCAAATAAAAAAGCACTGGAAAATTTAGCACTTGCCGGAGGTTTTGATTCCTTTACCGACACGCATCGGGCGCAATACTTCCATATGGATGGTGACGGAATTTCATTTTTGGAAAAGGCCGTGCGCTATGGGTCTAAATATCAGGATAATCTGAATTCATCTCAGGTGAGTTTGTTTGGCGAAGCCAGCGAGGTAACTATTCCGGAGCCCGTGGTGCCACCCTGCGAGGAGTGGAGTACGTTGGAAAAACTGGCCCGTGAAAAGCAAGTCGTCGGAATTTATATTTCGGGGCATCCGCTGGACGACTTCAAGCATGAAATGAAATCGTTTTGTACCGCTCAGTTAGGTGATCTGAAAAACCTTGACGCGTTAGTAGGCAGAACCATTTCGTTTGCAGGCATCGTTTCCACGGTGCAGTACAAGACGGCTAAAAACGGTAAAGACTGGGGAATGTTTACATTGGAAGGTTTTGAAGATAACATTGACCTACGGATGTTTGATGAAGATTTCCTGAAGTACCGTCATTTTCTGATTCCGAACAGTTTTTTATATTTTAAATGTAGCATCAAAGAAGGATGGATCAATAAAGAAACCGGAAAGCGAAGTGAGCCAAAAATTCAGTTTCTGGAAGTGAAAATGTTGCAGGATTTACTTAGTGCACAGGCAAGGAAACTTATTCTTCAACTCGACATAACCAGCCTTGAAAGTGAGAAGATACAGGAATTGAGCCGGATTTTTACCAACTATAAAGGAGAACATTCGCTTTCGTTCGAGATTCTCGAGACGCAACAAATCACGAAGGCTGTACAGATCGTTGAGGAAGTTCAGCCCGAAGAAGCAGGCGTTGACGACGAGTCTGTACTTGAACTGCCCGAAATTCAGGAAACGGTTATTGTAACGAAAGTGGTGATGCCGAGTAGGCGATTTAGAGTTAGTATTACACACGACTTATTGGCGGAACTGGAAAAAATGGATATTCCCTTCAAACTCAACTAGGAAGTATAAACGAAGATCGTGGTGGTATCAATACAAGTGATAGGATTAACATTCGTTTAGCAACTTAATCGTTACCTTTGGCGCGAACATTATAATTTGAAAATATGGCACAGGCAATCACAGATGCAACTTTTGAAGAAGTTGTATTGAAAGCAGATAAACCGGTTTTGGTGGATTTTTGGGCTGCTTGGTGCGGACCCTGCCGCATGGTAGGTCCGATCATCGATCAACTGAGTGAAGAATTTGAAGGCAAAGCAATCGTGGGTAAAGTCGACGTCGACGCTAACCAGGAGTTTGCTGCAAAATACGGAGTTCGCAATATTCCGACTGTTCTTGTATTTAAAAACGGTGAAGTAGTAAGCCGTCAGGTGGGTGTTGCACAAAAGCAAACGTATGCCGACTCGCTTAATGCGGCAATGTAATAAACATCCTTACAGATGTGAAAACCTTTGAATGTTGAATTCAAAGGTTTTTTTATTTTGTGTCATTGCTGCCGGCGTTGATGTATATTTACGTTATGAAGATTGAGTCGCAAATCGGGAAAATTTCAAGTTTTGGCCATTTGGAACTGTTGGCCAACCAGATTGTTGAAGGATTTATATCCGGAATGCACAAAAGTCCGTTCCACGGCTTCTCCGCTGAATTTGCGGAGCATAAAGTGTATAACACCGGAGAAAGCACTAAACACATCGATTGGAAGTTGTACGCCAAAACGGACCGACTATACACGAAGCGGTTTGAGGAAGAAACCAACTTGCGATGCCATCTGATCATCGATAATTCAGCTTCCATGCATTATCCCGTGTTGCCTTCACAAACGCCGTTTTACCGGAGTAAAATTGGCTTTGCTGTATTGGCGTCGGCAGTATTGATGAGTTTGCTGAAAAAGCAGCGCGACGCTGTTGGACTGAGTATTTATTCGGATTCGTACGAGTATTATGCTCCGGAGAAAGGCAGCGACCGTCATCATCGGATGCTTCTGAGCAAGTTGGAAGAAATGCTGAATGAACCCCGCATCCCCAAGCAGACGGACACCATAACATACCTTCATCAAATCGCCGAGAAACTGCACCGCAGGTCGATGATCATCCTATTCACGGATTTGTTTCAGCCGGAAATGGAAGACCGCCTTGTAAGCGCATTGCAGCATTTACGCCACAACAAGCATAAGGTGGTTCTTTTTCACGTTTTGGATCAGGAGAAGGAACAGCAATTTGATTTTGACAATACTCCGCGGAAATTTGTCGATGTGGAAACAGGCGAAGAGATCAATATTTTTGCCGATACAATACGGGAGAATTACAGGCTGAAAGTCGAAGAATACTTCAAATCGCTTGCGATGCGCTGTGTGCAGAACCAGATAAAGTACGTTCCGGTGGGTGTTGAAGGCAGTTTTGAAAAAATAATGATGACCTATCTTGCAGAGAAGCAACTCTTTGGATAATTTTTAAAAATAATCTTTGGCGGATGCTTGCAGAATCGGATTTCGTTCTTATATTTGCATCCGCATTTGCGAGGTTTGGTAGTTCAGTTGGTTAGAATGCCGCCCTGTCACGGCGGAGGTCGCGGGTTCGAGTCCCGTCCAGACCGCAAAGGTTAAGAATAGAAGCGCTTCACTATGAAGCGCTTTTTTTCGGCACCAAATGATAGTTGTGTTGTTTTTCCCGTTTCTCAAAACGGGGGTTTAGTAGTTAGACCGATGAAAAGCTTTCCATTAAGTTGGAGGGCTTTTTTGATTTTATACTTCTTCTATATACTTTTATCATTCTAGGTGTAATCCTTAATTAACTGTCAAAACCTCAGGGTAATTCTCGAAACCAAGGTAATTATGAAAAACCACAGATTAATTATTATTTCTATCTTTCTAAGCAAGAAGAATAAGCGTGGTTATTCCCGTCTAGTGTCGAATCACATGATTTATTTGAAAGATTAAACTACTCTCCTGCATTTATTTTAAAGTTTCGCAGAAGCATCCACTTCGCTAATAGCCAAAATATCGAATATTTATATCGAGCTGATGGTAAGAAAATTTCAAAAACTATTAATAACTCGACTAAAATCTCCTATATTGAGGGCTTTCAATATACGCAAGACCAACTGATGTTTTTTCCTCATGAGGAAGGTTATGTGGACATACTTCAAACATCTGAAGGTAGATGGTACAACTACGTCTATAATTATATAGATCATTTAGGAAATATTAGAGTCTCCTATGCGTACGACCAAAAACGAAATACATTAAAAATAATTGAGGAAAACCATTATTATCCTTACGGACTAAAGCATAAAAATTATAATTCGGCAAACCGTGTATTTGTTAGAGACGAAAGTACTGTAAGAATTGATCCGACTCTCAATCCTCCGATTAAATTTAAGTATAAGTACAATGGAATGGAATGGCAAGACGAGTTGGGACTTAACTGGTATGACTACCATGCAAGGAATTATGACCCTGCGATTGGCAGGTGGATGAATATTGACCCGTTGGCGGAAACTTCAAGGCGATGGTCGCCGTTCACCTACTGTTATAATAATCCCGTGCGATATGTTGACCCAGATGGAATGCAAGCCATCGATAATGATGATATTATTAAAGTCAATAACGAAGGGTATATTCAAAGCGTAGAACCTGCTGCTGGTCCGCATGTCGTAGTAAATGAAGCTGGGGAGCAATTACCCTTAAACGACCCTGCTTCTAACTTGGACCAAGAACAACTTAGCAATATGATTTCTGCATTCAACTACACTCGTGGAACTCAGGATGTCAGACTATTTACTCCGTTTAGTAATAAAGAAATGGCTTCCAAATTTAATGAAGTCGGCATTGGCTCAATTAAAGAAACCGCACAGAACTTAGCATCAATTTCTGACTTGACTGGACCTGCTCCATTGATGTTTTATACTGCTTTGCAAGGTCATGGTGCTTTTGATTTTGCTGATGACATGTCTTTAGTATCCAATAATGGTGGTAATGCAGGTCAAGGAACGGGTGCATTTCCAGCAGACGGAACGGGAGGTTTTATTAAATTTGAGAACAGCAACACATTGTATAATGTTTACGATGCTGGAAACTTTATGACGGGGAAGGCGTTAAACCTTCTTGGTGTACCTACAAGCCTCATTTTAACTGGTGGAGATATAAACAGTAGGATGACACGAAATGGCCCAGATACGGCTGCTGACCAAAATGCTTTATATAACGGTGCTAATTATTCAGGAGTAAAATGGCGAAGGTAAAATTGAATACAAATTCGAGAATTGATGGGAAATCGGTAACAGCATTTGCAATATTTGTATTTAATATTGGACTTTACTTGATATTCAATATTTATCATATTTTCTCACCTTACGGGTCAGCAAATCGATTTATTAGCTGGTTTATTGCTCTCCCAATAAATATTATTGGTTGTTTATTGGCAATCCTAACAATCATATTAAGTTTCCGAAATCTTTATTATAATAAGATAAACGTGTTGCTATCATTACCAATTCTATTTTTTGTTTATTGGGTATTTTGCTATTAGCTAATTTTAATTTTAGTGCTTTAAAGTGGTGGAGTCATCTCAAGTCAGTCGGAAAACATTTTCCAAACCCAACGCAGACCAAGAAATACGATAACCAAAATTGATAAGGCCAATTCCAGTATTGCCCCGACAAAATAAAAAATTACTTGGATGGGCAGTGTTGACGACGGCGATTTACGCCTTCGGTGATTCTCGATACCAGTCATGAACTTGCTGGCAATGATGTCGTATTTGAGATTGGTGCTGCTGGAGTTGTCGGTGGGGAAACTGTTAAAGTCTGGCATAGATGAAATGATTTTGGCTGTTAGTTAATGCAGTTAAAGATACGCCTTATCCCCTAAAAACAAATAGTTTAGCAGTCAAAACAGTATCTTTTCGCACCGCCGCTCTCACGTTCCCGCACCCGCAGAACCTCAACATTAAACTGGCATCCCCTGCCTTCCCTTCCTGCTGGTAAGTCCAGCTATTGATACTGTTTTAGCCGCTGAAGTACGATATGCTGCTAGCGACGTTTTGGAATCTAGGCTGGTCATTCTTTTTACCGTCGCAAAGATTGCCTAAATACTCGGCTGATTTCCGACGTCTGATGGTTAGCAGGAACGTCGCTTTAGGTAGGGTTTTTTCGGAGTGTCGTGTTGTAGGATAGAATTACTACTTTTATTCGCAACCAAAAATTCAACCGATGAAAAAACTATTACTTTTATTCTTCGCGTTATCCTGTCTGCACCTGCACGCGCAACCACCAATCAACATGCAGGTGACACCCTACAGCGTTTGTACAGGACAGGGCGTAGGCGTTTTCTTTCTGGATTCAAAAATTCCGGAAATTTTAAATGGAATCGATGTCGGACTTGTAAATGTTACCTTTCATTTCAGTGCGCAGGATGCGGAAATGGGCATTAACCCGATTTCGTCGCCGTTTACAAGCCAGGGTAACGCCATGCTCTATGTTCGCGTTGAGTATTTGGCAAACCCCGCCGATTATGCCATTACAACCCTTTTCCTACAGACCACGCAGGGACCATCCGTGCCGCCCATGGAATACATCACGTGTTCGCCTGAAAACACCGGGTTTGCACAAATTGATCTGAATGACGTGACCACGGAGATTCTGACCAACACCGGATATCTGCCCACCGAAATTAGCATCAACTACTACACCTCTTTCAGCGATGCCGCTGCGCAGCTAAATGCAGTAAGTAATCCTTTCATTAACACCTCGCCGTTCCAACAGGAATTATGGTTTCACATGACGTTTCTCGGAACTACGTGCAGCACGATCTCCCTGGTGTATCTGAATATTAACCCGTGCGATGCTCCGGGTCAGCCGTCGAATTTAACAGTGTGCACCGATACACAAACCGCTTGCTTCGACTTAAGTTCAAATATCTGGAATGTGATGGGAACACTCGATCCCTCGAATCACAATGTTACGTTTCATGCTTCGCAGGCCGATGCGTCAGCGGGTGTTAACGCCATTTTGAATTTAACGGCTTACTGCGTCCCTGTCTCGATGCAGGGTGAAATAATTTACATCCGCCTTGAAAATCTTACCACGGGAGCTTTCTCATTACATCCTTTTTCCATCACTTCACAACAGTTTGTCGCCGGACCTTCTCTCGATGCGCTTACCGCCTGCGACGATAATGGTGACGGAACTGTAATTTTTGATTTAACGACAGCCGCAACGCAAATCAATTCAACTAATCCGCTTTTATATTATTTAAATTCGATTGATGCCGGCAATAATGTAAATGCGATCGCCAATCCGCAGTCGGCACAAATTGCTGCTTCGTCTCAGGTTGTAGCTGTTTTTGTTCGTGAGGTTATCGAGGGCGGATGTGATATTCTGTATTCGTTGCCCGTCAATGCGCTTGCAAATTGTAATCTTGCAAATTCTTGTTTCGGCGCCAACGCCATTTGTTCCACATTAAACGTTTCCTTCCCTAATACCGTTAATATGCCGAGTTCCGGCGCTGTAGATTGCCTTGGCGCAACCCCTAACCAAACATGGTTTTATATTCCGGTAAATACCGGCGGCAATCTGTCGTTGCAGATTTCTCAAATGTCTGCCATAGGTAATGGTATTGATGTGGATTACATTTGCTACGGCCCATTTACGAATCCTACACAAGGCTGTTCTATGCTCACGTCCAATTATGTTGTGGGTTGCAGTTTTTCTGTGTCGGCCATTGAATATCTTTCCATTAGTAATGCTCCGGCAGGAAGTTATTACCTTTTAATGGTTACGAATTTCTCTAATCAGCCCGGCCAGGTATCTATTAATTTCACGGGCGGTAACGCAGAGATCGACTGTACCGGATTGCAGTTTACAGCCTTCCTCGACTCCAATGCCAACGGTGCCCGTGATAACGGGGAGGTTAATTTCCCGTTGGGTAACATTAATTATGTACAGAATAACAATGGTGTTGTACATAATGTCCAGACCCAAAATGGCAGCTATACCATTTACGATGTGAATCCTGCAAACTCGTACGATGTAAGTTTCGACGTGCAACCCGCGTATGCAGCCAACTACACGGTGGCACCGGCGTCATTTACCGATGTTGCCGTGATAGCCGGCGGAGGTACGCTGCAAAATTTGTTTGCCGTACAACCCGTGCAGACGTATCAGGATTTATCGGTATCTATTCTTGCGCTTAACGATCCCAGACCCGGGTTTGTTTACCTTAATCGGATTGTAGTAAGTAACAACTCACCTCTGGCGGTAAATAATGCAGTACTGTCGTTTACACATGGTACTAATGTTACTCTTAACGCAATTATTCCGGGAGCGGTTGCCACTGCGCTAGGTTTCGACTACACCATCCCATCATTGGCGCCATTTGAATCCGTTTCGTTTGATTTGGCGATGCTGGTGCCACTGATTCCGATCGTCAATCTGGGTGATCTTGTAACCAACAGTGCAACCATTGCAGGAGATGCTGTTGCCGGCGAAAATGATTCGGCGGTCTGCAGCCGCGAAATAATCGGAAGCTATGATCCGAATGATAAAATGGAGACAAGAGGTCGTCAGATTGATATTGACGAGTTCTCGGAAAGCGATTATCTGTATTATACCATTCGTTTTGAAAATACAGGTACCGCGTCTGCGTTTAACGTTAGGATTAACGACATACTGCACAGCTCACTGATGCCGGAAACCATTCAAATGATCAGTGCCAGCCATCCGTATGTCCTCGATCGGGTAGGCAACAACCTGAACTGGAATTTTAATAACATTATGTTGCCTCATGCTGCGGCTGATCCGGAAGGTGCGAAAGGGTATGTTCACTTTAAAATTAAGCCGCAGGACGGATTTGTAGTGGGCGATATCATTCCGAATACGGCATCAATTTTCTTTGATTTCAATCCGCCGATCATTACCAATACTTTCGAAACAGAGTTTGTGGATCAGTTGAGTGTTGCGGAGTCGAATGCCGGAGCTCTGCGGCTTTATCCGGTGCCTGCCTCTGATATTCTGCGCTTTACGGCGGATGCCACCGTGCAGGAAGTCAGACTTTTCGATATTACCGGCAAAATAATGCTCTATCAAAAAGTTGGTGCTGCGCAGGGCCTCCTGGATGTTTCCTCCCTTAGCACCGGAATGTACCTGATACAGCTTACGCATGAAAACGGCACGAAGTCGACACACAAAGTGGCTATCCAATAATACAAAAACTCCCTTCGGGGAGTTTTTTTTTGATCCTGTGTCTGGCGTCCCGTCTTTTAAAACAGTGCAGAGCGGTTAATCCAGGTTTCCCAGATAAACACGCCGAAAATCATCATGCAAACCACAAATTTCATAAATGTCGACGCCAGAAAACCAACAAATGAACCTGTGGCCGCGCGAAAGGCCCGGTGGTGATCGGAGCTGTTGTAGATAAGTTCTCCAATTAGCGCGCCCAGAAAAGGTCCGATAATAAACCCCAACGGAATGGGTGCAAAAATACCTACTACTAAACCGATATTGGTTCCCCAAATACCGTATTTACTTCCTCCAAAACGTTTGGTGCCTTTTGCGGGAATCACATAATCAAGTACGGCGACGACTATTGTGATTATGCCTAAAATCGCAATCATCCAGTAATCTGCAGGAACTGCGTCGGTGTAGTAGAGCAGCAATAAACCAATCCAGCACAGAGGCGGGCCCGGCAATACGGGCAGAAAACTCCCCAGCAGTCCTGTGAGTACACAGCAAAATCCAAGAGAAAACAACAGAATATCCATCGCTATTTTATACTTTTGAAATCCTAAGTTAGGAGAAACTTCGCACGCTTGCGCACACGATGAGAAAATTTTTGCTTTTACCGCTTTTGTTGTCCGCCCTCGCGTCGTGCGATTATATAGCAAAAGTTCCGGATAAGGAGGTGCTGCTGAAAAAGGAATTGGAGAATATCGACTGGCAGCAGGTGGACGAATATCCTTCGGTAGCGGAATGCGAAAAACTGGAAAATAAAGAGTTGCGAAAAAGTTGCTTTTTCGAGTTTTTATCGACGGCGTTGCAGCAAAAATTAACAGAGGATACCGTAGCGGTCGGTTCAGTTTCGGCTGATACACTTCAAGTAAGGGTTACGGTGTTTCCCGATTCGACCATTCAATTCGAGCCCGAATTTCCTGCAGATTCACTGACGTACGATATGCGGAAAGTCGACAGCATCCTGAAAGCGCGAACTTCAGATATGCCGAAGATCAATCCGGCACTTAAACGCGGCATGCCGGTGCGTAGCCAGTTTGTTTTGCCGGTTATTTTACAAGGCACGCCTTAACGCAATTTTCTGCCTTTCCAATAATACGTGCCATTTAGTGCGTATAAACCCACAAGCGTGCTGAAAATGGGATACAAAAATGCAGTGCCCAACGGCAAATACACCCGCTTCGGATGTAGCATCTGATGCCCGCAGCGCGACAATACATAATCCGGAATAATCTTTAGGGTTAACCACAGGCAAACCAGATACCACGGCACCTGATTGAAGAGGGTCAGAATCATCCCCAGCAAAAACATACTGTTTCCGAAAAAAACTGCCAGAGAAACTTCTTCACCGAGTTTACTGATATAGGCTTTTGCTTTAGAGGCCCAGCGGACGCGTTGCATAAACAGTGCGCCAAGGGACTGCGGTGGAATACTCGTTACGACTGCTTCCCGCGATGCCAAAAATCGCACGGCATCCGGTTGTTTGCTCCACGCTTTTTGCAGAAGAAATACGTCGTCCCCGCTAGCGAAATGCGCATTGCCTTGAAATCCTCCGATTTCTTTAAAAAAGTCGACCTCAAAACACAAATTGGCAGCATTGCACATAAACGGATCGCGTAGCCCAAATCCGCCAATTCCGGCGGCTTGAAGCGTAATAAAATCAGTTTGTTGGAAAACAGCAAGCGGTTTTCGCGATTGAATGTATACGACCGGCCCGGCAATGAATCTGGCCGCTGTTTGCCTGATGAATGAATCGAACGTCAGGAGCCAATCCGGCGGCATTTGACAATCGGCATCGGTTGTAATTATGTACGGATGTATTGCGATGGGTAGCGCCCGCTGCAAGGCGTCTTTTTTTGGTGATGCGGACAGGCGTACCGAATCGATCATGGTAGTGTGTAATGTCGGATTTGCGAGTCGCCACCGGTTTACAAGTGAATCCGAATCGTCGGTAGATTGATCGTTGATGAAAATAAATTCCATCATTTCGTGCGGATAATTCAAAGCTGACAAACTTTGCAGCAGTGCCGGCAGGTTCTCACTTTCGTTTCGAAAGGGAATGATAATGGAAAACAGGTTTTCGGGTTTCGCCGCGGCAGGTTTAAAAATCGGAACCTTTTGAAATCCGCGGATTAGCCGGAAGAGGTACCAACTGTAAACAGCCAAATATGCAGTTATTAGCGTAAGGACGATTTCCATGACGGTTTAAAGCTAAGTACAAAAAATGTCCCGACCAAAACCGGAAGCGCGGCGTTCAGCACCCACATGGCTGTGGCCACAAATGCCGGAATCCATTCGCTTACGCCGGCCATGCCGAAAAAATAGACGGCAACGCCTCCTTTAACGGCGAAGTCAAATAGTTGGATGGTCGGAAGCGCGGAAGCGATAAAGTACATCGATGCGATAATGCTCATCAGCAACCAATACGGTTGATCGGCACCGAGAATTACAAACATAAAATAATATTGATGCGAAAATGTCAGGTAGCGCAGCACTGCAAAGAAGGAATTCCGGCGGTGATTTTCCGCAGGAATTTCGCGAACTTTTAGCCAAATTGTTTTAATGGAATAACCCTTAATGGTGATCCGGCGGGCAAAATAAAGTGCCGCAACCAGTCCGGTTAGCAATGCTATTGCCAAGGTGATGACACGAATCTCGCCGGTTTTAAATGTGACTGTGAATACCAGAAGGCCGCACAGACCAAAAACGACGGTCACAATGAGTTGTACTCCGTTACAAATCAAATTCAGAAAAACGACCCGACGAGCGAATACGCGCTTGAAAAACAAGGCTTTAGCGCCATACTCCCCGATTCCATTTGGCGTAAAGACCGATAATGTGAGTGCCGCGAGCACTTGTCGGGTGGCTTCCCAAAAGGATACGCTCTGTATTGTTGACGCAAGTGTCTGCCATTTGAGGATTTCTAAAAACCGGTTGATTACCGCCAGCACGAGAAGGAGTGCGATCGACGGCGCATCAAAATTGCGCTGAACCTGAAGAAAAAAGGCATTTCTTTCGTCTTCGCCTGAGCCTGAAAGCCGATTCCAGACGAACCAAACAGCCAGCGCAACAATTAAAAGTTTGGCGGCAGCAAGGAGGATTTGCGTAGCTTTGCCCGACGGAGATTGCATCCGGCAAAGAACGTAATAAATTGGCAAACGAACGCATCATATTAGGCATTGATCCCGGTACGACGATCATGGGTTTTGGGCTCATTAAAGCAACAGGGCAAAAGATGGAGTTTCTTCAACTTAACGAATTGCAGTTGCACAAATATGACGATCACTATCTGAAATTGCGCGTCATTTTTGACCGTACGATCGAATTGATCGACACACATCATCCGGATGAAATTGCCATTGAAGCACCTTTTTTCGGGAAAAATGTACAATCGATGCTGAAGTTGGGACGGGCGCAGGGCGTGGCTATGGCTGCAGGACTTTCGCGACAGATTCCCATCACAGAATATGAGCCTAAGAAAATTAAAATGGCCATCACCGGTAATGGCAATGCCAGTAAGGAGCAGGTGGCGAAAATGCTACAGCAGTTGTTGCATTTAAAAGAACTGCCGAAAAACCTCGACAGTACCGACGGGCTCGCCGCTGCGGTATGTCATTTCTTTAATTCCGGAAAAGTTACCGCAGGAAAAAGCTATTCCGGCTGGGAAGCTTTTGTTAAGCAAAACGAAGCTCGCGTTCGGTAATCATGGCCGGCATTTACATTCATATCCCATTTTGCCGCCGCGCTTGTCATTACTGCGACTTTCATTTTTCGACGACATTAAAGAAGCAGCCCGAGATGGGAGCTGCGCTGCTGCATGAGTTGTTGCTCCGCAGAGAAGAATTATCCGGAATACCCATACAAACGATTTACTTTGGCGGTGGAACACCCAGTGTATTGTCTGATAGCGATCTGGAAGCGCTGCTCCGACAGGTGTATTCCCTGTATCCCGTTGCGGCGGATGCCGAGATTACTTTGGAAGCGAATCCGGACGATTTGTCGCCGGCGCGGATCCGTTCGCTGGAGACTTTGGGAATTAATCGTTTGTCTATTGGTGTACAATCGTTTTTTGAGGATGATCTCAAGCTGATGAACCGGGCGCACGATGCCCGGCAGGCTATGGCAGCTGTAGGTGCTGCTGCCGACCGGTTTGCGAATGTAACGCTGGATCTGATTTACGGAATTCCGGGAAGTTCACAGGCGCGATGGCGCGAGAATATTGAAAGAGCCTTGTCGTTTGGAGTCCCGCATATTTCGGCTTATGCCCTCACTGTGGAGCCCCGCACTGCGTTGGATGCGATGATTCGAGCCGGACGGGTGGCCGCTCCGGATGAACAACATGCGCACGAACAGTTTAGCCTGCTGCGCACGGTGCTGTTGGAACATGGTTTTATTCACTATGAATTGTCGAATTTTGGTAAGGAGGGGTTTTTTTCGCGCAACAATACCGCCTATTGGAACGGCGATCCGTACTTGGGGATCGGACCGTCGGCGCACAGTTATGACGGCAGCAGGCGAAGTTGGAACGTGAGCAATAATTCCCAGTACATTCAGCGCATCGGATTCGGTTTACTTCCTTCTGAGAGTGAAATTTTATCCGTAACCGACCGGTATAATGAAATGGTGATGACAGGACTTCGGACAATGTGGGGCATATCGTTGTCAAAAGTTGTAACGCAGTTCGGGCCGGTTTATCATGCGCATCTTGAAAAGCAAGCAGCCCGGTTTATAGAAAACGGACTTTTAGAGCAAACGAACGGTTCGCTTCGCGCGACGAGCTCAGGGCTTTTTTTGACGGACGGTATTGCCAGTGCCTTGTTTTATGTTGAGTAATTGGCGGGATTCGCGCTGTCTACGGTTTGTCTATAACAACTTTTGCTATTTTAGCTTTAAACAACTTCTCACAGCATTACCATGACATGCATATTCCGGCATAACGGGTTTGACCATTCGGTTGATTTGTCTGACCCGATAGATATCTCGATACCGCTGAAGACCCACGACAATCCGATTGCTTGGTATCTGAACCTTCCGGAAATTGCTCCGGTTCGGTTTGGCGACTGGGTCGGAAAGGTCTCCGAAGGCGCATCGACGAATTTTAATACCATCACCTTTAACCCGCACGGGCACGGCACGCATACGGAGTGTCTGGGCCATATCACGAAGGAATTTTATAGCATTAACCAACACTTGAAAACCTTCTTTTTTGTGGCAGAGTTGGTGACCATTTTTCCTGAAGAAGTGGAAGGTGATTACATCATACTGCGGCGGCAATTGGAGCAAGCTTTGGCAGGGAAATGTCCGCAAGCTGTGGTGATCAGGACACTTCCCAATGATTTTGGGAAGCTTATGAGGAATTATTCGCATACCAATCCACCGTATTTGGAAGCGGCGGCTGCGGTTTTTTTGCGCGAGCTCGGCGTTGATCATTTGCTCATCGATTTGCCGAGTGTAGATCGCGAGCAGGACGAGGGTAGATTGGCGGCACACCGTGCATTCTGGAATTTAAATAACGTAGATGAGGTAAACGAAGATGCCCGTTTTCACGCGACGATAACCGAATTGGTGTATGTTCCGGATTCGGTGGCTGACGGAAGTTATTTACTGAATTTGCAGATTGCGTCCTTTGAGAATGACGCGTCACCGTCTAAACCGGTGCTGTACCGACTTCAGGCGTAGACTATTTCCGAAAGAAGTATAAACTTCCGGTTAGGTTGCGTGAGGGATGGGAGCCGGCTACCGTGTAGCGCGGACAGCCCGCCCTACCTCCGGCAGGCTTGCCTGCCGGAGGTAGGGCACGCCCTGATTTAAAAAAAATAAATGATGAACATAGAAGATTTTTCGCTGTATTGCACGCGAAAGGCAGGAGTGACGGAGCATTTCCCGTTTGATGCGGATACGCTGGTGTTTAAGGTGGGCGGTAAAATGTTTGCGCTGACATCACTTAAGGGTTGGGAAGAGGGCAAACCTTCTGTGAATCTGAAGTGCGATCCGGATCGTGCGGGCGAGCTGCGCGCAGAGTATGAGGGTATTCTGCCCGGCTATCACATGCACAAGGCGCACTGGAACACTGTGGTTATTAATTCGGATGTTCCGCGGGCATTGTTACTGGAGTTGATTAATCACAGTTACGATTTGATCGTGTCGAGTTTGCCCGCTAAAGTTCGGCAGACGTTGTGATCAAGCGCCATCGTTGAGCGCGGCCTTTTGCTTGTCGACAAAATTCTTGCTTTGTAATTCAAGAAGTTGACGAGCGTTTTGGCGCTGAATAGTGTACAATTCCTGATCGGTGGCAATATCGTTGTAAACGCGATCGTGCATGTCGGCATTTGTCTTAATCAGCAGGTTGCGCTGATACCGATCCTGTTCGAGTGCGGAGGCTGCGGCGGCTTCGAGATCTTCCAATTTAAGATCGTACTCACCACGTGGAGCGAGCATTTTTGCGAAAATCGGAGAGGTTTCGATAGCGAAAAAGAGCAGCATGATGAACAGCGAAGGCAGTAGAGGAAGGGCATTTAACGCGTTGATCCGCGCCATGAGTCCGTCAAAATTATCAATGATCGGCGAAGCTGCGGCTATTTTTTCATTTCGGGCGGCGAGAAGCTTCTGAATTTCTTTTTCGTTTTCAGTTATTTTTTTCTGGGAGATCGCCCTGAGCGTGTCGAGTTCGCTTTTAGCGGCGCTGTGTTGTGCCGCTTTTTCTTTGTAGATGGGGCCTTTTCCCATTTTTTTCGTACCGGCTGTGCCTTCTGCTTCGGTAATGGCGGCATTGTAGAGTTGGGCAACCGCGGCTTCTTTTCGGGTTAATTCAGCGCGGAGGCTGTCGTTCTGCGCTTCCAATTTTCCCGTATCGCCGCTGAATTGTGCGCCGATTTGCTTTTGATTGGCGAGTGTCATCGCATTTTTCTCACGGAGCAGAACGGTTTCGATTTCTTTTTCGAAAATTTTTAATTCGAGCGGCTTTGAGATGACCACAGCGATGATGAGTGCAAGAATGATCCGCGGGGAGGCCTGAAGTAGTTCGGAGCGAAATGACGATCGTTTGCGGAGCGTCGAAACGATGAAGCGGTCGAGGTTAAAGATCAGCAGTCCCCACAGAATACCAAAAACAGTTGCGGGTAGGATGGCGTCGAATACAGTGAATAATGCATAGCCTGCAGCGAGTGCTGCCATCAATGCGGTAAAGAAAACGGTGGCGCCAATTCCGGCATATTTTGTTTTTTCGCCGGCGCTACAGGAGGACAGCAATTGTGTGTCGACCCCGGAACAAAGCAGAAAGAAATTCAGCAGCATCGGTTTGGTGTTTTTCCTACAACGCCGTTACAGGCTATTTTGTTGTGCAAAGACGAGCAACTGCTTTAAAGAGATGTTTTTAGATGTGTGCCGGACACGCGCGGTGTGAGGTATTTGATAATGGGCGAGCGGTGTGCAAATCCAACCAGCACGATGATTCTTTGGTTGGGGTTATTTTTTATGGCTTGAAGCACGTGTCTGGCCATGGCGTTGTTTCGCATCCGGTATTCAAAATCGGCATAGGCAGCAAAGTTCGATTTCAGGACGACATCGCGCTTATTCGCGTCTTTAACGATTTTATTGAATTCGTCGTAGGTGGTGGCCATGTCGAGAAGTCGTTCGTATTTGTAATAATTTAGGCTATCGACGAATCGGTCGGTTTCGGCGGTATTGATCAGGGTAAGCGATGCTTCTTTGCGCAGATTGATGATGCTGTCGAACTGTCTGAGTTTCCGCAGATCGGCAAGGTGTTGTTGACTTAGTTTATTGGCTTGTACGAGGTTGCCGATGGTTTCGCCGAAATCCATTGAAATTTCCGGGAACAAACCGTTTTTTTCGCGGTAGGATTCGCGTCCTTCAAACTCTATGGGTCGGATTCGGGTTTTTGGGAAATTCATTTTGTACCGCGTCGTGGCGATCATTTCGTTTCCTTCAAACAGCGTTCGGTATGTAAAATCTTCATAGAAAAAGGTCGAATCGAGTTCAATTAAGATCAGGTCCGGTTTAAATTTCAGGAGGATGTTGTAGATGGAGTCGGCATTTACCTGACTTGTAGCTTCGTGGACGGTGCCGACGATGAGGGTTTGTGCGCGGTTTGACTGATGTGATCGGCACGCGGCGGAAAATATAAAAACCGCCAGCACTGACAGCATCAGGGTGGCGGTTTTAAAAATATTTCGGGATGCAGTTGACATCGCGCCGTTGCTATTATGCGTTTTGAGAAGCTTCTGTAAAGTACTTAAAAAACAGCGGAATGGTTTCGATGCCTTTCAGGTAGTTGAAGATGCCGTAGTGTTCGTTCGGGGAGTGGATGGCGTCACTGTCGAGTCCGAATCCCATCATGATGATTTTGGTTTTGAGTTCCTTTTCGAACAATGCTACGATAGGAATGCTTCCTCCGGAGCGCACGGGTATTGCCGGAACGCCAAACGTTTCGCTGTAGGCACGGTTTGCCGCGCGGTATCCGACGCTGTCAATCGGTGTGACATAGCCTTGTCCGCCGTGGTGAGGTGTGACTTTCACCTTTACGCCGCGGGGTGCGAGGCTGGTAAAATGTTTGGTGAAAAGTTCGGTGATTTCTTCCCAATCCTGATTCGGGACGAGTCGCATGGAGATTTTCGCGTACGCTTTGCTGGGTATAACGGTTTTTGCACCTTCGCCCGTATAGCCGCCCCAGATGCCGTTGACATCGAGTGTGGGTCGGATGGAGTTTCGCTCGTTAGTGGCGTATCCGGCTTCTCCGTAGATGTCTTCGATGTCGAGTGCTTCTTTGTATTTCTGCAGGTTGAATGGTGCTTTTGCCATTTCGGCGCGTTCGTCTGCGGAAAGTTCTTCTACTTTATCGTAGAAGCCCGGGACGGTGATGCGGTTGTTGTCGTCGTGCAATTGCGCAATCATTTTTGCGAGGATGTTGATCGGGTTTGCGACGGCGCCTCCGTAGAGTCCGGAGTGGAGGTCGCGGTTCGGGCCGGTGACCTCCACTTCAACGTAGCTAAGGCCACGGAGTCCGGTTGTGATGGACGGCTGCGAATTGGAGATCATTCCGGTATCGGAGATCAGGATGACATCGCAGGCAAGTTTGTCGCGGTTGTTTTCGACGAACCAGCCGAGGGATTTTGAGCCGACTTCCTCTTCGCCTTCGATCATGAACTTTACGTTACAAGGAAGGTTATTAGTTGCGGTCATGTATTCGAGTGCTTTGACGTGCATGTAGAACTGACCTTTATCGTCGCAGGCACCGCGGGCGAAGATGGCGCCTTCGGGATGGATGTCGGTGGATTTAATGACCGGTTCGAAGGGTGGCGATGTCCACAGGTCGAGCGGATCGGGTGGTTGCACGTCGTAGTGACCATACACGAGGACGGTGGGCAGGGCGGGATCGATGATTTTTTCGCCGTATACCACAGGGTAGCCGGGTGTTTTTAGAACTTCTACGGTGTCGCAGCCTGCTTTCAGTAGTTGATTTCTGGTGGCTTCGGCCATTGCCAGCACGCTGTCGGCGTAGGCGGGATCTGCGGATACGGATGGAATTTTCAGTAATTCAATTAGTTCTTGGAGGAATCGTTCTTTGTTTTCTTGAACGTATGTTTTGGAATTCATAGAATAAGTGTGAGACTTCAAATGTAAAAATAAATTTGTCGATAATTTTATTGCGGGGAGTGAAGATATGATTATATTTGCGCCTCTTAAGCGGGTGTGGTGAAATTGGTAGACACGCCAGACTTAGGATCTGGTGCCTTACGGTGTGTAGGTTCGAGTCCTATCACCCGCACTTTAAAAAAGAAACCCTTGATTCATTGCGAATTGAGGGTTTTTTGTTTTAATTACTGTGTCAAATCGTCTTACCTCAAACACTTTCGGAACGCAGCACCAGCAACCCGATGGATTGTTTGAGTCGGATCCCGATTGCGATCTGGAGGCCGTAGATGACAGCCAGAACCAAGAGCAGGCAGAAACTGACCCCAGCGTGCAAATATTGGTGCGCGAGAAATATTCCGATATACAATAACGTACTGATTGGTTGAAGCGCGTCGCTGAATCGTTGGGCTTTTTCGGGTCTCATTTGCTAAGGATTCGTCGGGAGTAAACTTAACTTTTTCGGTGTGAAATCCTTAATGGAGATGGTGGTGGTTTGGAAACCTTTGAGGTTTTAGAAACCTCAAAGGTTTAGGTTTTTTTTGGGAAGCACTTGCTTCGGAAGTTGCGTTAGGGATAGCAGCGGCAGCCTTGCGCGCCGGAGCGAAGCGGAGGCGGGCAAGCTACAGCGAATAGCCCGACGGCGCGGAAAACGTTTTTTTTAAGGTCGTGCTGCTTGCGCCGGAACGCCCAAGGTCAGGCCAAAGACTAATAATAGGCTGTCAGGATGAAGCCCAGGGCGATGAAGGCTATCATGATGTAGAGTCGCGATTTGGGCACTTCGCCTGCGCGGTATCTCAATATGAACACGCCTAACATGATAAGCAGCGTAATAGCCAACAGGATCGTGTAGTACGGGTCGGCGATTTTGTCGCGTGAGACGATCAGCAGGAAAGGCAGCAGCAGTATTATTCCATGCGCATTTTTGAGTTTTTCAGTCATTTCGATCATTTTGCGTTTACCCATCTCATCACCTTTTGCTCGAGCAGTGCCAGTGGCATCACGCCCGATTCGAGTACAATTTCGTGGAATTTTTTGATGTCGAACTTCTTGCCCATCTTTTTCCCGGCCGTTTTACGCAATTCCATGATCTTCATTTGGCCGATTTTGTAGGACAATGCTTGTCCGGGGACGGCCATGTAGCGCTCGATTTCGGCGATGATGCTGTATTCGGGCTCGGCTTCATTTTCCATTGAGTATTGGATGGCTTGTTCGCGTGTCCATCCTTTGGCATGAATTCCGGTATCGACCACCAGGCGGATGGCGCGGTGCATTTCGCTGCCGAGCATTCCGAAATATTGGTAGGGATCATCGTAGAGTCCGAGTTCTTTTCCGAGGCTTTCCGTGTACAATGCCCAGCCTTCGCCATAGGCGCCGAACCAGTTGAATTTGCGGAAATCAGGCAGTTTGTCGTTTTCTTGTTGTAGTGAAATCTGGAAATGGTGCCCGGGAATGGCTTCGTGGAGGAAGAGGTCTTCGTCGGCATAATAGTTATAGGCCGTTACGTCGGGGATGGGAACGTAAAAAATTCCGGGGCGTTTTCCGTCTGCAGTTCCCTGGACGTATTCGGCGCTGGCGGATTGTTCGCGAAAGGCTTCGGTACGGCGTATTTCGAATGGTGTTTTGGGTTGCAGGGAAAAGAGCTTGTCGACATTAGGTTTAATTTTGTCGTGGATGCGCTCGAAATTCGCGATGACTTCTTCCGGTTTTTTAAAAGGTTTCAGTTCGGGTTTGTTTCGTACGTGCTCGAAAAATTCCTGAATGGTGCCGGTGAAGCCGACCTGCTTTTTAACGGCTTCCATTTCGCTGCGCAGGCGGGCCACTTCTTTGAGTCCGATTTCGTGAATGGCTTCCGGAGACAGGTCGGTGGTGGTCCATGACTTTACCAGGGTTCGGTAGTAGTCTTTACCAAACGGCAATGCTTCGATACCGCTTGATGTACGACACGCCGGGATATATTCCTGTTCGAGAAATTTCACCATTCGCCCGAATGCAGGGTTAAGTTTTTCTGCAATGGTTTTCTCGTAGGCTGCGGCAATTTCCTTGCGATCGTTTTCTGCGATGCTTTCCGGCATAATTTTAATCGCGCTGTAGAACAGATTTTCTTTCGGCGATTCTGACATCATATCGCGAAACTGCGGAACAATTTTTACGGCAAGTGTTCGGGGCAGCGTCACTTTCTGCGCGATACCTTTTTTCATGTATACCATTGCCGAATCGATCCAGACGGCATATTTTTCTATCCGCTGATGAAAATCGCGGTAGTCTTTGGCGTTTTTAAACGGTTGTGCTGATGTTGCACCGGCAAGTTGCCCCATGGTGAGGTGTGTTCCCCAGAATTGATGCAGAGGAATAAGATTGGTGGGGTATTGCAGTAAATCTTTGTTTATTCCGGTTTCCCAGCGGATGATCTCGAAGCTGATTTTTTCCTCATCGTCGAGTGTCGTGGTGTCGATTGTTGCCAGTGCCTTTTCGAAGCGTTCAATAAACTCGCGTTGCTTGCTGCGGTATTCCTCGGTCATCTCGAGTTGAAGCTTGTCATTATAACCGGTTTGTCCGTTAAACGTAGCGTCAATCGGATTGAGTTCGTTTTTGGCCTTGAAATAGTCCGCAGTTAATTGCGTGAAGGCGGCGCTGTGGTCTTCTTTCTTACAACCGGTAAGCACCATAATAGCGATAATGGCGACGAAAAGATTTGCTTTCATACGTGTAATAAAAACGCTAATGTAGCAATCTTTCGGATTGTTGCTACATCATACGCAGGTTGATGATCTCCTGTTCGGTTAGGTAACGCCAGTTGCCGCGCGGCAGATTTTTTTTGGTGAGTCCGGCGAACATTACACGGTCAATCTTTAGCACGTTATAACCCATTTTTTCAAAGATGGCGCGAACGACTTTGACATTCGAGGTTCTTAGTTTGAGTCCTACCTCGCTTTTCGGTTCATTTTCGATATAGCTGATTTCGTCGACGGCGATGCGGTGTCCGTCAATCAGCACTCCGGATGATGTGGATTCGAGATCTTCGTATTTCAGGTTTCGGTCGAGTGTTATCTGATAAATTTTAGGCGATTTCTGATTTGGCGCTGTGAATTTACGAATGAGGTCGGTATCGTTGGTAAACAGCAGCAGGCCTGTGGTATTTTTGTCCATTCGCCCGATGGGTTTCAGGGCAGATTTTGACGCGCCGCGGATTAATTCGAGCACATTTCGCAGGGAAGCGTCTTCGTCTGCGGAGGTCGTAAAATTTTTGGGTTTATTTAGAAGTACGTATTCCTTTTTCTCCGGGGTGATTAGATTTCCGTCGAAGGTTACGGTGTCTGTTGGCTTCACCTTGTAGCCCATTTCGGTAACGGGTTCTCCGTTGACGCGCACATTTCCGGATTGGATGTAGATATCGGCATCGCGACGCGAGCATACGCCACTATTGGAGAGGTATTTATTGAGGCGAATGTCGTCAGATTCTCTTTTGGGCGTAGTCGCTTTGGGTTTGGGGGTAAATTTTCGTGGAGGTTTCCCGCCGGGTTGGGTGCGTTTGGCGTTGGGAGATGAAGGGCGTTTGTTATTTCGGTTTGGCGTTGCCATGCTTTTTTCTGCAAAGATATCTTTATTTCTGCTGATTGTGTTGCTTTTGCCCGAGGCGATTTGACGGCGCGAGCGATTTAAAATTACGGTAAAACCGTAATCATCGTAAGCGAAGTTTTTCGAGCTTTAGGGTGGCGGGTGGGGGAGACCTTTGAGGTTTTTAAAACCTCAAAGGTCTTGGGCACCGCAATTTTTTTTTCTCTTTTCCGCTCGTCGTAAGGGGTTAGAAGGAATTTATCGGTTAAGCCACCAGATGGAACCATTAAGCACTGTAGCGAAAGAAACCCACAGAAGATAGGGAATTAACAATCTTCCGGCCAACGTACTGACCCGTCTGAATGCCAGCATGGTTTCGTAAATCAAAAGCCACAATAGAATTATTTCAATCAGTGCTAGAAACGGATTCTGAAGTCCGAAAAAAAGAAACGACCACAAATTATTCAGAGCAAGCTGAATGGCGAATAAAATCAGCGCGCGCTGTACTCCTTCGCGTCTACCGGTACGATGCCAAACCAAGCCGGCTGCCGCTCCCATCATGATGTATAAAAGGGTCCACACAGGGGCAAAAATCCACGAAGGCGGGTTAAACACCGGCTTTTCGATTGTTTTGTACCATGTGTCAACACTGGATTGCGTTGCAATGCTTCCCAAATAAGCAGCCGCCAGACACGTAGCGACCATAACGAGGATTTTTGTGTACTTTCCCATACTGCAAAATTCGACTTTTAAAGATACTGACAAATGTGTTATCGAAAAAAGTATCTTTGCCCAAAGCTATGCAAAACACATCTGATTTTAGAGCACCCAAAGGTACGCTTTTGCAGGAACCTACGTTATTTTCCTGGAGTTCGCCAAGTAATATTGCCCTTGTGAAATACTGGGGCAAAAAGGAAAATCAAATTCCGGCCAATCCCTCTTTAAGTCTAACGCTTGATGCCTGCAGGACTGAAACCAGGGTAGCGTTTTCGCCTTCTGAACAATCGACTTTTGACTTACTTTTTGAGGGGCAGTCCAAAGAATCTTTCCGGCCAAAGATTGAAAAGTTTTTTCAGCGGATCACTCCTTTTTGTGAGTATTTGTCCTCCGTTCATTGCTCGATTGACACGCGAAATACTTTTCCGCACAGTTCCGGTATTGCTTCGTCAGCTTCGGCTATGGCTGCTCTTGCCCTGAATGTTATGTCGCTTGAACGCGTGTTACATCCCGACATGTCGGACGATTATTTTTACCAAAAGGCTTCGTTTCTGGCTCGTCTGGGGTCGGGCAGCGCCTGCCGTAGTATTAAAGGGAGCGTCGTAGTCTGGGGTTCACATAAGAGTGTTGCAGACAGTTCCGATTTGTTTGGAGTGCCGTTCAGTGGCCCGATCGATCCGGTTTTTCTTTCTTATCGCGATACAGTTTTGCTTGTGGACAAAGGTGAGAAAAAGGTGTCCAGTACAGTCGGACACGAACTCATGCACGGACATCCGTTTGCTGCGCGCAGGTTTGAACAGGCTCACGAAAATATTTCCAACATCTCAACTATTCTGGCAAAAGGTGAATTGGAAGATTTTTGTCAAATTGTCGAAAGCGAAGCGCTAACCCTTCACGCTATGATGATGACCTCAAACCCGTATTTTATTTTGATGCGACCCAATACTTTGGAGATCATTAACCGGATTTGGAGTTTCCGCGAAAGCACTAAAATTCCGGTATGTTTCACGCTTGATGCCGGCGCAAATGTCCACGTGCTGTATCCCGAAGCCGAAAGCGGCAAAGTTTTGGAATTTATTCAGCATGAATTAGTTGGGTTTTGTCAGAACGATCACTACATTTGCGACAATGTCGGCACCGGAAGTACGCAACCTGCGGTGTAATGCCACTAATCAACGTCAATTATGAAAGGACCACTTTTCTACTCGAAAATTTTGTTGTTTGGAGAATATGGCATTATCGAAGATTCGAAAGGCCTATCAATACCCTATAATTTTTATAAAGGTGCATTAAAGTGCGATGATAATTCGTCGCCTGAAGCACTGGCGTCAAATGATTCGTTGCGGCGATATGCCCAATACCTAACCCGGATGCAGGAACAGAAGCCGGATTTGGTGACTTTTGATTTGGACTCTTTCAAAAGGGATGTCGAACTGGGGATGTACTTTGATTCCAGCATTCCGCAGGGGTATGGCGTTGGTTCGAGCGGTGCGCTGGTAGCGGCGATTTACGACAAATATGCGGTGGATAAAATTACCGTTCTTGAAAATCTCACCCGCGAAAAACTTCTTGCACTGAAAGGCATTTTTGCCGAAATGGAATCATTCTTTCACGGAAAAAGTTCCGGTCTTGATCCGCTGAATAGCTATTTAAGCCTGCCGATCCTGATTAACTCCAAAGACA
>ERZ1066121.46-NODE-46-length-117043-cov-9.574811_pt1 | contig 117043 bp, 96 predicted proteins | sample MGYA00382768_ERZ1066121 | MGnify/ENA primary metagenome ERZ1066121 (study PRJEB33369, sample SAMEA5778351) | biofilm metagenome | biome: Industrial cooling water; feature: Water cooling tower basin; material: Biofilm | place: United Arab Emirates | collected...
AGGAGAATTTAGCCAATTTTTGAATAGGGTAGGTACGGGAAAGCCGTAAATTATTCGGTTTGTTTTTCAGAAGTACTTGTGCCGCGAAAAAATCGTTCATCGATATGGCCCTGAGAAACTTTAACAATTTTTCCGGAAAAACCGTACCGAACTGTCGGCGAAAAAAATGTGGGGGACTTCCCATGCGTTCCCCCTTCCCGGGGAGAATTTAGCCAATTTTTGAATAGGGTAGGTACGGGAAAGCCGTAACACACTACAAGTGTATTTTCTAGACAGCTTAAAAAAGGTCAATCGTCGAATCACAAAAATTCTTATTTATACCTAAATCCTTACTTTTGACCCCATGCAGCTATCGGTAGTAATTCTGAATTATAATGTGCAGTATTTTTTGTTGCAGTGCGTAGACAGTGTGGTACGTGCTGTCAGAGGAATGGATGCCGAGATCATCGTGGTCGACAACAACTCTCCTGATGAAAGCTGCGCGTTACTGAAAACGTATTTCCCTGGGGTAAATCTTATCGCACATCCTGAAAATGCAGGTTTTCCAAAAGGAAATAACATCGGAGTCGCCGCCGCAGCGGGCCGTTTGGTTCTGATTCTAAATCCCGATACGGTTTTAAGCGAAGACACGCTAACAAAAGCAATAGCGCACTATGAGCAATTAGAGAATCCGGGAATTCTTGGTGTTAAGTTGATCGATGGACGCGGTAATTTCCTGCCTGAAAGTAAACGCGGTGTACCAACACCTTTTGTGGCGTTTACTAAAGTGAGTGGACTCTACAAAATAGCTCCGCAACTTTTCGGAAAGTACTATGCAAATCACCTTGCAGAAAATCGTTCCGGAGAAGTAGATATTCTCGTTGGGGCCTTTATGCTCATGCCCCGCGAGTTGTACCTCAAATCCGGCGGATTCGACGAAAACTGTTTCATGTACTCTGACGATATTGATCTATCCTACACTGTTCTCAAAAGTGGGCGGAAAAACTATTATTTCGGGCAAACGTCAGTTATTCATTACAAGGGTGAAAGCACGGTTAAAGACCGTAAATATGTGCAGCGTTTTAGTGAAGCCATGGATTTTTTCTATCGCAAACATTTTCGGCGTGCTCCGATTTTTGATTTTTTCATGAGAGTTGGCGCATATTTTTTTTCCGTGGCGAAGTCGACTACTACATCGTTGCCCGTAAATCCCAAACATTTTTATTTGATCTCTGATTCGACAGAAGTCGCGGCTAGAGTTCGCAAATCAATCGCGCAGGAGATTCGATTACTGGCAGATATAAACGGCTTGACAATCAGCGACCAAACAGAAATTATTTTTGATGCACACTATTTTTCCTATGCTGATATTATCCGGAATATGGAACTTCTAAAGGACGGTCGGGTTACGTTTAAAATTGCGCATCCGGGAATGAGTTTTCTCATTGGCAGCAATTCCAGCAATGATCGGGGAACGGTGATCGTACTTGCAGATCATCGGTAAGGTATGCCGATTATCTAATTTCGGTGCGTAAAATGGCGGGACGAAAATATTTTTAATACTTTCGCACAAACTTTTTTGAGGCTTTTTTATCCATGGCAAGATACGAACTGAAACTACCAAAGATGGGAGAAAGCGTTGCCGAAGCAACGATTACGAATTGGCTAAAGGAGGTGGGTGATTCCATCAGCGCAGATGAAGCCGTTCTGGAAATTGCCACTGACAAGGTAGACAGTGAAGTGCCTTCGGAAGTATCCGGCGTTTTAGTTGAAAAATTATTTCAAAAAGATGATCTAGTTAAGGTCGGACAGACCATTGCCATCATTGAAACAGAAGGTGGTGCGGCAGTTGATGCTCCATCTGCGCCTGTTACAGAAGCCACTCCTGCAGTACAGGAAGTTGCAAAATCGGTTGAAGCGGCAAAATCATTTACAGCGGCTCCCCAACAAGCTCCTACTCGCGAAGAATACCATCAGTCCGATCGCTTTTATTCGCCTTTGGTGCGCAATATTGCCAGGGAAGAAAATATTTCAATGAGTGAGCTGGAAACGATTCCGGGAACGGGAGCGGAAGGAAGAGTAACCAAGAACGATATATTGGCCTACATTGAGCAGCGAAAAGCGGCTCCTGTAGCAGCATCTGCGGCACCAGCTGCATCTTCTCAGGCTCCGGAGCAACCGGTATCGACGCCTGCAGCGGCTCCGGCAACACCAATTGCAACTGCGCCGCAAGCTACCCCATCACCTGCACCTGTGGCGACACAGGCAACCGATTCACAACCGAAACAAGCTCCGAAGTCTGTAAACGGTCAGGATGAGATTGTGGAGATGGACCGCATGCGAAAACTGATTTCACAGTACATGGTGCAGTCTGTGCAAACCTCCGCTCATGTTCAATCGTTCATTGAGGTCGATGTCACCAACATCGTAGAATGGCGGGATCAGGTAAAGGATAAATTTGAAAAACGCGAAGGGGAAAAGCTAACCTTCACACCGATATTTATGGAAATCATTGCGCGCGCGCTGAAAGATTTCCCGATGATGAACATTTCCGTAGAAGGGGATTATATCATTAAAAAGAAAAATATTAACCTTGGTATGGCGGCCGCATTGCCCAACGGCAATCTGATCGTGCCTGTTATCAAAAATGCCGACCAGCTCAATCTGATCGGTATGGCGAAAGCCGTTAACGATTTAGGTGCCCGCGCCAAGGCAGGAAAGTTAAAACCAGATGACACCCAGGGTGGTACGTATACCGTCACCAACGTGGGAACGTTCGGCAGTGTCTTTGGTACGCCGATCATCAATCAGCCGCAGGTAGGAATTCTGGCGCTGGGCGCAATCCGAAAAGTACCTGCCGTGATTGAAACGCCGGAAGGCGATTTTATTGGCATCCGTAAAAAGATGTTCCTCTCGCACAGCTATGACCATCGTGTTGTAGATGGTGCCCTCGGTGGAAGCTTTGTTAAGCGCGTTGCAGAATTGATGGAGATGTTTGACGTCAATCGATCTATCTAACTCGCTTTTTAAGTTTTCTCTAACCGTACTGCCGGGTAAAATGCAGTAAATTAACAGATAAAAGGAATGGTATGAATAAAGCATTACTCATTTCCTTAGTGGCCTTCACGAATGTAATGTCGTGGGCTCAGTGTGGAACGCTGGATGAGAGTTTTGGTGAGGAAGGATTGGTTTCTACGGAGTTCGGCAGTTATAAGTCGGCCATAAAAGCCCTAGCTCTTCAACCCGACGGGAAAATCATAGCGGCCGGGTCAGCATACAACAACGGCGCCTATCATCGTTTTGCGGTGGCGCGGTACCACACAGACGGCAGTCTTGATGAAAGTTTTGCTACTAACGGAAAGCTCGTTGGCAATTATCCTGATGAGAAGATGACTATTGAGTCGGTCTGTATCCAGCCCGACGGCAAAATCATCGGTGTCGGAATCATTTACAACAACTACTACAACAGTGAATTCTTTATGGTGCGTCTGTTGCCAAATGGCGATATGGATACTTCATTTGGATTTCAGGGATTGATTTCTATCGGTGGCGCCACAGTGAACGCCGTTAGAGTACAACCCGACGGAAAAATTGTAGCTGCCGGGTTCCGGTATTTTGACAACAATACCCGTGATATGGTAGTGTATCGCTTCAACGCAAATGGCGTTCTTGACGCCGGTTTCGGAAATAGCGGCGTTTACCAGACATCCATTGGAGCGCGTGATTTTGCAACCTCGTTATGCATCCAAAACGACGGAAAAATCCTGGTGGGCGGTACTATTTTTAACGCTTCATACAGTGATTTTTGTTTATTGCGTTTACTGCCTGACGGTAGTCGCGATATGACATTTGGACTGGAGGGGATCGCAAGTTTTGATTACGGACATAATGATGAAGTAACCTCAGTGTGTGTGCAGCCTGACGGCAAAATAATCTTTTCCGGTTTTACAGGTGATGAAGATAACAACTATCAGTTTGCACTGATGCGAATTAACGCTAACGGTAGCATTGATCACGGTTTCGGTAATGATGGATTTTTAACCGGTGAAGGTGGAAGTCTGGGGCGAACGGTCGACCTGGAAGCAGACGGTCGCATTGTTATTGCCGGCGCGTGGGATTCCGATAACGGGAAAGCGGCGGCCATCAGACGGTTTTTAGCCGACGGATCAGACGACGAGACTTTTGGTGAGGATGGATTGATGCTCGTTTCGCCAACCTCCTCGTGTCAGGCCAATGCAATGGTGCTACAACCCGATCAGAAAATTGTTTTAGGAGGTGAAGTTGCTTCGGGCGGAATGGGGTACAATCCGGATTTTGCTTTGATGCGACTCCATTCGGGGCCGCCATTGGCTGTGGGTGAGCAGCATGCAGTTCGATTTACCGTTTATCCAAATCCTATGGAGAATCAGATTTCAGTAGTATTGGCGGAGACAGCTGCGAAGTGTGATATTAGTATTCTCGACCTGCACGGCCGGATGGTTTATGATTTTGGCATGCAGGACACCGGCCTTGGGTCTACTGTTCGGCTGGCGCTACCTGAGCTGTCGCGCGGAGCTTACTTACTCCGAATAGCTACGCCGACGCACACCGAGGTAGTGCGTGTCGTAAAATAACAACGAACTGTCCCCGAGGGCAGTTTTTTTTTGATTCGTTCCCGGCCATTTTATTTTAACCGGAAGTACTGCGACGCCTTCGCTTGTACTATCTTTGCACTCAATCAATTTAGCTATGGAATTAAACCTGCACCGGCCTTTGTGTTTCTTTGATTTAGAAACTACCGGAACTGATATTTGTAAAGACCGGATTGTGGAGATTTCCATATTTAAGGTGTATCCGAACGAAAATAAAGAAAGCAGAACATGGCTGGTTAATCCGGAACGTCCGATTCCTGCCGAATGCGTGGCGGTTCACGGAATTACGAACGAAAAAGTGGCCAATGAGCCTACGTTTCGGGAAATTGCGCATGCCGTTTATCAAATGATTCGGGATTCGGATTTGGCCGGATTCAATTCGGATCGATTTGATATTCCGTTATTGGCAGAGGAACTTTTGCGTGCCGATGTGGATTTTGATATGAAGAATCGTGTTTCGGTAGACATTCAGACCATTTTTCACAAAAAGGAGGAGCGTACTTTAAGTGCAGCGGTTAAGTTTTACTGCGGGAAAACGCTGGAGAATGCGCACAGCGCGGAAGCCGATACCATGGCGACGTACGAAATTCTGAAAGCGCAATTGGAGCGTTATCCTGATTTGGAGAATGACGTGCGGTTTTTATCGGAATTTACGACCCGGAAAAAGGCGGTGGATTTTGCAGGTTTTATTGCGCTGGATAAGGACGGGGATGAAATTTTTACTTTTGGAAAGCACAAAGGCGTTAAGGTCGAAAAGATTTTCGAGACGGAGCCGGGATATTTTGGCTGGATTCAGAATGCAGATTTTCCGTTGTACACCAAAAAAGTGTTGACCGCCATAAAATTACGTAAGTTAAATTCGAAACTGGCCTGACCGGCGAGCAGAAACTGCGTTAGGGATGGGAGTGGTAGCCCGGACCTGCTGAGGCAGGGAGGACTATAGCGGACAGCCCGACCCGCCAAAGCGGGGAACGCCCAAAATAAAAGGATGAAAATTTTTTGCATAGGCCGCAATTACGCGGATCACATCGAAGAGCTTAAAAACGAACATCCGGCAGAGCCGCTGATTTTTATGAAACCGGATACGGCTTTGCTGAAAGAAGGGCCGTTTTACATTCCGGAGTTTTCTGATGATATTCATTACGAAGTCGAGTTGGTGGTTAAAATTTCGAAAGTCGGGAAGTATATCGAACCGAAGTTTGCGCATAAATACTATGACGAGATTTCTTTGGGTATCGATTTTACGGCGCGCGATGTACAGCAGCGACTAAAGGAAAAAGGTCTGCCGTGGGAGATTTCGAAAGCATTTGACAATTCAGCGGTCATTGGAGGCTTTTTGTCGAAAAATATTTTTAGTTCCATGGAAAGCCTTAATTTTACGCTGTTTAAAAACGGAAACGCCGTTCAGATTGGCAATACGTCTTTAATGTTATGGCAGGTTGACGAGCTCATTTCTCATGTTTCCCGCTATTTTACCCTTAAAACAGGGGATTTAATTTTTACCGGAACACCTGCAGGTGTCGGACGTGTTAGCAGCGGCGACGTGCTGGAAGGTGTGCTGGAAGGTCATAAACTATTTAGTACATTGGTAAAGTAATGGCAGTACATTATAACCTCGCGAAAGTCTATGCGCTTTCGGACAACGATCCTGAATTTGTAAATCAGATTATCACTCTTTTTATCACTGAAGTACCTCAGGATATGATCCAGATTAAATTAGGGATCAAGACCAAGGATCACAAACTGGCGTACAGTTATGCGCACAAGATCAAACCTACTCTGGATTTGCTGGGAATGACTACTGCTTTTGAAGAGATCCTTCAAATTGAGGCATGGACCAAGCGTGAAGGTAAGCGCAAAGAAATCACCGAGATTTTTGACAGTGTGGAAGATCAGGTTGAAAAAGCGGTAAAGGAGATTAAGAAAGACTTCAATATTTAGTACGTTTTCCCAATAATTTAACGGGTGTTGACTGCTTGCAGGTCGTTTGATGCGGGGGTTATTTTGTACCTTCGGCGCTCAAATTTTTGACATGCGCGCAGCTATTATTACTATTGGCGACGAGATTCTGATTGGGCAGACCGTGGATACCAACTCAGGGTACATTGCGAAGTCGCTTGATCAGATTGGCATTCAGACCGCGGAAATGATCTCGATTTCGGATCAGCGCGATCATATTATGTCGACCCTTCAGACTTATCAGGATCAGGTGGACGTTGTTCTGATTACGGGCGGACTCGGGCCAACCAAGGATGACATTACCAAGAAAACACTGTGTGATTACTTTGATGACGAGCTGGTGCGCGATGCGAAAGTATTGGCGCACGTAACAACTTTAATAGAATCACATTTCAAACGTCCGATTACAGATTTAAACCGCGATCAAGCCTTAGTTCCATCGCGGGCGACAGTGTTGCACAATGCGTATGGAACGGCTCCCGGAATGTGGATGCAGAAAGGAAAAACGGTCTACATTTCCCTGCCGGGCGTACCTTACGAAATGAAAGGTTTGATGGAGAATGAAGTTGTACCGCGCTTAGCCGCTGCTTTTAAGCGTCCTTTTATTGTGCATCGTCATGTGTTGACGTACGGTGTGGGTGAAAGTTTACTGGCGGAGCGAATCGCGGAGTGGGAAAATGCGTTGCCGGATGAAATTAAATTAGCCTATTTGCCAAGTCCCGGACGGGTTCGTTTGCGATTATCTGCCCGTGGTAGTGATAAGGCGGCTCTTGAGTCTGCGATTCAATTACAGGTTGACGCACTGGCGCCAATAATTGCAGATTGTCTTGTAGGATTTGACGAAGAAGAAACCATCGAAGTATCTGTCGGCCGATTGCTTTCGGGAGCCGGACTTACCGTGGCTGCGGCAGAAAGTTGTACGGGAGGTGTCATCGCCTCGATGCTTACGTCGGTGGCAGGATCGTCGGCATACTTTAGAGGAGGTGCTGTGACGTATGCTACGGACACCAAAGTTTCGGTATTGCAGGTGAGTAATCAGGTTATCGACCACCACAGCGTGGTAAGCACTGCCGTTGCGGAAGAGATGGCGTTGGGAGCACGTCGACTTTTCTCGGCGGATTATGCGGTGGCTTCCACGGGAAATGCAGGGCCGTCTAAGGGTGATGCCGATGCGGAACCGGGCACGGTGTGTGTGGCAATCGCCGGACCGGAGGGGGTTGTTAGTGACACTTTTTTCTTCGGTCAGCCGAGGGAGAAAGTCGTTCGCCGTGCAGCAAATAAAGCACTTGAAATGTTGCGGTTTGAAATTTTAAAAAATGTCAAATAAATGTTTTGCGCAACAAGTTTTTTTTCTTTCCTTTGCACCCTGATTTTGAATAACGACTAAAGAATAAGCGAAATGTCAAGAGTTTGTGAGCTTACAGGTAAGAAAGCGATGGTAGGAAACAACGTTTCTCACGCGATGAACAAGACGAAAAGGAAATTTTCGGTCAACCTGCTTAAAAAGCGTTTTTATCTTGCCGAAGAAGGAAGATGGGTGACGCTTCGCGTAGCTGCCTCTACGATCAAAACCATCAATAAGAATGGAATTGATGCTGTAATTAAGAAGGCACAGTCTGAAGGATTGGTGAAGAAAACGAAATAATTCCGCGCTGGATAATTATAGAATACAATGGCAAAGAAAGGCAATAGAATACAGGTAATCTTGGAGTGCACTGAGCACAAGGGTACAGGTCTGCCGGGTACTTCCCGCTACATTACTACCAAGAACAAAAAAAATACTCCGGACAGACTGGAGATCAAGAAGTTCAATCCGATCCTGAAGCGGGTAACTGTTCACAAGGAAATTAAATAATAGCGAGTCATGGCAAAGAAAACCGTAGCAACCCTTCAGACCTCTTCTAAGAGATTGTCTAAAGTTATCAAGATGGTAAAATCTCCAAAATCAGGTGCCTACACTTTCGTTGAAAGCATCATGGCTCCTGAATTAGCGGATGAATTCCTGAAAAAGACTAAGTAATCGCTTTGCGTTACGATATTGAAAGCTACTTCTCTCGGAGTAGCTTTTTTATTTGGTATCTTTGCGGCACCGCTCGCCGGTTGGCGGGACGCTAAAATTTCTGGTAAACATGAATTTTTTTAAGAAGATATTTTCTTCCGACAAGCGCGAGTCGGGAATGACCGATGAAGCAAAAGAGTCGCTCGACAAAGGACTTGAAAAAACCAAATCCTCGTTCTTTTCCAAGTTAACCAAAGCAATCGCCGGGAAGTCGAAAGTAGATGACGAGGTGCTCGATAATCTCGAAGAAGTGCTCGTTTCGTCTGATGTTGGAGTAGACACGACTCTACGAATCATTGCTCGGATTGAAAAGCGTGTAGCTGCTGATAAATATTTGGGAACGGAAGAGTTAAATCGCATTCTACGCGAAGAAATTGCCGGACTTTTATCGGAAACGCACGGAACTGCTGCCGATTTTGAAATGCCTGCGGATAAGAAGCCCTATGTAATTATGGTCGTGGGGGTTAATGGAGTAGGAAAAACTACGACCATTGGAAAATTAGCATACCAGTTTAAATCTGCCGGCTATAAAGTGGTTTTAGGAGCAGCCGATACTTTTAGGGCCGCTGCAATTGACCAGTTGCAGATTTGGGCAGACCGGGTGGAAGTCCCTATTGTGCGCCAGCAGATGGGTAGCGATCCGGCGTCCGTAGCTTACGACACGCTGCAAAGTGCCGTATCACAGCAGGCGGATGTGGTGATTATCGATACAGCAGGCCGCCTCCACAATAAAGTCAACTTAATGAACGAGCTAAGTAAAGTCAAGCGCGTTATGCAAAAAGTAGTACCTGATGCCCCGCATGAAGTACTTCTGGTATTGGACGGGTCGACCGGACAAAACGCATTTGAACAGGCTAAGCAATTTACTGCGGCGACCGAAGTTACTGCGCTTGCGGTTACAAAACTTGATGGTACTGCCAAAGGTGGAGTAGTTATCGGTATTTCCGATCAGTTCCGGATTCCTGTGAAATACATTGGAGTTGGAGAAGGTATGCGCGACTTGCAGTTATTTAATAAAAACGAATTTGTAGATTCATTCTTTAAGTAATTACGGAAGCATCGCCTGAATTTTTTGCCACAGTACATTATCGAAATCGGATAATGCCATATTGACGTCGTCTGCAGCATTGCCCATTCGTACAATAACCATTTTTTTCGAGGGTACGACATAGATTTTCTGATCGTTTTTTCCCAAAGCCATTACCATATCGGCCGGCGCAGCAGGGATCAGCGTGCCCTGAAACGAAAACTGTAGTTGCGGCAAACGGTAACTTTCTTTTCCGTTCAGCCACCATAAATAGCCATACGCCTGATTTAGATTCTGAGAAGTCGTCGTGGCGTCCGCGAAAAAACTTTCATTTATTATAATTTCATTTTCCCAACGACCGCGGTTTAACGCTAACAGACCAAAGCGAGCCATACTCCGCGCGGTAGACCAGTAAACGCTTAAGTCTTCACCGGAGGACAACCACTGGCCGTTCATACCGATTCGGTCGCGCAGCCGACTTGCAAAGTAGGTGTTCCATGACGTGCCCGAAGACTGCGCAACGACGTCCTGAAGTTTTACATACACGTTATGATACGCCCATCGTGTACCCGCATCAGCAACATATTGCAGATTCGCGGGGTGTACCGCGTCGCCCAGTGCATCATTTAATCCCGATGTCATGGTTAATAAATGTCTAACCGTGATCAGATTTTCTTTCGCTGCAGGCGCTGAGGTCCATCCATTCCCGAGGTACTGCGATACCGGCGCGTTTAGCGAAAGCAACCCTTCTTGCTCTGCAATTCCTGTGACCGTCGCCGTAAGCGTTTTTCCGGCACTTGCCCAATACCAGGGGGAGTTGGCATTATGACCGTTCAAGTATACCTCCATGGCAATGCGCCCGTCAACCAGCACTAGAAAAGCTTTTGTATTCTTTTGTTCGAGGTAGGTAATTAAATCCTCTTGTGCTGTAGCGTCCCATTGTAAAGAGGAAGGCGAAACGGTTTCCCACTGATCCGAATCAGTCGGGGGAAAGTACATTGAATCTACTGCGGCCGGCGGCGAATCGTCAGTACATCCAAGTAATGCCATTGCTAAAAAAATCAGATATCGCATGCAGCAGTTATTTTAGTCAGGGTAAATTTACCAAATAGTTTTAAGCAGTTGATGTACCTTTGCAGCATGAGAAGATCGATACTCCTAACTTTTCTTTTTCTTATAATCGGTTTAAACAGCGCTTGTCGCCGTGAAATTACGCTGCAGGACGTCTCGCATTTAAACGGATATTGGGAAATTGAGTTTGTTGAGTTGGCCGATGGGACAAAAAAGGATTATACTATTAACGAAACTATTGATCATTTTCAGATAAAAGGCGACCAGGGCGTTCGGCGAAAACTTCGACCGGCGTTCGATGGCAGATATCAAACCAGCGGACATGTCGAGAAGGTTTTTGTAAAATTCTCCGACTCCGGAGCGCAACTGCAATATCAAACTGAATTTGATAAGTGGTCGGAAGATCTAATAGCTCTCGATTCAAATCAACTGGTTATCCGCAACAAACAGCTCACCTATCATTATAAACGCCCCATAGCATTTAGTTTAAAATGAGTAAGCGCGACAGCAACGAATCAACACTGAGTGAGGTGTTGAAGCAAATCATTTCGGAGAACAAGCTGCAGAACGGCATCGACAAGGTTGAGGTCGAGGGGGCGTGGCATACGGTGCTCGGCAATGGTGTGAAGAGTTACACGAAGTCCGCGCAGTTGAAAGGATCAGTACTTTATGTGGAATTAACTTCGGCAGTACTACGCGAAGAATTACACTGCGAGAAAGAGCGGGTTATAAAACTTCTTAACGATCATCTTGGAAAAGAGATTATTTCAAATCTTATCCTCCGGTAGAAAAAATAACGTACCGTAATAAAAGTTGTTTAAATTATGTTAAATTACCAGCTCAATTTGACATTATGCGAACAACCTTTACTTTCATTCTACTTGCGCTCATAACCACTGTTCAAGGGCAACTTACCGATGCGTATTACTTAACCCGAACCGGTGAACGGATTACAGGAAAAATTTATTCCTCCGATTTAGAATCGCTCAATCGTCCGAATGCATCCCTTAAATGGTATGAGGGTGAGACGTTCCGCGTGGTGGAGGTTACAAATATTGATGAAGTCGGAATTGGCACAGATACAAAATTCAAGAAGTTCACCGTGCAAATTGACGATGTGGATTTGTACAATGTGCGGGTTGCGGATATTCGTCCTGCGCCTGTTCAACAAACCGTATTTCTGAACGTACTGGTTGATGGTGCTGCTGCATTATACCAATACCAAAGTTCGAGAGGTCATAAATACTTCTACAGTAAAGAATCTAAATTGCCTCCCACTCAATTGACCTACCGCAAATTCAGACGGAAAGCTGACGGAGAGGTCGAAGAGAATACGACCTTTCGGAATCAGCTGCAATCAGATGTTTCATGCCCAAATGATCCGTGGGATAAATTTCGCAAGGTGGGTTATGAAAAAGATGCATTAATAAAGATTTTTACGGAGTACAATGCTTGCACCACCGGAAGCGCAGCCGTTGGTGCTACTTACAAAAATGAAAGTAAAAGCAAGTTGTTAAATAGATTTTCAGCTTTTGCAAACGGAAAACACATTGTAATTTCGGTCGAAGGGTCTAATAATGGGGATGCTCCTATCGCTTTTGGTGCCGGACTCGAATTCGAAACCATTACCCCGGGTCGCAAGTTTGGCTTTTTTCTGCGAAGTGAAGCTGAGAAGATTAAAATCGAAAATGCGGTTAGCGATTTCCGGACTTTCGGTTATGATGGAATGTTTCTAAGTTTTTTGACGGGCGCACGATATCATTTGAATCGCGCTGCGGACAATCATTTTTATTTCGATGCCGGGCTAGGTCTCTCGTTTCCTTTTTCTGACGTGATTCGAAACAATATCGAGATCGGGGGTGACATGTCATTTTATGCCAGTGTTGGTGCCGGATATCAGATTACCAATAAGTTCGGGGTCCAACTGCGTTACAATTTTCCCAACAATATTGCGTCAGAACAAAGGGTGGGCGCTGACTTTGGCTTTTCGTCATTCAACGTCGGCATCACCTATTTGCTATTTGAAAACAAAACTCAATAATCATTTTTAATACGGCCACTTGATGAAACAATTTTTTTCTTTTAAATCAATAATAGTCGGTGTACTATTTATTTCAATGCAGTTTGCTTCTGCACAGCTCACAGACGCCTATTATCTTAGCTCCGGCGAACGTATTAGCGGAAAGATTTATCCGTCCGACTTAGAGTCGCTTAACCGCCCGAATGCAACCATTAAATGGTACGAGGGTGAAGCGTTTCGCGTGTTGGAGGTCAAAAATATTGACGAGATCGGACTCGGTACTGATACAAAGTTTAAGAAATTTACGGTGCAGATTGACGATGTGGATCTGTACAATGTGCGGGTTGGTGATATCCGCCCGACGTATGTTCAACAAACGCTATTCCTGACTGTGCTTGTGGAAGGCGAAGCCTCGTTATATCAGTATCAGAGCGGGAAAGGACACAAATTCTTTTATCGGAAAGGTGCTGATGCAATACCTAAGCAGCTTACTTACCGAAAATTTAAGCGTAAAGCGGATGGAGATGTCGAGGAAAATACGACGTTCAGAAATCAGTTGCAGTCGGATGTTTCCTGCCCCGATGATCCGTGGGAAAAATTCCGAAAAGTGAAATATGAGCGCGAAGGTTTGTCAAAAATTGTCGAATCCTATAATTTGTGCAAAGGTGGGAGCGGAGCCGTGTCCGGTGCTTTTCTAAATGAAAAGAAAAGTAAAATGCTTAATCGGTTTTCTGTTTTTGCAAATGGAAAGTATGTCATGCCCTCTGTGAACGGGTCCGCAGAAGGTGATGCTCCAATTGCCGTTGGAGGAGGAGTAGAATTTGAATCAATAACAGCCGGCCGGAAGTTTGGATTTTTTCTGAGGGGAGAGGTAGAAAAGATTTCTTTTGAAGATGCCACGAATATTTTCCGTTTTACGGCTACCCAAACTGAAACAGTTACCAGCTTTGAATACGATGCTACTAATCTGACTTTTATGGTTGGTGCCCGTTACCACACGAAACGAGCTGAGGAGAATCACCTTTATTTTGATGCAGGTTTGGGAATGATGTTTCCGTTTGGTGAAATTACCGGTACGCAAACTCAGCGTCCCGTAAACGGACCCTCACAACCTTCTACACCAATAGGACCATTCAGTACTGATTTATCACTCTACTTTTCTGTAGGCGCCGGTTATCAGATTAACGAACGTTGGGGTGTTCAGTTGCGTTATGATTCTACTAAAAACCTGGTCACCAAACGAACCATCGGGTCTGATATTGGTTACAGTTCGATAAATTTGGGCGTTATTTACGCTCTTTTCAGAAATCCGAAGTAAAAAAAATCCTGCTGAAAAGCAGGATTTTTTTTGAACCTTATCTTTAGAACATCTCGCGTCCCGCGAAGTGAAACGCTCCTTCGATGGCAGCGTTTTCGTCGCTATCCGAGCCGTGCACGGCATTTTCACCAATAGACTTTGCGTATTTCTTGCGAATTGTTCCTTCTGCAGCATCGGCAGGGTTAGTTGCGCCAATCAGTTTGCGAAACTCTTCAACTGCATTTTCTTTTTCAAGAATGGCGGCTACAATCGGACCGCGAGACATAAACTCAACCAATTCGCCATAAAAAGGCCGCTCGCTGTGTACTGCGTAAAATTTCTGGGCATCCGCAACGGTCATTTGCGTCAATTTCATTGAAACGATACTGAAACCCGCTTCTGTAATCATATTTAGAATCCCACCGATGTGTCCAGCTTCAACTGCATCGGGCTTAATCATGGTAAAAGTTCTGTTCGTAGCCATTTTTCGTTTTTTAAATTTGGCGCAAAAGTACTTTATTATCTTTAAACTAAAAACTGTACAAAAAAAATCCCCTCCGTGAGAGGGGATTCTATTTCGAAAAATAATAAGTTTTATTGGCGAACAAGTCTTACGTGCTGTACAGCACCCTGTGCGCTAATTTTCGCAATGTACATTCCTGATGCAAATTCAGATGCGTCGATTGTCGTTTCTGAAGCTGCAGGAGTTGCCGTATAAACAACTTTTCCGCTTACATCGTAAATGGCAATAGCATCGATTTGTTGTCCGTTACCCATAAAATTCCATGTGCTACGCGACGGGTTAGGGAACACCCGGAACGATTGAGCCGAATTTTCGGCAGTGTTCAAAGACGGGGTGATGGTCCACTCAAGAGTAATGCGATTGAATGTGATGTCATAAGTACCGGCTGTTACTGCAATATTGCTGCCGTTAAAAACAAGGACATTCGGATTTGCTCCTCCTCCGCCCCAGTTGACGGTCCATGCATCGTCCTGACGGAATTTAATTTCTCCATCAACGAGCACCACATTTTGAAGTGTGTATAGCTCGCCGTTAGTTGTAGCCATATCCTGATCTACGTCCCAGCTTCCGGTAGCACTTCCTATCAGACCAATAGATGGAAATGCAAAAGTGTAAGCACCTGTCTCAAGATTGAAAAAGACAGTCCACGTGCCGCCTTCAACCAAGATGTTCGGACCGTCCTCGGTAGCCGTTCCCGACGGGAAGTCGACCGCACCGAAAGTCTCAAGCGGATTGTCGTTAATCCGGAATTTAGCCGCACCACTTGTAAATGTGTATCCGGACAGACGATACTGAATGCCATCATTAGTTAGCATTTCGATATCGCCGCCATTAAAGCCATTCACAGGATCAACTGCAGGGCCCCAGATGCCGACAGACTCGAAAGCAGAGCTACCTGTAAATGAATAAGCACCGGTAGTGCGGTTAAATGTTACATCATAAGTGCCGGCGATAGTCGGAATGTTATTGCCATTCTGTGTACCCGTACCTGCAGGCCAGCTTGAAGATCCCCAGTTTGTATCCCAGGCAAAATCCTGACGGAATTTAACTTCGCCCGTGTTTACAACCAGATTGTCTATGGTGTATGTAACGTTATCCGTCGTGCTCAAGGTGATTTCATCTCCAACCTGATTTCCAGGCCAGCCGTTTACTCCCGTTCCCACGATGGAAATAGTTTGCGCCTGAATGGTAGCAAAACCTAAAGCGCAAAATAAAAGAGAAAGTAGTTTTTTCTTCATAAAAGTTTGATTAAGTGATTGTAACGAAGCCCTAAATTACAAAGAACTTTATTCCGCCTATCTAATTTATTCGAAATGAGAAAACACTACAACGTTTTCGTGTTAATAATTTCTGTTAAATTGTGATAATGGTAAAGGATTTTGACCACGGATTTAACTTTTCCAGCAACGTTGAAATCAGTTTGTCGTCCGTTTCGTAAAAAGCTGCGAAATTAGCATAACGCTCCTGCAAGCCGCCGGGGAAAAGTTCCTCTTTCAACAGCGTAACCTGCCTAATTTGATCGCTCAGCCGTATTCGCTCTGCGCGCAGTAATTTCTTCTCGAGGTTAAGAAGTCCTTTTAGCTGCTTTTGTTCCTGAGCCGCAAGTGCAGACAGGAATGATGGGTGTGTTTGTTGCGCCAAAACTTTCAGATGAGAAAACTGAGCGCTCAACTGTTGCTTAAGTGCCGTAAAATCAAGCGGAACAGAAGATAGTCGCCGCGTGGTTTTCTGTACGAGTTGTTCTTTGGGCATGAAAAGGTCTGCCCAGTTTAGTCCCAGGCGATCCGCTTTCTGTGACTGTTTTGCCGAAACCAATAACACGGAATTGCGAAGCATGAGCAGTGGAAACGTTACATTTTGCCTGCCGAATAGTTCTTTTAACTCCAACCAGTATGCAATTTCTCCGCCTCCGCCAATGTAGCAAAGATTGGGTAATATCACTTCCTGATATAGTGGTCGCAGGATTACGTTTGGACTAAAACGTTCCGGGTAGTTCTGAAGTTCCTTAAGAATCTCCGCTTCCGTAAACCGTAGATCGGTATTATTCACAAAATAGTGATTATCCTGAAGGATGATACGCTCACGGAACCCGTCGCCGAGGTAGAAAAGGTTAATCTCGCGTGGAGCTACCTGGGGGCTATATTTCCAATTGTCGATGGTTTCTCTCACCGCTTCATTAGCCACCTGCGTCAGCAATTCTTCTTTTATGTATGAACTGAACAGTTGCTTCAAAACAACCGAATCGCCATCGATTACGATTAACCCGAGGTCGGCAAACAAATGGTTGACGAGTTTTCGTGTTGCCTCGGCTAATGTGCGGGATGTCAGGTATGCTGTTTTAAACAGGTCGCGCAATTGATCAGCTGCATCAGAGCGGCCCATTAATTTGTCAAATTCGGCAAATACATCGTCCATCCCGCCCAGTGGTAATCTCCCCACCGCACCGCCGGCTGATTGCGGCCATGAAATCCGGTTTCCACGGTAGTTAAAATGGTTGATTTCCGCAAAATCGTGGTCCTCGCTGGCCATCCAGTAAACAGGAACGAAATCAAAATTGGGATATGCCTTTTTTAATTCATGGCACATTTTAATTGCCTGGACGATTTTGTAAATAAAATAGAGCGGACCGGTAAACAGTGTGAGTTGATGCCCTGTAGTGATTGTGAACGTGTTGGGTTTCCGCAGAAGGTCAATGTTGTGTTGAACAACCTTTGAAATATTGCCGACGGATTGCCGAAGTAATTCATCAGCCAGAAGGTTCCGATCCACATTAAAATTTACAGATTTTTCTTCTATCTGCAGCCTGAAATTTTCCGGATCCGGACTCCGGTGATAAAACTCCTTCAGAGCTTCATTACCTTCAAGATAATCTAAAATGATCTGGGAAAACATGCCGGATTGGACATAACTCACCGTATCGGTTGGCATCGTATAAATTTTCGTAAAGGTACTAATTCGCGGTTTTGCTACATAAATTGTGAGAGTTACCTTTGTCAAAAAAAAATTGCAGACGCCGGTTCTTTTAGTAACACCGCCCTTCACGCAACTCAATACGCCTTATCCTGCCACGGCGTACCTCAAGGGTTTTTTAAATACGAAGAACATCAGTTCCGTGCAGGCTGATTTGGGTATTGAGGTGATTCTAAGAATTTTCTCTGCAGATGGCCTGCGCAAGATATTTGCACTAGCCCGCCAAAAAACGGGCGATAGATCTGCAAATGCGCTTCGCATGCTGGCGATGGAAAAACGCTATGTCAATACAATCGACGCCGTAATTTTATTTTTGCAGGGGGCCAATCCTACACTGGCGTTACAAATCGCATCAGAAGATTATCTCCCGGAGGCGTCTCGATTTGAGCAACTCGCGTCATTAGAGGAGCTTTTCGGTGCAATGGGTATGCAGGACAAGGCGAAGCACTTAGCAACTTTGTATCTCGAAGATCTTGCCGATTTAATAGTGGAGTGCGTCGATCCGGAGTTCGGTTTTAGCAGGTACGCTGAACGAATGGGACGTAGCGCCTACTATTTCGATGACCTTCATACGGCCCTGAAACAAGCTCCGTCCTACATCGACAACATACTTTTCGACATTGCAGAGGAATATCTTTCATCGGTTAAGCCGCGGTTGCTTCTTATTTCCATTCCTTTTCCGGGAAATCTTTTCGCAGCTTTTCGTCTGGCGCAATATACCAGGAAAAAATATCCGGAGGTTAAAATCGCAATGGGAGGTGGTTTTGTTAATACGGAACTGCGCTCCTTGTCCGATGCGCGGGTTTTCGATTTCTTTCACTTCGTTTCTTTGGACGACGGCGAATTACCGGTAGAAGAAATCTGCCGCAACATTGACAATCCCGGTTACGGCAAGTATAAGCGAACATTTATCCTTCAAAACGGAGAGGTTGAATATGTTAATAATTCCGAACAACGCGACTATAAGCAGTCTGAAGTGGGAACGCCGGATTACAGTGGATTGAAGCTAAACAAATACATCTCTGTAATTGAGGTCGCCAATCCCATGCACCGTATGTGGAGTGATGGTCGATGGAATAAATTAACGATGGCGCACGGTTGTTATTGGGGAAAGTGTACGTTTTGCGATATATCTCTGGATTACATTAAAGTTTACGAGCCGGTTGCAGCATCATTGCTGTGCGATCGTATGGAAACATTGATACAAAGCACGGGTCAAACAGGTTTCCATTTTGTCGACGAGGCGGCTCCACCGGCCCTAATGAAGGCGCTGGCCATTGAAATATTACGGAGAAACTTGTCGGTTACATGGTGGACGAACATTCGATTTGAGAAAAGTTTTACTCCCGACTTATGCCGACTTTTGCGGGCATCGGGATGCGTAGCAGTATCGGGCGGCCTTGAAGTGGCGTCGGACCGGCTGCTAAAATTGATTGATAAAGGTGTAACGGTAGGGCAGGTGGCGCGCGTTACAAATAATTTTACCAGGTCCGGAATTATGGTACATGCGTATCTCATGTACGGCTATCCAACGCAGACCGAACAGGAAACTATTGATAGTCTTGAAATGGTTCGACAGTTGTTTGAGCAGGGAACGCTGCAATCCGGGTTCTGGCATCAATTTGCGATGACAGCCCATAGTCCGGTAGGTCTGGCACCGGAACGGTTTGGAGTAGAACCCATTTCACCCGTGGGAACATTCGCAAACAATGATGTGGAGTTCAGGGATCAAACCGGAATTGATCACTCCAAATTCTCTTTTGGATTAAAAAAATCACTGTATAATTTCATGCACGGGATGTGTTTTGATTTCCCGTTGCAGGAATGGTTCGACTTTAAAATTCCGGCCACTACAATACCCGGAAATTTTATCAGAAAGGAATTGCAAATCGCTGAATCAGGTGAAAAGCCTACTTCACGTTTGGTATTTATCGGCAATCCACCCTTAAAATCGGGTTATCGGGTGCAGAAAAAGGGCAAAACCTTTGAGGGCGCAGCGCTGACGTTCCACGACAATAGGAGCGAAATCCAAGTTCGCGTGAATGATGATCAGGCACTTTGGCTTGAAAAAATTCTCAATGACGCTTTGCCGGAAGTAAAAAGTATACTTTCTCTGAAAGAGGCAAGACGGCTGTATGAGGAAATGGTCGGGGACGATTTTGACTATTTTTGGATATCCAAAGCGATGAATCAAATTCGCGAGGCAGGTCTACTTCTGGTTTAACTACTTTTTCTTTTTAAGCGATTTTTCAAACTTTTCCCGCTGTTCCGGCGTGAGAACTTCTTTAATTTTCTCATTGAGCTTCCCCCGTTGCACCGTTACTTTTTCAATTTTCGCGTCGCGCGGTAAATCTTCCTGAATTAATTTTTCTTCGGCCTCCTGATTTTTCCGCAATAAATCAAGAATCACTGCTTCCTGAAATGCATCTAAAGCCAGATCTTCTTTTAACTTTTTGGTGGCCAGTGCAGGAATATCAATCTTCTCGGGTTTCGCAGTAGAAATTTCAGGACGTGCAGGATGCGCCAGGCGTCGATCGAGTTGCGCCGATGCGAAACTACCGGTCAGACAAATAATGAGTAGTAAAATATACTTCATGGCCTGTTGATTAAAGGTTTGCCAATTCGTTTGCTACAGGCACGCCAACTCCGACTGCCTCGCCGTACAAGTCGAACTCGGTGGCATCTGTAATTTTGATGGTAACAAATTCACCGGTTTTGAGATACTGTTTCGATGCATTAATCAACACTTCATTATCAACATCAGGACTGTCGAACTCGGTGCGGGCAATAAAGTAGCCTCCTTCTTTGCGATCGACGATGCAGCGGAAAGTTTGTCCGATTTTTTCCTGATTTAATTCCCAGGAAATTTGCGACTGAATTTCCATGATTTCGTTCGCACGTTGTTGTTTAATTTCCTGCGGTACGTCATCTTCCAATAGATAGGCATGGGTATTTTCTTCATGCGAATACGTGAAACAGCCGAGGCGCTCGAATCGCATGTCCTTTACCCATTGTTTCAGGATCTGAAAATCCTCTTCGGTTTCGCCGGGATATCCGACGATTAATGTTGTGCGGATAGCCATTCCGGGAACCTGATTCCGGAAATCCTGCAAAAGTCGGGTGGTCTTTTCCTGCGTGGTTCCCCGGCGCATCGATTTAAGGATGTTATCTGAAATATGCTGCAAAGGGATATCCAGGTAATTGCAAATTTTTGGTTCACGACGCATTAAGTCAAGTACATCCATCGGAAATCCGGTCGGAAATGCATAATGCAAACGAATCCACTCGATGCCTTCTACCTTTACGAGATTTTCAAGCAGTTCGGCGAGATTTCTTTTTTTGTATAGGTCTAAACCGTAGTAGGTGAGGTCCTGTGCGATTAAAATCAGCTCTTTAACCCCGTTAGCAGCCAAACCCTCCGCTTCCTTCACTAATTTTTCGATGGGTTGCGAAATGTGCTTTCCACGCATTAATGGAATAGCGCAAAAACTACAGGGCCTGTCGCAGCCTTCAGAAATTTTTAAATATGCATAATTTTTAGGCGTAGTCGTTAGGCGCTCACCCAATAACTCATGTTTGTAGTCGGCACCGAGTGCTTTTAACAGCAATGGTAATTCGGTTGTGCCGAAATACTGATCTACATTCGGAATTTCCCGCTCCAGATCGGGGCGGTACCGCTCAGAGAGACAGCCGGTAACAAAAACCTTATCCACTTCTCCGCGATCCTTTTTGTCCGCATACTTCAAAATTGTATTTACAGACTCTTCTTTTGCATTATCAATAAAGCCGCAGGTGTTGATAACAATGATATTTCCTTCGTCGTTCTCCGGTGCTTCGTGCTGGACTTCCTTTCCGGAGGCCCGCAATTGCCCCATTAATACCTCACTGTCATAGACATTTTTAGAGCAGCCAAGGGTAATAACATTAATCTTATTTTTTCGTAAGGATCTGGTTCTCATTCAATTGAAATTGGGGTGCAAAAGTACATAATTACAACCATTTGAGTAAAGATCGGTTGATAATTCTACCGCACTTTGAAGAATACAAACGGAATTACAATTCAAACAATATGGTGAGCGTCACATTATTGTTTATAGAATTGATATCGGCACCGCTCCCCAATCCCCGCGATAGCAAGGGCATTTGCATGTCGCGACGTGCGTGAGTGTACGATATATCAGCACGAATTTCTCCAAAATTGTAACCCAATCCGCCGGAAAACGCATTCAGGTCACCCATGATTTCGTTATTTTCATACGGACTTTGCTCGAATCGGTAGCCGGCGCGTAAACTCCATTGCTTCAATTTCTTTTCTGCACCTACCCGGATTTCACTGGTATTGGTCAGCATTTGTAACATTGCTTGATTTAAATCGAAGTAAGCACTTTCAGGACGGAACCGGGTGTTTGAAAAATTGCGCATGCTGTAATCAATCGAAATCAAACCTGATTTACCAAATACATACGCAAAGGAGCCTGTAAATCGGGAAGGTGTTTGCAGTCTGTAATCAAATATCAATATTTGCTGAGGATCGAAGAAATTATTGATGTTAGCCCCATTTTGCACGGTTGAGAATGATATGCTCTGCGTGAACCGATCTTCAAGTCGCAACCACTTCGGCGACTCGTAAGAAACTCCCAAACGCAGCGCCTCGTTTACTTTTGCAATAGCTCCCAATCCAAACGAAAAACCGTTTCCAAAAGTCACCAAATCATTATTAAACCGCACGCGTTGCAAGCCTGCCTGGGCGTTGTTCTGATTGCTTTCGAAAAAACTTGTGGATTGTCTGAAATCTGAGAAATGTGAATTCAGGTTTAATCCAAGATACAGCCAGTCCTGATACTGAACTGCGCCGTTAAAGGATAATTTGCCATTATAGCCGGTACTTACCATGCTGTGCTCGTGGTAATAATTTCCTCCGTCGGGAACATTAGAAACCCATAAGGTACTTTGAGGTCCCTGCGACACCGGATTGATCACGAAGCCTTCGTAGCCAAACAAGGTTTGCCACTGCGCAAAATTCAACATACCGTAATTAAAACCGCCAAGATCGCCCAATAACACATTGTTATCATTGGCGAAGGATAAAAAGTAGTTTGCGATGGAGGCTGTAGGATTAACCCCCGAAACAAACGTTGTATTGTCAAAATTGTTAACGTTGTCATAGTTCAGGGCAACGGTAATCTTTTTCCAGTCGCTCGATTGATCTTCGTTGACCAGAACATAAACGCCCCCGGCCTGATTTAAATCCAGCGAGTAATCCACGTCAGAAGTGGAAGATCCAAAATAGCGGGCATCGTTGGTGCGATTAAAACTGGTAAGGGTAATTCCGACCTGATTATTGGCAAAAACTGCCGAACCGGCCGGATTAATTCCAATTGCAGATAAATCACCTCCCAGTGCTCCGAATGCACCTCCCATGGCTCTGAATCTCGCAGTACCGTTTAGGTCTTCATGCGCATAACGCATAGCGTCAAAGATGGTCGTTTCCTGAGCTTTTGCTGATAAAATACCCAAAGCTAAAGTTAGGGCGAAACAATATTTTTTCATGATTAATTATCTGGTTACTGAAAAAATGGACTGCTATGAGACGAAAACTAATTTAACGACGTCCGCCTCCGCCACCGCGCATTCCACCTCCATAACCTCCACCACGACCGCCGCCGTAAGAACCGCCACCGCGGCTTCCGCCATATGACGGAGCGGAGTAGGAGCGGGAAGGAGATCCTGACTGGCGATATCCACCCTGACTGCGTGGCGTACTGAAACCGCGACTCGGAGTTGTGGCCTGACTTCTGGGTGGTGCTACCGCGCGAGAACCTCTGAAGGTCGATTGTCTGTTAGAAAAGCTTGGTGCACGTAAGCCTGTATATTGGCGGCCATTGCCGTAAGTGCGATTGCCGTTATAATAGGACCGACCACTGTTGTTGAAAGAACGAAGACCGTTGTTGTAGGGTACGCCACGGCGTCCGCCCAGATAAGAATAATTGTGACCATAACCCCAGCCGTGTCCCCAACCGGGTCCCCACCAATCATTCCAACCGAGGCCCCAGCCCCAGCCGCCCCAACCTAAACCGGCACCCCAGCCCCAGCCGGGTCCCCACCAGTTATTCCAACCGAGGCCCCAGCCCCAGCCGCCGCCCCAGCCCCAGCCACCCCAGCCGAGACCAGCACCCCAGCCCCAGCCACCCCAGCCGAGACCGCCGCCCCATCCCCAATTGTCATAGACATTGACGGTGACGTTGTCGGCGCTGTTTTCCCAGCCAGCGCTGCGGCGTGACGGTGTTATAGTGTCGTAGGATGTGTAATTCTCCGGATCGGTTAAAATTACGGCGTCGTCGTTTTGCAGGGCGCCAAAATATTGTTTGTACTGTAAGGCCTGCGAGTTGGTTTCTGAAGCCTCTGCAGCGCGTGGTTGACCTCCGTAAATGCCATCGTTATCGTAATAAGAGCTATTTTGATAAGATCCGCAGGAGATCAATAACAACACGGAAAGCCCGGACGATAGTCGGGCCAGTCTTTTAAAGAGAGAATATGTGGGTGCCATAACGCTTGTTTTTATTGTGGTACTCTACAAAAATAGTTAGTTTTGCTCAGATTATTTCTTATAAATTAAGGTACAATCACTGTGCCACATTATTGAAAATGAGCAAAAATCTTACGAAGCGTTCCGAGGATTATTCCCGGTGGTATAATGAGTTGGTAGTTAAGGCTGATTTGGCCGAGAATTCCGGTGTTCGAGGTTGCATGGTTATCAAGCCCTATGGCTATGCTATCTGGGAAAAAATGCAGCGGGAGCTGGATCGGATGTTTAAAGAAACCGGCCATCAAAATGCATATTTTCCGATTTTCGTACCTAAAAGTATGTTTGAGGCGGAAGAAAAAAATGCAGAAGGGTTTGCAAAAGAATGTGCTGTGGTGACGCACTACCGCTTAAAGAATGATCCGGAGAAACCCGGTAAGTTAATGGTTGATCCGAATGCCAAACTGGAAGAGGAGCTTGTAGTTCGTCCGACCAGTGAAGCCATTATTTGGAGCACTTATAAAAACTGGGTTCAATCTTACCGCGATCTTCCGCTGTTGATCAATCAATGGGCAAACGTTGTACGATGGGAAATGCGTACGCGACTATTTTTGAGAACGGCTGAATTTTTATGGCAGGAAGGTCATACTGCGCACGCGACCCGCGCGGAAGCAATTGAAGAATCTGAAAAAATGATGCAGGTGTACGCCGATTTCGCTGAAGATTTTATGGCAATACCGGTGATTAAAGGAATCAAGACGGAGAGTGAACGGTTTGCCGGTGCGGTGGAAACGTACTGCATCGAAGCTTTAATGCAGGATGGTAAAGCACTGCAGGCAGGCACGTCGCATTTTCTGGGGCAGAATTTCGCACAAGCATTTGACGTACGGTTCACCAATCAGGAAGGAAAACAAGATTACGTCTGGGGCACTTCGTGGGGTGTATCAACGCGTTTAATGGGTGCGCTGGTCATGACACATTCGGACGATAACGGATTGGTACTACCTCCGAATCTGGCTCCGATTCAGGTGGTAATTGTGCCCATTCACAGAAATGACGAACAACTTCAGCAAATCAGGGAGAAAGCATCCGTAATCAGTAGGGAACTACAGCAACTGGGCTATACTGTGAAGCTGGATGACCGCACCACGCTTACGCCAGGCTTTAAATTCAACGAATACGAATTAAAAGGTGTTCCGGTACGGATTGCAATCGGACCAAAAGATTTGGAAAACGACACTTTTGAAGTGGCGCGGCGCGATATGCTTACCAAGGAGCAAGTCAAAGCAGAAGAGCTGACCAAATATGTTGATCAGCTTCTTAAAGATATACAGCAATCCTTGTTTCAGAAAGCTCTTGCATTCCGCGAAGAGCACATTACGGAAGTAAATTCATTTAAAGAGTTTACGGAAGTTTTGGATGGTAAAGGAGGATTTGTACTGGCGCACTGGGACGGCACCGCTGAAACAGAAGATAAGATAAAAGAGCTTACCAAAGCGACGATTCGCTGTATTCCCCTCGATGCAAAAAAGGAATCCGGTGTATGTGTTTACACAGGCCAACCCTCGGCGCAACGGGTGTTATTTGCCCGTGCCTATTAAATTTTGAAAAAAAAAAGGTGCAGTATTGCACGGATAGAAAATTGTTGTATTTTTGCATCCGCAATAAGCAACCGGCCCGTTCGTCTATCGGTTAGGACGCCAGGTTTTCATCCTGGTAAGGGGGGTTCGATTCCCCCACGGGCTACAAAAGTTGCCTTAGAGAACTACGGTCCGTTCGTCTAGGGGTTAGGACGCCAGGTTTTCATCCTGGTAACAGGGGTTCGATTCCCCTACGGACTACAAATTTTATTAAATTAAAGAATTACTTTACGCCATGGCAAATCACAAGTCGGCCCTTAAGAGAATCAGAAGTAACGAGAAGAGAAGGGTACTCAACAGGTATCAGCACAAGACAACCCGTAACGCCATCAAAGCATTGCGTACGTCTACGGATAAGGCTGATGCATCTGCGAAGCTTTCTGCGGTGATTTCAATGATCGATAAGCTTGCAAAGAAGAATATTATTCACAGCAATAAAGCTTCTAACCTGAAGTCAAAACTGACTAAGCACGTTGCGAAATTGTAACAGTGTTTCATTCGTACAATACTTAAAAAAATCCCGGTTATTCCGGGATTTTTTTATTTGCTATTTACCAAAGAGGCTTTCAATTTTTCAAGCATGTCCGTCGTTATAGGTTTCGACATGAAATCGAGAACCATTTCGTAGCTTCGGGATTTTTCAACATCCTGCGGATCAATGGTTGAAGATAAAACGATGACTTTAATACCTGTAAAGTACTTGGTATACATTTCCTTACTGAAGTTGTCCAGAAATTCCCAACCGCCCATTACAGGCATATTTAAATCCAATAATATTAACTCGGGATAATCGGTGCTGTTATTCATCATTAACTGATCGAAATAGCGCAGCGCTTCTTCGCCGTTTTGGGCAGAATCAGTTACTTTGGCGAAGTCCGACTTGCTAACCACTTTCCGGCATAGCATTACAGTAATCGGATCGTCATCCACGCATAATATTTTCTCAAGCATTTGAATTCGCTTTAAATGTTAATGTAAATGTTGTGCCCTTATTTACTTCGCTCTGCACGGATATTGTTCCGCCCATCGATTCTACCTGCGATTTTACAAGGTAAAGTCCGAGCCCTTTACTGTCCGGATAATTGTGGAAGCGCTGGTACAATCCGAAGATTTTATCGCCGTTTCGGGCTAAGTCGATCCCGATCCCATTATCTTTAAAGCTCAGAACTATGTTATTGTTCACTTGCTTTGACGAAATCGAGATGCGCAATTGTCGGGTCGTAGCGCGGTATTTTATCGCATTGGTCAGCAAATTCAATAAAATGCTCTCCAAATAGGCCTTGTTAATGTTGAGGATGGAAACTTTTTCAAGTTCAATCTTAATAATCGGCTTGTGCACCGATATCATGTAGTGCATTTGGTTGAAAACGTTTTCAAAAACATCTTTTATTGAAACTTCCTCTTTTTGAATCGACGGATTGTCTTTAATGATGACAACGCGTACGAGATCGTTAATGGTCTCGTTAAGCAAATGCGTAGACCGCGTGAATCCGTCTAAGATCTCGCGTAATTCGGGATTCTCAACCGGAATATCATCCATGAGGTGTAGAAGTCCGGTAAGGTTAGAGAGCGGTGCCCGCAGGTTATGTGAGGTGATATACGAAAACTGCTTTAAATCCTTGTTGTTCTGCGTTAATTCGCGAATCAATTGTTCTTTTTCTTTTTCCTGACGCTTTTCCTCGGTTATATCACGTTGGATAGAAATCCAGTGTGAATGCTCACCTTCCTTATTTGTAATGGGAATCATGGAGAAATTTACCCAGTATTCCTCGCCGTTTTTTTTGTGATTAAGCGTTTCAAATTTAAATTCCTTTTTAAACTTCAAGGCTTCTGACAAACGGGCAATTTCGTTGGCAATGGATTTTCGTCCCATAAAAATAGCCGGAGATTTTCCCACTACTTCTTTAGATTTGTACCCGGTCATTTCGGTGAAAGCAGGATTGACGAAAACAATCCTCGGAATAGCACCCTTCTTGCTTTTTTCAGCTTCCGTAATTATAACCGCATCCTTGGTCTGCGTGACCACAGTTTCAAGTAATTTCAGCCGTTGCTCTTCTTCCTTCTGCCGTGTAACATCCTGCATGGCTCCAAGCATCCGGATGGGTCTTCCTTCGGCATCTTTAACTAAAAATCCCCGGTCAAATACGTACTTATACGTGCCGTCTGCGCAGGCAAAGCGGTATTCATCCTGCCATTTTTCGACTTTCTCCGCCAGGAAATTGTAAAGTTTTACAGATACGCGGATACTGTCTTCGGGGTGAACACGATCAAACCACCAGCGGGATGTTTTGCCGACATCTTCTTTCTTATATCCAAAAACGCCCTGAATTCCTTTATTCCAGGAAAAACTGTCCTCCTGAATTTTCCAATCCCAGATGGTGTCTGACGTAGCTTTTGCAACGATATCATACCGCTCTTTTGCACTTTCGGTTTCTTCAAGAGAGCTTCGGTTTTCAATCAGAATTCCAATGAGATTTGCGGCGCGCTCCAACAAGTATTTTTCACTTTCAGTAGGTTTTCTGGAAGATTTAAAATGCAGCGAAAGCGATGAAGAAAACTTCATGGCCCGCTTTTTCACCGGAATCGTCCAGCAGGTCACATAGCCGTACTCCCTGAAACTATCAAAGTGAAGCTTCCAGAATTTATCCTTGGCGAACGATTCCAAATAAATAGGCTTAGCCGAATTTAAGCCGAGACCGCACTGCACACTGTCGATTTTACAGAGTTCTTCAAGCGATCGGACATAATTGTTATTGATGGTAAGTCCGGCCAGGTGTCGGATTTGATTCTCTTCTGACAGTGAAAACAAAAGCCCGTGTGCGCCCGGAATTAATTCTTCGACGTTTTCAATTAATTTGTTGAGTACGAGGTCAAACGCGATTTTGGAATTTGCGTTTAACTCATAAATTTCCTTTTCGAACTCCAGAACGCGCGCCTGAAATTTCCGCGTTGTAATGTCCTGCATAGCGCCCACTTTCTTGATGGGTTCGCCATGACTCCAGACAATATTGAACCGATCAAGTATTTCCGCATAGCTGCCATCGCCTTTACGGAATTTGTACTCCATTTCAAAGTGGGTCACATTCGGATTTAAAACCGTCTTGTTCATCTCTTCAAATACGCGCTGCTTTTCATCAGGGTGCAGGCAATTTTTGAAGAATTCAATATCGGTCATCTGGTCGTCAAAATGATAGCCGAATAGCGATTTGTAACTGGATCCTGAAATGTATATTTTCCGGGTGCGGAAATCATAATCATAAATAGCATCGCTGGTAGCTTTGGCGATTGCCTCATAACGAGAGTTAGATTCACTAAGTTGCTTTTCGTGCAGAACCCGTGACGTTACATCGCGGGAATTCGCAGCAAAACCGCGAATGTCTTCGTCGTCAACCGCGTTGGTAATGATACTTTCAAACCAGAGCCATAGACCGTCGGCGTGTTTAAAACGGAACGGGCGGGCAGTTAAACTTCTCGCCGACAGCAGATTTTTATAAAGCCGGATCGTCCGCTGTTGGTCATCCGGATGAATGTACGTGAGAATGCTCTTTCCGACCATACTTTCCGGAGTGTATCCCAGTATTGTTTCGTGATTTGGACTCACATATTGAAACACGCCTTCCGGGGTCAGAATGGAAATGAGTTCTCCCGCTTCCTGTATGAAAAAACGAAAACGACGCAGGTCGGCTTCAATTTTCCGCCGCGATTTCCGGTCGAGCAGCAATTGTACACTACGCTGCAGCAGCATGGCCGAAAGAGATGATTTTGGAAGAAAATCCGTCAAGTCGTTTTCCGGCATAATTTCGATATCACTCAGGTAAATCACGGGTTGCGAACCAATATCGGGAAATACCGCTTCGAGCGTTGCAGCCTGCGCATAATCGCAGATAACGATATCGTGAGTGTTGGCGCTGCCGGGTAAGTCTGTTGCTGAATGGATGCAGGTTATCCGCGATTCGTTAAACTTTTCGCTTAATAATTCTTTAATCCGGACATAGCTGGATTTATCGCTATCGATTACCAGAATAGTACAATCGGATTTTATCGCTATCATTTCATTCATTAATTGCGTTGTCGCACTGGTTCGATCCCCTTCCATTTACCCTAACAAGTTGTCCAACAAGTTGTTTTTGTATCGCTGCAGATACTTGTAACCAAATCCGACGGATTATCGTGAGTTCAGTCACGCGCCGCATAAAAATAGCGGTATTATTTCCATCTCATTCATGCGGATTCTGCAACTTGTCAACATAAATATACACCGTTTTTGATGTGCTGAATCTTAAAATAAACCTTACCTTTGCGGCCTAAATTTTTGAAATGGAGTCTATCAGGAACATCGCCATCATTGCACACGTCGATCACGGCAAGACCACTTTAGTGGATAAAATCATGTACCATTGCCAACTATTCCGTGATAATGAGAATACCGGCGAGCTAATCCTCGACAACAATGATTTGGAGCGCGAACGGGGCATTACCATTACGTCCAAGAACGTTTCAGTAATGTACAAAAACGCGAAGATCAATATCATTGATACCCCCGGGCACGCGGATTTTGGCGGCGAAGTGGAGCGCGTACTCAATATGGCAGACGGTGTTTTATTGTTGGTAGATGCGTTTGAAGGACCCATGCCGCAAACCCGTTTTGTATTGCAAAAAGCAATTGACCTTGGACTGAAGCCTTGTGTGGTGATCAATAAGGTCGACAAGGAGAATTGTACTCCGGAGGAAGTTCACGAAAAAGTTTTCGACCTGATGTTTGAACTTGGCGCTGAAGAGTGGCAGCTGGATTTCCCGACGGTTTACGGTTCTGCAAAACAGAACTGGATGTCAGACGACTGGAAGAAAAAAACCGATAATATCGAACCATTACTCGATATGGTTATCGAGCATATTCCGGCACCGAAGGTTTCGGAAGGAACTCCACAGATGTTGATTACGTCGCTCGACTTTTCTTCGTTTACGGGTCGGATTGCGATCGGCCGCCTGCAACGCGGTCAACTGACCGAAGGCATGAATGTTTCGCTGGTAAAGCGCGACGGCAAAATCATTAAATCGAGAATTAAAGAACTTCACACGTTTGAAGGTTTGGGCCGAAAGAAAGTAGCTTCGGTGCAGGCGGGAGATATATGTGCTTTGGTTGGACTTGACAATTTTGAAATCGGCGATACCGTTGCGGATTTTGAGAATCCGGAGGCTTTGAAGACCATCGCGATTGACGAGCCGACGATGAGCATGTTGTTCACCATCAATGACTCGCCTTTCTTTGGAAAAGAAGGGAAATTTGTTACCAGCAGGCATATCAAGGATCGTTTGGAAAAAGAACTTGAGAAAAATCTTGCGCTGCGTGTTGAAGAAACCGGCAGTGCTGATAAATTTATGGTTTATGGTCGCGGAGTACTCCATTTGTCGGTGTTGATTGAAACGATGCGACGCGAAGGATACGAGTTACAGATCGGGCAGCCTCAGGTAATTCTCAAGGAAATTGACGGTGTAAAATGTGAGCCGATTGAGGAATTAACTATCGATTTACCGGAATCACTTTCCGGCCGGGCCGTTGAGTTTGTAACACAGCGGAAAGGGGAAATGTTGAGCATGGAACCAAAAGGAGATCGAATGATCGTTAAATTCAATATTCCTTCACGCGGTATTATTGGTCTTCGTAATTTGTTACTTACCGCTACAGCCGGTGAAGCGATCATGTCACACCGTTTTATTGAATATCAGCCGTACAAGGGCGATATCCCCGGACGTATTAACGGTTCACTTATTTCCATGGAAAACGGGAAAGCCATTCCGTATTCGATTAATAAATTGCAGGACCGCGGTAAATTTTTCGTAGATCCGAATGAGGATATTTACGAAGGTCAGGTAGTTGGTGAAAACAGTCGTGGAGATGATATGGTAATCAATATCACAAAGACAAAGCAGCTAACCAATTTCCGGTCTGCGGGTGCTGATGACAAAACACGGATTGTTCCTGCCATCAAATTTTCTTTGGAAGAAGCGCTGGAGTACATTCAGAAGGATGAATATGTGGAAGTAACGCCAAAATCGATTCGTCTGCGTAAAATTTACCTCAACGAAAACGATCGGAAACGATTTAAAATAGCTTAAAAAAAAACCGCTCAGCTGAGCGGTTTTTTTATTTCTTGAGGAAAAAATACAGAGGCTGGTCAAATCGGGCTGCCCAGTCGTCTTCGGAGTGCGAGGCACCTTCCCAAACGCGCGTAAGCCAGTTGACTTCCGTTTTGTACCCTTTTTTAATCATGATCTCATCAACCTGTTTTTGAAATGGAGCGTATGCAGCATCGAGCGTTTCAGTACCGTGATCAAAATAGAATTTATGTGTAGCAGGATCGGGAAGTTTCTTTTCGAGGTAGCTGAAAAGTGCCGAAGGAATGGGGTTCTTTGACGATTCAAACGTTCCCGGCCAGTGCGTCGATAAGCACATGGCACCTCCAAAAACCGAGGGGTATTCACAAACGGCATACAGCGAAATGAGGCCGCCCATTGAGGAACCCGCAATAAAGGTGTTAGCCGCATCCGGTAGTGTAGAGTAAGTTTTATCGATAAAAGGTTTTACTTCGGTGACAATAAATTTCAGGTAGTTATCAGAATTGATTTTCCCTGAAAAAAGCGGTGTTCCGCCATCTCGCTTAACGGCATAAAGTGAGTCCTGCTGTTTTACCGGCAGCATTTCAAAAGGCTTTTGAGGGAAATAATCCGAATGACGACTCGCCGAAATACTGGAAATTCCGACGATAATAAAATTCTTTGTGGCATTCTGCTCCATCATGGCCGCGGCGATTTCGTCGGCTTGCCATTCTTGTTTGTTCCAGGTTTTACTTCCGTCAAACAGCATCTGGCCGTCGTGCATGTAAATCACGGCATATTTTTCTTTAGCCGAGTAGCCATTAGGTGTCCAAACGTCTACATGACGGGGCGTAACCAATTTTGATTTGAAATCTGCATATCGTTTTACGGTGCCGGCGGAGGGGCTAACTTCCTGAGCCCAAAATACAGCCGCATGCATTAATGCCAGAGCGATAAAAAACTTTTTCATAGTTATCGTTTTAAAGTAAAGTGTCCTCTTGAAATCGTTCCATCTTCAAAGATAACAACATACCAGTAATCATCCGAGGGCAGAGGTCTTCCGTTGAAAGTTCCGTCCCAACCTTCACCTAAAGCGCCAATCTGCTTCAAAAATTTGCCATAACGGTCAAATATTTTCACGGTTAGACCTGCTTCTGACCCGGGCCCCGTGCCTTTTACATTCCACGTATCGTTGTACCCGTCGCCATTTGGCGTGAAGTAGGGCGGAATGCCCAATACGGAGACCAACTGGCTCGCAATGGGACAACCGTTGAGGTCTTTTACGTACACGATATGGTTGCCCATCGGCACATTAGCAAAAAAATTAGAGGTTTGCCACGCATTCGGATAGTCCAAAGCATAGACGTAATCGCCGAAACTATTGGGCGCAAGGGTGATCAGAATTGTGTTATTTTCTACCAAATCGGTCACTTCAATATTTTCAATGATTGCAGTGCTTCCAACTACCACAGGTACAAACCGTGTTTTAGTACAACCATTGGGTGCAGTTACCACCACCTTGTAGTCGCCCTCTACATTTACGGTCAACTCCGATCCGGTCGCGCCTGGGATAGGTGTATTGACGAAATACCACTGGTATGTGTAATCTGCAGGATTAATGCCCGCGGAAAGTCCGGCATCAATAACGGTGTTGAATGTAGGGGTGTTGACGCACACCAGCTGAGGTTCCAGTTCCTCATTTGCATCCACAGCGGGAAGCGGTAGCACCTGAAGCGTAATGGCATAAATACGGGTGCAGACGTTCCCGGATTCGGTACGGGCATAAATTGTAATCGGGATGTAGGGCTGCGGATTCTGGAAACCGGAAGGATTCACAATTGCATTTTCCTCCAGAAGTGCATCATCAGTTGTTGTGAAAAACCGAAGATCTGACGCCGGGATCCCGAGCGCAGTCAGATCAAAGCTGTAAAATCCGTCCTCAATACCGTCGTCGTCGCACTGCGGCGCAACCGTCAGATTAATGTTCGGTTGGAGATTTACCTGCAAATTCAACGTGCTTATCGAATAACATCCGGTGGCAATCACAGTACTACGAACGAAAATCTGTTGCGGATTGGAAGTATTGGCATACGTCGCACTAAGCGCATTAACATTATTTTCTGCATCGGAAACATTGGTAAAATAACCCACGTTGACGGTAGATAGATCCGCCGAGAATAGGGAAGTTGCCTGGTTTAGATTAAAAACGGTAAGTCCGTCAGGAGCTGTTCCCAGATCGCATTGAACCAAAGTAGCGGCAATTACGGGTGGAATGGGATTTACCGAAAGCGTTGCAGCATCGGAAAATGCACCGCACGTATTGCCCGGCACAAAAATCAGGGCGCGGAACTGATACCCATCCATCGACGCTAAAACATTCGTAATGGTAAGTGTCGCGCTATTAGCGCCGGTATAGAGTGATCCGTTACTTATTGCAGAAAAGATGTTTCCTCCGTCGGTAGAGACCTGCCACTGAATGGTGGCGAAAGCACCTGCATCAACAAAGAAGGTCGCCGAGCGCGCTTCGCAACCCGGATTATCCAAAGGCTGTGTAGTAATCACTATCGGATTTGAAGTAACATACAATGTACCCGGCGCCGTGTAGCCTCCTGCTCCGACTACTGTTCCTGCGGTCGAAACCGGACCAATGCCATCCAACTGACCGTCGTTATTGGCATCGTTAAAACCTGCCTCAATCACATCCTCGCAGCCATCGGCATCACTATCAAAATCAACGTAATTAAAAATACCGTCACTATCGGTGTCCGGAACGGTAAAAGATATCGCGCCTGCACTTTCCACACTATTTAGTAATCCGTTGGTACCAAATGCGCCCGCGGTGCCGTCGGCCACACCATTATTGTTGGTGTCTGCGGCAAGCGAGTTGCCTTCCGTTAAATCAAAATTCCCGTCATTATCACTGTCGAGATCAATTGCGTTTGGCACACCGTCAGCATCCGAGTCGGCATTAATTCCTGTTCCGAAAACGTCGTCAATTCCGTTTTCATCTGCATCATTTCCTGTGAATGCGACAGTTGTGCTTCCCTGCGCCTCTATGCTGTCCGGGATGGTGTCATTATCGGAATCCAAATCGAGTTGGTCGGGAATGCCATCGCCATCTGAATCTTTCGCGACGCACTGCGCCACAATTTTAAAAGATGCCACATTGGCATTGCTGTCAACCAAATTTCTGTGCGTGTAGGTAAGGGAGGCCGCGTCATTAGCTCGAAAACTAAAAGTTCCGGTGCCAATTGGAAGTACGCCTGCATTTAATCTAAACCGAATTTCGAAGGAAGAAAAATTTAAAATATCACTTTCATAAATTCCGTCGTAATTGGTATCGATCAACAACTGATTGTCCGGGTTTAGCACGGAAATGGTGCGATTTGGCGGAACGCTGATAATAAATTCCGATTCGGACGTAGCCTCACTGCCAACTCCGGTAGCGTCGGCATAAAGCAGCGCAATGCTCATCGGAGTACTTAGAGCGATCGAATAGACCACAGTATTCCCTTTTCCCGGACTTACCGTCGATGTGAATTCGCCGTTCGCGTAGCCCGTAAACGGAACTGCAGCCGGGGCGCCGACCGCAGTAGGGAAACTTCCGGTAAAGGTACCGGGCGCGCCGGAATTTATCGTGCCGCTAAGCGGATTTGACAAATTAAAGGAAGCATCTCCGAGCGACTCGACGCAGTTTGCAATGCCATCCTGATCAAAGTCAAAATCAATATTATCATTACTCCCGTCATTATCCGAATCGGCCGGGCACGAACTAACCGGAATTTTATCGCTGATTAATGTAGTGCCACAAGCAGAAATCGTTGCCGAGACATAATAATATCCCGGAACTGCCGGAACAAAACTCCTCGAATTTGCACCTGCGATGGGTGCATCGTTAAAATACCATTGAAACGCATCGAACGCAGTAATCGGACTCACCGATAGCGTAATATTCGGAATGCAAGTTGACGCAGCAACGTCAATGGGGTCAAAAGCGATTTCCGGCTTGAACGTAAATCCGCTGTAAAATCCGCCAAAAGTTGCGGCATTGCTCGAGCCGTACGATGCCAGATATAATTGTCCGGTTGAAATAACTGAAACATCGCCGGACAGACCCGTAATAACATACGTTTCATAAGAAGCGTTGCCGGTTACCGGATTTGGACCGGCGACATTTACAAAAGGAGGTAATCCGTTCAACGGGTACGTGATGCCGTCAACCACAAATTCCAGTGCGGATCCAATTTCCGTAATAATTGTAACCCTTCCGATGAATTGCCGGCTACCCACCAATTCCACGTCCGGAATATTGTCGATAATTCGCGGCGTTTCACAACTTAGCGGCGGCACAAAGAATAACTCTTGATTTGCCTGATCGGGACGTCCATTGTCGCCGATACTTTGGTATGCAAACACCTTTTTCGACGCCTGGACGTACAAATTGCCGTTTGCATCAAAATCACCGCCGGTAAAAGTCATGTATTCCCCGGCGAGAAGTGTTGCGGCAGGAGAAGTATTTCCATTAAAAAATACCTGTGTGTCGTCTTCATGCGCAACAACAAGCACTCGTTCTACATCATCCATTCCGGTGCTGCGAATAAAGATGTACTCCGTACCGGTCCGTTCTGCAGATACAATCTGGTCAAAACCGGTATCGATGTTGTTCATCCCGCCATTGGTTCCGCCAAAAGAACCACAATTCACAGCAATGGGCTTGTCTGATGACACTAAAGTGCCAATTAATCCGTCGCGGTTCGGATCCCATCCACCTTCCACTGCCAGAACATAGCTTTCACCACTGTTCAGAACGACGGGCGCGGGCGAATTGCCGGAGCTGTCATTAATAAGTTGGACATTCGCCGTAATATCAGAAAATGTAACCGTAGTATTATTTTCAGTAGCAAGAATGGAAATAAACGTGTGGTGAATCGGTTGATATCCTTGTGTAAGCGTGTTTAGCATGGCGCCGATTCGAAATTGGGTTCCCAAAGCTGCAAGTCCTTTTGAAACCAGCATTCCCGCCTGATTTCCGTTTCCGGCAATAACGCGGGCGGTAACGTAAATCAAATCTTCGGCTTCCACCACAAATCCGCGATTGCCTACCACGCTGCCAATTTCGGTGCGGTCGGTAAAAAGTTGCGTGGCCGGCCCGATGCCGATGAAATAGACAAACGGATCATTCCTGCTAACAGTCCCTTCGACCAATGTCGACCCGAGATTGGTGATCCGAAAGTTTACCGGCGTTACACTCGGGGTCGAAATGTATAAATATTGATCCTCCGGTACTACGCTTTGTGAAGCAGATAAAGGCGGGATATAATGCGTTTTGCTGAATTGCGCCTGAGCAGAAATAGTAAGCAATAGTAGGAACAGCCATTTTTTCATAACAGCCAAAGGTACGGTTGATTATCGTTTTAGTGAAAAATGTCCGCGGATTTCTTTGCCGTTTGCAAAATCGATAACAAACCAGTAGTCGGATGCCGGCAGCACAGAATTATTAAAGGTACCATCCCATCCTTCATCGGTAGCAGCGCCCCGATGTAAAATTTTTCCGAAACGATCGAAAATGGTAACTATTGCTGCGGGAAATCGCTGAAGGTTTTTAATTAGCCATCGATCGTTGATATTATCTGCGTTGGGCGTGAAAAAGCGGGGATAATCCATCACTACTACTTCCAGCGGACCTATCGTTGTGCAGCCATTGCTGTCCGCGACAAACGCCTCGTAAATCCCCGGAGGCACATTCTCGAACGTAGGATCAGTCTGGGTTTGATTAGCTAAAGTGTATTGGTAATTTCCCGCACCGGAGGCGTTTATCGTTACGGTGTTATTTCCACCCTGAAAATCGCCCACCTCAATACTGTTGATGGTAGCCGGCTCAGAATAGAGTACCGAAAAATTCTGCTCTTGCGTACACCCGTTAGTATCCGAAATGATCACCGAATAGTCGCCCGCAGTTCCGACTGTAATTGAGCGCGTGGTGGCACCGGTGTTCCACAAATACGTGTTTCCGAATTCCGCCGTGAGTATTTGCGCCTCAGCTGGACAAATAAAGCGCGTTTCGTCCTGAGCGATTGCTCCCTGAAATACGTTTACCTGAAGCGGCAGCGTTACCAGTCCGAGACAATCGACCCCATTAGACACCCGCACAAACAGGGATTGGTTAAAAGGTGTCGTATTTGTAAAAAAGTTCAGCAACGCATTAATACCGGCTGCCGCATCGGAAAGTGTGGCGTGAAATGTCGCATTAGCGCCTGGCGGCAGGAGTGGGGTTACGGCCGGGATAATGTCACCGTTCAGACTAAAAACCGTAGTTCCGTCTGCATTATTGTCACACACCACAACAGGAGCGGGAGCGGCAATTAAGCCGGAGGGGGTTTGCAATTGAACCGTGGCATACGTAAAGCAGCCATAAGCATTTGCGATGCGCGCTGTAACCGATGCCGGAACGACGGCTGTATAGTTGGAAACATCGTTGATTTGTTGCACATCAGATTGAGCCGCGGCGAGCGTAGGGTAAAACCGGATGTCGACATTCGACACGCCCATCGCGGGGATGGCAGAAAGTAAGTTAAATGTTACCAGATTATCGCCATTGTCATCACACTGTTGGAGCGTGACCGGTGATACTGCTGTGGGAGATGATACATATTCCATCAGCACTTCATCTGCGGCAATGCAGGGGCCGCCGCCCAGACTAACATCAACAGAGTAGGTGCCCGGACTACTGACAATGTACTGCGGCGAAGTGGCGCCGGCTATCGGCACTCCGTTCTGAAACCACTGATAAGCACTACCCGCGGGTTCAAAAGCGTCTAACAGTTGCGTGTCGCCGGGACAAAGCGGATTATTCCCCGCAACTGTTCGATCCGAACCGATGTCTGTGCCAATAGCGAAGCTGCCCCCTGCCAGAAAAATAGCCGAATCATAACGTACATTACCCTGATCGGCGATAACCAGTTTAATGTGATAGGTAGTCCCCGGCACCACTGTCGCGCTTGCCGTCAGAACTGCTGTTTGTCCATTAAAATTGATGGCGGAAGTAGAACCATTATATTGCCCGAAGTACTGCTCATTTGCGGCCGGGCAACTTCCGGGCACCGCAGGGTGAACTGTTGTAACCAAAACCGGCGTGTTAGTACCGGGAAGTACTGCAAGATTTTGATAAGCTGCCGTGCTGCCGGCCGGTTTCAGTAAGAAAGCAAACCCGTCAGAGTAGATGCATTGCGCATCATCGTGATACTCCTCGCTCGCAAACAGATAATCAAAGCGGATTTCGCTCGTGAGTGGCGTAAAATCAAACTCGAGGATTGTAGCATTGTACGTCCCTTGAATTCCGAGAGCCTGCTCCAAATCTGCATCCCCCAGCCAGGCATTCAAACCTTCATCAATCAGATTCGTATTCGGACCGCCCGAACGAATGGCGCGGGCAGTGCTGAGCACCACTCCGGAGGAAAAGGGGAAAGACGGATTTGTATTGCTGAAAAAACCAAAACTGTTGCTGCTTCCGCTAAACGGATCGCCACTAACGCCGATATTGCTAACGTTGGCACAAGGGCTGTCGATCAATACATTTTGCACCAGTTGCTGCGCTGTATAGGTATCGTTGACCTGTAACGCCTGAGCCCGGACAGAAAGGGGTAACATCCACAAAAAACCCGCAAAAATTGCGATTTTGTATGCATTCATAGCATCCGCAAAGATACTATAAATCGCGTTTTTTCAGGATCGTATACGACATTAACACAAATATAACGGTCCACGCCAGTACGATGACAACATCCACAAACTGAACGTCATAGATTTTGGCATTTGCCGCGCCTCCAATCGAGGTTTCGATTTGTTTGATTAACGAAAGCCGCGTAAAAGGCTCTTTAATGAGATTCGCCATCGATTCGAGCGGAAGAAAGCGCATCACCGAGCGTGCAGTGTCAGGCGAATCCGCGAAAAATCCAACCCGCAAAATCGCAAAAACAATACCTTCAAAAATGTTCCAGACCAGCAAAAAGCCGAGTGCAAAAGCCGAGCGCTTCACTAAAATGCCTAAAAATAAACAGAAGGAAAAGAAAGCAGTAAGTTTTAAAAAGTACGCTGCTATAAATTGTAAATCGGTGAAGATAATCGACGTTTCATCATAAGAACTAAAGCTTAGTCCTAGAATCAGTGACAACAGGAAAACATAGACCGTCGAAGCAAGCGCCATGGCGACGACAGTGTAAAATTTCGACAGCACAAACTCTTTCTTGCTAAGGCCATCAATCAGATTTTGCTTTAACGTGCCGTAACTGTACTCATTGGCCATCATCGAAACAATGACAATCGCTAAGAACAATTTTAAAACTGCAGCGATGTATGTATTAAAATGCCAGATGTACGGGAAGTTAAATATGCCCTGATCAGCAAGTCGCATGTTGAAACTGCCAATCTCGATTTTTAAAGAAGCAATCAGCGCAATAAACGATAAAATGATAAAATAACTGATCAGCAAAATCCTGCTGGACCGGTTCATCCAGATTTTCTGGAATTCAATCGAAAACAAACGCTTCATAGTGATTCTTTTGTAAGTTCCAGAAACTGCTCTTCCAATGTCCGCCTGCGAACGGCGAGATGACTGACGTACAGACTTTTTTCAGCGAGATAGCGGTTTAAATGCGCTGTATCTATCGGCGTTGAGGTAAACATCAGTAGTTTGTCGCCCTCTGCTGTTACCGATTTAAATCCGGGATACCCGCCGAGGTGGTCTGCCAATTGCTCGTTATTCGCACACCGCAGTTCATAACACTCACTCGCATTTATGCCATCCACGGGTCCGGAATACAACATTTTGCCCTTTCGCAAAATCAAAACATGGGAACATACCTTTTCTACTTCGTCGAGAAGATGACTCGCCAAAAGAATCGTGGTGCCTTGCGCCGCAATTTTTTTAACCAAATCGCGTATCTGATGAATACCCTGAGGATCAAGTCCGTTTGTCGGCTCATCAAGAATAAGAATCTCCGGATCATTCAGCAACGCCGAGGCAATGGCAAGCCGCTGCTTCATACCGAGCGAGAAAGTGCGGAATTTACTGTCTTTCCGGTCGAGCAATCCCACCAGTTCCAGTTTTTCATCAATCTTCGAAATCGGCGCTTCCTTGATTTTACAAACAAGCTCCAGATTCTGATAAGCAGTCATGTACGGGTAGAAATTGGGCCGCTCGATAATCGCACCCACTTTCTTTAATGCGTTGTGCGTGTCTTTCGTGCCGCCAAACCATTCGTACGTGCCGGAAGTTTTATTGACAACATTGAGAACAATGCCGAGCGTTGTTGATTTTCCGCTGCCGTTAGGCCCCAAAATGCCGTATACATTACCACGGCGAATCTCGAGGGACAGATCGTTGACCGCATGCACAAAACGAAATTTTTTGTGCAAATGCCGAATAGAAAGTATCGTATCCAAATCAGGAAGTTTAGGCAATTGACGCCTAAGGTAAGAAAATGTTACATGTGAAGATGACGCCGGCGATGCAAATCCATTAAAGCCTTGTTTATTTCCCGGTGTTCGCTCGTGAGCGATACTTTCGCACCATCAATATCATTGGTAACCTGCATGCGGCAAATCCTGCACTCAAATTCCCGAAAATGATCGGTCACGACGCGCGTCACCACAAACCGATGGCCGAACAACGAACAAAGCAACTTGCCGGCGATACTGCCCTCACCATAAGTAATTGATTTCATGGCAGAAAGATTTGCCGACTAACTTAGATAAGCATCAGACAATCAGCAAATAAAATCGACGAAATGTGCTTTACACACCGAATTTGTAGTTAAAAACTTACGATTTTTGCTCTTTGTTGAAGTAAACGAGATAGTAGTACATCTGCCGCTCTTCATCCCAACCTTTTTCCACAAACTTTTCTGCACTCTCCGGATTGATGAAGTCGAGCTTAATCTGAATATTCGTATCCAGATTGATCACATTCTTAATCGTCTTTCGCACGTCCGAAACGGCCGAATTCGCAATCGGGAACGTGGTGACATCTTCAATGGAAAACTTTTCGCCTTTGTCGACTTTATAATTCTTAAACTCCGGAATCAAATCCGGATTGTCCAAAACCTCATTAAGAAAGTTCGACTCCTCAAACTGGTCGTTTTTTGCAAAATAATTCACAGACCGGTTCATAAACATCACTTCTTCTTTCTTGTCCTCAGCCGGCAGTACAACATCCTTGGCAAAATTCTGGCAGAATTTGAGGTATTTCTTTGTAAAGAACGTTTCGTCCTCAAACACGTCAACATTTAAAAAGTGCTCCAACCAGTACCGCGCATCGTAACGATTGCTGTCGACCGTAAGAATTTTGTACCCTTCGTCTTTTTTGGTGTTGAATATCAAACAGCCCTTATCGAGTTTGTTCAGGCTAACCCCGTGCTGCAAAAGCATTTCAAGCTGCGTTTCCGTTTCCTGAAATTGCAGAAAGTCCGATTGGATTTCACTCTTAAAAATACCCACAGCATCCATCGGCGTATTGTCGAGCGTTACGCCCGTCAGGTGCGCCACATACACTTCACCGCTTTTAATGTGCGGGTGGTTCGACTGTTCGTAGAGATGCTGCGCGATCCGCAAAGACACCTCATGAGCCGATTCCGGATTGGCAAACAACTCCGTAATCATTTTGTACATGTCGTGATATTCGAGGTCTACTTCATGCGCAAAGCGGTAGTAATTTTCCTCTTTTTCACGAAACGGTTTCAGAAAAAACTCTTTCAGCAACGGCACCAGCTCGTCGTTTAATTTAAAAGGCTGTTGCGATAAAAACAGCGCTTCATTCCGACTTTTGTTGCCGGCGCGGTGCACCGATAAACTCTCGATTTGGGTATTAAAAAGATTAATCATGTTTAATTTTTTTTGGGCAGCCTCCTCGCAGGCTTCGGAGTCCCGTCATTCGCTAAAGTCCTCCCCGCAAGCGGGTCCGGGCTACCGCTTCTGCCGGTGCTGCGACTACTCGCCGGTAGTTATGTGCTAAAGATTCGTATTAATTCCAATTTTCTTCGAAGCCGTAATCCTCAAAATTTTCGCCGCCTTCGTCAAACATGTCCAGATCCTCATCGTCATAATCGTCGTCGGAAAAATCAAATTCGTTCTCGTCGGCGTCCGCAAAATTCTTTTCGGGAGCCATGGCCGGCATTTGGCCGTGACTGAACAAAACGAGCGGATAGGCGTCGCCGCTTTCGGGTTCTTCGATCGCAGCAAGCTCCACAAAAAACGTCCACATGTTGAGAAAATCATACACGTAAATGATCTTAGTGTTCTCCCGATCCAGAATATCGCCCAAACGATAGTCCGCCATCGTATCCATTTCTCCGGGATTGTCGCCGGTATCAAATAACGGAATTTCATCTCCCTGCGCCCACTGCTCATCGCTGGTGTAAAACGAGGCCATTTCCTGCCCGTCGAAGCCGAAAGCGTTCACGATCGTGTTGTGCAGGTCTTCAAGCGTATCATTTTCATCAATAGCAATGTCGCGGAAAACATCTTCCTGAGCATCCAGTATTACGCGAAATTTATAAATCATCTCGTGGAAATTTTAGAGGGGCAAAGATAAAACATCACAACACGTTTGCACCTTGTTCTGCCGATTTGTGAATAAGTTTTTCGCCTCCTTTTACAACTCATCCCCGTAATCTGACAGTTCGTCCGCATTTGTTTTTACACGCGTGCCAACCGTAAAATCTTTGCTGCAAACTTCTGAATTATGGTTCGTTGGTTACTTTTCTTTCTCGCATTTCCCGTAGCGGCTCAAACCACCATCAGCGGAACGGTTACGGCCGCCGGAAAACCGGTTCCTGACGCCAATGTGGTGCTGGAGGGTTCGTACGATGGCGGACTCACCGATACGAACGGCGCTTTCGCCTTCCAAACATCCGAAACGGGTTCGTACACGCTGCTGGTGATCGCCGGCGGATTCGAAACATTTCGCAAAAGCATTACGCTGCCCTGCGATCCACTTCAAATTCAGTTAAAAGCAGATGGCACACTGCTCGATGCTGTTGTTATTAATGCAGGCTCTTTTGAAGCCGGTGAAAAGGCGAGGGCTTCCGTATTAAAACCGCTCGATATCGTAACCACCGCAGGCTCGGCGGGTAACATCATTGCCGCGCTGCAGACACTGCCCGGAAGCCAGGTAGCAGGTGAGGACGGCAGGTTGTTTGTTCGTGGCGGCGAGGCAGGCGAAACACAGACATTTGTTGACGGACTTCGCGTGGCACAGCCGTATGGCCCGATAATCAACAATATTCCCGCCCGCGGCCGTTTTTCTCCATTTCTGTTTAGCGGAATTGCATTTTCAACCGGTGGCTTTTCTGCAGAATATGGCGAAGCACTATCAGGCGTACTTCTGCTCAATACCCGCGACGAAGAGCTTGAGGAAAAGACTGACATCTCACTGATGTCAGTAGGAGTGGGCATCGGGCACACGCTGAAACGAGAAAAGCAATCGCTTAGTGTCAATCTCAGCTACATTGACCTTGCACCTTATCAGGTGGCCATACCGCAAAACATCAAGTGGAACCGGCCTTTCCGGTCGGCCTCGGGCGAAGCGGTGTACCGCCGGCATTTCGAGAACATGCTGTGGAAAGTTTATGGCGCGTTCGAGGCGACAACTTTTGATGTCGACCGGGAAAGCATCAACGAGCCCGTTCGCTCCCGCGTCGACCTTCAAAATGCTAATTTTTATTTCAATTCTTCACTTCAGGGTCGTGCCGGAGCATGGGACTGGTTTGCTGGCACCGGCTACGGGTTTGCGGACAACAAAATAAACCTTTTTAGCGGAGAAGTGAATAATTCGGAGCATTCGCTTCATGTAAAGGCAAAAGCTAATCGCCGGCTATTCGGAAAAGTACGGCTGCTTACCGGTCTGGAATATTTCGCAACTACCTTCCGCGAGCAATTTCAGGACGCGGAGCAGGCTGCAATGACGGGTTTTACTTCAAATTTGATGGCAGCTTTTACTGAAACAGAATGGATCGTATCACGTACGGTGTCGCTTCGATCCGGTGTTCGGTTTTCGTTTGAAAATCAAACCGCAAATGCAACCCTGGATCCAAGAATATCGCTCGGCTGGAAACCCGCTAAAGAGCACCAGATTTCATTCGCCTACGGCAATTTTCATCAATTGCCAAGCGCTGATTTCTTAAAATTTGCAAATCAATATGGCGTTCAAAATGAAGAAGCTGAACACTTTATTCTGAACTATACATTTAATAAAAACAAACGCACGCTGCGTGGCGAGTTCTACTATAAAAATTATGATAATTTACTGCGCTTTGATTCGCCTTTCGCTCCTGAAACTTTTCGAAACGATGGCCGTGGCTATGCAGCCGGATTTGATCTTTTTTGGCGGGATAATGCTTCCATTCGCAACCTCGAATATTGGGTGAGTTATTCCCTGATCGACACCCGCCGCCGGTATCGCGATTTTCCGGTAGAGGCCACGCCTGCTTTCAATGCAAAGCATACCGCATCGTTGGTAACGAAATACTGGGTCGAAAGTTTGCGCTCACAGATCGGCATTACCTACACCGTGGCTTCCGGACGACCGTTTACAAACCCAAACCAAAGCGGTTTTCTCCAGGGGCGGACACCGGCTTTCAACAATGTCTCTATTGGATGGGCTTACCTGATTGATCAACAGAAAATTCTTTACTTCTCGGCTTCAAACGTCTTCAATTCCGCCAATGTATTTGGATACGAGTACGCGAATAACCCGGGTAGCGATGGAGTTTTTCAACGCAGGGAAATCATTCCAACGGCAGATCGGTTCTTTTTTATCGGGTTTTTCTGGACCATCAGTGATGACAAAAAAAGCAATCAATTAAATACACTTTGACGGTTCATCCTCTAAAAACACCAATTCGGCAACAAGTTTTTTCAATTTCTGTCAACCACAAATAACTTCGAACTAAAAATCAAACACCATGAAAAAAATTTTATTTCTTGCAATCGTTTTGTGCAGCGCTGTTTCAGTTGCGCAGGGTAAATTTGAACAAGGAATGGGCAAGGCAATGCAGGCCTGGAAAGAAGGAAAGCCTGATGACGCAGTAGCATTGCTGGAACGCATCGCAATCGCAGAGCCGACCCAATGGCTTCCGGATTACTATGTTGCTTTCATCACCACCCTGGCAAGTTTTGAAAGTCGCGATCAGGAGCAAAATGCACGTCGTTTTGTCCGCGCTCAGAACGCACTGGATGCGGCACTAATGAAAACGGGCGAAAATGACGAACTTCACGTTCTTCAGGCGCTTCTGTACACCGCGCGAATCGTTGCGGATCCGATGACGAATGGGATGACGTACAGTCCGAAAGTGATGGAGCATTATAACAAAGCGTTGGCGATAAACCCGGAGAATCCGCGGGCCGTCTTCGGAAAAGCTGAATTTGAGATCAATTCTGCCCGATTCTTCGGAAAGGATATAAGCGGAATGTGCGGTGAAGTTCGACGATCGATTACGCTGTTCGAGAAAGAAAAACCGAGCGGGTTCATGCCATCCTGGGGTCGCGATCGTGCAGCAGAAGTGCTAAAAAACTGTAAGTGATGAATGTTTATGTAAAAAATCTTATTCGTTCAGTACTCATCGGCATCGGTGTATTTGTGGTGCTGCTGCTCATAAATCTGGCGGCCGGAGCCAAAGTGTGGAATGTGGACTACATCGTTCCCCAGCTTTCGTACTGCATCGCTTACACCGTGGTCATCTACATGGCCAACATGGTGGTATTTCGCATGTTGGATAAGCGGTTTGAGGACGATAGGTTCTCGCCGCGCCGACTTTTCATAGGTTTTCTTGCGTCGTTTGTAGTTTCGGTGCTATGCATCGCTTTTCTGCGTGTCGTTGAGGAAGTAGTGGTCGACGGAGTGCAGATCCAGGCGTATTTAAGGGAAGAGAAAGCGGTGAATTTTCTTCCGGCAATCATCATAACCTTATTTATCACGCTTGGAATTCACGCGGTGCATTTTTATCGCCAGTTGCAGGAATCTAAGATGCGCGAACAACGCGTAATCGCCGGAACTGCATCAGCACGATTCGAGACGCTAAAAAATCAAATCGATCCGCACTTCCTCTTTAACAGTCTCAATGTTTTAAGTTCATTAATTGAGGAAAATCCAGAAAATGCGCAGCGGTTTACCGGTTCACTTTCAAAAATTTATCGATACGTACTTGAACAAAAAGATAAAGAACTAATCGAAGTAGAGGAGGAGTTGAATTTTGCACAGTCCTATCTGGCACTTCTTAAAATGCGCTTCGAGAACAGTCTCGATGTCAACGTTAACGTTGCCTCGCTCACGGCAGGCCAAAAAGTGGTTCCTTTGTCGCTGCAACTGTTATTGGAAAATACGGTGAAGCACAATGTGGCAAGCCAGTCAAGGCCGCTGCGAATCGAAATCTATACAGAAGAGGACTATCTCGTGATTGAAAATACAAAACAAATCAGAGAGGTTCTTGGTGCCGGCGGCGGCGTAGGTTTACAAAACATAATCAATCGGTACGCTTTGGTGACCGATCGCCCGGTTCTGATCGCGGAAGATCAAATCAGTTTTAAAGTAAAAATTCCCATTCTGACCCAAAAAGTAACTGGTATGGAAACAGAAAATCAATCCGAAAACGTACAATATCTCAAAGCGCAAAAAAGGGTGGAGGAGTTGAAAGACTTTTACACTAATCTCGGAAGCTATTGCATAGTCATTCCGTTTCTGATTGCGGTAAATCTGCTCACGAATTCCAATTACCTGTGGTTCTTCTGGCCCGCTGCCGGATGGGGAATGGGTGTCATTTTCCACGCACTGTCGGTGTTTAATTATAGGCCGTTTCTCGGTCGCGACTGGGAACAGCGAAAAATCCGGGAGCTAATGGATCGCGACCGAAACATAAAATGGAAATAAATGAGAGTAGTTGTCATTGAAGACGAAAAGCCGGCCGCCCGCCTGCTCGAGAGAAAACTGCACGTATTCGGAATTCAGCCGGTGGCACTTCTCCATTCGGTAGAGGAAAGCATCGCATGGTTGCGTCAGAATGAAATGCCGGATCTGATGTTTGTAGACATCCAACTGTCTGACGGGCTCTCTTTTGAAATTTTCGAAAATGTACCCAACGCAGGTGCGATTATCTTCACCACGGCTTATGATGAATTTGCACTCAAGGCTTTTAAATTGAACGCGATAGATTATTTACTTAAACCGATAGATGAAGATGAATTGCGTAGCGCAATCGATAAATACAAACGGTTGCGTCCTGTCGAACAACCGTTTGATCTGACCCGGCTGCGGGAACTTTTTGCCTCGGCATCAACGACATATCGGGAGCGCTTCACGATTAAAATTGGTCAACAATTGAAAGTGATTCCGATTGGATCGGTGGAATGCATCTACAGTGAAAATAAGGGGACTTTTATCCATACCACGGACAGTCGAACATTTGCCGTTGATGGCTCGCTGGATGCGCTCGAAAATGAATTGGATCCAAAGCAATTTTTCCGAGTAAGCCGCAAGTTTATTATCCCGATTACAGCAATCCGCGATATCCATGTTTACAGTAATTCAAGACTTAAAATTTCACTACCAACCTTTAAAGATGACGACGTCGTGGTCAGTAGAGAGAAGGTTCACGAATTCAAACAGTGGATTAAATAATTACATTACATAGAGATAACTAAAATCTTGATTTTAAACCAATTTGAGTTTCGTTATAGCATTTATCTATAGCGCTTTTTTTGTCAAACTAGGCTCCGTTTGAGTGTTCCGCGCGGCGAGATACGATTCCATAAGCAGGTAAAACTGGATTCCAAACATGATGGCGGCCGCTACCAGATGGATCGTCTGCGAACCAAACGGAAAGTCGAAATAATACATTGCAATGCCGCTCGCAATCTCGATCAGAATCATCAACATTAACCACCGCAGTTTTGTATACCCGAGGTTAAGTCGCATATTGCGCAGTACCAAGAACAAGTTGGCAAAAAACACGACAAACGAAAAGGTTCGGTGAATGTAAAAATGCCACGTAGGTTCATCCAGCACATTGGAAAGCGCCATTCCCATGTCCTTGGTTGAGGCATCGACGATCTGGCGGACCTGCGTACCCAAAATGATTTGCAGCAGCGAGAGTATCATTGCGATGGTCAGCACATTGCGAAACGTCGCGTTATAGCGAGCCTCCACCACACGACCTTCTGCCCGCCGGATGATAATTAGCAGCAAGGCTACAATCACCAATGCCGCCACCATGTGAATCGTGATTTTTACCGGATTTAAAACCGAATACACCACTGTAGCGCCGAGCCACGCCTGAAACACCAGTAAACCCAGTGTGAACCACGACAGCACGGTGAGTCCTTTGTCTTTTTTCCACAGTCGCACAGACAAAACTGCCATTATCAGCGTCGCGAGTCCGGAAAGCGCACCAAACAGCCGGTTGATGTATTCAATCCAGGTATGTTTTGCGTTAAAAATCGCATAGTCGTGCTTGGTGTACCGGCGAAATTGCGACGCATCATACGTTGCGCCGCTTGTAAAATCCTGCCTGGCCACCCACAGTGTACTGTCCTTAATGATCACCTGTCCCTCAAAATATTCGTGATTCGGGGCCCAGGTCAACTGTTTAATATCAGTTGGAGGAATGTAATATCCGAAACATTTCGGCCAGTCCGGACACCCCATCCCCGAGCCGGTCATGCGGACGGCAGCGCCCGCGAAAATTACTAGGTACACCAATACCAGCGTAACCTTTGCAGCAGTTATAAACGATTTCATATTTGATGGCCGTGGCCGTTGATTACAATTTAGTCCACACGCAACCCGATAGACAGTGCTTTTTTAAGCATAAAATTATAGGCGGCGTCGTATTCATTCGGAATTTCGCCTTCAAGAATGGCTTCTTTAATCGCATCTTTTATGATGCCCACCTCGCGACCGGGAGTAAGGTTAAACACCTTCATGATTTCCTCACCGGTAATCGGCGGCTGGAAATTCCGAACATGATCGCGCTCTTCTACTTCCACGATTTTTCGCCGCACGAGTTGAAAATTCTGGTGGTACCGTTTAAATTTTGCCGGGTTTTTCGTGGTAATGTCCGCCTCGCACAGCGTCATTAAGTCCTCCACATCATCACCCGCGTCGAAAACCAAACGCCGAACCGCAGAATCCGTCACAATGTCCTGCGCCAGTACAATGGGCCGCGAACTCATCATCACCATTTTCTGGACGAACTTCATTTTTTGATTCAATGGCATGTGCAAACGTTCGAACAGTTTTTTCACCATTTTACCGCCAACGAATTCGTGTCCGTGAAAGGTCCAGCCGACTTTTTTAGTAAACCGTTTTGTAGGCGCTTTTCCAATATCGTGCAGCAGGGCGGCCCATCGCAACCAGACATCGTCGGTATGCATACAGATATTATCGACCACCTCCAGGGTGTGGTAAAAATTATCCTTGTGTGTTTGTCCTTCCACTTCTTCTACACCCCGTAGAGCTGTCAGCTCCGGCAGAATGATCTCGAGCAAGCCGGTTTGGAACAATAACAAAAATCCCGCTGAAGGCTTAGGTGTAAGCAATATTTTGTGAAGTTCATCAACAATGCGTTCGCCCGAAATGATGCGAATCCGATCCTTGTTTTTGGAAATTGCATCAAGTGAAGCCGCTTCGATGGTGAAGCCAAGTTGTGTGGCGAACCGGATGGCGCGCAACATCCGCAACGGATCGTCCGAATAGGTGATATCCGGATTCAGCGGCGTGCGAATCAGCTGCGATTCAAGGTCCTGTACGCCATTAAAAGGATCTTCGAGTCGTCCGAACTCGTCGGCGCGAAGTGAAAGCGCCAAAGCATTGATGGTAAAATCACGACGGTTCTGATCGTCCTGTAACGACCCGCTTTCGACGTGAGGATTTCTGCTTTCAGGAGCGTACGATTCTTTTCTGGCGCCCACAAATTCGATATCGGTATCACGCCAGCGAAGCATTGCCGTGCCGTAGTTTTTAAACACCTGAACTTTAGGCTTGTTGTACAGTTTTTCCGAGACTTTTAGTGCCAGATCGACTCCGCTGCCAACAGCTACAATGTCGATATCTTTCTTAAAATCGCGCTTCAGCAAAAAATCCCTCACGTAGCCGCCAATCACATAACTGTCGATGTTAAGTTCGGCGGCTGCTTCGGAAATTATGGTAAAAATTTCACTCCGGAGAGCTTCGGGATAATGCATTTTTTAAGGGCGAATGACTTTCACCTGAGAGTCCATCGTCAGTTTAATAATGGTTGATGGTTTCCCGTTTTGTCTATCGCGGTACAAATTTACAACATAGTCAACGCCCTGAACAATTGCCGGAGATATTTCAGAAAAAGAATTCGGCGTGGGTTCTCCTGAAATATTTGCCGAAGTCGATACCAGCGGCTTTTTCAACCGTTCCATCAATTTAAAGCAAAACGGCTCTTTGACCAACCGGATTCCCAACGTATTGTCGGCCCCAACCAAATTCTTCGCTACATTTCGAGGGCCGTCCAGAATTAATGTGGTAGGTTTTTCCGCCAGATCGATAATCTGCCACGCAACTTCTGGAATCTCTTTGAAAATCTGATGCATCATGCGATCGCCATTAACGAGCGTGATCATGGCTTTAGATTCTTCCCGCTGTTTCAATTCGTAGATTTTCTTTACTGCTTCTTCATTGGTGGCGTCGCATCCAATGCCCCAAACGGTATCCGTCGGATACAGTATAATGCCGCCCTGCTGAATTACATCAAAGGCGCGCTGTACTTCTTCTGTAATGAGTTGCTGTTCCATAACCGCAAAAGTACACACGGATTCGATTTGCGCAACTTTAACAGAACTTAAGTATGAGCCGGATAATTGTTAAATCCGCAGTACTTTTTCAGCGTATAATCTGACATTTCACTGCTGCCAAATCGGTCTTAATCCGTACTTTCGCAATATGAAAAGCGTTTTTGCATCCGGGGTAGCCCAGCACGAAGTTTTTACGGGCTTCATCGAACATTTTGCTACCCGCGGGGAAATTCTCGCAGCAGGCAAACGCAACACTATTAAATTATTTCGCCACGACGACAAAGTGTATGCGGTGAAATCATTTCGGAAACCGAACATTTTTAATGCCGTAGCATACGGTTTTCTCCGCAAATCCAAAGCGCGACGCTCGTTCGAGTTTGCGCAACGACTCCTCGAACTTGGCATTGGTACACCAGCGCCGATTGCATACTTTGAAGAACGAGGTCTCTTGTTTGGCCGAAGTTTTTATTGCAGCGAATACCTCGTGCCTGATTTGCTTTTTAAAGATCTTGTAGCGCAACCGAATTACCCGGATGGCGAAACCATTCTCCGGCAGTTCACAAAATTCTCCTTTGATCTACACGAAAAAGGGGTGGAATTTTTAGATCATACACCCGGGAACACCCTCATTTTTAAGAAGGATGAAGGCCGGTACACGTTTATGCTGGTCGACCTGAATCGGATGCTCTTCAACAGAAAGTTGTCGTTTGCGCAGCGGATGAAAAATTTGTGCCGCCTCACACCGCGTCGCGATATGATTGTCACTATGGCTAATGAATACGCAGCACATTACAAGCTGCCGGAAACCCGTGTGTTTGATCTGCTGTGGAACTGCACCTGCGCTTTTCAGAAAGCGTTTCAGCGCAAGAAAGATATAAAACGCAAACTTGGTCTGGCAAAAGATTCATGAAACCCGCCGCGTCCATCATCATCAGTACCTACAATGCGGAAGCATGGCTGGAAAAAGTCCTCTGGGGCTATGCCGCACAAACACGTGCAGACTTCGAAATCCTGATTGCCGATGACGGTTCCGGACCGGCTACCGCTGAGGTAATTCAACGTTACGCAAAGCTTCTGCCTATGCCGCTCGTACACATTTGGCATGCCGACCAAGGTTTTCGAAAGACAGAAATTCTCAACAAAGCCATAGAAGCGGCTACAGCAGACTATCTTATTTTTTCCGACGGCGATTGTATCCCGCGGAACGACTTCGTAGATACACATCTGAAATTGCGGCAGACGAATCGTTTTCTTTCGGGTGGCTATTTTAAATTGCCGATGGATATTTCCATGCAAATCACCCGTCAGGACGTCGATGAGCAAAAATGTTTTGAAGTAGAGTGGCTCACTAAAAATGGCTTGAAATCTTCAATTAAGAACTGGAAACTCACCAAAAACACCGCATTGGCGAATGTGCTTAATGCGCTGACCCCCACGCGCCCCAGCTGGAATGGACACAACGCATCCGCATGGCGAAATGATGTTCTTGCCCTTAACGGCTTTAATCGGGATATGCAGTATGGGGGAGAAGATCGCGAATTTGGTGAGCGACTGGAAAATTACGGTGTCCGCGGCCTTCAAATCCGCTACCGTGCCATCGTGATCCATCTCGATCATGCGCGCGGTTACGTAAAACCGGAAATGTGGGAGAAGAACAATGCCATCCGCGCCAACACCCGCAAGCACAAAGTGGTGCAGACCCCGCGAGGAATTAAGAATCTTTCTGATAATCAGCAATAATCTTCCCGATAAAAGTCTGCAATTGCGCCGCAAATAATTCCGGACGCAACATTTTATACAGCAAATCTGCCTGCACGCGAAACTTCTTCGGGTGCACTCCGCGGTATATTTCGGGATGAAAGTCATTTAAATGCACTGCCACATGCGCATCGGTATCCGTTAACATATCCCAAGAAGATTTGTTAATCCACGGCGAGAAAACGGTAAACGTCGGCACATCCAGCGCCTTCGCCATATTTACAGCACCGCCTTCGTTGCCGATAAGCGCCTGACAACGACTCAGGACAGCCAGAAATTCACGCAGACTGCCGGTGGTAAGCGACCGCAAAATTTTTGCTTGCGTCCCGGGCAGGCACGCTTCGTAAATCCGGTCCGCTTCTGCCTGTTGCGAGGGCATAAAATTCAAAATCATCTCCACCTCAGATTCTGCAATGCGATCCAGGATTTGCGCCATGTGCTGCGCGGGCATGCTTTTATCCGGTGCGCTGCCCAGTGCACTGATCATAAGTAACGGTCGGTCGCCTTTGGCGTGCTGACCGATTAAATATTTGGCTTCTGTGACTTCTTTTCGGGTCAGATAAATTTTCGGGAACCGGATTTCAAAAGGCTTTTCCGTGAGCGCTTCTGCAAGTTGCAGTCGGTGCGCAATAGCCGACCCCGGAATGCCTTCCTTGACAGACACTACCTTCGTGTAAAAAAACTGCGTATACCATTTCCGAAAACCAATGCGAACCGGAGCCTTAGAAACCAGCAGCGGTATGATGCTTTCCCATATCCCGTACGCATCGATGATAGCGTCAAAGCGGTGCGCCCGCAGTTGCTTGCCCAATTCTACAAAATCCTGCAACGAATTCCGCTCCGGATCCGTCAAAATGAAATGGTCGATATCCGGATGATGCTGCACCACCGGAAAAGTATTTCGATTGATCAGGTAATGGGTTTCACACCGAATAGTACGCTTGAGCGCGGTACAAATTACCGAGCTTGCGAGTACATCGCCAATCATCTTAGGCTGTATTACAAGGACTTTCATAATTGGGGCGTTGCCGCCTTGTAGGCGGCCCGGGCTTTCCGCAGTGCACGGCACTTTGCTCCAATCCCTAACGCGGGCTTTCTGCTATACCGCCACATCATACTCCCGAAGGGCATCATTTAAGGAAGTTTTTAAATCGGTGGACGGCTTTCGCTGCCCTATAATCAGCGCACAGGGAACCTGAAAACTCCCCGCGGCAAACGATTTGGTATAACTGCCCGGAATCACTACAGAGCGCGCCGGAACATGGCCTTTCATTTCTATCGGCTCCGCGCCGGTTACATCAATAATTTTAGTAGAAGCGGTCAGGCATACATTCGCACCAAGAACAGCTTCGGCACCTACGCGCACGCCTTCAACCACAATGCACCGCGATCCGATAAACGCACCGTCTTCAATTACTACAGGTGCCGCTTGCAAAGGTTCAAGTACTCCTCCAATGCCTACACCGCCGCTCAGGTGTACGTTTTTGCCGATTTGCGCGCAGCTTCCTACCGTTGCCCAGGTGTCAACCATAGTGCCTTCGTCTACATAAGAGCCGATGTTTACATAGCTCGGCATCAGGATAACGCCTTTTGAAATGTAGGCCCCGTGACGCGCCACCGCATGCGGAACAACGCGAATGCCTTTATCGGCATATCCTCGCTTAAGTGGAATTTTATCGTGGAATTCAAAGATGCCCACCTCAAGCGTTTCCATTTTCTGAATAGGGAAGTACAAAACAACCGCTTTTTTTACCCATTCATGTACCTGCCACGAGTCGCCCAAAGGCGAAGCTACACGCAACTCGCCGCGGTCCAGCATATCAATCACGCTGCGAATGGCCTCCACGGTAGACGGTTGCTGCAAGAGCGAACGATCATTCCAGGCAAGCTCAATAGTTTCTCTGAGGTGATCCATTTTTTAAATTTTTGCAAATATACAAGCCTCAGCGTATCGGAAGATACAGTTGAAGGCGTAACTTTGAAGTTTTCTTATGAGCATTTCTACCCGCCCTAAATTTCAGGCACCGCGGCTAATGGCAATCGACTACGGAGCGAAACGCTGCGGCATCGCAGTAACCGATGAATTGCAGCTTATCGCAAGCGGACTTGCCACTATTGAAACCCATCAGCTGCGGGATTTTCTCGACAAATATTTTTCGCAGGAACACGTCGCTAAATTAATCATCGGTATTCCGCATCGATTGAATAACGAACCCTCGGAAATTGTTCCGGCTATCGAAAAATTTATAACTGCCTTCCAAAAATCGTATCCTGAAATTGAAATCATCCGGGTAGATGAACGGTTTACGTCCAAAATGGCATTTCAAAGCATGATCGACAGCGGATTGAAGAAGAAGCAGCGCCAAAATAAGGCCCTGGTGGATGAAATAGCCGCAACATTGCTCCTTCAGGAATATCTCTCGCGGTTTAAAATTTAATTTACCGTCCCGGCATGTCGTACACATTCAGACTGCGAACCGTTTTAAAAATGGTGTCCGACAAGCTCATCAGCCACAATAATTGCTCAATGACAAGCTGTGCTTCCTGCATTTTTACATGCAAGGAAACCGGATCTGAATCTGTTTCAGCAATGGCCTTTTCGCTGATTCCCGTAAGTTCCCGGATGTGACGCGTCAGATCGGCGCGGTGTTCCACAATATCGCGGCCGGCTACCAATGATGCGGCATCTTCCAGATTCGCGGCGACAGAATTTACTACCGCGTGAAATGCTTCGGAGGCTTTGGTTGTTTTGTGGCTCTGAATGTAGGTCCCCAGCGAAGCAAGAGACGACAGCAGCGTGTGGTTGAGTTCTGCCAATTTGTAAACTTTACGGATTTCCCACTGCTTCGATTTGGGCTCCTGCGACATTCGCTGAAAAGATGCCATCAGATTGCCCACCTCAACGAAAGCGCCTTTGCGTGCCAGGCGATACGATACAGGTGCTTCGGTTTTGGTTTCATACATCGCCGCGATTTCCCTCAGATACATTGCATTCGCGGTGAGCGCTTTTTCGAGGTGCGTCGGTAAATTCAGAAACTCCCACGACGGCCAGAATAAATAACTCGCTGCAAAGGCCAGCGCAGCGCCGATAGCCGTATCGAGAATGCGGTATTGTACCACATCGGCAATGTTGGGTGTCATTAACGCGTACAGAAAAACCACGTACATGGTGATAAATGTCGCCCCCACCTTGTAATTGGTATTTGAAAACGCCAGCCCCAGAATCATACAGACTACTGCTAAACTGCCAATCAGATAAGGTCCCGACAGAAAGTATAGCAGTGCAAAGGCAAGTAAGCCGCCCAAAACAGTACCGAAAATTCGCTGATAAGACCGTTCCTTGGTGAGGCCATAACCGGGTCGCATGATGACGACAATGGTCAGCAAAATCCAGTACGCATTCTGAAGAGGCAATAATTGGCCTACAATAAATCCGGTAAGCATCGTGCTGGTGAGTCGTAACGCGTGCCGAAACGTACTGGAAGAAAAGCTTAAATTTTCTACGAAAATGCTCAGCGGATAGTATTGCGGCGTAATGAAGCGCTCCATGTCTTTGTCTTTTCCCCGCAAATCAGGTTTAAAACTCGCCATGGTTAGTGCCTGCTCTACAATTTTTATACTCTCAACCTGCTGTTCCGCATACTGCAACATGGTTGTTAAAATGTAGATGCCTTCTGCGGCTGCTTCGCTGCCAACCTCGGATTCGTAAGAGGCAATGGCCCGCTCAAATACAACCAGATCGGCGAACAGGTTGTGCGCGGGTTTGTACGGCGATTTGCTTTCCAGTTTGCGCGACAGTCGCTTTAAGGTAGCGCCTAGGTGGTACGCGATGTTCTGATACGCGTCGAGAACATGTTTGTGGTCCTTAAATTTTAAATGCAGCTTTTCGTGTTGGAAGGAAGTGGAAAGTCCGAGTTCTAAAATTTCTATCAGCGATACGAAAGCGACAAGTAATTTTCGGTTCTGGTGCGAACTACCGGCAGCAGAACCGGCCCGCAGCAGCGTTTCTCTGATGTTCTCGTGAATCGTGTTTAATTCGACCTGCAGCCGCAGTTGTTTTTCAGTGATGTGTGTCCGGTTGGCACCTATTGTCCATAAATCGCCCCTTAATTTTAAATATTTAGCCGTAAGGCGGGCGCACTCTGCCACCTGAAGCTCGGCATACCGCGTAGGATTAAGGTAGTAAAATAGTACCGATACGAGTAAATAGAAAAGTCCGCCCGCAAAAATCAGCAGGCAATGCGTTAGCAGTTCATCGTCGATAAAATTAAATACCAGTGAAACCGCCAGAAGACCGGAAAAAGAAACCTGCGTGGCCCTACTGCCATAGGCGGAAATCATCGATAAAAAAAAGAGCAGCAGCACCAGCGAAGGATAGAAAAGCCAGGGGATCGGAAAAGTAATACCCACGAGGAAGGAACTCACCGCAACAATGGTTGTCCCTACAAAAATCCCGTTGATTTTGTGCTTTAGCGAACTGGAAATATCGCTTGGAAAAGCCAGCAGAACTCCGATTGCGAGCGATACGCCAATGTCAAAAGCACCAAAATAGCCCGAAACCAACACAGGGATCGCACCGGCAAGGGCAACCTTTGCCGCATTGTTGAAATTCATGCTGTCGGTAAACTGGCGTACACGCTCAATCATGGTGCAAATGTACAGGCAGATTTCCTTTTAACCGTTACGTTACTATCTATTTAAGGAGAAATTATTAGTGTCGGATCGTGCAGCGCAGCGTAGGTTCAGGCAAAAATGTGTCGCATTTTGCTTATTTTTGCGGACGTTTTGAAAAAGCGAACTTAATTTCACTCTGATGATTTTACCTATTATCGGTTATGGCGACCCGGTGCTGCGGGAAAAAGGAAAGGATGTGAGTCCCGACTATCCGAATTTGCAGCAATTAATTGCCGACATGTATGAAACCATGTACAATGCGCACGGTGTGGGTCTTGCAGCGCCGCAGGTAGGGCTTCCGATCCGACTGTTTATTGTGGATACCCGCCCGTTTGGTGACGATGATGAACTTGAGACGGATGAGCGCACGGCGCTGAGCGAATTTAAACGCACCTTTATTAATGCCCGGATTTTAAAAGAAGAAGGCGAGGAGTGGGGCTTTAACGAAGGTTGTTTGAGCATTCCGGAAGTGCGCGAAGACGTCTATCGACACGAACGCATTACCGTTTCGTACTGTGATGAAAACTTTAATGAAAAGGTCGAAGTTTTTGACGGGCTTATAGCGCGTGTGATTCAGCATGAATACGACCACATTGAAGGCATCTTGTTTACCGATAGAATTTCGTCATTGAAAAAGCGGTTAATTCAGAAAAAACTACAAAACATCATGGAGGGGAAGACGCGTCCGGATTATAAAATGCGTTTTGTTGCGAAAAAAGGAAGATAAACTTAACAGATACTTATGAACTTAGAAAGAATTTTAGCCATTTCAGGTCAGCCCGGATTGTATGCATTAAAGGTGCAAACCCGTACCGGCTTCTTAGCAGAATCGTTACTCGATGGCAAGAAAGTAACCGTAGGATTGCGCAATAACGTGAGCCTGTTGTCTGAAATTTCAATGTATACCTATTCCGAGGAAAAACCTTTGGCAGAGGTGATGCGCAACATTGCGCGCAAAGAAGCCGATGGTGCTGCCATTTCGCACAAATCAGACAACGCCACCCTTTTGGCGTATTTCCGCGAAGTGCTTCCGGACTACGATGAAGATCGGGTATACCCTTCCGATATTAAAAAAGTGATCAATTGGTATAATATTCTGCAGTCGAAAGGTTTGGTTTCTTCCGAGGAACCTGCTGCCGCTGAAGCGCCAGCCGCTGCTGAGCAAACGGAGGAAGTAGCAGAAGCAAAACCGGCGAAGAAAGTCCGCGCTAAAAAGGAAAAAGAATAAATGTCTACCCGCAAGCTGCAAATTGATGCATTTGTACGTCTTTTGGACATCATGGATGAGCTCCGTGAGAAGTGTCCGTGGGACCGCAAGCAAACGCTAAAAAGTCTGCGCCACCTAACTATCGAAGAGACCTATGAACTGGGAGATGCAATTCTGGAGAATAATCTCGATGAGGTTCGCAAGGAGTTGGGCGATTTGCTGTTGCACATTGTGTTCTATGCAAAAATCGGCAGTGAAACCGGCTCATTCGACATCGCGGATGTAGCCAATGGGATTTGTGACAAACTCATTCATCGCCATCCGCATATCTATGGCGATGTGGTGGTAGCTAATGAGGATGAAGTAAAGCAGAACTGGGAGAAGCTGAAGTTAACTGAAGGCAAGAAGTCGGTTCTTGAAGGCGTTCCGGCGAGTTTACCTGCGATGGTAAAGGCATCGCGTATTCAGGATAAAGCCCGCGGCGTTGGCTTCGATTGGGAGCGCCCGGAACAGGTTTGGGAGAAAGTGACGGAAGAATTGGGCGAATTGCAGCACGAGGTAACGTCAGGTAATCAGCAGCGGATTGAGGCTGAGTTCGGCGATGTGTTGTTTTCAATGATTAATTACGCGCGCTTTCTGAATGTTAATCCGGAGGATGCTTTGGAGCGCACCAACAAAAAGTTCATAAAACGCTTTCAGCATCTGGAGTCGCGCGCTGCCGAGTCCGGCAAGCAGTTGCACGACATGACGCTTGCGGAAATGGACGTGTTTTGGGAAGAAGCGAAGAAATTATAGGCAGGAGTACTGTCGGTGAGGGGAGACCTCAAAGGTTTTTAAAACCTTTGAGGTCTTCTCTTTTGCAGACGAAACCTACCGGTGTGCGCGAAGTGCAGCACCGGGCGCAGTGGTAGCCCGGACCCGCAAGGCGGGGAGGACTTTTAGCGAAGCACGGGACCCCGGACCCGGGGGGCTGCCCAAAAAAAAACCGCCCGAAGGCGGTATGTTACTCGGCTCTAATCTGCCGTATCTGTTTGAGTTTTTCTTTCAACATTTCGAGCTGATCTTTGTGGCGTTCGATGTTCCGGCGCACCTCCGCGATCATGGGATTCTCCTTTTTTGCACTGGCAAAAAACTGAATGTTGTTCTCGAGCTGGAAAATTTCACCTTGGACTTCCTCAATCTTTCGCTGGAGGAAAATCTTTTCGTTTTCAAGTTTGCGGCTGTCGTCCGAACCGGCAAGTTGCTCCAGTTTGTTGGAAAAGCGCATCATCTCGCCCTCTTTTTTACTCAGACTCAACTTTTCAAAGAGCGCATCCAGAATTTTGTTGAATTTACCTTCGATGTGGCGCTTTGCCTCCGGTACCCGGCCAAACGTTTTCCAGGCTTCGATGTGCGCTTTTATAGCCGCCAGATCGGATTTGTGATCACCGGTTAATTCAAAACTACGCAGCGTTTCGAGATACGATTTCTTTTTTTCGTAGGCATCAGCTTCCTCCGGAGTGCCTGAGCTGCGGACTTCCTTTAATCGTTCGAAGTAGCGATTGCAGGCATCCTTAAACTCTTTCCACAGTTGGTCTGAGTATTTCCGGGGCACATGGCCGATTGTTTTCCACTCCTCCTGAATTTGCTTCATTATCGGAGTGGTATGAGCAAAATCGTCGCTGCTTTCAAGCTCTTTCGCGCGTGCAACCAGTTCCTGTTTGCGATTGAGGTTTTCGCTCTGATCGCGTTTAATATCCTTGTAAAAGTTGTTTTTGGCAGCATTGAACGCACGGACGGCCTGCTTGAAGGCATTCCAGGTTGCTTCATTTTCGTCGGCCGGAACGCGACCTGTGGCAAAAAATTCATTGCGAAGCGCGTCGACCTTTGCCATGTGCTGTAACCATCCGTTGTGCGACGTTACCGGCTCGGCGATCAGAGCCTCAATCTGTGCAATGATGCCTCGTTTTTTATCGAGATTGTAGTTCTCGCTCTGCCGAAGCGTAGCCAGAATACCTTCGCGTTTCTCGTGCATCTGGCGCGTGATTTCGCTAAATTGGTTCCAGATTTCTTCGCGGTGTTCTTTCGATACCGGCCCGATATCTTCTTTCCAGATTTTATGCAGCGCCTGTAACTCGCGGAACGCCCGGTTTACTTCCGGCGCATCGAGTAGCGCTTTCGCCCGATCGATAAGTTTCTGCTTTTGCTCGAGGTTGTGTCGGAAATCCATGTCGCGGGCTTCGCGATCCAGATGCAGGTAATCGTAGAAATTTTCGACATGGAAATGGTAATTGTTCCAGACGTGATTGTATTTGTCTTTCGGGATCGGACCTGCATTTTTCCACCGCTCGCGCAATTCGTTAAAATGCTTGAGGGTGTCTTTGATATTTTCCTGCGGATTGATCAGATTCTTTATTTCGTCAACAATCTCGAGCCGTGTTTTGAGATTGGTTTCGAGGTTGGACTGCATCGACTTAAACTGAGCCGATTTCATGTCGCGGAATTTGTGCAACAGATTGTCAAACTTGCTCTTAAGCGGGAAAGAATAGTGAAAATCCTCGGTGGTTTCAGGATTTTCCCGGTGAAATGCTTCGCGTTTTTCTTCAAGAAATTTGTGGAAGTGACCCATGAAAGTCTTGCGAATTTCGTCTACATGACGTTTCATGCTCAGGGCTTTCTCGCCGTGCACGATTTCATCCAGACGTTCAGCGAGTTCTTCCATGGTCATCGACTCGTAATCGTGCAGTGGCGTTTCGTGAAGCTCGTCGTGCTCGGCGTCGGTTGCGTTTGAATTCTCAATTGCAGCAACCGCATCCAAAAGCTCGTTTTCTGCGGTTTGTTGCCGCTCGTATTCTTCATGATCCAATATTTCCACGTGATGTACAAGTTCAGCAACATCGTCAATTTCAGGATGAGCTGCCATTACCTCCCGCGCGGTTTCCGCTATTTCGTCCTCCGGCTGTGTTTCAGATTCAATTTCAGGTGCTGCTTCTTCTTTCGCGACAGCTTCTGCGGCCAGAAGAGTAATCTCTTCCTCGATGAGCGCATCGATACCGATGGGCTGACCTTCCGTGGCAGAAATGAGAGGAATCTCAGTGTCCTGATTTGGCTCTGCCGGCACATGTACTTCCGACGGGTCAAAAGGCTGCCCTTCAGAGGAGACACCTACGGTTTGCGGTTGTGCAGCGGTGTCTGCGGCTGAATTCTGCTCCTGTAAATCTGAAGTTAAACCGGTAGTTTCCGGGGCGGCTTGTCCGTCTGCCAGAGGCAGGTTGTCATTCTTTTCTTCCAGCATCACTGAAATTGTTTAAGTTACTTGTGATGCGAAAGATACTAAAGGACGATGAAAATTCAAAGCAGTTGCCCGTGTTTTCAATCAAATCTTACGGTTGACAATCATTTTGAACAGCGATGGTAATTATACTAAGGTGCAACAATGCCAAAAAAAATCACAAGTGTTGACTCCAAATCCGATAGGCTTCCTCGGCCTGAAGTACCAGCATTTCGTGTCCGTTTTTTATTACTGCGCCTTGTGACTCGGCAGCTTTTAGAAACGCTGTTTTAGGGGGATTATAAACCAAGTCATACGCCAGGTGGTCCGGAGTTAGCGCTGCGTAAGGTATTTCCGGTCGCGTGTCTGTGTTCGGGAACGTGCCGAGTGGCGTGCAGTTGATGATTAATTGATGATCCGCGATGATTTCCGGGGTAACATTTTCAAGTAGTAGACCGGAACTTCTGCCACACAATGTAATTTCGATTTTGAGTTGCCGCAGCGCATAGCTTACGGCTTTTGAAGCGCCTCCGGTGCCAATCAGCAACGCGCGTTTATGCCCGGCAGTGAGCAGGGGTTGCAGTGAATCCCGAAAGCCGATCCAATCGGTATTGTATCCGCACCAATGGTCGCCAATAATTTTTACAGTATTTACGGCACCGATTTCTAGTGCCGCTCCGGCAATGTCGTCCAGAAGCGGAATAATGGTTTCCTTATACGGTATTGTGACGTTAAAGCCGGAAAGGTGCTTATTCTGAAGTGTTTTTCGAAGATCGGCAACCTCTTCTACGTCAAACAACCGATAGTCCGCAGCAATGTGTTCTCTCGAAAATTTATCTGCGAAGTATGCTGGCGAAAAGGAATGTGATAGCCCCTTGCCGACTAGTCCGTAATGCTGCATTATTTCCGGAATTTGGCGATGCAGGACTGTACTGTCCGCTTGTCCCAAATAGACGGGAATAATTCCTGTAGCAGCGTGTGATGACGGAAGTTTAGCCTCAGGCCGTTGCTCAGGTGAAAAACGCCTCGTTCGTTATCCTGCATCATAAAGTAAAGGCCGCCCAGACGGTATTCAATCTCGTACTGCTCGGGGAAATATTCTGCTGCCTGAACCAGCGTCTGTATTGCAGCCTGAAATTCACCCAAAAACTGAAGGATATCTACCCAAAACAACCAAGTATCCAACTGCGCATCACCGTATTCCACTGCTTTACGGTAGCCGTACTCTGCTTCTTCAAACAAGTTCATGGATTTGTTAATCGTGGCGAAGCGTTTCCAGTATTGGTGGTTTTCGTTATCAATGGCGATCGCCTTATTTACAAAGAAGAGTGCTTTCGGGAAGTTCTTTTGCCGCACATAGAAATCTGTGATGGCAATCCAGCCCTTGTCTAAAAGCGGATCTTCATGTACGGTTTTATTGTAAAATTTTAAAGCTTCGGCTTTATTACCAAGTTTTTCGTGGCATTTCCCGATCCGAAGCAATGCATAGGAAGTCGGATCGTCAAGTTCGAGAGTACGCGAATAACTTTCGATAGCTTCATCATACCTTTTTAAACGCTCCAAAGCTTTGCCTTTTTCCATGTAGGCGCCTACGAAATTCTCGTCGATGTAAGAGGCAAACTGAAAAGCGCGGACAGCATTTTCATAATCTTTAAGTCCGTAGTAGAGTCGCCCCGACTGGTGCCAAGCAATTTCACTGTACGGATTTTTGTCGATATATTTTTTTAGATACTCGATGGCTTCAGCATTCTGATCCAGAAATTCGAAGCAGTATACGACGTTGTAAAGTGCAGATTGGTCTTCGGGATCTTCCTCAAGGCATTTGATAAAATTCTCTTTTGCCTGTTCCAGATCGTCCATAAAGAGGTATTCCATCCCGATCAGGTTGTACACGTCGGCGTAATCATCGGTAAACTGTAATGCTGTTTTGAGTAATTGCACTGCCTTTTCATGCTGATCCCGCTTCGAACAGATGTTCGCCTGCTGAATAAAAATTTCCTCGTTTTGAGGTTCAATCGCGTATAATTCCAAAAGCAGTTTTTCGGCCTGATCCAGTTTGTCTTCATAGATCAGCATTTCTACCTGCACCAATTTTAAACCGGTGCTTTTCGGGTGCTGCTCCAGTGCGAGTTTAAGCGCTTTTTTTGCCAGACTCGATTTTCCACTGTCGAGGTAGTGGAGGATAATTTCTTCGAACTCCTCACTGTCAAAAAACAGAACCTTGTTGGTTTTCAACATGGATTCGAATTTAGACAGGGATAAGTTATAATCTTCTTCTTCGTTGCTGAGTTGCATTGCTTTAGCTTTTTAAATTATCCATACTAAAAGTACGGAGTGAAACGGGCTGCGGGTACGGTAAGGCAATATCTTGTAAACAATTTAATCAACAAGATACCTTCATTTCATCCAGCACTCCCAAAATAATGTCGCAGCCTTCCCGGATTTCCTCCTCCGAAATTGTTAGTGGCGGCGTTATGCGCACGGCTCTTCCTTCGAACAGCAGCCAAAATAAAATCAGGCCTTTATCCTGACAGCGAAGAATTAATTCGTCTGCGAGCCGCGCTTCTTCCATCATTAGTGCCAACATGAGTCCGCGTCCTCTGATTTCGCGTATCAAAGGGTGGACCAACCTTTCGCGAAATAGTTTTTCTTTCTCAAGGGTTTGCGGCATTAACCCTGTTTCGAGAATCTCCTCCAAGGTCGCCATACAAGCCGCAGCGATTACCGGGTGGCCTCCGAACGTAGTAATATGGCCGAGTTTCGGACGTTCGGCCAGCAAATCCATCATTTCTTCCGAAGCGGTAAAGGCTCCTACAGGTAGTCCGCCTGCCATTCCTTTACCCATAATTACTACATCAGGTACCACATCAAAATGTTCAAATCCGAAAAGTTTCCCTGTTCTTCCAAAGCCGGGCTGAATTTCATCGAGTATCATCAAAGCGCCGGTTTCGTCGCATCGCTGACGCACTTTTTTGAGGAAATCTTTTTCAGGCTGAATAAAGCCCGCTCCTCCCTGAATACTTTCGAGAATCACGCCCGCCGTTTTATGGGTAATCCGTTGCAAATCCTCTTCATTATTAAAAGTAATAAAGTCCACGTCCGGAACCAGCGGCCTGAACGCCTGCTTTCGCGGCTCATACCCCATAACGCTCATTGAACCCATCGTATTGCCGTGGTAGGCGTTATGGCACGAAACCAAATGGCTTCTGCCGGTTACTCTGCGCGCAAGTTTTAACGCGCCCTCGGTGGCTTCGGTACCGGAGTTCAGGAGGTACGTCTTATTTAAATTGCCGGGCATTAATTCTGCGAGTTTTTTGCAGTACGCTACGGCAGGATGTTGGGCGTATTCGCCGTAAACCATAACATGAGAGTACTTGTCGAGTTGTGCCTTTACGGCATTATTCACGCGCTGATTTTTATGGCCAACAGAAACGGCCGATACGCCGGCGACAAAATCCAGATATTTTTTGCCGCTTGTATCGTGAACATAGACGCCCTCTGCGTAAGAAACGTCCATGGCAAGCGGGTGCCGACTCGTCTGTGCCTGATATTTCAAAAAATCGTGAATGCTCTCGTTCATAAAAGAAAACTACTTACTTTTTGATGGATTTTTCTTATCGTACTCCAACGTTTCTTTACGAATTTTCAGTGGTTTGTTTTCCGCCCGATTTTCCGCTTTAGAGGATTTCATCATTTTTTCGTGTAATGCATTCTCTTCGGGAGGAAAGAGATCGTCCTTGGATTTGATTCGTTCGTCGCCGCGCCAAACAAATCCTCGTAACTTTCTGGCATTTTCCGGCAAATCCTTTTCAGGATAAATGTCGCCGTCAACCGTTTTAAAGAAAGTGATGGTGTCAATAGAATTTCCGTCCAGCGTTAGTGTTATTTTACTGCTGACGTTTTTATTGATGCCGATGAGCTCGTTTTCATCGTTTCTCATGTAGTAGATGACTTCCGTATTTTTGACGATGTCCGCTTCATACAACTTATTGTCGCGAAATTTCCCGTAAAGATTTTGCCCTTTTACCTGGTTGTATCCGGTGCCTATCGTGTCTTTTGAAACGAGAAAAGCATTATTCAAAACTTTAAGCGAATCGAGCTTTTCGGTTTTTGTATTGGCGATGAGATGCATTACGTCGCCCGTCATCTGATTTTCATAATTCCACAGAATGGGCCTGCCAATCATTTTGGTTAGCCCTGCCCGTTGGTCACTGTGAATCGAGTCGCACTTACCGCTCATGTCGGTTTTGTAGAAGCGGACATTGCGAAAAGCGCGGATGATTCTGTTTTCTGGCTTACCTGTCACCATTAATTTGGTACCGTGAATATAAACGGAATCGTTTTCAACAAAATTTACGGCTACTGCACGCCTGGTTACAAACATGGAATCCTGATTGCGGTAGACTTCGGCATAATGGCCGCGAACAACACCACGATTGATCGAGTCGGTAATTTTGACATTTCGCGTAGCGGAGGCGAATTCGCGGGTGCGGTCGTAATACAGGCTATCGCCCTCTATTTTGCGATCATTGTACCGAATAAATGAATGACGCAGAAGGTGCGCAAGATTTTTCTTCGTATCGTAGAACCCTTTGGTAGTATAGATGTAATTTTCTTTACTGGTAATTGTGGAAGGTCCGAAAAGGTATGCGTGTCCGGAATTAGTAAAGTAATCGAGGTGGTTTGATTTAATTTGATATTTCGGATTGGTGATGGTTACCGCCGTCAGAAACTGATATTTTTTCTGATCTACATAATACCGCCCCGACTTGCTCCTGAGCACGTTTTCGCGGTTGGTAATAGTTCCTCCTGAAGTGTAATAGGCTTGTTGAATATTTCGATCAAAATGAATGGTATCGGTGACAAGCCGCATATCCGGAGAACGCATATTTACATCCCCTGTGGCAAAGGCTTTTTTGACATTACCATTGTATTCCGCATACCGACCGTCGAGAAACAATGTATCGCCCTGCGACATTCGCACGTTGCCGAACGCCTTAATGTAATTCTCCTTCTGAAAATAATACGCCTTGTTACAAGTCAGAATCATGCCTTCGTGGCGAACGCGAACATTTCCGGTAAGCAGTGCAGCATCGGGAACTTCCTTCTGGTTAATATCGAAGTCGTCTGCATATTCAACCTCGATTTTCTTGCCATTCTGAGCTACTGTACGCCCGGTAGCGAGTGTCAGCAGCATCAGCACTAAAAATACGTTTTTCAAAGAGAGGAAAATTTTCCGCAAAGGTACTCAAATCAGCCCAATGGCATTCTGTCTTATATTTTTTTTGACAGCGTTTAAACCGGAATCAACTGTTATATTTGCAAGCATTAGCATTATTTACAATGACAAAAAACGCACTGCTTTCCGCTGCTTTGTTTGCAACTCTTTTTGGCTTTGCTCAGCCCAAGGCAGATCAAGCTGTTTCAGACAAAAAAGTAGTTTATCAGGTTTTTACACGATTGTTCGGAAATACCAACACTACCAATAAGCCCTGGGGAACCTCCCGCGAGAACGGCGTTGGGAAATTCAGTGATTTTTCCGATAAAGCCTTGCAGCAAATTCGCGATCTGGGTGCCACCCATATTTGGTATACCGGGGTTCCGCATCATGCTGTCGTAGCAGATTATACGCGGTACGGTATTTCCAATGACGATCCGGATGTGGTAAAAGGGCGAGCGGGCTCTCCGTACGCTGTCAAGGATTACTACAATGTTAATCCCGATCTGGCAAATGATCCTGCGAAGCGCCTGGAAGAATTCGAGGCATTGATTGAGCGTACCCACCGAAACGGACTCAAATTGCTCATTGATATTGTGCCTAATCACGTGGCACGACGCTACGAAGGTCGAAACAATCCGCCCGGTGTACGAGATTTCGGTGCGGACGACGATACTTCTGTCGAATACGCGCGAGACAATAACTTTTACTATATCCCCGGAAAGCGATTCGAAGTGCCTGCTTTCGGTGCTTACAAGCCTTTAAACGGCGAGCCTCACCCATTGGCGGATGGCAAGTTTGATGAAAATCCGGCGAAGTGGACCGGCAATGGTTCGCGTTTGGCGCAGCCGGACATCAATGATTGGTACGAAACAGTAAAAGTGAATTACGGTGTTCGACCGGACGGCACGAAAGATTTTCCAACGCTGCCGGATTCTTATCGCAATATGGGCATTCAGGAGCATTACGCTTTCTGGCAAGGTAAAGCCGTTCCGGATTCCTGGAAGAAGTTCCGCGATATCGCTCTCTATTGGACGCGGAAAGGGGTCGACGGGTTTCGCTTCGACATGGCAGAAATGGTTCCGTATGAGTTCTGGAGTTATATGAATTCGGCCATCAAGACCGCAAATCCTGATGCTTTTTTACTAGCAGAAATTTACAACCCGTCGGAATATCGCAATTATATTGAGTTGGGTAAAATGGATTACTTGTACGACAAGGTGGGATTGTACGACAAACTGAAAGATATTTTGCACGGGAAGACTTCGGCGGACGATATTACTCCGCTGATGAAACAATTAGCTGATATTGAACATCACATGTTGCATTTTTTAGACAACCACGATGAGCAGCGACTTGCCAGTCCGGAGTTTGCCGGAAGCGGCATGAACGGTCGTGCACTGATGGTGCTTTCAACAACGATATCGACGAGTCCGATAATGCTGTATTTCGGACAGGAAACGGGTGAGGCCGGTAACGAAGATGCCGGTTTCGGGAAGCGTTCGCGCACTTCTATCTTCGATTATATAGGTGTTCCGGCTCACCAGCGCTGGATGAATGGCGGCAGGTTTGACGGCGGTCAATCCTCGGAAGAAGAACGAAGACTGCGCGAATTTTACCGAACACTCCTGAATTTTTCGCGAGTGAGCAGCGCAATCGGGAGCGGAGCGTTCGTGTCGCTTCAAGAAACCAACCGCCTTGCTTCGGAGTACCCGCAAACAGTGTATTCTTTTGCTCGTTACACCCCTAACAATCGGGTTGTTATATCCTGTAATTTATCCTCAAAAACGGATGCCGAATTCACCTTGCAGATTCCGCAGGATCTCGTGAAACAATGGGGATTGCGAAATGGCACGCACCGGTGCAAAGATATTCTGACGGGCGTAAAACACACGCTTCGGGTGAAGAACGGTATCGGATATCTTAAAGTTGCTTTGGGGGCTGCAGAAAGTGTGGTTTTAGAGGTTGCGTCAGGTATGAGGAGCCGCCGGTAGATTGACTTATTCCGGTGGTTTCGGCTTCGCTCAACCACCGGATGGGCTACGCTCAACCACCGGATGTATAAAAATTAAGTGTTGGTGTCTGAGCGAAGTCGAAGGCACCAATAGCGAAGTCGAAGGCACCAATACCGAAGTCGAAGGCACCAATAGCGAAGTCGAAGGTACCAATACCGAAGTCGAAGGCAGGATTTGATAAAGTTATTCCGGTGGTTTCGGCTTCGCTCAACCACCGTGTGGGCTACGCTCAACCACTGATGTATAAAAATTAAGTGTTGGTGTCTGAGCGAAGTCGAAGGCACCAATAGCGAAGTCGAAGGCACCAATAGCGAAGTCGAAGGCACCAATAGCAAAGTCGAAGGCACCAATAGTGAAGTCGAAGGCACCAGAGGCAATGCCAAAAGCGCGACGCTTATTTCTTTTCCCCTGTGTAATTTTTAAAATGAGAATTATTCATGCACTCCGCCAGGCGAGGAAGATCATTGAAAGTTCCATTTATCAAAGCCTCTTTCTTTTTTCTGGTCCATCCCTGTACTTGCTTCTCTCTGTAAAAAGCAGCGTCAATCCTGTGGAATTCTTCGAAATAGACCAGTTTTACCGGTAATCGTTTTTTGGTATGATTAGCACCATTGCCGTTCTCGTGCTGCGCTAACCGCAATTTCAAATTGGTCGTGCTTCCGGTGTAATAGCTGCCGTCAGCACATTCTAATATATACATCCAACCTTTCATATCATTAGCCAAATTGAGTTTGTTATATTCTCATAGCTTTCACTTTGAATTGATAAGTGCTATGAAACCAAATATAATAACTTCCGGAATGTGACTTTTACGTTGCGGTCACTGAGATTGGCGGGTAGCTGCGTTTTGAGTTTACCTTTGTTGACGTCGATCGGAACTAGTTATTTCTCCTCCAACTTTTTTATGCTGTGAATGGTTTTACGACGCCTGCCGTTGACATACTTCAGCAGAACGAAGCCCGTTATTGCAGAAATCGCGGACGCCAGTAAGATGGCAATTTTAGAATGGTCTATGATGGCTTTGTCGTTAAAAGCAAGTAGCGTGATGAAAATCGACATGGTAAAGCCAATGCCACCTAAAAATCCGGCACCCAGCAGATTCTTATAGTTAAGTCCGGGGGGAAGCGAGCACAATTTCAATTTTATTGCCAGATAGGAAAAGAGCCAGATGCCGAGCGGTTTTCCGATTACGAGTCCGAAAATGATACCCAAAGAAGCAGTGTGCAGCAGCGATTGTTCCCAGCCGCTGTCTATTACAATGCCCGTATTTGCAAGTGCAAACAACGGCACAATAAAAAATGCCACGGGGTTGTGCAGAAATTCCTGCAGCAGGTAAGATGTTGATTTTTCGTCGCCGTTTCCAAATGGTATGGCGAATGCCAGCAGCACTCCGGTTATGGTGGCGTGAACACCCGAATGCAGCATAAACCACCACATCACCACACCAAGTGTAAGATAGGGAATCAGGTTGCGCACTTTAAGGCGGTTGAAGACGAGCAGTAGCGCAAAAATACCGAGTGCTATTGACAGGTTTTGAAACGCAATGCTTTCGGTATAAAAGATAGCGATTACGAAAATGGCACCCAAATCATCGATCACTGCAAGTGCCGTAAGGAAGATTTTAAGTGAAGCGGGTACCCGTTTGCCTACGAGTGACAAAATGCCGATGGCAAAGGCAATGTCGGTAGCCATTGGAATTCCGGAACCGGATTGTGTTTCAGTGCCAAAATTAAATAGTGTATATATGGCCGCAGGTACCACCATACCGCCCACCGCCGCCAAAATCGGAAGTGCCGCATTTTTTATGTCGGATAATTCGCCGATGTACACTTCGCGCTCAAGTTCAAGACCCACCAGCAGGAAGAAAATCGCCATTAGGCCATCGTTGATCCAGTATTCTGCCGGCTTTCCGGCTAGCTCATAGTGCCAAATGTGCAGGTAGCTCTCGGACCAAGGCGAATTGGCGAGAATCAGCGAAATGACAGTGGCAAAAACCAGCATGAGTCCGCCGGATTTCTCACTTTCAAAAAAGTTTTTAAAAAGTCGGGTTAGCCGCATACAAGTAAAACGCCCCGAATGGCGAATTTATTTGGTTATGGTCTGGAGGCGGTCTGGTCCGACCGACACGATTGTAATCGGAACGCCCACTTCAGATTCAATGAAGGTAATATAATTTTTAAGTTCGTCCGGCAGACTTTCGTAAGAATTTAACCCTGTAAGGTCGGCGTTCCATCCGGGAAACTCGCGGTATACCGGGGTAACGTTTTCTTCCTCAATCGAGTAGGGCAGGTGTGCGATTTCTGAGCCGCGGTAGTTGTAGGCCGTACAAACTTTCAGGGTTTGAAAGCCGGACAAAACATCGGCCTTCATCATCATAAGTTGTGTAACCCCATTGATGCGGACCGCATATTTCAGTGCGACCAGGTCGAGCCAACCGCAGCGGCGTTGTCTGCCTGTTACGGACCCGAACTCATTGCCTACGCGCGCCATGGTGGCTCCGTCTTCGTCAAACAGTTCGGTTGGGAACGGCCCGCTGCCGACTCTTGTAGTATACGCCTTAAAAATCCCGTACACATCGCCAATTTTGTTAGGAGCGATGCCCAAGCCTGTGCAGGCGCCGGCCGCTGTGGTATTGGACGACGTTACGAACGGGTACGTACCGAAATCCACATCGAGCAGTGAGCCCTGAGCGCCTTCGCAAAGAATAGATTTGCCTTGTTTCCAGGCCTGATACAAATATTCTTCACTATCGATAAACTGTAATTGTTTAAGCGATTCGACGGCATCGAAAAACTCGGCTTCAAGTTCGGCGAGGTTGTATTGAATGCTGACGTCGTAGAATTTGATCATCGCTTCGTGCTTATCGGCCAGTGCGCGGTATCTTTCGCGGAAATCATCGAGTTCGATATCGCCGATCCGGATGCCGTTACGTCCGGTTTTATCCATGTACGTTGGCCCGATTCCCTTTAGTGTAGAACCGATTTTTGCTTTCCCTTTGGATGCTTCGGAAGCGGCATCGAGCAGTCGGTGCGTGGGTAAAATCAGGTGTGCCTTTCTCGAAATGATGAGTCGGCTGCGGATGTCGATGTTAAACTTTTCAAGGCCCTGTAGTTCCGACCGGAAGACTACCGGGTCGATAACTACGCCGTTTCCGATGACGTTTATGGATTTTTCATGAAAAATTCCGGAAGGGATGGTTCGCAGTACGTGTTTGATACCGTCGAATTCGAGGGTGTGGCCGGCATTCGGGCCTCCCTGAAAACGGGCTATGATGTCGTACCGCGAGGTGAGTACATCGACAATTTTTCCTTTTCCTTCGTCGCCCCATTGGAGGCCAAGCAACAAGTCTACAGACATTTTTTAATGAACAGTTAGCTGCGATGCAGCAGTTGATGAATGAATATTGTTTAGAAGAATGCGCGTTAGCGATTGCAGCGGTAGCCCGGACCCGCGCGCCTCCAGGCGCGCGGGGAGGACTTTTAGCGGAAAGCGCGGCGCCAGAGGGCGCAACGCCCTAAGCATTATCGTCAGTTTTAGGATGTTTCCGATTGCCATAGAAATACAGCGAGTGATTGTGTATTTCGATGTCGAAAATTTCTTCGATGGTTTGCTTGATGGTCTGAATTCGCGGATCGCAGAACTCGAACACTTCACCGGTATCGGTCATGATGATGTGATCGTGTTGTTTGTCGAAATACGATTTTTCGTAGTGGGATTGATTCTGGCCGAACTGGTGTTTGCGGACCAGCTTGCAATCGAGCAGCAATTCGATGGTGTTGTAAAGTGTGGCGCGGCTTACGCGATAATTTTTGTTTTTCATTTTGATATACAGATTCTCGATATCAAAATGCTCTTCGCTGTCGTAAATCTCGCGCAATATGGCGTATCGCTCGGGTGTTTTGCGGTGCCCGTTGGCTTCGAGATAGTTCGTAAAAACGTTCTTTACGATCTCCTGATTGTTGTTGTTGTCGACCGATAGTTGTGTCATGCCTGCAAAGGTAAGGCATTGCATTGAAAGTGAAAAGCCTGCGCGGGACTTTGCGCTTAGTCTTTGTACACGCGTGTAACTTTATCCACGCCGTCGATTTTGCGAATGTTTTCGATTAGTTTGTTCAAAATTTTATTGTTCTGCACGATTACGGCGACCTGACCGTTGAAAATTCCGGCTTCTCCGCTTAGTGAAATGCTTTGGATGTTGACGTGCATGTTGTTGGAAATCACCTTCGTAAGTTTGTTTGTCAGTCCAAGGGTGTCCATTCCGGTAATTTTGAGAATGGCTTTAAATTCCTGTTGGGTCGAATCAATCCATTTGGCCTGAAGAATCCGGTAGGCGTAATTGGATTGCAGGCTGATGGCGTTCGGGCAGTCTTGTTTATGCACTTTGATCCCTTCGTTGATGGTGACGAAGCCGAAAACTTTATCGCCGGGGATGGGATTGCAGCAGGTGGATAAGGTATAATCGAGTCGGTCCTGTTCGGCGCCGAACACGAGCAGGTCGAAATTGCTGCTTAGCGTCGGACGGTTGATTTCTTCGTTGGAGGATTGGTGCGGCCGTCGAATCCGGTTTTTAAAAAAGTTGATGAACGTATTGGATTTCTGAGCGGCGTAGTCTTTAAGTTGCTGGTTTTCGATGGCACCGATGCCCACGCGGTAAAACAGATCCAGACTGGTTTTAAGTTTAAAGAAGTTTACTAACTCGTTGACCGTGGCTTCGTTGAGGGTGATTTTCAGGTGTCGGAGCTTGCGGGTGAGCAATTCTTTACCTTCTTCGCCAATGCGCTTAATGTCTTCGTTGAGTACGTTGCGGATTTTATTTTTTGCCCGTGAGGTCGTTACGTAATCCAGCCAGTTGATAGTGGGTTTTTGCGTAGGAGAGGTGATGATTTCTACCTGATCGCCGCTTTTGAGTTCGTGATTCAGGGGTACCAGTTTACCATTAACGCGAGTTCCTCTTGTCCGTATTCCGATTTCGGAATGGATGGAAAACGCAAAATCGAGCGATGTTGCGCCTTTCGGCAGTGATTTTATTTCGCCTTTCGGGGTAAAGACGAAGATCTCCTTAGCGTACAGGTTCATTTTAAAGTCCTGCACAAAGTCGACCGCATTGGTCTCCGAACTTTCGAGTGCTTCGCGAAGCAGGTTAAGCCACACGTCGAGTCCGCTCTCTTCAGTTGCGCCCTGTTTGTATTTATAGTGCGCTGCATATCCTTTCTCTGCAATTTCGTCCATCCGCTCGCTTCGCACCTGAATTTCGACCCATCGGCCTTTCGGACCCATTACGGTGATATGAAGTGCCTCATATCCGGTGGATTTCGGCGATGAAATCCAGTCGCGCAATCTGCTCGGGCTTGGTCGGTAATGATCGGTTACGACGGAGTAAATTTTCCATGCGATAAACTTTTCGTCGTGCGGGTTGCTTTTGTACACGATGCGCAGCGCAAACTTGTCGTAAACTTCGTCAAAGCTGATGTTTTGAGTCCGCATTTTCCGGCGGATGGAATAGATGGATTTCGGACGGCCTTTGATGTGAAATTCGATGCCTTCTGCTTCCAGTGCGGTTTTCAGTACGTCGGATACCTGCCGGATGTAATCGTCCTGCTCTTCCTTGGTTTCTTTAATTTTACTTACGATGTCGCGGTAAACTTCGGGCTCGGTGTATTTAAGGCCCAGGTCTTCGAGTTTGGTTTTAATATTGTAGAGTCCGAGCCTGTGCGCCAGCGGCGCGTAGATGTACAGCGTTTCAGATGCGATTTTAACCTGCTTTTCCTCCGGCATTGAATCCATGGTTTGCATGTTGTGCAGGCGGTCTGCCAGTTTGATCAGAATTACCCGGACATCATCGTTTAAGGTGAGGAGCATTTTTCGGAAGTTTTCTGCCTGTACAGAAATATTCATGTCCTTTTTAACCTGCGCAATTTTCGTTAGTCCTTCGACGATGAGTGCGACTTTCGAGCCGAATTCGCGCCGGATGTCCTCCACGGTTACGGGTGTATCTTCCACTACATCATGCATCAAAGCGGCCGCGATGGATGTTGCCCCAAGGCCAATTTCAGAGGCGACAATTTTTGCAACGGCAATGGGATGGAAGATATAAGCTTCGCCGGATTTCCGCCGCTGTTCCTTGTGCGCTTCCACTGCGAAGTCGAATGCTTTACGGATTAATTTTTTATCCTCGTCGCTGAGTGTCTGATAGCTTATTCGCAGTAATTCCTTGTATTCCTGCGCAATGGCTTTATTTTCCTTTTCTAAATCCATCTCGGTCATGGCTCCATCAGCGCCCGTTAGAGGTGCGCCACTCAAAAGTAACAATTACCAAAAAGATGTCGACACCTGAACGCGGAAAAATAAAAGGATTTTTTAGCGTTGCGCATTTGATTAAGCTGCGCGAAAAATTAAAGTGTTGCGGTTTTTAGCGCGATGGTAAACGTGCTGCCTTCACCGAGTGTGCTCTGCACGCGGATTGATCCACCCTGAGCGCGCATAAAGTCGCGACTGATAGCTAAGCCAAGACCGCTGCCTTCTGTTTTGGTTTCCGGAACGCGAAAATACCGGTCGAAAATTTTCTCCTGATGGCCGGTCGGGATTCCGCTGCCGCTGTCGATGACAGCTACCTCAATTTGCCGGTCTTTTTGTGTAGCCTCTATCCTAATCTGGCTTTTATGGGAGGAATGGCGTATGGCGTTGGTGAGTAGGTTCACCACCACCCAGGTGGTTTTATCGGCATCGGCTAGTACTTGTGGCAAATGTTCCGGTATAGTAACCTGTAGTTCAATTTCTTTTTGCTGAGCCTGCGCGGCTGTGGCTTTGACGGCACCTTGCACGATTTCGTTCACATCTGAGGGTTCAGGTGATAGTTCAATTTGACCTGTTTCCAACTGCGTCATTTTTAAAAGTTCCCCGGTGATTCGCAGCAATCGGTTGGCATCGTCTGTAATACTGTGCAGCAAATTTTTTTGTTCCTCATTAAGTATGCCTATCCGGTCGTTTTCGAGCAGTTGCAAGCTCATTTTCATGGCGGAAATGGGCGTTTTAAATTCGTGTGAAACCGTAGCGAGAAAGTTGGTTTTTGCCGAGTCAAGTTCTTTATAATGAGTAACATTTCTCAGAATAATAACTTGCCCGGAAGCTACAGGTGCATCTTCACCGGTCGGTGTGATGGAAATCTGAAGGCGTTCTTTCTCAAAGTAATGTTCTTTACCTTGATGAAAAATCTTCAAGGCCCGATGTTCCTCTGTATTTTCGGCGGCGAGCAGGGATTTCATTAGGTCGTTTGACTTTGCGAGTTCCAATGCAGATGTTCCCCGGATGTCAGTATTTACTCCGAGTATGCCGGCGGCTTCCTGATTAAGGAATACGATGGTTTGGTGTTCATCGAGGCCGATCACCGGATCCTGAATGGCATCGATCAGCGCTTCGATCCGCTTTTTTTCGAGCATCAGCTGCGCCAGATTGCTGTTGTCGAATTCCTGAAGTTTTTCGGCCATCGTGTTAAAGGAGGATGCCAACTGCCCGAATTCGCCATGTCCTTCAAAATGGACGCGTTTTGAATAATTTTTTTCTGCGATGTGCCGGATGCTATCAGAAAGTTCACGGATGGGGTTTGCGATATTGGACGGCAGGTTAATCAGCAGTACAAAAGCGATAAAAAAACATGCAGTTCCGGTGATTGCGATCCAGAATACAGCCTGCTCCGCAGTGATGCGCGCAATTTCATTTTTCGTATTGATGGCGTTCATGTTGATGCGCATCAATTCGAGAATAACGGATCGCATTTGAGCGGCTTCCACCTCCTTACTTTGGTTTACTACGTAGTTGGCATGCAATTGCGCTAGCCTCACGCTGATTTCCCGCTCACCGGGTTCTGTAATGTTTTGAAGTTGCTTTTTTAGATTTTTAGAAAAAAGTTGATCCGAGGTTTCGTCCGAGCGCTCCAGCGCCAGAAGCATATTTCTTGAGTATTCGAGCGAGTTGTAATTAGCCACCAGTATATTTTCGGTGTCTTTTTTCAGATCGTTGACATACTTGGTGCCCACCGCAGTAAGTACGATGATTAAAAGAAACAGAAGTCCTACGCCAAGCGTCAGTTTGGTCTTTATTTTCATCAGGATAAGATTACCAGATCAATATCGTTGGAAGATAGTTTTTTCAGTAATTGATTAAAAATGTTGGTCGCCAAAAAAATACGGAAAAGGCTCAAATGGGGTTTCCCGATGCATATTGTGGTGATTTTGTGAGCTTCGGCTTGTTCGATTATCGATTTTGCGATACTGTCATTTGCCACTTTTATGACTTCTGCTCCTAATTCTGTTGCCAGTCGCAGGTTATCAAGTAAGTGCCGTTGTTTGTCCAATGCAATTTTGTCGGGATGTTCGCGATTGGTTTGGACATAGAGAACATACCATTTACTGTGATAATAGTTGGCTAATCGCGCGGTTTTTTTAATTACCGTTTTGGCTGTTTTATGGTTACTGCTAATGCATGCCATGAAGCGTTCGTGCTTCAGCACATTAGGTTTTGTAATCTCGGTCTCCACTTTGCGTTCGACCTGCGACGCTACTTCTTTCAGGGCGAGTTCCCGCAATTGCAGGATGTTGTCGTTCTGAAAAAAGTTTTTTAAGGCCGCTTCAATTTTATCTGCCGGATAGATTTTACCGTCTTTTAGCCGACCAATTAATTCTTCTGCAGTAAGATCAATGTTTACCACTTCATCAGCGCTTGCCAGGACGCTGTCAGGGATTCGTTCGCGGACTTCAATTCCGGTAACAGCTTTTACTTCTTCATTCAGGCTTTCAATGTGCTGAATGTTTACGGCTGAGATTACATTAATTCCCGCATCGAGGATTTCCAGTACATCCTGCCATCTCTTTTCGTTTTTGCTGCCCTCAATATTGGTATGAGCAAGTTCGTCTACAATAACTACTTCAGGGCGCAAATTAATGATGGCTTGTACATCCATTTCTTCCAGTTCTTTTCCCTTGTAAAACAATTTCCGTCGGGGAATAATGGGAAGCCCTTGCAGGAGTTGATGTGTTTCTGCGCGATTGTGCGTCTCGATGAAGCCAATTTTTACATCGATACCGTTTTTAAGTAATGTAGCTGCTTCCTGAAGCATTCGAAAAGTTTTACCTACACCGGCACTCATGCCGATGTAGATTTTAAACTTTCCCCGCCTCGATTTTTTAATCAGATCGAGAAATCGCAGCGCATTTTTATTTGAATTCATCAAAGTGATATCGCCAAAGACGTGGTTAAAAAGTAATTCTGTGCCGATGGTGTGCTGCCACTAAAAAATATGGCATCACGGCTCGAGAATCCGCGGGCCTCAATTCGCCAAATCGCATTATCGGAAATCTGATAATCCAAATTAGCAGAGAACCCATAGGTTTTAAAGCCATTGGCGGAGTTTGTGGTGATGATTACCTGATTTTCGTCGGAATAGTACTCGCCCCGCGCGGCAATAGCTATTCGGCTGCTGGCATTGTAGCGCACAATCAGCACCGGCGAATACCACGCGTCATATAGCTCGCTGCCTTTGCTTTTTTGCTGTGCACCCAGATCGAAGCCGGCGGTAACTGCCCATTTGGGGTCAAGTTGAAATATTCCGTAAAAGTTGTGAAAGTACCGCATTTTCCGAAGTGTATCAGGCGCGTCGCTGCCCACAAAAGAACTGCTGTTAAGCACAATTTTGTCGGTTGGCTTCCAGGTAACCTGATGTCCGAATGCGGGAGTGCTGTTACCATCGGGGCGCTGTATGCGCTGCCATCCGTTAAGCACCAAACCGCTTAGAAACCATTTTCCGTCGTCTGTGGTGTAGGAGATTTTTACGCCACTTTCGTAGTACGGCGAGTTGTCGGCAAGTATGCTTCGGGTGAGATTCCAACAGTCTTTTCCTATGGCAGTTTCAAAACCGATGTGCGACGCAAAAACGCCTGCATCCACCCACACATTTTTGTTTTTCGAAATTTTAACCCCTGCATTGGCCTCGAATATATTCTTCAATACTCCCGGCTCGGCAGCGAGATTGGCGTTAGAATACGTTCCGGTCATCAGTGCCAAATTGGCGCGGACATTGTTCCGCGCATATCCCAATTTAACGAAACCCAGGTTTAAATTAACTTCGTTATGGCGGTTGAACGAGTAGGCAAAGGCCGGACGGGTGTTGTTTTCCGGCTGCCCGAAATCATAGGCGTAATACGTTTCGAGATACCCTGAAACGGTAAATGCCTTTGCAATGGAATCGGTTTGCGCATAGCTTGTGGTTGCAAAAGCTAAAAGTAAGAGTGCAATATTTTTCATTTTGATGCGGACAATTTGTCCAGATTTAAATTTAATTTCAAAACGTTAACTTTTTCAGGTCCGAATAAGCCTAATAAAGGTTTTTCGATTTGTGACAGCACCAACTCTCGAACTTGAGCCGTTTTTAAGCCGCGTGCCTCTGCAACGCGCTCAACCTGAATCAGGGCTGCCTCAGCAGAAAGATGAGGGTCAAGTCCGCTACCGCTGGCCGTAACGATTTCTGATGGAATTTGCTCCCGACTCACCCGTGGATGGTGTTTTAGGAATGTGTCGATACGTTGCTGAACTTCCTTCAGGTATTCGGCATTAGACGGTGCCTTATTGCTGCCTCCTGAACCTGCTGCATTGTAATTTACTGCTGATGGGCGTGACCAAAAGTAGCGATCGGATTGAAATTTCTGTGCGATATTTTCGTAATGGCCCTTTGCAGTTTTAACCTGTTGGTTACTTTCCGGTACGAGTTGTGCCATTCCATAAACGATTCCGGTGTAGATGCCGGAGAAGGCAACAAGGCAAACTAATGTAAGTCTGAGTGCCGGTAAAATGTTGGTACGCATAGTTTTAAATAAAGAGTGAAACAAGAAGATCAATGATTTTGATGCCGGCAAAAGGCACGAGTACTCCGCCCACACCGAAGAATAGTAAATTTCTTCGCAGTAGTGCGCTGGCACCAATTGGCTTGTAGGCAACGCCTCTTAAAGCAAGTGGAATCAATAGAGGGATAATTACCGCATTAAAGATTACAGCCGATAAAATAGCGCTTTCCGGACTGGCAAGTTGCATTATGTTTAGCGGTTGGAGTGCCGGAATGGCGGCTACAAAAAGTGCCGGAATGATGGCAAAATACTTCGCAACATCGTTGGCGATGCTAAACGTTGTGAGTGTGCCCCGAGTCATGAGAAGTTGTTTTCCAATCTCTACGATTTCGATTAGTTTGGTCGGATCATTGTCGAGATCTACCATATTACTTGCTTCCTTTGCTGCCTGTGTTCCGCTGTTCATCGCAACGCCAACATCGGCCTGCGCGAGTGCGGGAGCGTCATTGGTACCGTCGCCCATCATCGCCACGAGTCGGCCTTCGGCCTGCTCTTTCATAATGTAGCTCATTTTATCTTCCGGCCTCGCTTCTGCTATGAAGTCGTCTACGCCGGCTTTTTCTGCGATGTATTTTGCAGTTAACGGGTTGTCGCCGGTAACCATCACTGTCTTGATACCCATTTTTCGCAACCGTTGAAAGCGTTCCTGAATTCCGGGCTTGATAATGTCCTGTAATTCAACCACACCTAGAACGGCTTCGTTTTCAGAAACCACCAGGGGCGTCCCGCCATTTTTGGCAATGTCGGCTACTTTTGTCAGGACTTCCTGCGGAATTTCGTTTCCGGCTTTTCGGCAGAGCGCGCTGATGGTGTCAGAAGCTCCTTTGCGGATACGAATAAATCCTGAATGTTCAGACGGTCCGGGCAAGTCGACACCCGACGTTCTGGTTTCAGCCGTAAACTTTATAAACCGCGCTCCTGCAGTGGGATAGGTTTCGGCAGTTGCCCCGGTTAGTTCGATAATGGATTTTCCTTCCGGTGTATCATCGGCAAGGGAACTGATAGCAGCGGCTTTGATAAATCGTTTTTCTGCAATGCCCGGAGCAGGGTAGAGCGCGGTGGCTTTTCTGTTTCCGATGGTAATGGTTCCGGTTTTATCCAGAAGCAATACATCAATATCGCCTGCCGTTTCGACTGCTTTCCCGCTTTTGGTGACTACATTGGCGCGAAGTGCGCGATCCATACCTGCAATGCCGATTGCTGAAAGCAGACCGCCGATGGTGGTAGGAATCAGGCAAACAAACAACGAAATGAAGGCTGCAATCGTGATGGGTGTATTGGCATAATCGGCAAACGGTTTTAACGTTACCGTTACAATGATAAATACAAGAGTGAAGCCCGCAAGAAGGATGGTTAGTGCAATTTCGTTAGGCGTTTTCTGACGGTTGGCGCCTTCAACAAGGGCGATCATTTTGTCGAGAAAGCTTTCTCCGGGTTCAATCGTAACACGAACAAGAATTTTATCAGACAAGATTTTGGTTCCTCCGGTCACCGAACTTTTGTCGCCGCCGGCTTCCCGAATTACCGGTGCAGATTCTCCGGTAATGGCACTTTCATCTACAACGGCAAGTCCTTCTACAATTTCGCCATCAATCGGTATGATGTCACCTGCTTCGCAAATAAACAAATCTCCTTTTTGCAAGGATGATGATGAGACATGTTCAACTTGTTGCTGATTTGCGTAAGTTACTTTTTTGGCCGGCGTATTTTCCCGGGTTTTCCGCAAGCTATCGGCCTGCGCTTTGCCGCGTGCTTCTGCAAGTGCTTCCGCAAAATTTCCGAAAAGTAGAGTAAGCAGCAGGACTATAAAAATTGTCGCATTGTAGCCAAAACTGCCCTGCGCTGTTTCGCCCGTTAAAATCCAGATGCAAACAGCAAGCATAATCACAGTGCCGATCAATACGGTAAACATGATCGGATTGCGAACCATTTTGCGGGGATGAAGTTTCAGGAAAGCTTGTTTGAGTGCTTCAGAAAGCAAATCTCCTTGAAACAGTGATGTATGTTGTGTCATAATTAATTAGTTGATCATTGAAAAGTACTCAGCGATAGGTCCGAGAGTGATTGCGGGGAAAAACGAAAGCGCAGCAACGATGGCAATGACGCTGAAAACCATTAGGCCAAAAGTGGTACTATCTGTCGGCAACGTGCCGCTACTTTCAGGGATGTACGATTTCTGTGCGAGCATCCCGGCAATGGCTACCGGTCCGATTATCGGCAGGTATCTTGCCAATAGCATCACGATTCCGCAGGAGATGTTCCAGAAGGGAGTATTATCACCGAGTCCTTCAAAGCCGCTTCCATTGTTGGCCGCCGACGAGGTAAATTCGTAGAGAATTTGGCTAAATCCGTGAAATCCGGGATTACTCAGCGTAGCGGATGTGACTTCCGGCAGAGCTACCGCCAGTGCGGACCCGGCAAGAATAAGGAAAGGATGCAGCAATGCCACCAGCATGGCAATCTTCATTTCGGGAGCTTCGATTTTTTTGCCCATAAACTCCGGGGTTCGTCCGACCATCAATCCGCTGATAAAAACCGCCAGAATAATGAAGATGTAAAAGTTTAAAAATCCGACTCCGACGCCGCCATAGAAGCAATTGGTCATCATGCCGAGCAGTTGGTTCATGCCGCTTATGGGCGTATAGCTATCATGCATGGCGTTTACGCTTCCGGTTGAAATTACCGTAGTAGCAATGCTCCAGTACGCTGAAGCGCCGGCTCCAAACCGGGTTTCCTTTCCTTCCATCGAACCGCTGTTTTGCGAAATACCTAATTCTGTAATTTTCGAGTTTCCGCCTGTTTCAGCAACAATCGTAGGCATTACCAAGAGCAGAAAGCCGATTGTCATTACCCCAAAAATCATCCGGGAAAATTTTTTGCGACGCAAAAAGAAACCTGCGGCAAATACGATTGCCATCGGAATCAACATTTGTGTTACCATCTGCACCATATTGGTGAAATAGTTGGGGTTTTCGAGCGGATGTGCCGAGTTTGCGCCAAAGAATCCGCCGCCGTTGGTGCCAAGGTGCTTTATGGCTACGAACGCTGCAACCGGACCCCGGCTTACTTCCACCGAATCACCCTCCAACGTGGTGATTTGGTCTTTTCCTTCAAAAGTCATTGGTGTTCCGGCAAATAACAACAAAGACGCTACAAGCAGGGCAATGGGCAGTAAAATTCGGGTGCAGCTTCTGACGAACTGGCTGTAAAAATTCCCCAGCATCGCGGCAGAACGCGCCTTCATGGCTGTAAATACGACGGCGCAGATCGCGATTCCGGTGCCGGCACTAATAAATTGCCATAACATGAGTATGAGCTGTCCTAAATACGACATGCCCGATTCTCCGGAATAATGCTGCAGATTGGTATTGGTCACAAAGCTAACCGAGGTGTTAAAGGCAAGGTCGACACTCATCGACGGATTTCCGTCCGGGTTTAGCGGTAGCCAGGCCATGTTGGTTAGTACGATCATCGAAAGGATAAACCAAACCAGGTTAATGGTGAGCAGGGCAACAACGTGTTGTTGCCAGCTCATTTCCCGTTTCGGATCAATGCCACTGAGGCGGAAGAAAAGGCGGTCGATGGGGTTGAAAATTTTATCGAGGGCAGTAGCCTCGTTGCCGAACACCTTTGCAATGTAACGTCCGGTAGGAATTGCCAGAAGAACGGTGATGACGAACATTGTCAGTACGCCAAAAATTTCGGTATTCATATTTAAAATTTTTCAGGATTAATCAGGACATACGCGATATAACCGAATACCGCGAGTGCAATTAGAAATAAAAGTGTCATAAGCTGTGGGTTTCGTGGTGATACAAAAAGTACATTAGATGCCGCGTGCATTAATTTGACGGCAGTACTCAGCACGGAGTTGTGTCGGCAATAAAGTCAGATACTCGCTGCCATTGGCATGCGGAAGTGAAAGCATTTGTGATAGTGGAAACAGAAAGTGGTTGGATACCACATCACGAGTGTATTCTGTACCTTTGCTGAAAATTTTTTCTGCTTTTCTAAACAGGGAAATCACTCGTTTTCTATTGCCCCGGGCAATGGCCTCAAGTGTTGCTCGTTCAATGGCGACAATTTCGTCGACTTCAGTTTGATGCGTAGTCATAAAATAATATTTTACTTTCTGACCTTATGCCAAACTACATTCCTAAAATTGGCAGATTGCTGTAAGGGTTTTAAAATAAGTATTTTACGGCTTTATGTGAGTTTTTGCGCATTAAAAAACCCTTTCATTTTGAAAGGGTCACCCTGCGATTTTAGCAGTCTTGCTATTCGATTTTGTACTCTGCCAGTTTGCGGTAAAGGGTAGTTAGCGCGATACCAAGAAGCTCTGCAGTCTTTGTTTTATTGCCATTGGTGTAATTCAGTACTTTTCGGATGTGGAGGTTTTCCGCACTGCCCAATTCAAAGGCGGAAAATGTCTTTTCATCACCTCGTTCGGGGCGATGGAATTCAGCCGGTAGATGTTGCGGAAGCAATTCGTCATCGCAAATGATAAGACTGCGTTCAATTACATTTTTCAGTTCGCGAATGTTACCTTTCCAGGAATGTGTTTTCAGCGCTTCAATGAATTCGGGGCTGATTTGTTTAATTTTTTTATTGGTTCTTGCCGCATACACACCGATAAAATGTCGGGCAAGCGGTTCAATGTCTGCAATGCGTTCCCGAAGGGGCGGCAGGTGGATTTGAAATGTGGAGATGCGGTAGTATAAATCTTCCCGGAAATGACCTGATTCTATTTCTGAGGCGAGGTCGCGGTGCGTCGCTGCAATAACGCGGACGTTGACTTTCGTAGGTTTGGTGTCACCCACCCGAATAAACTCACCTGTTTCGAGTACGCGGAGCAGCTTGGCTTGAAGCTCGGTCGACATCTCGCCAATTTCATCGAGAAATATAGTGCCGGTGTGCGCTTCTTCGAAAAGTCCTTTTTGATCCCGGAGTGCTCCGGTGAAAGCACCCGCTTTGTGCCCGAACATTTCATTTTCAAGCAATTCCCTGCTAAAGGCTGAGCAATTAATAGCAACGAAAGGGCGATTTGCACGCGGTCCGGCTTGGTGAATTGCTTGCGCAAACACCTCTTTTCCGCTTCCTGTTTCGCCCGTCAGCAATACGGTCGTATCGGCCTGACCCACTCTTTTCGCGAGTTCAATTGCTTGCTTGATAGCCTTTGAACTTCCAATTATTTTTTCGAAAGAATGTTTGTCGCCGAGTTGCTTCTCAAGATGCTGGACCCGTCGCGCCAACGTTGCTTTTTCGGTAGCACGGTGAAGCAGTGGAATAATTTTATTGTTGTCGTCGCCTTTTACGATGTAGTCGAATGCGCCGTTCTTCATCGCCTGAACGCCGTCCGGGATGGTGCCGTAGGCGGTGAGCAAAATTACTTCTGTTGCCGGATGTTTTTCTTTGATGGTTTGAGTGAATGCCACTCCGTTGCCGTCCGGGAGTTTAACATCGCACAGCACCACATCGATCGCTTGTTGCTGAAGCTTTTTAAGGCCGGAAGCGCAATTCTCTGCCTGATAAACAGTAAAACCTTCAAGACTGATGATGCGCGCCAGAAGGGAGCGTATTTTTTCTTCGTCGTCGATGATAAGTACGTTGAGCACGGCAGGAGTTTAATGGTACAAAGGTATTATTATTAGGGATTGCATTACTGATTGCCTGCATTTCCTCGCTTCGCTTTTGGCAATTTTCGATTCAGCGCCGCAATGTGCCGGTTAGATTGCGTGAAGGATAGGAGTGGCAGCCGTTTGCGGGCAAACGGCTATAACGGATAGCCTGACCCGCTTGCGGGGCACGCCCAAAAAATTATTTAAACCCGCGTTGGCGGCAGGCTTCAAAAACAAGAATGGCGGCTGCGACGGAGACATTCATCGAATCGATCTGGCCCGACATCGGGATGGAGATGATTTTTCGGGCGGCAGTGCGCCACGCTTCGCTGAGTCCGACATCTTCGGTCCCGACCGCAAGGGCTGTTGCTCCGCGGTAATCTTCGGCGCTGTAACAGGACGAATCTTGAAGTGCCGCAGCGTAAAGGGCGATGTTGTTGTCGTTCAGAAACGATAGGATTTCGGAGGTCGATCCGAGGGCGACGGGCACCGTAAATACACAGCCCACGCTCGAACGAATGATATTGGGGTTGTAGAGGTCGGTTCGCGGATTGGCGATAATGACCGCGTCGAGTCCGGCCGCGTCTGCCGTTCGCAGCAAAGCACCGATGTTTCCGGGTTTTTCGGGGGCTTCGGCAATAAGAATCAGAGGATTCGGACGGAGTTTCAGATTGGTAATGGCGTGATCCTTGGCGCGCACCACCGCTAGTAGGCCTTCGGTAGATTCGCGGTACGCAATTTTACGGTATACGTCGTGCGAAACGGACAAAACTTCGGCGTTTTGGGCGAGTTCTGCCGCCATCTGCGCTTCGGCAAGCTCGGGAAGATACAGCAGTTTTTCGATGCGATAGCCGGCTTTTACGGCAAGTTGCAACTCGCGGACGCCTTCGAGTACGAACATCCCGGAGTCGCGGCGGGCACGGGATTTATCCTGAAGGTGCGCGATCGATTTAATTAACGGATTCTGAGTGCTGCTGATGTGCTTCACGCCCAAATTTTTGCCAAAGATAGTGGGTTTCGCCAAGAGCATTACCTTTGCCGTATGTTTCACGTCATTGAAATTCTCGGAACCATCGCGTTCGCCATATCCGGGTCACTTACGGCGATGAGCAAAAAGCTCGATCCGTTTGGTGTTTTCATCATTGCCTTTGTCACGGCGGTAGGGGGCGGCACGCTCCGCGATGTGATGATCGGACAGACGCCCGTGGCATGGATGCGGCAGCCGGACTATGTTTTCCTGATTATTTTCGGGTATTTTTTATCGATTGTGTTTCGGGGAAAACTCGACAAACTGCGTGTGTCTCTCTTGTTGTTTGACACAATCGGGTTGGGGGTTTTTACGCTTATCGGACTCGAAAAAGGTCTGATACTCGGGATGCATCCGGCCATTTGTATCATGTTGGGCACAATGACGGCGAGTTTCGGCGGTGTAATACGGGATATTTTGTGCAATGAGATCCCGGTGATTTTTCGTCGCGAGATTTATGCAACGGTGTGCATCGCCGGTGGCATTTTTTTCTTTTTACTGAAAAAGCTAAATCTGGAGGACGATGTAATTTATCCGCTGACGGCATTATTCATTATCGGACTGAGGCTTCTGGCCATCACGCGCAAGTGGCGACTGGGTCCGATTGAACCCTGATCATCGGTTGAGGTAAAGAAATCCGGCCATTGGCTCCGGATAATCTTCGTCATTCAGGTACAGGATGTAGTAGTACGTTCCGTCGGGTACGTCATTTCCACCGATTCGGAGTCCACGCGAGGCCGTGCCATCCCAGTTGTCGGTCTGGTTGTTTCCTTCCCAGATTTTTACGCCCCACCGATTGTAAATTTCCACTTTAAAATTGAGGAAGATATCGCGGAGTCCGTCGATAAAAAAGTTGTCGTTTACCCCGTCGTTATTTGCCGAAATGTAGTTGTAGATGGTCGGCGGGCAGTTGCGGACGCGCAGGTCGAACGAGGTGATGCTAAAGCACAAGCCATCAAAAATCCGCGCATAGATGGTAACCGGTGTGGGCGCTACCTCGTAGCTTTCGGGTGTTAGAATCGAATTGGTGCCGGTTGCAGCATCTTCAGCGGTACGATGAAAGGTAACCACATGTTCGGGTTGCGTGCGGATCAGATCGGCATAGGCGGCGAAGTTAAAGATGCCGCGGGTAAAACCGAGATTGCAGCTTATTACGGCAGGCACCGAATTGAAAGAAGGTGAGGTGAGCAGGGTAATGATCTCGCTGGCCCGATTGTTATTCTCCAGAAGTTCAGTAACGCTGCCGTTTCCGAAGCCATCATCATCGGCAATGATATCAAGTTGGAAGGGCGGTGAGCTACTGGCCGGGATTGTGACGGTAACCGTAGCGACTTCCGATTCGCCGATGTCGAGGTTACCGGTTGTGGCACTGGAGAATGCGAGAGCCCCGTTGATATATCCGGCAACCGGTGTTCCGGCCGGGAGCGGATCGGTTGAATCGAAGTTACCAATGGAGTAGGTAACGGTAATTTCGCGGCTGTCGCAGGTTCGGATTATTTCATTGATTGATGCGGTGGCATCGGGAAGCTGACTGTTTAATTTGACGATGACGCAGTTGATCATCACCACATCCTGATTGGAGGATAAAGTGATTTCTGCCGTGGTGTCGCCCGGTGCTATATAATTCTGAATATCATAAACATCGAGATCCATATTGTACATCGTGGTTGATCCGGTGAAGCTGTTGGTGCCGTTAAATGCATTATTCACGGGGTTGAACGGAGGATTACTAATCGGAATGCCGTTCATGGAAAGCGTTTCCCCATTAGCGATGAAACGATCGCCTTCCCATGCCACAAATCCGATTTGGGAACCTGCATCGTCGATCACATTAAGGCTGTTGAGTGATATGCTCAGAAAGGTGGGTACTGCCTGCAGCCCGTCGTAGATATTGATTTGATTCAGCGGCAGGGAGTCTTCTTTAAATACGACGACAATGGCCCAACCGGCAAAATTAGCACCGTTGATGCAATATTGTGTTGGATTTAACCAGGGCGATACATCTAAATCAGACAGTGTGTACGTACCCGGACCTGTTTGTGCTACCTGCTCGGTAACATCGGCAAAGGCGCCGAAAAAAGGCAGGCCGGTGGTTGCTAAAGTAAGCGGAAATGCTCTTTGAGCTGTGATATCGGTTCCGTTGAGTTTAACATTAAAATCTCCGGTTCCCGAGCCCGCCCAATAAAGAAAAGCGCGACTGACCTCGGCTGAAGGAGGCAAAGAAAGTGCGGCAGAAGATGACGTCAGTACTACGCAAGGGTCATTTGCGGTATTTTCCTGCACATTCATGGTATTTCCGAGCATTGTGAAATCATAAGTGCCGTTGATTTGATCGTAGAGAGCTATGTTCTGACACAGCAGGGCACTACACCAAAAGAGCATCCACGGTACTAAAATTCTCTTCATCGCTGAAAATTAGTTGCTAAAGGTAAGATTTATTTTATATCGCGAATCTCGGTATAAATGAGTATTTTTCGGTCCCAAATGCAACTTTGTGAAGTATATCGTAAGGCAATACAAACCGTCAGATGCACCTGCATGGAATACTTTTATTGCCGACGCCTGTAATGCCACTTTTTTATTCAACCGCGGATTTATGGATTACCATGCCGACCGGTTCGCTGATTTTTCGCTCATAGTAGAACGCGACGGCGCATGGGCTGCGGTTCTTCCGGCGCACCGCTCAGGGAGTACCGTTGCATCGCATTTCGGACTCACCTATGGAGGTCTGGTTTACAAAGCCGAAATGAAACTTGTGGAATTGGTAGTGATTTTACGTGAGATTTTATTTTTTCTTGCACGAGAAGATGTTGATACACTTCGCATCAAAACGATGCCACCCATTTACCACAAGCGCCCCGCCGAAGAGTTGCATTATGCCCTATTTTTGGCGAATGCTACTCTAGAGCGCCGCGATGCGCTATCTGTAATTGACCGTGAAGCCGGCTTTAAAATTTCGCGGAAACGCAAACAAAGCATCCGCAGGGGGAATCGAAACCACTTGGAAGTACGGGAAGAAGCTAATTTTGAGTCCTTTTGGAACACAATTCTGATTCCGAACCTGGCGCGAAAGCATCAGGCCAGCCCCGTTCATTCGTTAGAGGAAATCCAACTTTTGCACCGTCGTTTTCCGGATCATATCCGCCATTTTAATGTATATGAAGGAGACCGCATCGTGGCGGGTACGACTGTTTTTATTGCCGGAGCTGTGGCGCATCCGCAATATGTTTCCGGAAAAGAAGATAAGAACGCTCTTGGCTCGCTGGATTTTCTATATCACCACCTGATTAATAAAGTTTTTGTGAATCATCGTTTTTTTGACTTCGGGATTTCGCACGAGCAACAAGGTCGCAAGATAAATGAGGGTTTGATTTTTTGGAAAGAGAGTTTTGGTGCAGGAACAATTGTGCAGGACTTCTACTCGGTGCCCACGGCCAATTTTAATTTACTTGAAGATTTTCTGCTATGATCCGATTTTTAGACCTGCAGGCCATTAATGAACCCTACCGGCGCGCGCTGCATGAGCAACTGGATGCTGTGTTGGACAGCGGCTGGTATATTCGCGGGAAAATGGTACAGCAGTTTGAAGCGCAATTTGCTGGCTATTGCGGTGCCCGTTTTGCCGTCGGAACAGGCAACGGATTGGACGCATTGACGATCATTTTCAGAAGTTATATTTCGCTGGGAAAAATGGCTCCGGGCGATGAGGTTATCGTGCCGGCAAATACATTTATTGCCAGTATTCTTGCGGTGCTTGAGGCCGGACTCATACCGGTAGCCGTTGAACCGGATGATGCTACTTTTACAATCAACCCCACCTTGTGTGAAGCCGCAATAACATCGAGAACACGCGCCATTATGCCGGTACATTTATACGGCAGATTATGCGATATGGATTCCATACGACGCATCGCCCGCAAGCACGGTCTTTTAGTAATCGAAGATGCGGCGCAAGCGCACGGTGCCCGATCGGCAGAAGGTTGTGCCGGCGCATTAGGGGATGCGGCAGGGTTTAGTTTTTATCCCGGAAAAAATCTGGGGGCTCTTGGCGATGCGGGTGCAATCGTTACTAATGACGAACAACTTGCCGCGCGGGCAGCATCTATTGCCAATTATGGCTCGGAGAAAAAGTACCAACATGCGGTACGCGGCGTCAATTCGCGACTTGACGAAATTCAGGCGTCATTTCTCACCTTTAAGCTGGCCGATCTCGACGCGCATAACCGTCGGCGACGGGAAATTGCGGCATTGTATACCAAAAGCATCAGACATCCGGAAGTGACTTTGCCGGAGTTGTGCGGACCCGATCACGTATATCATTTGTTTGTTGTTCGCAGTCCACGCCGCGATCAGTTACAGCAGTACCTGCTGAAGAACGGAGTGGAAACACTGATTCATTACCCTATCGCACCGCACCGCCAACCTGCTTTAGTGCAGCATCTTACCGGGCATTTTCCGGTTTCAGAAGCCATGCATGAGCAAGTGCTGAGTTTGCCGATGCATCCGCTTGTAACTGATGAGCAGGTGTTGCATATTGCGGATTTGATCAATCGATTCGAATGAGTGCCTTTAAAGTAATTGCGCGTCGGGAATTGCTGAAAATCGCTTCGCTAAACGGGTTGAGCGTTTTTCTGAAAATCGCTGTCGGATTGCTGACGTCAAAAGTAATTTCGCATGTTCTCGGCGCTCCGGGTATGGCTTTAACCGGCAATTTTCGCAACTTTCTTACCGCTGTGGAATCGTTTGCTACACTGGGTTTTCAGAATGGCATCGTCAAGTATTCGGCAGAAGCGCAGGACGAAAAGGCCATTCGCAAACTGCTGAGCACCGTCGTGTTTTTTCTTACAATTACTACCGTGGTTCTAATGGGTGTACTGGGGCTAACTGCAGCCCGTTGGTCGGCGTTGGTATTTGCGGGCGACGAACAATTTTCGTTTGTGATGCTTGCGCTGGCACTCTGCCTTCCCTGGTACGTGGCCTCCATGCTTCTGGTAGCTGTTTTAAACGGATTTGGTAAATTTCGCGATGTAATACGCATCAATATTGGCGGGAATCTTCTGGGCGCTTTTTTGTCGGTATTGCTGATTTTTCGTTATGAAATCGATGGTGCATTGCTGGCGATGGTATTGGCTCCTGCGCTTCAGTTTTTTATCACGTTATTTTTTATCCGGGGCACAATCCATTATAAACAAATTTCAATCGGTGCTGTCTGCGGCTCCACCGCGACAAAACTTGCAGAATACTCCGCCATGGCCTTAACGGCTGCGGCGGGTGGAGCGGGAGTATTTTTACTGATTCGGAATCACGTCATCGACACGGCCGGTGCCGCGGAGGCCGGATGGTGGGAAGGAATGCTGCGCATATCGTCGTATTACATGCTGTTTTTGTCGACCTTGCTGGCGGTATATTTTCTACCGAATCTTTCTAAAGCCAAAAACGATCAGGAGGTTCGCTCGATTTATGCGTCGTACTTCCAGTGGGTGCTTCCGGCTTTCGCCTTTATCCTCGTTTTACTCTATTTCGCGCGGCCTTATCTGACGTTGCTTTTGTTTTCGGAAGAGTTTGTGCCGATGGAAGACCTTTATTTCTGGCAATTTGCCGGTGATTTTTTTAAGGCTGCTTCGATGATTCTGGGTTACACGTTTTTCGCCAGAAAATTAACTTCCGCCTTTTTGATTACGGAATGCCTCTCGCTCGGCGTTTTAACGGTGACGAGTTTCTTTATGTTTGAAAGATACGGGCTGCGCGGACTTCCGATGGCATATGCGCTGACATACCTCATTTATTTCTTAATGCTCAGCGCGTATTTCAGGCAAACGATAATCACCTCTTCCAGGCGGTGATGTACTGTTTGGCCACATTGATGTAATGATGATGCGTTTCAATAAAAGATCGCGCCTCGTAACCCATTCGGGCAATTCTTTCCGGTTCGGATAACAAAAGCGATAATTCCCGGGCGATAACTTCAGCGTCGGGTACTGCGTTTACAGCCACCGGTTCGGAAAGCTGGTAATGCGCCATAAAGAGTGGATCAGCACCGGTGAATACTACTTTTCCTTTGGCCATGGCTTCAAGGGCATTATATCCCTGATCTCGGGCAAATGCCTGATCCAGCAGGATATGAGCATCTTCGTACAAAGTGATGTACTCCGCGTAAGGTCTGTTTTCAGTGCGTATTATCTCTATTTTCGATCGAAGTTCTGTCGGCAGTTCCTCCAATGCACGCTCAAAATAATCGATTCCTTTCTTGTAATAACTTTCGCGGTTGATGCCAAGGAAGAGGCAGATCTTACCCGAAACATCCAGCGGTCGCCACGCAATCAAATCGGTGTTTACCGGATTCGGAATCATTCCAAGGTATTTTTTATTATCGCGAAGCGGCAAGTGATAATCCAAATCAGATGCAATGATGCCGCGTACCTGAGCAGCGATAAACGCATGCAAACGGAGGTATGAAGGCTTGCGGAATTTTAAAACGTTGAGGAAATATTTCTTTTTTACTTTCCCCTGAAAATAGGGCTGGATGACGGATTTTTCCTCGGGGCGATTGTAGTAGTAGTTTACGCTTGAATAATCATCACCGCACGACAACAGATAAACCCGCTTGTTGTGATTGAAAAGGTACCGCAGCATCTTTTTTTCGAGCCAGGGTTCGCAATAGAAACTATTTTCGGATATCAACTGAACTACATCATGTCCTTCAAATAGATGTTTGTTTTTGAAAAATTGTCGGTAGGTAAAATAAGACGTAATGTTAAATCCGGTGAGGCGATACAGAAGTACTTTAAGTTTTCCCTTGATACCGCAAAACCAGAAGCGTTTAAATTTAAAATCAACCGGATAATCCTTGAAGCCGTCACTGAATCCGGCGATTTTTACATCGTGTCCGAGTGTTAACAGGCCTTCCTTTAATGAATTGTGCAACCGACTATATTCGCCAATAAGTAAAATCTTCATGCAAGTTCATCTGCGCGTTCCAAGATTGCGGTCAGCCGTGTATCTTTGACAAATATAGTTAATTTGATGCAGCCACGAACCCCGAAAATTGCCATCGTCTCCCATTCGCTCGCTGATGGAGGAGCCGAACGCGTGGCGGCACAGCAAAGTATTTTCTTATCGGATGACGGTTTTGAGGTGCACAACATCATTTTGGTTGATGTTGTTGCTTATCCGTACAAAGGAGCGCTTTTAAATCTGGGTAAGTTAGGAAATAGCGGGTGGTTGGTCCCAATTCGAAAGGCGTTAAAGTTGCAGTCATACCTTCGCCGCGAAAAAATTGATATTGTCATTGATCATCGCGCCAGAGGCGGATTTTTCAGGGAATTTATTTTCGCCGGGGTCTATAGCACCCTTCGGTGCGTTTTTGTTGTTCACAGCGCGGATTTAAGACGTTATTTCCCCGGTCTGAAATGGCTGGCTCGCATGCGCTACAAAAATCATAAATTGGTCGCAGTGTCAGCAGCGATCAGCACTAAAATAGCGACGCAGTACGGACTTAGTAGTACAGTGATTTACAATCCTGCCGTTGCCGATAACGAAGAGGGAAGTGTTGCGCCGCAGGGGAAGTATGTCTTGTATTTTGGCCGACTGGACAATGCCGTGAAGAATCTGACCTTTTTAATGGACGCCTATGCCAAAAGTAAGATCTATCTAAAAGGGTACAGGCTGATTCTGATGGGTAATGGCCCCGACCAGAATTATCTCGGGCGGTATGCTGAGGAGGCCGGGATTGCAGCGCATATCGATTTTATTCCGTTCTGCAAGCACACGCGCCGCACGATTCAGGCCGCCCGGTTTACCGTTCTTACGAGTCGGTTTGAGGGCTTTCCGATGTCGGTTGTTGAATCGCTCATGTACGGGACGCCGGTTGTGGCCGTCGACTGCGAATCGGGTCCGCGTGAATTGATTCGCAACGGAGAAAATGGTTTGCTCGTACCTAATGATGATGTAGAAAAGCTTGCGGAAAGTTTCAAAATATTTGTTAATGACGATGAATTATACCACATTTGTAAAACAAACGCGCCTTCAAGTGTTGCACATTTGTCGGTAGAAAACACCGTGAAGCGATGGAAACAAATCTTACTACCCCGGGAATCCGTACCGCCATCAAGGATGTCCGACTAATTGAGATTCCGAAGATTGAAGACCGGCGCGGCAACCTCTCTGTTATTGAAGGCAATGTTATCCCATTCGAAATTAACCGTGTTTATTACCTGTACGATGTGCCAAGCGACGGCTATCGGGGCGGCCACGCACATAAGGAATTAAAACAACTGCTGATTGCGCTTTCCGGTTCGTTTGAAGTTGTGCTTCGCGACGGACACTCGCAGCGGATTGTTACCCTTAACAAGCCTAACATCGGCTTACTCATCGTGCCCGGAATATGGCGCGAGCTTCAGAATTTCTCCAGTGGATCAGTATGTCTTGTGCTGGCTTCAGAAATGTTTGATGAGGAAGACTACATTCGCAATTACACCGAATTTATATCTTTTAAAAGTAGATAGTATGAAGGAGGTATACCGCGGTTCGCCGGTCGAGTGCGCACACATCCGGAATCTTTTGGAAGCGGCCGGAATCATTGTATACCAAACCAATGAGTTGATGTCGTCCATTGAACCCTACCTGGCAGTGCCCATGATTCTTCAGGTAGATGAACAGCATTTTGATCGCGCGATGGACGTATTAACGGCTAATGACGACGAAAATTAAGCGTCAAATCAGTTTTTATAACGCATCCTGTAATCTGCCAGACACAGTAAAAGGCGCTGTAAAACCGTAAGATTTCGCGGGTCAATTTCTTTGCGGAAAAAATCGTAATAGACTTTCCTTTTCCCTTTTTTCATTTGCATGGCGAGAGAGAAGCGGTTGTAATCTAAAAATCGTTTTAAGCGTGGATTTTGCTTTTCTTCGGCGGTGTATTTTATCGTGAATTTACGTGCGGAATCAATGCAAGGATGCGCTGATAATCCTGAGCCGTGTCGCACATAAGTGGCAAGTATTGTGGCACAGAAAACTACCGGATATTTTAGCCCGATTCGAACCCATAGGTCGGTATCTTCTGCGGTGCGCAAGCTCGTGTCAAAGTTGCCGACCCGCTCAAAAACGCTTCGATGGATAACAGCGCAGGACGTACAGATTATCGTTTCCTTCATGCTGGCATCGAAATAATTAACCACGTGAACCGAATTTTTTTTGGTACGGATGGAATAACGGGCAGGGATGCTTACTTGTCCGAACTTTTTCTCGATGGCACCGCTGAATGCGAAGTTGTCCGGAAATTGCTGTATGGCGCGATGCATTTCCTCCAAAAATTGCGGCTTCCAAAGATCGTCCGCATCAAGAAATGCAATCCACCATGCCTGAGCCAGTGCAATACCGCGATTGCGCGCCGCCGAAACGCCGGAGTTGATTTGCCTGACAAGTCGCACGCGATTGTCCGCCATCCCCTCAACGATTTCATCTCCGCCATCGGTGGAGCCGTCGTCAATAACAATCACTTCAAAGTCGTGAAAAGTCTGGTCCAGCACACTCTGAAGCGATTCCCGAATGTACGCGGCTTTGTTATGCAGCGGAATGATAACTGAAAATGCAGGCGAATGTATCATAACGTACTCAGATATCCCAGTCGGTACAGATCAAAGACGAGCATTGATGGTTTTTTTCCGGCTAACTGACGAAGCATAAGTTTTCGAAATAACCGAAACAGAAATCCGGTGAATGTACGAAGCCGCAGGACGCCCAAGCGATCATAAGCGGCAGACAGTCGGGTGTACGCGGGTGGCAATAAATTGCGCTTTAGCATAAAATGCAGTCCTTCAAGACTTTGATGTTCCTTCCGGATCGCGTCGTCAAATGAGTCGAGCCCCTCGTGATACACCGGATTTTCAATATGCATCACCAACGTGTGTTGTTGAAATAAACAGTAGCTGAACAAGGTATCTTCCCGCCGCAAGTCCGGCATGTTCTCTTCAAACGGAACCTGTTGCATAATGCTGCGGTGAATCAGAAAGTTGGAAGACAGCAACCGCTCATAGGGTTTTTCACGGCGCACATCCGCACGCACCGCTTCCCGGAGGGTACCGTACGTCCAACGAAGCATTTTATCTGGTCCGGGGCGCTCCTCGCGGTACCTCAGACCACCGGAAACCACCTTAGGTTGGTCGTCTATCCATTTGCAATATTCGCGAATGAAATTTGCGGAAACCGGCATTACATCGGCATCCAAAAACAACAGGTGATCGTGCGAAGCACTGCGTGCGAGTAGATTGCGGATTTTAGAGCGACCTATATTTTTGGGGAGATTGCGGTAACTGCAGCCTGAAAGATAATTTATTTTCGCATGAGCTTCCGGGAAACTACCCGAGCCGTCATCAAAGACGAGAATTTCAAAATCAATTCCGATCTCCAGACATTGCCGGTGAAGAGTTTCGACCAGCGGCAATGCATTGTAGCAATATGTCGGAATCAGTACCGAAAGCATCGGTTAAACGGTTCGCTGAACTACTTCGAAGATGGTGCCGTTATCGCATTTCAGGGTTTTAGAAGGGAATTTCATGATCAACGCATAGTCGTGCGTTGCCATGATGATCGTTTTACCCAAAGCGTTGATTTTGCGCAGGACTTCCATAACCTCGACGCTGGTTTGCGGGTCAAGATTTCCGGTGGGCTCATCGGCCAGAATCAATTCCGGGTCATTCAGCAAAGCACGCGCAATCGCTACGCGCTGTTGTTCACCGCCCGACATCTGATGCGGCATTTTGCGAGCCACCGCTCTTAAATCAACACTGGCAAGGACTTCGTCGATTTTCGACTCCATCTCCTCCTTGTTGGTCCACCCGGTAGCTTTTAAAACGAAAAGCATGTTGTCGTGCACACTGCGGTCAGGCAGTAGCTTAAAATCCTGAAAAACAATGCCAATTTTCCGGCGCAGGTACGGAATCTGACTCTCTTTCAGTTTTGCAAGGTCGAATCCTACAATGGATGCTTCTCCGCGCTGCAGCGGTAAATCGGCATACAAAGTTTTCATCAAACTACTTTTCCCGGAACCGGTTTTCCCGATAATGTAAATGAAATCTCCCTGATTAACGGTTAGATCTACATTTGAAATAATTTCGCGCTGATCCTGAAAAATGGTTACCTGGCGGAGAGAAACTACTGGCGTCATCAATTTTGTTTTGCGTGCCGTAAAAGTACATAATTGCATTGTAATCCAACATGAGTTACCCGGTTCGCTTTCGTTTTTTTAGCCGGAGCCATTGCGTGTTTTTTGCGGTTTTACGTTTAAGTAAACAGGGGCAGAGTGATGTCTCACGAGATTTTACCGAGACGTATCAGGTTGCTTTGTTGAGAAAAATGTTCATAATAAAGAACGAAAAACAGCCGTTATCCTTTGCGTTATGAAATACTTTTGAAGTTCTAAATATCCGGATATGCATCACATTCTTCGCCTTTTCTTGCTGTGTTTTACCCTTAACGTGCTAACGGTAAGCGCACAAAGAACTGAAATTCATCAAAACGAGCAGCAGGACTACAACAGGGCGCTGGATTTGTACCGGAACGAACAATATCAGTCGGCCCAGATTTTATTTGATAAAGTACGCCAAACTACCGAAAATCCTGACATTGAAGCCGACTGTGCGTTTTTTAGCGCCGACTGCGCCATCCGTCTCGAACAGCCCGACGCAGATTCGCGTATGGAAGAATTTGTCGAAGAGTACCCGACTTCTGCCCGTCGAAATCAGGCCTACATCAATGTTGCGCATTTTTATTTTGCTCAGGGGCGTTATCCGCAAGCCATGGGATATTTTGATAAAGTCGACGAAGGATCGCTGACGCAGGCAGAGCGCGAGAAATTTTATTTTCAGAAGGGGTACAGTTTGTTTGCCGCGAAAAAGCAGAAAGAAGCCGCAGACTATTTCGAGCGCGTCGAAAACTCGCCGGAATACGGATCTCAGGCAAAGTACTATCTGGGTTTTATGGCTTATGAAGGCGATAATTACAAGGAAGCAAGCAAATATTTTGAAGAGGTAGGTGACGAAGAGAAATACAAGGAAAAACTTTCCTATTTTCAGGCGGATATGAATTTTAAAGCCGGGAATTTTCAAAAGGCAATTGATCTGGGTTTGGCGGCAATGCCTAAAAGTTCCGCCGCTGAAAAATCAGAACTAAATAAAATTATTGGAGAGAGTTACTTTAATCTAAAACAGTACGATAAGGCCACTCCTTATCTCACGCAGTACCGCGGGAAAAAAGGGAAGTGGAGCAATACCGATTTCTATCAATTGGGCTATTCGTATTACAAGCAGGGCGATTTCCAAAACGCTATCGCGCAATTCAATAAAATCATCGACGGTAATGATTATGTAGCCCAGAATGCGTACTACCACCTCGGAGAAAGTTATCTGAAATCAAATCTCAAACAACAGGCCCTGAACGCATTCAAGAATGCTTCGGAAATGAATTTTGACGAAAAAATTCGCGAAGATGCTGCACTGAATTACGCGAAACTCAGTTATGAAATCGGCAATTCATACCAGCCTGTGCCTGATGTACTGGCAAATTTTATTGCGACATACCCCGATTCGCCTGCACGCGCCGAGATTGAAAACCTGCTGATTGATTCTTTTATCAGTTCAAAGAATTATGTCGGCGCACTGGAGCTGCTCGAAAAGAACCGTTCGCTGAATCGCGCAGCTTATCAGAAAGTGGCGTTTTACCGCGGCCTTGAATTGTACGGCGATGGAAAATACCGCGACGCGGGAGAAATGTTTCGCAAATCGATATCAGAACCGCGCGACCGCAAAGTGCTGGCCCGCGCAACATTCTGGAAAGGGGAGTCGGCCTTTGTGCTCGAAGATCATGCCGCTGCACTCGATGCATACCGCGATTTTCTGGCGATGGCAGAATCAGCAGGAACACCGGAACAGAAAAACATTCAGTATAATGTAGCATACGCGCATTTTAAAATGAAGCAGTATGACGAAGCTGCTACTGCTTTCGAAAGGTTTCTGGCCTCAGAACGTGCAGATAAAGTAAGGGTGAACGATGCGCTGCTTCGTTTGGGCGATAGCCGATTTGTAACGGCGAAGTATTGGCCGGCCATGGAGGCGTATAACAAGGCGATAGAAATGAAAGGAATCGACGCCGACTATGCAGCGTTTCAAAAAGCAATCAGCTACGGTTTTGTGGGTCGCAATGAAAAGAAGATTGAAGATTTCAACCGGTTTCTGGAGCAGTTTCCAAAATCCAAATACCGCGACGACGCATTGTTTGAGCTGGGAAATACGTACGTGACCGAGAAAAATACAAGTGCTGCCCTTAAAGCTTACGATCAGATTATTGCCGGCCGTGGCACTTTTGCCTCCAAAGCGATGTTGCGCCAGGGATTGATTTATTACAATGCGGATAACGACAATCAGGCTATTGCCAAATTTAAACGTGTAGCTGCCGATTTTCCCGGAACGCCCGAAGCGGTAGAGGCGGTCGCCACGGCACGACTGATTTTTGTCGACAACGGCAGAGTTGAGGAATATGCGGCGTGGGTGAAAACGCTGAATTTCATTTCAGTGTCCGATGCTGAACTGGACAACGACACGTGGGAAGCCGCCGATAAACAATACCAACAAAACAATGTAAAACAAGCGATTACGGCGCTCAACAACTACATCAGCCGCTTTCCTAACGGGAGCCACGCGCTGAAGGCTAATTATTTTCTTGCCCAATCCTACTATGCTGACAAACAGGAAGCGAAATCCATCCCGCACTATGAATTCGTAATTGAGAAACCGCGCAATGAATATACCGAGCCGTCTTTGGCAAGGCTGTCCGAGTTTTACCTGCGCGGCGACAATACCATGAAGTCGCTCGCGGTTTTAAAGCGACTCGAAGCGGAGGCAGATTTTCCGCAGAACGTCACCTTTGCGCAGTCTAATTTGATGAAATTGTACTATGCCGAAAAGGATTATGCAAATGCCGTAGCGTATGCGGACAAGGTTCTGGGATCGCCAAAAGTAGATGATAAAATTCGGGCTGATGCACAAATCATCGTATCGCGATCCGCCATGAAGACTGGCGATGAGGCGAAAGCGCGGACAGGCTATGCCAAATTACTAACGGGGACCTCGGGAGAGATTGCCGCTGAGGCATTGTACTACGACGCGTATTTTAAGAACAAAGACGGAAAATTCGAGCAATCCAATGCATCGGTGCAAAAACTCACCAAAAATTATTCGGGTTACAAGTATTTCGGGGCGAAAGGTTTGATTGTTATGGCGAAAAATTTCTATGCACTAAAAGATAGCTTTCAGGCAACCTATATTCTGGAAAGCGTCATCAAGAACTTTAGCAATTTCGAGGATGTTGCCGCAGAAGCAACTTCCGAACTAAATGCGATTAAAGCCGAAGAATCGAAAACCAATTCATCCATCACCAACTAATGAACAGTTACAGTAAAATAGCTACGGGCGCATTGCTGCTTTTAAGTTGCCTTGCTTCAGCACAAAAAGACGAAATAGGAACCGAAGTGGTCAATGTGGTAAAGCCGTATACGCCCACTATTTCGGACGCCTTTAAGGTGAAGGAAACGCCGGTCCTCGACGAGGAGGCCACAACGCGCAAAGAGAATATTGAATACCAGATTTTTTCTTTCCCGGTAGCATCGACTTTTGCACCGAGTAAAGGAAAAGCAGCAGGAGTTGATCGCGAGCCGCAACCGGAACTGTATCCGCATTATGCAACGGTCGCAGGTGGAAACTACGGTACGTTGAATGCCGAATTGTTTCTGACCGGCCGTCTCGGTGAATCCGGATACATCGGCGGCATGGTCCGTCATTTGTCGTCCGCGGGCGGAATCGACGAGGTGCGGCTTGAAGACGGATTTAACAACAGCTCGGTTGACATCACCTACGGCAATAAAACCGATGCGCTTTCCTTTACTGCCGACGTCGGTTACCAGAATCAGGGTTATAACTGGTACGGTCTTCCTTCAACCATTCTCGATAATCTGACTCCCGCAGACCAGACCGAGTTTCTGGCTCGAATCAATCCTTCGCACACCTTCCATAATGCGTACATCGGCGGTAATTTAAAGGTTAACGAAGGATTTTTCGACGAGGCAAGCGTGCGGTATGAGCGGTTTTGGGATTCGGAAGATGTGCAGGAAAACCGCTTTTATGCGGTGCCTAAACTCGATTTCGAAATCGCAGAAACCAATATTAAAATGCGTTTTATCGTTGACCATGTCAGCGGTAACTTTCCATCATCATTTAACACCCAACGCGACGCCTATAGTTTCACCAATTTTGGCGTTCAGCCCGGATTTACTATCGTTCGTGACGATTGGTCTGTAGCGGTCGGTGCGGCAGCATTTTATAGTCTGGCAGGAGAAGGAGGCGACAGTAAGTTTTTTGTTTATCCGCAAATCAACGCATCATACAATGTGGTCGGAGACCTGATGATTTTTTATGCTGGCGCGGAAGGAACACTGGATCAGAACTCGTACCGCCAGTTTACAACTGAAAATCCTTTTCTGGCGCCACGGCAATTGGTAGCTCCTACTGACAGACAGTTTGATGTTTTTGCAGGGCTTAAAGGAAAGCTTGCCGGCAGGGTAAGCTACAATGTCCGTGGCTCTTACATCAGCGAGCAAAATCGCGCCCTGATCAAAGCCAATGATTTTTTCCCTGTGGCCAGCGAGGATTATGAATTCGGAAACTCGTTCGGGGTAGTCTACGATGATATGTCAACCCTAAGCGTCTTCGGAGAAATTCAGGCCGAGTTTTCCAAAAACGTTTCTTTTGGCATCAACGGAACATTTAACAGTTACAACACGGACAGTCAGCGCGAGGCCTGGAACCTACCGGAAATGCGGGTCGGTGCCACGCTGGATGTAACCATTACGCCTAAATGGTATGCGGGGGCAGACGCTTTTTATGTGGGCGAACGCAAGGACCAGCAGGATTATCTCGGAGATACGATCGGCTCGCCTGTGGTTACGCTCGACCCATTTGTAGATCTGAATGCACATATCGGCTACAAGCATAATGAACGTCTTACCGGATTTGTGCGCGGTCACAACCTTTTGGGCGAAAATTACCAGCGCTGGCTGAATTACCCGGTGCAGGGCTTGCAGATTATGGTGGGCGCCAGTTATAAGTTCGATTTTTAATGGAACTGAAAGCGGAGATTCTGAACCGGTACAAGCAACTCGTAGCTGACAGAATCGATGTTTATCGCGATCGGATTGCCGCGCTAACGATCGATGCACAGTCGGACGCCAAAGGTTCGGCGGGCGATAAGCACGAAACAACTTTGTCGATGATGCATCTCGAACAGGAAAAACTATCGATAAAACTTCGGGAAGCACTGGAACAGCAGGAAGCACTCAGCCGGATTCAGCTTGCACAACGTGATACTGCGGGCGCAGGAAGCCTGATAAAATCCGGAAATTTTAATTTTTTCATTAGCACAGCGCTTCCTAAAATTACGGTGGAGCATCAATTCGTATTTGCACTGTCGCCACAATCGCCACTCGGTGCGGCTTTGCTCGGAAAAAAATGCGGCGATGAAGTGCAGGTGCAAGGCAAAACCTATCGGATTGACGAGATTTTGTAATACCTTTCAGCGGAGATCGCAATAAGGTGAAACCACTTTCCTTCCAGTATCAATTTTTTGATTTGCCGCTTCGGCATGTATTTGCGATTTCGCGATACTCCGTGGCTGTGCAAACTACCGTAATCGTTCGGATCGGTGACGGCGAGTGCTTTGGGTATGGCGAAGCTACACTGAATCCGTTTTACGGCAGTACGCGCGAAAAACTCACCCAAAGCTTAAATTCGCTTCAGCAGGTTGTGCAAACGTCGGAGCTGATACATCCGGAAACCCTCTGGGAGCGTTTAAAAAGCCGTGTTTCTGACGACAATTTTGCGTTGAGTGCGGTAGATTGCGCCTATTGGGATTTTTATGCGCGAAAAAACAATCGCACCCTTCGAAGCTATTGGAGTACCGGTGCGGAACCTTTGCCGGTTACCTCGTTTACCATCGGCATTGCTTCGGTAGCAGAGATGACTAAGAAAATTGAAGAGCAGCCCTGGCCACTTTTCAAAAATTAAACTCGGCACCGGGCGCGACATCGAAATCGTTCACGCCCTTCGGGAAGTTACAGATGCCCCTTTTCGGGTTGACGCTAATGCTTCGTGGAGCTTACAGCAGTTGCGCGAATTTGCACCGTTGCTGCGCGAGTTAAATGTAGAATTTATTGAGCAGCCTTTGCCGGCCGCAGCGCTTGCGGACATGCGCGGCGTTAAACAAGAATTGTGCTTGCCGGTTATAGCGGATGAGAGCTGTCAGACCGAAGAGGATGTTTTACCATGTGCCGATACCATTCACGGCGTAAACATAAAACTGATGAAATGCGGCGGCATTACGCCCGCGTTGCGAATGATACAAACCGCCAGAACGCGCGGATTAAAAGTTATTGCCGGATGTATGACAGAATCCTCGGTAGGTATTTCGGCGCTTGCCCAGTTGGCACCCCTGCTTGATTTTATAGATGCAGACGGAGCGCTTCTGCTGGCGAAAGATCTTGCAGAGGGAGTGCAGTTTGATTACGGTAAAATACGTTGGGCAAAAGGCGCGGGTAGCGGGGTAAAAATGAGCAGCAAAATTTGACAAAATGTTAATAACTTCCTAATGCTGCGGGGCTTTTGTTCCTGCCAAATAGGCGTGTTTTTATATCTTTGCCTGTCAAGTACAAAACGACATTTTTCAGACTATAATTTATGAGTGACGAAGTAAAGAAGAGTAACTATTCGGCAGACAGTATTCAGGCGCTGGAAGGGATGGAGCACGTTCGGATGCGTCCGTCAATGTACATTGGAGATGTTGGCGTAAGGGGTTTGCACCATTTGGTTTATGAAGTTGTAGATAACTCGATTGATGAAGCAATGGGAGGTCATTGCGACACCATTTCCGTCACAATTAACGAGGATAATTCGATTACGGTTGAAGATAATGGCCGGGGTATTCCGGTAGATTTGCACAAGAAGGAAGGCGTTTCTGCTCTTGAGGTGGTTATGACCAAAATTGGTGCAGGGGGTAAGTTTGATAAAGACTCGTACAAAGTTTCGGGCGGACTTCACGGTGTGGGGGTTTCGGTAGTAAATGCATTGTCGAAACACATGAAATCAACCGTTTTTCGCGATGGAAAAATCTACGAGCAGGAATACGAGCGCGGAAAAGCACTATACCCGGTAAAGCAAGTAGGTACTACTGAGAAGCGGGGTACGCGTCAGACGTTTTGGCCTGATGAGCAAATCTTTCAGCAAACCACCGAGTTTAGCTACGATACGCTGGCAGCACGCATGCGTGAACTCTCGTTTTTGAATAAAGGGGTTACGATTGTTTTTACGGACAAGCGCGCGACGGACGAAAACGGCAATGTGTTGTCGGAAACATTTTACTCCACCGAGGGGTTGAAAGAATACGTTCGTTATCTGGATGGAAACCGGGAGCCGATCGTTTCGCATGTCATTAGCATGGAGAACGAAAAAGGTGAAATTCCGGTAGAAGTAGCACTGATTTACAATTCGAGTTATTCCGAAAACATATTTTCCTACGTAAATAACATCAACACCCACGAGGGTGGAACGCATCTTCAGGGATTCCGGATGGGGCTAACGCGTACGTTGAAAAAGTACGCTGATGCATCAGGGATGCTGGAAAAACTGAAGTTTGAAATTGCGGGCGATGATTTTCGCGAAGGATTAACTGCAATCGTTTCGGTAAAAGTTGCTGAACCTCAGTTTGAGGGACAAACTAAAACCAAACTCGGAAATCGCGAGGTGGTGTCGCCTGTGAGTCAGGCTGTAAGCGAAATGCTCGAAAACTACCTGGAAGAAAACCCGAATGACGCGCGCACTATTGTACAGAAAGTAATTCTTGCGGCTCAGGCACGCCATGCGGCGAAGAAAGCGCGTGAGATGGTGCAGCGCAAGACGGTGATGGGCGGTGGCGGACTTCCCGGAAAGCTGTCCGACTGTTCGGAGCAGGATCCGGCAAAGTGCGAAATCTATCTCGTTGAGGGGGATTCAGCGGGCGGAACAGCCAAGCAGGGACGCGACCGAACGTTTCAGGCAATTTTGCCACTGAGGGGAAAAATCCTGAATGTGGAAAAAGCCATGCATCACAAGGTTTTTGAAAACGAGGAAATCCGGAATATTTTTACGGCATTCGGGGTTACCATCGGCACGGCCGAAGACTCAAAAGCCCTGAATCTTGAGAAGTTGCGCTATCACAAAATCATTATTATGTGTGATGCCGACGTCGATGGAAGTCACATTGCCACATTGATTCTGACATTCTTCTTCCGATTTATGAAAGAGTTGATCGAGGAAGGGCACGTTTACATTGCTGCGCCACCGCTGTATTTGGTGAAGAAAGGCAACCGCAAGGAGTATGCGTGGAACGATCAGCAGCGTGATCAGATTGTAGAGCAAATGGGTGGAAATGCCAACATTCAGCGTTACAAAGGTCTTGGGGAGATGAATGCCGAGCAGCTTTGGGAGACGACGATGGATCCTTCGGCGCGGACATTGCGTCAGGTAACGATTGACAGCCTCGCTGAAGCGGATCGCGTGTTTTCGATGCTGATGGGAGATGAAGTGCCGCCGCGTCGTGAATTTATCGAGAAGAATGCGGTGTATGCCAAGATCGATGCGTAAAGCCTTTTCGGGCCGTTTAACTTCGGGTTTGCAATAAGCCCTAGCCCGGATGGCAGTGGCATCCCCCGCTTGCGGGGATATAACGGACAGCCGGAAATAGCTTCAAAAAATTAAAATTTAAATCAAACATACAATGAAAGTTACCATCGTCGGCGCCGGAAACGTAGGCGCTACATGTGCGGATGTTATTGCTTACCGTGGGATTGCTTCTGAAGTAGTTTTGCTTGATATCAAAGAAGGATTTGCAGAAGGCAAAGCCATGGATATTTCTCAATGTGCGGCAAATACAGGCTGGAATACCCGTGTTTCCGGGGTTACCAATGATTACGCAGCTACGGCCAACAGCCAGGTGGTTGTTATCACATCAGGGATTCCGAGAAAGCCGGGGATGACGCGTGAAGAACTAATCGGCATCAATGCCGGCATTGTTAAAGGCGTAGCTGAGAACGTGCTGAAGCATTCTCCGGAGGCCATTATTGTTGTGGTATCGAATCCGATGGATACGATGACGTACCTGACGCTGAAAGCCACAGGCTTGCCGAAACACCGCGTGATTGGCATGGGCGGCGCATTAGACAGTTCGAGATTTAAATACTATTTGTCGCAAGCGCTTAACAAGCCGATTAACGACGTATCTGCAATGGTTATCGGCGGTCATGGCGATACGACGATGATTCCGCTGACGCGCCTGGCTGCCTACAACGGAATTCCGGTTTCTGAATTTTTGTCGGAAGAGGCACTGTCGAAAGTGGCCGCGGATACAATGGTTGGCGGCGCAACATTGACGAAACTTCTGGGCACGTCTGCATGGTATGCTCCCGGAGCTTCAGTGGCTTACCTGGTCGACAGCATTCTGAACGATCAACGTAAAATGATTGCCTGCTCGGTGATGCTGGAAGGCGAATACGGACAAAACGATATCTGCATCGGCGTTCCGTGTATTATTGGTAAAAACGGACTTGAAGAAATTGTTTCTATCGAGCTCAATGCGGCAGAAAAAGAGCTTTTTGCGAAAAGTGCAGATGCGGTTCGGGCGATGAATGGCGACCTGAAAGCCGTGTTGGCATAATGAAATTTGATTCAGAGAAAAAGACTGCATGCGTTGCAGTCTTTTTTTTGCCTGAAGCCAAATAAAATTGGTTAATCATATTCAGTATTATATATTTGCACGTTTTAAAAAAAATATAATATTGCGGGAAATCTACTTCGTAACGCATGCTGATAAAAGTCGGCTGATTACCAGTATTTTCCAAAATTTTTAAAGAACTGAACATTAATTTAAGTAATAATGCAGAACAGGGGACTCGTTAAATTTTTTGCAATTTTATTTGCGTTGGTATGTATTTACCAGTTGGCTTTCACCTTCGTAGCGCACAACATTGAGCAGGACGCGAAGGAATTTGCCAAAGGTGATTCACAAAAAGAGGTGAAATATCTTGATTCCGTTGGCAAGGTAAAAGTGTTCAATCTCGGTTTTACTGATTTCACCTATAATGAAGTCCGTGACAAGAAAATCAACAAAGGTCTTGACCTGGAAGGAGGAATCAACGTTATTCTCGAGATTTCTGTAAAAGACATTGTTAAGGGTCTGGCCAACAATACGAATAACCCTGTATTCAACAAAGCACTTGCTGATGCTGCCAAAAACCGCAAAGGAAATCAGGATTACCTCGATGCGTTTTTTGAGGCGTTTGAGCAAAATTCCAACGGAACCGTAAAACTGGGTTCGCCTGAAGTTTTTGCCAATAAAATTGTAGGAGATGAGGTGAATTTCCGCATGAGCGACAAAGAAGTTCAGGTGGTAATCCGCCGCAAGGTACAGGAGTCTGTTGACAGTGCTTTTGAGGTTTTGCGCAAGCGTATCGACAAGTTCGGAGTAACGCAACCTAATATTCAGAAACTCGGCGAATCAGGACGAATCCTGGTTGAATTGCCGGGTGCCAAAGATGTAGACCGGATCAAGAAACTGTTGCAGTCTACGGCACAGCTCGAGTTCTGGGAAACGTACAAGATCGATGAGTTGGGTAACTTCCTGATGGCGGCGAATGAATCGCTAAAATCAACCGTTAAAACAGAAACTGCGGCAGCAACCCCGGAGGCTAAACCAGCAGGGATTGATTCGCTTTTGGTGGATAAAGCTAATGACTCTACTGCGGCAGCTAAGAAAGATTTTGGTCCGTTGCTCGGTAAATTTATCGGTGCAGGTGGCGGGCCGGTTCTCGGACTGGTAGCTCCTAAAGATACTGCTGCCATTAACGGCTATCTAAAACGTCCGGAAGTGAAAAACCTTCTGCCTGCAGACAAGCGTTACGCAAAGTTTGTATGGGGTAAGCCTATCACTTCAAAGAATGATAAAGGTGAAGAAATTGAGGCGGTAGAATTGTACGCGCTGAAAGGAAACCGTGACAACCGCGCTGCCATGAGCGGCGGTGTTGTAACAGATGCCCGCGATACTTTTGATCAATTAGGAAAGCCTTCTGTGACCATGCAGATGAACGGCGCCGGGGCTCGTGCATGGGAAGAACTAACCGGAAAAGCATACACAGAAAAAGGATTTATCGCCATTGTACTTGATGATATTGTTTATTCGGCTCCGGGTGTAAGCAGCGGCCCTATATCAGGCGGACGCTCTGAAATTTCAGGAGCATTTTCCATTACTGAAACAAAAGACCTTGCCAATGTACTCCGCGCAGGTAAATTGCCTGCAGCAGCAGAAATCGTACAATCAGAAGTTGTAGGTCCGTCTTTAGGACAGGAAGCTATTGACAACGGAACAAATTCGGCAATCATCGGACTTCTGCTGGTTTCGCTGTGGATGGTGGTGTACTACGGTCGCGCCGGATGGTATGCCAACATTGCGCTGGCAGTTAACCTGCTGTTTTTGTTCGGATTCCTTGCCAGTTTGGGCGCTGTGTTGACCCTTCCCGGAATTGCCGGTATCGTACTTACAATGGGTACCGCCGTGGACGCCAACATCATCATCTACGAACGCGCGAAAGAAGAACTGCGTGCCGGAAAATCACTCGAAGAAGCCATCCGTGCTTCATACAGTTGGAAAGGTGCTATGCGTTCTATTGTGGACGCTAACGTAACGCACGTACTTACGGGTGCTGTACTCTTTATTTTCGGTACAGGTCCGATTCAGGGCTTTGCGACCACGCTTTTAATCGGTATCGTAACCTCTTTGTTCACTTCGATCTTTATTGCTCGTATTTTCCTCGATCGTCGGGTAGCCAAGGGCGGACAGCTCGCCTTTACAACTTCAGTTTCTAAAAACTGGTTTACGAAATTTAACTACAATTTCCTTGGCGCGAAGAAGTTTGCCTACGTGTTCTCCATTATTGTTACGGTGGTGTGTGTGGCCGGATTGGTGTTCCGCGGACTCAACCCGGGAGTGGATTTTGTCGGAGGCCGTACGTTCCAGGTACGTTTTGAGAAGGCAGTTGACCCGGAAGCTATTAAAGCCGACCTGGTAGCGGTACTCGAAAGCGCCGAAGCCAAAGTGTACGGATCGCCCGAACAATTAAAAATCACTACAAAATATAAAGTAGAGGAAAGCGGGGTAGAGGCAGACGAAGAAGTAAACAAAGTTATGTACGAAGCGTTGAAGAAACACTACGGCCCGGACATGACTTACGATAAGTTTGTAACCAGCTACGACGGTAAACAACTCGGTATCCTTCAGGCTTCGAAAGTAGGGCCGACCGTTGCTGACGACATTAAAACCAATTCATACTGGGCAGTACTCGGGGCGATGGTTATCGTATTCCTGTATTTGATGTTGTCTTTCCGTAAATGGCAATATTCGCTAGGTGCAATCGCAGCGATTGCTCACGACGTAATTTTCGTCCTTGGTATCTACGCATGGCTGTGGCCTTACATGCCGTTCGGAATGGAAATCGATCAGCATTTTATCGCTGCAATTCTGACGGTAATCGGATACTCCATGAACGATACGGTAATCGTATTCGACCGTGTGCGGGAATATCTGGCCGGTAAGGTTAAAGGTAATTTTAATCACATTGTTAACGAGTCGATTAACTCTACTATGTCGCGTACAATCAATACCTCACTGACGATGATCCTGGTGCTCCTGATCATGTTTGTTTTCGGCGGGGAGTCGATCCGTGGCTTCATCTTCGCGATGTTGGTCGGAATCGTGGTAGGTACGTATTCTTCACTCTTTATCGCTACGCCGGTACTTGTGGATACCATCCCGGCGAAAGAGCACAAAAGAATCGAAGATTTGCATAACGCTCCTGAGGCATAATTGTCTCTTGTAATACATTTTAAAAGACCGGCCTTTTGGTCGGTTTTTTATTTTAGCTTGCAAGGTAAATTTGATGCTCTAACTCCGACCTCCGTTTAAAATGACACCACCCGGGTCCTATACAAGTGCGCAACCCATTGAACAACTCGAAAAGCGCAAAGGCGGTTACTTCTACTTAAAGATTGCCGCAGAAGTAGTGAATGGATTTACAAATAAAAGGCAAACCCGCTTGCTGTGTCATGTCAACCGACAGCTGACTTTCCCTTGCGGACTTAATCATTTAGGCGACGGTAATTTCTTTATAATTCTATCGGGTAAAAACCTTAAAATGATTAACAAGCAGGCAGGAGATATCGTCGACTTCGAGTTGGAGGAAGATCCCAATCCATTAGGTGTCGAAACGCCGGAAGTGATAGAAGTAGTGCTTCAGCAGGATGAAGATCTTAAGCGCGCTTTTGAGGCATTGACCGCCGGCAAAAAGCGAAGCATCATCCATCAGGTGAGCAAAATAAAAGACATCGACAGACAGATTCAAAAAACAATAGTGCTTTTACGCGAAAGTGCGCTGCCTGTAAAGAGAATCCAAAAATAAAACCTTATTCGATGGGCCGTTCTGAGTTTAGCATCATATAGATGCCGACAAGAATAAACGGAATACTTAGCCACTGACCCGTAGAGAAGAGTCCGAGCGCACTCTCAAAACCGCCCTGACTTTCCTTCACGAACTCAACCAAAAACCGAACGCTCCACAGCATTACGAGGAAAGCGCCGAAAATAAAGCCTTCCAGTTCGCGTAGCGATGTTCTCCAATAAAAATACATCAGTACTGCAAAGACAATAATGTAACCCGCGGCCTCATAAAGCTGCGCAGGATGTTTGGCCGGAATGGCTTCGAGTATGTCGCGAAACTTCGGATTCGATACGAGCAAAGCGTACGCCTGATCGGGATTAGTAATACCCGTTGTCTGCACTATTTCACCGTTAGAATAAGCGTCGCGGACAAACTTAACGCCAAACGGATGATTGGTCGGATGGCCAACGATCTCCGAGTTGAAAAAGTTTCCAATCCGCACAAAAACGCCGCCGCACGCAATCGGAATCACCACGCGGTCTAAAACCCATAAAAAGGATCTTTTCATCACGCGCTTACTAAAGAAATACATCGCAATGATGATGGCAATGGCAGCACCGTGACTTGCCAAACCGCGAAATCCTACAAATTCGAACGGATCAAATCGAAACGGAAGCAGGATTTCCACAGGATTATTTCTGAAATATTCCCAGTCGTAAAAAAAGACGTGCCCTAATCGCGCACCGAGTAATGTCGCCAGAACGGTCCAGATAAATAGTGAATCCAGCTTTTCAACCGGCTCCTCTTCATTATCGAAAATTCTTTTCGTGATGTACCAGCCGAGAGCAAAAGCAACCACAAACATCAAACTATAATAACGAACAATGAAAAAGCCAAGGTCAAAACCTTCCGAAGGATTCCAGATCATATAAACGATTTTGTATGTTCAAAGATATTTAATTATGTGAGTTCTTCGGCGGAACCGGGTCATAACCACTGCCTCCCCAAGGATGACAGCGCAAAATCCGTCGAACTCCAAGGTAAAGTCCTTTTATAAGTCCATGCTGCTGTAAAGCCTCTATCATATAATGGGAGCAGGTCGGCGTAAAACGGCAAGCCGCAGGTAAAAACGGAGAAACGGCGTACTGGTAGACCCTCACCAGAAGCACAAATGGCGTGATGAGGATTTTTCGCATGTTAATACGTAAAAGTGGTCCCGTCTTTCCCGTCCTTGATTTCAATGCCCAGTGCGATCAGCTGGTCGCGAATCTGATCTGAAAGCGCAAAATCGCGGTTCGCCCGTGCCTTGTCGCGCATGTCGAGCAAAATCGAAATCACACCGTCCAGTTTATCGTTATTGGTAGCTGTGGCCGACGAATCCGTCAAACCTAGTACATCATAGACAAACGCCCGCAAAACCGATCTCAGCAAATCTAAATCGGTTTCAGAAAGTCGCTCTTTGCCATCGCGAACCAGGTTCACCATCCGAACTCCTTCAAAAAGCTGCGCAATCAAAATGGGTGCGTTAAAATCATCGTTCATCGCTTCGTAGCACGATTGTCTCCACGCGGCAACGTCCAGCGTGGATGCATCCGCCGATACCAATGTGTCCAGCTGCGATACGGCTTCCATTAAACGGTCAAACCCTTTTTCCGCCGCCAGCAACGCATCGTTAGAAAAATCAAGTACGCTGCGGTAATGCGCCTGCAACATAAAAAACCGCGCCACCGATGGGGAAAATGGCTTGCTGAGCAGCGGATTGCCCCCCTCGTAAATTTCTGCCGGAAGTATAAAATTGCCCGTTGATTTGGCCATCTTTTTCCCGTTCAGCGTCAACATGTTGGCATGCATCCAGTAATTCACCGGCGATTGCCCGGTGCAGGCTTCATTCTGCGCAATTTCACATTCGTGATGCGGAAATTTTAAGTCCATACCACCCCCGTGAATGTCAAAATGGTTCCCGAGGTATTTCGTGCTCATCGCAGTACATTCCAGATGCCAGCCGGGAAAACCGTCACTCCATGGAGAAGGCCAGCGCATGATGTGTTGCGGCTCTGCCTTTTTCCATAAAGCAAAGTCCTGCGGATTGCGCTTGTCGGTTTGCCCGTCGAGCTCCCGCGAATTGTGCATCATCTCTTCGATATTGCGCCCGCTGAGCTTTCCGTAATGATTCGTTTTGTTGAACTTGAGAACGTCAAAATAAACCGAGCCGTTCGACTCATAAGCAAACCCGTTATCAATAATCTTCTTTATAATTTCAATCTGCTCCACAATGTGCCCCGTCGCCGTAGGCTCGATGCTTGGCGGCAGCAAATTGTACGTCCTAAGCACCTCGTGAAAGTCAACCGTGTACCGCTGCACAATCTCCATCGGCTCCAGTTGCTCCAAACGCGCCTTCTTTGCAATGCGATCTTCACCTTCATCCGCATCGTTCTCTAAATGCCCCGCGTCCGTGATATTGCGCACATAACGCACTTTATAGCCCAAATGCTGCAAATAGCGAAACACGATATCGAAAGACAAAAACGTCCGAAGATTCCCCAAATGCACATTGCTGTACACCGTCGGGCCACAAACGTACATTCCGACATGCCCCTCGTGTAAAGGCGCAAAAATTTCCTTCTCTCCCGTAAGGGAGTTGTAAATTTTAAGAGTGTGCTCTTTGTAAAGTGACATTGTATAGTTTTTTACAGGCAGCTTTTTCCGGCTATCCGCTGCAAGCTTTCTTAGCCTGCGTTGTTTTACAATTGTTAAAAAGGCTTCCGCTGGTCGCCTTTCTAACCGCAGTAAAAACTACCGCCGGCTTTCAAAAGGCTTTTCGCTTCTATCCGGGCTGGACTTCGCTAAAACCGTGTGTCCATCTGAACATATTCGAGAAATTCCTTTCTCACCGCAGGATCTTTAAATCTTCCTCCGAATTCAGATGTTACCGTACTGCTAGCCGTGTCCTTAATACCGCGCGAATTCACACAAAGGTGCTTCGCGTCAATGATACACGCCACGTCCTCAGTTCCCAAAGCCTCCTGCAATTCCTGAACGATTTGCATGGTCATACGCTCCTGAACCTGCGGACGCTTCGCAAAATATTCCACAATCCGGTTCATTTTGCTTAACCCGATTACCGTACCGTTGGAAATGTAGCCAACATGAGCCTTTCCGACAATCGGTAGCAGGTGATGCTCACAGGTCGAATACACGGTAATGTTTTTTTCGACTAACATTTCACCATACTGGTAGGGATTTTTGAAAGTTGACTGTTTAGGTTTACGGTTGGGATGCAGTCCGCCAAAGATTTCTTTGACAAACATTTTTGCTACACGGTGAGGAGTTCCGCTCAGACTATCGTCCGTTAAGTCCATTCCGAGTGTCGTCAAAATGCTCGCTACATCATTGGTAATACGGTCGATTTTTTCTTCATCTGAAAGGATAAACGCATCTTCGCGAACAGGGTTAACTGCTTTCGAAAAAGGATGCGAAAGATCGTCTTCCTCCAGATAATTTGCATGGTTTGTCATTACAAAATTCTTTGTTGGGCGCAAAGATATATATTCTGCATCGCACTCTGTTAATATTTGAAAATTTAAGAATTGTGGGGCGTTTTTCTCCTAAAATTATGTAAATTTCGCTCCCTCAAAAATTATGTGATCTGATGAAGAAGGTTTACCTTTTGCCACTGTTTCTTTTATTTACTGTTTACAGCTCTTTCGGACAAGGTTCTGACTGCGCCGACGCTGAGCCGTTCTGTGCCGGGGGCGGACTGACATTTGATAATGTTTGGAACGGGCCGGCAGCTGAGCCTGGCAATTACGACTGTCTGGGTACACAACCCAACCCGTCGTGGTTTTTCCTGCAAATCAGTAGCGGAGGTACTCTAAATTTTCAAATTTCACAAGCCAATACAGGAAACCTGCCCATTGATGTCGATTTCATTGCGTGGGGACCGTTTACTGTACCAACATGCGGCCCGGCCAACCTGGATGCGTCTACACAAATTGCGTGTAGCTACTCAGCGGCTGCCGTAGAGAATTTTACCATTCCGAATGCGCAACCCGGCGAAGTGTACATGCTGCTGATTACCAATTTCGCGAATCAGCAAGGGCAAATCACCCTTACACAAACCAACCTCCCTCCGGGATGGCAAACCGGTGATCCGGTGCCGCCTGCAGTTGGAAGTACCGATTGTACCATCGTCTGTCCGCTTACGGTTACCGGCGGAGGCTCGCCGCCATGTCCGCAAACCATACTTACTGCCGTTTACGACAACGCTACGAATCCTACTTTTCAGTGGTTTAACGGTACCACGCCCATTCCCGGAGCTACCAGCGCGACCTATATTGCAACCACACCGGGTGATTACTGCGTCGTAGCCAACAGCACGGGGTGCGTTGCCGATCAGCAAGCCTGTGCCAATGTTCCGGCACCCGCACCCGCACCGATTACAACCAATCCGGCAACTCTGACCGAGTGCGGATCGGGAACGGCTGTTTTCAACCTTGAACAAAACGATGCGGCTTTTCTTGGGCTTGACCCTTTTGATTATTCGATCACGTATCATACCTCTCTGGCCGATGCGGAGTCCGGCGCCAATCCAATCATCAATACGACTAATTATGTAGGTTCCAGCGGGGAAATCATCTATATGAGTATATTCGGTATCTGCATCAGTACGGAGTCTTTTGTGCTGCAAGTGGATACCTGTAGTCCGCCGGACCTTGTGCAGTGTGACGATTCGTCTAATGACGGCATTGGTACATTTGATCTTACGCAGCAAATCCCGGTAATTCTTGACGGCGATAACCCTGCTGACTTTACCATAACTTTCCATACCTCGCAAGCTAACGCGGACGCAGATGCTGCGCCCATTGCTGCTCCGGCGGCGTATGCCAATACGGTTAATCCGCAAACCATTTTTGTGCGTAAGGAAGACAATGCCAATCCTACGCAGTTCACCTCGCAGACGTTTGACCTTATCGTAAACCCGCAGCCGGCAACACCGAACCCTTCAGATGTAACGGTGTGCGACAGTTATACACTTCCGGCACTTGCCGCCGGGCAGAGCTACCACTCGGCTCCGGGCGGGGCGGCTGCCACGCAGATTGCAGCAGGTACGAACATCACCACTACTCAGACAATCTACATTTTTGCACAGTCGGGTACTACGCCTGATTGTACCGCCGAAGGCGACTTTCTGGTAACGGTAAACACCACGCCTGTAGCGCCG